>Ga0164243_10012321_pt1 | contig 12121 bp, 8 predicted proteins | sample OricompcompostOP_FD_108781 | JGI IMG/M metagenome (GOLD analysis project Ga0164243, IMG submission 108781) | Organic Plus compost microbial communities from Emeryville, California, USA - Original compost - Organic plus compost (OP) | ecosystem: Engineered > Solid waste > Mixed feedstock >...
CCTTCGAGGGGCCGGTGGTGGAGAAGAAGGTGCCCCTGCCCGACCGCTGGCTGCGCGGCTTCGCCGAGACACAGGTGATCGCCTCGGGGTTCGACCCGCGCGCCGAGCTGTCCGCTGCCGAAGCGGTGCGCTTTTTGCGGACGTTGCCTCGTCAGGGGGCCTCCCGCGGCGCGGCGCGGGGGGCGCGCTGGGTCGTGCCGGCGGGCCGTTCGCTGCGTGCCACCACCCGGCCGGTGCCCGGAGCGGTCTGCCTGCCCGGTCCGGAACGGCTGGCCGCGCTGCCCCGGGTGCTGCGCCACGCGGAGGGCCTGCGCGTCCACGGGCCTGCCGTCACACCGGACAGCGTCCCGGCGGCGAGCGCGTGGGAGGTGCGGCTCCCCGGTATGCGCCTCACCCTCACCCTGTCCCCGGACGCCTCCCGGGGCTTCTCCGGGGAGGGAGGCGTACTGGACGCCCTGGCATCGCAGGAGTCGCCCGAGGACGCCGAGTCGGTCTCGGCGCTGCTCGCCTGGGACCCCGCCGTCGACATCGCCGACCTGGCCGCGCACTCCGGGCTCGGACCGCAGCGTGTGCGGGCGGCGCTGACCCGCCTCGGCACCCCCGGACGCATCGGCTACGACACGGCGGAGGCCGCGTACTTCCACCGTGAACTGCCGTACGACACCGGCCGGGCCGAGCGCCACAACCCCCGCCTCCGTGCCGCCCAGGCCCTGGTCGAGGCGCGGGCGGTGTGCCTCGACGGCGAACCGGTCACCGTCACCGTCGACGACCACCACCACCGGGTCAGGACCGACGGGCAACGTGTGACCTGCACCTGCCGCTGGTGGGCCGAACACCGCGGCAGCCGCGGACCCTGCAAGCACGCCCTCGCCGTGCGCCTCGCCCGCCAGGCCGCCGCGGGCCGTACGGCCACCGCCCCGAACCCGGCCGTCGCCTCCCCCGGAGGCCTCCGATGAGCGAGACCCGCGCCCCCGCCATTCCCGGCACGGCCACGCAGGGCATGCGCGAACTCTGCACGCGGTGCGTGAGGGCCGCGAGGCGGCCGTACCGAAGCTGGCCGGCGCACTCACCGACGCCGAGCGGCGCGCATGCCTGCCGGTGCTCAAGTCGTGGCGCCCGATCGTGCGGGACCGCTGGGACGACCGTCACGTTCCCGTCCGCGCGGCGCTGCGGCTCGCGGGGGTGGGATGCCGCACCGGTGCGGCGGCTGCGGCCCAGTGGCTTTCCGCCGGCGACCTGCGGTGGGCGGGCGACGACCCCGCGCTGGTCGCCGAAGCGCTGGGGCATCGCGACCCCGAATGGCTGGGCCGGGTGGCGCACCGGCTGGCGGAGCGCCGCACCGTCGCCGAGGGCGCCTATCCGCTGATCTCCCGGCTGGTGCACGCCGCCGGCTGCGAGCCGCCCACCACGGACGGCGTCGTCCTCGGCTGGAAGCTCGACGTCCCGACCCGTGGCACGACCATCAGGGACAGTCTGCGGGACGACCCGTTCCTGACGGTGATGGTCCCCCGGCTCCTGGAAGTGCCGGAAGCCTGCTCGGACTTCCAGTACAGCTGGAGCGGCGAGCCAGGGTGGCCCGCCGCGCTCGCCGGGCTCGCCGAAGAGGGACGGCTCGGCCGCGACATGCTGATCGACGGCTGCCTGTCGCGGCTGCTGCCCGGTGGCAGGCCCGGCGTCCTGAAAGGCTTCCTCGCGCTGCTGACCGCCTTGGACCTGACCGAGGACGAGCGGGCCGCGCACACCCTCACCTGGGTGCGGATGCTGCCCGACGCGCACCCGCTGGTGGCCGCGCGGGCCCAGGAGATGCTGGCCGGGCTCGACGACGCGGGCCGTCTGGAGACCGAGCACCTGGTGGAGGCCTCGGAGGCCGCGCTGTTCCGCCCGGAGAAAAAGCTCGTGCGGGCCCAGCTGAGCATGCTCGACAAAGCGATGAAGCGTCAGCGGTCCCGCACGGACGAGCTGCTGCGCGTGGCTGCCGAAGCCTTCGGCCACGAGGAGCACAGTCTCCAGGAGCGGGCGCTCGCCCTGGTCGTCCGTCACCGCAAGCACGCGAGCGGCACCGCGTTGGCCGGACTCGCCGCGAGCGCCGGGCGGTCGGCCCCGCCGCGCCCGTCACCGGGCCGGCGCTGCGGCACTCCCCCCACCGTCGCGCGCTGGTCCCGACCGGAGGCTTTTCGGGGTACGAGGACCGCCCCGAGCCGTTCCGCTCCCTGCTCGCCGCCCACGATCCCGTCGGGAGCCCCTGCCGGTGCTGGGGCGGCCGGCGGTGTTCTCCGCACGCCTTCACCGTCCTGCCCCGGCACCGGGAGGTCGTCGCGGCACGCATGCTGCTGTCCTTCGGGGACCTGGCCGAGTCCGACGAACTCGGCGAGGGCACACCCGTACTGCCCGCGCTGGCCGCGTCGGGCGGCCCGGCCGGGCCCGCGGCACATCTCCTGTTGGCGTACGGCCGCGGCGCGCGGCGCGCGGAGGAGCAGCTGTTCGCCGTGGACGCGCTGCTCGCACTGGCCGCCGGCGGTCAGCTCGACGCGGCCCGGCTCGGCCAGGGCATCGCCGAGCTGACCGGGCTGCACCGGCTCAAGCTCCGGCGCATCGCGGCGGCGCTGCGGGAAGTGGTGCAGGCCGGTGCGTACGCCACGGTGTGGGCGGTGCTCTCCGCCGCCCTTCCTCCCCTGCTGAGGGGCACCGCGCCGCACGGTCTGTCCGCCCTGCTCTCGCTCGCGGCCGAATGCGCGCAGCGGTCCGGCACCCACGAGGGGATACCGGAGATCGACGAGCCGGCGGCGCGCCCGGGCTCCTCACAGCTGGTGAAACAGGCCCGGCGCATCAAGAGCGCGACCGCTGCCGGACGGCGGGGCGGCGCCGGCTGAGCCGCGCGGGACGGCCCGGTGTCCGGCCGGTTCACCGGCCCTCCCGGCCGGGGGCGCCGGACTCGGTGCGGCGCCGGGTGGCGTGCAGGGAGCCGAGGAGTCCCAGGGCCTCGGCGCTGGGGCTGCCCGGTTCGGCGTGGTAGACGACCAGCTGCTGGCCGGGGGCGTCGCGGACGTCGAAGGAGTGGTAGGTCAGCGTGAGGGGGCCCACGTCCGGGTGGAGGAACTGCTTGGGCTCCTGCGTCTTGCCGCGCACGGTGTGCGCCTGCCACAGGTCCCGGAACGCGGAGCTGTGCTCGGTGAGCGCGGCCACGAGCTCGCGGAGTCGCGGGTGGTCGGGGTCGAACCCGGCGGCTTGGCGCAGATTGGCGACGACGGCCTGGGCCGACCGGTTCCAGTCCGTGTAGAACTGCCGGCCGGCCGGGTCGAGGAAGGTCATGCGGGCCAGGTTGTCGGCGGGCTCGAAGGGTGCGTAGAGCGCGTCGGCCAGGGCGTTGGTGGCGAGGAGATCGAGGGTCCGGCTCATGACGAAGGCCGGGGTGCGGTCGCAGCAGTCCATCATCTGACGCAGCGCGGGGCTGACCCGCTCGGTGACGCGGGCTGAGGGCCGGTCGCTCTGCGGGGCCCCGGCCAGCCGGTACAGGTGTGCCCGCTCCTCCGTGTCGAGGAGCAGCGCGCCGCCGAGGGCGTCCAGGACCTGGGGCGAGGGGTGGCGCTCGCGTCCCTGTTCCAGGCGGGTGTAGTAGTCGGCGTTGACCCCGGCCAGGACGGCGACCTCCTCGCGGCGCAGTCCGGGGACTCGGCGTACGCCGTGGCTCGGCATGCCGACGTCCTGTGGCCGCAGCCCGGCGCGGCGTGCGCGCAGGAATTCCCCCAGGTGGTTGCCGTTCATGCCCCCAGGCTAGGCGGTGTCTCCCCGCGCTGCCTGGGTGTGCCGCACCCAGGCAGCGTGCGTCCTGGTACTCCCCCGCTGACCTGCGCAGACTCGGTGGAGCACTGCATCGGCGCACCCCTGGGGCGAGCCCCGGGAGCCGGCCGTCGGCAGGCGCCACGCAGGCCGGTCCCGGCATGCGGGGGCCTCGTCGGGACCGCCCGGCCGGCGGGCGGGCCGAGCGGGCCGCGGGCGGCGAACCGCCGGCCCGTCTTCGCGGGCGGCGCCGTTCCCTCGCTGACCACCGGCGGCCGGACGGTGACGTCCGTGGCGCGGCAGTGCGCACCAGCAGCCGGATACCGACAGACATTCCAAGAGACAAGGACCGTTCTCATGACAGGCAAACGACTCGACGGCAAGGTCGCACTGATCACCGGCGCGACCGGTGGTCTCGGCACGGCGACCGCGGAACTTTTCGCCGCGGAGGGCGCCCGGACAGTGATCACCGATGTCGACGAAGGTCCTCTGCGGGAGCTGGCGCACCGGCTCGGGGCACACGGCGCACAGGTTGTCCCGGCCCGCCTCGATGTGTCCTCCGCGCAGCAGTGGGACGAGGTGATCAGCCTGGTACGCGACCGGTTCGGGACGCTCGACGTGCTCGTGAACCTCGCCGGCATCGTCGACTGGCCGGGGGTCGAGGACACCCGGGAGGAGGCCTGGGACCGCGTCATCGACGTCAACCAGAAGGGCACCTGGCTCGGTATGAAGGCGGCGATGCCGCTCCTGCGTGCGAGCGGCAGCGCTTCGGTGATCAACACGTCCTCGGTGCTCGGCATGGTGGGCAGCGGCGCGGCTGCGGCCTACCAGGCGTCGAAGGGCGCGGTACGCCTGCTGAGCAAGACCGCGGCGGTCGAGTACGCCCAGCAGGGAGTGCGCGTCAACTCGGTGCACCCCGGGGTGATCGCCACGCCGATGATCCAGGATCTGCTGGACGAACAGGGCGACCAGCAGCCGGACATCCGGCGCACTCCGATGCGCCGGGCCGGACGGGCGGACGAGGTCGCACCGGCGATTCTCTTCCTCGCCTCCGACGAGTCCTCGTTCGTCACCGGTTCGGAGCTCGTGGTCGACGGCGGGCTCACCGCGCACTGATCACCTGAGCGGACCGAGGACATTCCGAACCTCCCACCCCTTTCCACCGTCGTGCGTCACGACGGCTGCCCGCCAGAGGGCGCACTCCGGCCCGGGCACGCCTGTTCCGGGCGCTCACGCCCCCGCACCGCCCGGTGCGGGCCCCGCCCACAGCCATGCGGGCGGCCCGCACCGGCGCCCGTACTCACCGTCTGCGAGGAACACACCATGACTTCCCCACCAACCCTGGCCACCGACGCCACCGAGTTCGACGGCAGGACCGCCCTCGTCACCGGGGCGGCGCGCGGTGTCGGCAAGGAGACAGTGGCACTGCTCCATGCCCGCGGCGCACGCGTCGTTGCCGTCGACATACGGCCCGAGAACCGTCTGCTGGAGCAGGAGTTCCCCGGCGTCGTGACAGTGGCCGGCGACGTCACCCGGGAAGAGACGGCGGACTTGGCGGTGCGCACCGCCGTCGACGCCTTCGGCGGACTGGACATCCTGGTCAACAACGCCGGACGCACGCTGAACAAGCCCGTCACCGAAACCACCGCCGAGGACTGGGACAGCGTGCTGGCGGTGAACGCCCGCGGAGCTTTCTTCTTCGCCCGCGAGGCCTTCCGCGCCATGAAGGAGCGCGGCGGCGGAGCCATCGTCAGCACCGGCTCCTACGTCTGCACCGTCGGCCTGCCGGAGGGCGCCGCCTACAGCGCCTCGAAGGGGGCCCTGGCCCAGCTGACCAAGGTGCTCGCTCTGGAGGGCGGCCCTGTGGGCATCCGCGCGAACCTCGTCGCCGCGGGCGTCGTCGAGACCGACTTCCTCGACGCCTTCCGCTCCGACAGCCGCGCCTACCTCGCGTCCTTCGCCGACGCCCACCCCCTGGGGCGGGTGGCGCAGCCGCGGGAGATCGCCGAAGTGCTGTGCTTCCTCGCCTCGCCGCGCTCCGGCTTCGTGACAGGAGCGGTGGTCGCCGCGGACGGCGGCTTCACCGCGGCGTGACGTCCCGTCTCCGTCTTCCGGTGGCTGCGCCGGTCCCTCTTCCGGCGCGCGCCGCACTCAGCAGGGCGGTCGGTCACAAAGGGGCACGGCGTCGCAGCCCGTGTTTCCGGCCCGTGCACGTGACATGACGGTTGCCCTTTCGTGAGCGGTTCGCCGTCCCGGCAGCGGGAGGATGGGCCCATGGCCTGTCTGCTTCCACGCGGGCGCGGTGCCGTCCCCGTACTCGTCTTCTGCGTGCTCGCGTTGCTCCTCGTCTCATGCACGCACGGCGGCCCTTCCGGGCCGGCGCGGCGCCCGGCCTCGCTCGGCGACTGCGCGGCTGTGCCGAAGGAGAAGCAGGGGCGAGGGGCTGCGTCCGGGCCCCGCCGGCAGCGGGGCCGGCCGAACCGGGACGATTTCGACGGCGACGGGCGCCACGACCTTCTCCTGGAGCCCCGGGGCAAGGCCCGCGGCGGGCGGCGAGGGACCGACCGCATCCTGTTGCCCGGTCCGGGCACCGCCCCACCACTGCACGTACCGGCGGGCGCTGCCACCAGCACGGCCGCGGGACGGCCGGGCACGGAGCCCACCACGGACCTGGCCGGGGACTGGGACGGAGACGGGCGGGCGGATCTGCTCTCCAGCACGCAACACAGCGCGAGGAACGGCGAGCTGCTGCACTACCGGGAAGACATCCTGTGGGGCGGTCGGGGCGGCCTCGACGGGGCCCGCACCCGGCTGCCCCGCAGCCGTACCCCGCACCTCGCGTCCGGGGACTTCGACGGAGACGGCGCGCTGGACCTCCTCTCCGGTGCGTACCGGGCCACACCCGACGAGAACAATCCCGTGCGCTGCCTGGCCGTCGAATACGGGCCGTTCGGCCGGGACGGCCGTGCGAGGGCGCGCCGTTTGGTGGACGTCACCCGGCACGGCGCGGTCTTCGCCGGCACCTTCGCCGTGGGCGACTTCGACGGCGACGGCCGCGACGACTTCCTGGTGGCCGGTTACCGGGAGGTGCGGGAGGCGACCGAGACGTCGAGCGGCACCTATGCCGTCGACGCCTCGTACTACCGCGTGGGCGAGGACCGCTCCGTGGTCCGCGGAGGCGGTGTGGCGTCCCTCGGCGACGGTGAGACCTTCGCCGTGGACCCGGAGAGCAACGACAACCGGGTGAACAACCCGAGCACCACACCGTCCGACACGCTCTCCCTTCTCAGGACCGCCGACTTCGACGGTGACGGGCGTGCGGATCTGCTGCTGCGCCACGACACCTGGGAGGCTGCCGAGGAGGACACCGTCGTCTACGGCGGCCCCGGCGGGCCCGGCACCGGTCACTCCCCCACCGAGCTTCCGGACAACGACCGCAGCGCGGTGGGCGACGTCAACGGTGACGGCCGTGACGACCTCGCCGTCGCCGACTACGGCTGGCCGTACCACACGCGGGGCAGCGTGGCGGTGTTCCTCGGCAGCGGGCACGGTCTGGCGAGCACCGCGGCCACCACCTTCGACCGCCGCCGCGTGGGCATGACCGGCAGCCCGCGCAGCGACCGGGAGCTGGACCGTTTCGGTTCCGCCCTCGCCCTCGCCGACCTCGACGGCGACGGGTGCGACGAACTGGCCGTCTATGCCCGGGACTTCCCCAGCCTGCGCCGGCAACCGGTGTACTGGATCGTCCCGGGCAGCCGGCACGGGCCGGTGCCCACGGCCGCGCACCGCATCCCGGTCTCCGCGGCCCGGGAGGGCTGAGCGGCCGGACGTCCCGACTGCTTCATCCGCGCCGCCGTCGCCGACCACGCCGCCTGTGACGCCTTCCTCGTCCACAAACTCAGCGGCCTGCCCGCCGTCCCCCGCCTCGAATCGCACCTCGCCATGAAGACGATCAAGGACAACGGCTGACGGACCAGGCCGGCCACGGCCATCGGCCCGCGCGGGCCGACAGCACATGCCGCGGACCGATCGCGGAACCGACTCGCCGCGCGTGCCGGATCGCTGCCGGGAGGGGGCAACCGGCCCCGGGCGAGAGGAAGATGGCCGACATGCGTCGGCCGGGGGAAAGTTTTCCAGCCGCCGGAGAACTTTTTCACCTCGTGAGGCGTCGAACGTCCCGAACGACCCCGTACCTACCACCTGGGCGGCCTCCGTCCGCTGGTGCCCGTACCACCGCGTCGATGAGGCCGCCCGCGAAGCCGGCTCCTCCCGGAGCGCTCACAGCGTCCCCGGAACGCGTTGCGGAACGTGCCGATGCGAGTGAGTGCTCGGGTGGGAGAGCCGGGGGCGCCCATGCACCACCCGCCCAGTAAGCAATTCGTCGGTTTGGAGACCTCATGCGTAAGCGATCTCTGAGTGTCAGCATTGCCGTGGCCGGTGCCATGGCAGCGGGCCTCTCCCTCGTCAGCGTTCAGGCGGCGGGCGCGGCGCCTCTCGCTGCCGGCAGCAAGCACACCGCTGCGGTGAAGGGGAACGCGGCTGCCGCGAAGAAGGTGGACTTCAACGGCGACGGCTATGCCGACACGGTTGCCTCCGCTCCCGGTGGGACGGCCGGGGGTGTGAAGGGCGCCGGTTACGTGACCGTCGTCTACGGCTCCGCCGACGGCGCCGACACCGCCCAGCGCCAGGTCATCAGCCGCGCCACCGACGGCATCCCCGGCGACGCGAACGAGGGCGAGGGCTGGGGCCGGTACCTGGCCGCGGGCGACTTCGACGGCGACGGCGTCACCGATCTGGCCGTTGGCAGTTCGCAGGCGGACAGCGGCGTGGCCGTCATCCACGGAGTCAAGGGCAAGGGGCTGGGCGGCGCGGACGAGCTCACCGCAAAGACGGGCGGCAAGGAGCTGGCCGCGGGCGATGTCGACGGTGACGGCGTGGACGACCTCGTCACCTCCCGCGCCGACGACTGGGGCGGCATCCAGGTGCTGCACGGTCCGTTCCAGGGCGGCAAGCCCACCAGGACGGAGAACCTCAAGGCCGATGTCGGCGACAGCGATGTGCGGACCTTCACCGTCGGGGACGTCACCGGAGACGGCATCGACGACGTCTTCGCCACGTACGACTTCGAGGAGATGTCGCGCAAGTCGCAGTTCTTCAAGGGCGGCAAGTCCGGGATGAGCGCGGGTGCCGAGGCGCAGGACGCCGCGGTGGCCACCATCGGCGACGTGGACGGTGACGGCTACGGCGACGTGGTCATCCGCACCGTGCCCGGCGGCGTCGTCGAGGACCTGCCGTACGACCACGGCACGGTGAAGGTGCTCTACGGCACCGCGAACGGTCCCAGCGCCGACCGCACCACCACGCTCACCCAGAACAGTCCGGGCGTGCCCGGTGCCAACGAGGAGGGTGACGAGTTCGGCGCCTCCCTCGCCGCCGGTGACGTCAACGGCGACGGCTACGCCGACATCGCCGTCGGCGTGCCCGGCGAGGACATCGGCAGCGGCGCCTCCGGCAAGAACACCGGCGCCGTCATCCAGCTCTTCGGGGCCAAGGGCGGCCTGTCCGGCACGGGCGCGAAGAACTACGACCAGGGCACGGCGGGCGTCCCCGGCGCGGTGGAGGCCGAAGACGGCTTCGGCAAGGCCGTGAGCCTCGGTGACACCGACGGTGACGGCCACGACGACCTCGCGGTCGGCGCCCCCGGCGAGGACGGTACGACCGCGGAGAAGGACGCCGGAGCCGTATGGTCCCTGCGGGGCTCCGACGCCGGACTGACCACCGACGGGGTCCGCTCCTGGGGTCCGGCCGCCCTGGGTGCCCCGGCGGCGGGTGCGGCGCTCGGCAGCGGCTTCCCCCGCTGACACCGCGCACACAACTGAGACGCACGAGGGCGCCCCGTCGATGTGCGGAGCGCCCTCGCCTATTCCGGCGCCGGGTCGCATGCCGCCTCAGCACCATGGCCGGCACGCTCCGGCTCCCGGCCGACGCCCGTACCGTCGTATTCGATGGCCGTCTCCCGGTGAGCATGCCTAGGTTGGCGTGATGACCGTATTGCGCACCGACCGTCTTCTGCTCCGCGGCTGGCGGGACTCCGACCTGGGTCCATGGGAGGCACTGAACGCCGACCCCGAGGTCCGTGAACACTTTCCGGACGTACTCACACGCGAGCAGAGCGAGGCGTCCGCGTCCCGCTTCCGAGCCGGTCTCGACCGGCGTGGCTGGGGCTGGTGGGCGGTGAAGGTGCGGGCCACCGGCGAGTTCATCGGGTTCGCCGGGCTGGATCCGGTGGAGGAGAGCATGCCGTTCACCGGGGTGGAAGCGGGCTGGCGGCTGGCCCGCCCGGCATGGGGGCACGGTTACGCGACAGAAGCCGCCATGGCCGTGGTGACCTTCGGTTTCGAGACGCTCGCCCTGCCGGAGGTCCTGGCGATTACGACGGCCGCCAACCACCGTTCCCGGGCGGTGATGCGCCGCCTCGGTATGACGCACGAACCTGCTGAGGATTCCGACGACATGAGCGTCCCGGCCGGGCCGCTGCGCCGCACCGTGGTGTACCGGCTTGCGAACGAGGACCGGTCCGCTCTCTGACAGCAGCCGTGGGCCAGACCCCCGCCACCTGGCGACACGACGACCGCCGTTTCCGCCCTGCCGAAGCGCCGCTCTGCGAACGGGCGTTGTGATGCCTGGTGTGCGAGGTGTCGGGACTTCGCGACTCGTTCAGCGGTCCGGTCGCGAACTGCGAGTGCCGTGGGGCGACGACGACAGCGCGCGGTGGGGCCCTACTTGATCCTGATCCCGAGTACGCCGACGCCCCTGCGGAGCGGGTGCTCCGGGACATCCGCACGGGCCTGTCCGACGAGGACCCGCCGGGTGCCGTCCGCATCGCGGACAGCCACCACCATGCGCGAGGCGGACCATCCGCTGCCGGCCCGCCCGAGAACCAAGATCGATTGTCAGTGGTGGGTGAGAAGGTGGAAGCGTCGAATCGGAAAGAGGGGGCGCTGTCATGTCCGGTAGCCAGAACTACATCAACCACGTTGCTCTCGTGCTGGACGCCAGCTCGTCCATGTCCCATCTGAGGAACAAGGTCGTCGAGGTCGCCGACCAGCAGATCGCGTATCTCGCCCGGCGCTCCAGGGAGTTGGACCAGGAGACCCGCGTGACGGTGTACGTCTTCGCGGACAAGGTCGAATGCGTCATCTACGACAAGGACGTGCTGCGGATGCCGTCGCTCAAGCAGCTGTACCGGGTCGGCGGGATGACGGCTCTGCTGGCAGCCGCCCTGAAGTCGCAGCGGGAGCTGGCGCAGACAGCGCAACTGTACGGTGACCACAGCTTCCTGACGTTCGTGCTCACCGACGGCCAGGAGAACGCGAGCCACCGCTGTCCGGACGCCCCCGCCAGGGAGCCGCGGAAGCTGATCGAGGCCGTGGCGGGGATGATAGAGCGGCAGGAGGACAACTGGACGCTGGCCGTCCTCGTGCCGGACCAGATGGGCAAGCGCGAGGCCATGCAGTGCGGTTTCCCCAAGGACAACATCGCCATCTGGGACGCCACGAGCACACAGGGCCTGGAGGAGGCCGGACAGGTCATCCAGCAGGCGACCGAGAGGTTCATGGTGGGCCGCGCCCAGGGCATCCGCGGATCGCGCGCCGTGTTCTCCACGGGTGCGGACGCCGTGAACAAGGAGACCATCAAGGCGGCCGGTCTCACCCCGGTGGATCCCTCGGCGTACCGGCTGATCCCGGTGGCGCGTGACGCGGCGATCCGCGACTGGGTCGTCGAGTGCGGGCACACATACCGCACGGGTTGTGCGTTCTACCAGCTCAGCAAGTCGGAGAAGATCCAGGCGAAGAAGCGGATAGCGGTGCTGGAGAAGTCGACGGACCGCGTGTACACCGGGCCCGAGGCCCGGGCACTGCTCGGCCTGCCCGACGTGGAGGTCCGCGTGAAGCCCGACCACAACGACGACTTCACCATCTTCGTGCAGAGCACCAGCGTGAACCGGAAGCTCGTCCCCAACACACGCCTGCTGCTGATGAACTGACGCCGGGGCAGCCGAAGCCGCGGGCAGGGCCCCCGAGATCTCTGCCCGGCCCTGTCGCACACCTCGCGGTGGGCCGGACCGGTGCGTGCGGCAGGTGCGGAAGCGACAGGGGCTCCTCCGCGCGGACGGCGTCACCCGATGACGAAGGGCAGTCTTGCGGCCGTCTCCCCCAGTTCGGCTCTCTCCCGCGCCGTCGGGGCGCGCCGACCGGTGCCGACCAGGAGGGCATCCTTGTCGCTGAACGAGGCCGGGAAGGCGGCGCCGGTGATCTTCTCCAGGATCTGCCGGGTCCGGGCG
>Ga0164243_10012323_pt1 | contig 12121 bp, 9 predicted proteins | sample OricompcompostOP_FD_108781 | JGI IMG/M metagenome (GOLD analysis project Ga0164243, IMG submission 108781) | Organic Plus compost microbial communities from Emeryville, California, USA - Original compost - Organic plus compost (OP) | ecosystem: Engineered > Solid waste > Mixed feedstock >...
CATCGCCACGTAGTTGTACGGCCCGGGCAGAGAGCCGAGATCGGAGACGGTGACCAGGGAGCCGTCCGGCCCGAGCGGCAGCTGCACGGAGGTGACCCGGCGCTGCGGCAGACGCCCGAACCGCTCCGCCAGGCCGAGTTCGTCCAGCAGAGACAGCGTGGAGGGGTGCACCGTGTCACCCCGGAAGTCGCGCAGGAAATCGCCGTGCTTCTCCAGGACCGTCACCTCGACGCCGGCCCGGGCGAGCAGCAGGCCGAGCACCATCCCGGCCGGCCCGCCACCCAGCACACAGCATGTCGTGCGCTCCATGACCACCCCTTCCCTCACGCGACGCGCCCGCACCCGTGATGTGCGTGTGCACATCACCACGATGCCCGAAACAGGCCGTCCGTGCGCCGTGCACCGGCCGGGTGGCGCAGCGTCGCGTCGGGCACCGGACGTAGAGGGCGCCGGGAGCCGTGTGCCGGCCGCCGCCGTCTCGATGCGGGGGCAGACCTGCGGCCGGAGCCGGTCGGGGACAGGACACGGCCGGCGGCCGGGCGGAGCACCGTGTCGTGCGGCCACGTCGCCCGACCACCGTGCCCTCGCCGCGGGGCCGCCGCCCGCGCGCTGTCGCACCTGCGAAAAAACGGAGGGGGCCGTCGACCGGCCCTGATGGCAGTCCACTTGCGCGCTGTCGGGCGGTGCCGAAGCGACGACAGGCGAGTGTCGTGAGGCTTTTGCGGAAGAACTTCCCGCAGGGTTGGCCGCGCTCCTGACGCCCGCTATGGTCCAGACCAACCAAGTGCTGTCTGGCCGGGTACGAGCGCGAGGCACTGCCGTGCTCCCGGCCCCCGGGAAGGGAAAGTCTTGACAACTTCGGACAACACGAAGCGCACACGCGCGCGGCTGGCCGTCCGCGCGGCGTGTGCCGCAGCCGCGGCGTGGGTCGCGGCTGCCGCCGTCACGGCGACGAACGCCTCGGCGGCAGAACCGACACGGACAGGGACGCAGGACCGGATCGGTGTGCAGGCGGCCGGCGGAGGCCTCGACTACGTCGCGATGGGCAGCAGCTTCGCGGCAGGCCCGGGCATCCCGCCGGTGCAGGACAGCCCCGGCGCCTCGGCGTGCTCGCGGTCGGTCAACAACTACCCGAGCATCGTGGCCCGTGATCTCGGGGCCGACCTGACGGACGTCACGTGCAGCGGCGCGACCACCGCCAACATCCTGACGGCCAGTCAGAACGGTCAGCCGCCGCAGGTGCAGGCGGTGACGTCGGACACCCGCGTGGTCACCGTCACCATCGGTGGCAACGATGTCAACTACCTGGGCAGCATCAACGTCTACTCCTGCCAGACCAGCGGCGGTACCAACTGCGGCTCGGTGGACCGGAACAAGATCGAGCAGACCTTCACGGAGCTGCCCGGCCGCATCGCGAACGTCGTCGACGCCGTCCACGACAGGGCGCCGCAGGCGCACGTCTACCTCGTCACCTACTTCACCATCCTGCCGGACGCCGGTGTGTGCCCGGACGTGCCGCTGACCGACGAGCAGGCCGCCTACGAGCGCAGCATCGCCTCCCGTCTGGCCGACGCCACCGCGGCCGCCGCGTCCTCCACCGGGGCGACGCTGGTCGACCTGGCCGGCGCGAGCCGCGGTCACGACGCGTGCTCCGCCGACCCCTGGGTGGAGTCGTTCCGCCCGGCCTCGGGCCGTGCCACCTACCACCCGAACGAGGCGGGGATGCGGGCGGCGGCCGCCTTGGTGGAGTCCGCGCTCGCGGCCGCCGGTGAGACCCGGGCGGCGACGTTCCGCTCGGGCATCGAGGGCAAGTGCCTCGACGTGCGCAACTCCGGGACCGCCGACGGCACGCCCGTGCAGCTGTGGACGTGCAACGGCACCGACGCCCAACGGTGGACGTACGTCCCCGAGGCGGGCGGCACGCTGCGGGCCTTCGGCAAGTGCCTCGACGTGACCGGCAACGGCACCGCCAACGGGTCCAAGGTGCAGCTCTGGCCGTGCAACGGCGGCGGCGCCCAGCTGTGGGTGCCGGGCCCCGACGGCTCGCTGGTGAACCCGCAGTCCGGCCGCTGCCTGGACGACCCGGCGAGCACCACCCAGGACGGCACACAGCTGCAGATCTGGGACTGCAACGGCTCGAACGCCCAGCGGTGGACCCCGACCGCCTGACCTGACCCCGGACCACACGCAGGAGGCGCCCACCTCCGGGCGCCTCCCGCGTGTGTCTCCGGCGCCTCCTGCGCGCGCGTCTCCGCCCGGCCGGACCTGGTTCCGGCAAGACACCGGGACACGTACCGCGTCCGACCCCGCCGCCGTCGCCTCCCCGGGCACCGCCGGCCCCCGGTCACAGGGCACTCGGCGTCGGACCCTCCGTGGCACGACGGGCGAACGCCGCACCGACCTCCTGGGCGAAGGCCCGTGCCGCCAAAGTCGCCGGGACCCGGCTGAGCAGGCAGATGCTGCGGGTGACCGTGGGACCGGTCAGAGGGCGGAACACCAGGTCCTGGAAACCGAGCAGGGGGAGCACCGACGCCGGCACGGCGCTGACCCCGATGCCCGCCGCGACCAGCCCGGCCACGGTGGTCACTCCGCGCGCCGTCACCAGCGCCTGCGGTGCCGTGCCCGCCGCCGCGAACCCGGAGTCCGTCAGCGCGCGCACGCCGGTGCCGCTGCGCAGGGCCACGAACGGCTCCCGGCCGAGGTCGGCCCAGGTGACCCCGGCCGACGCGGCCAACCGGCTGTCCGGAGGCAGCACGGCGTACAGATCGTCCGTGGCCAACACCTGCGACTCGACGAACGGACCCGCGTCGGCGGCCTGTTCGGCGTCACAGATCGTCAGGTCGGCCTTGCCCTCCTTCAGCAGCGCCACGCCCTCGTCGGCGGGAACGTCGTACACCGTCACGGAGCGGCCCGCCGTCGCCCGGGTGAACTCCCTGACCGCCTCCGGGAGCACCGTGGCGGCCACCGAGGGAAGGACGGCCACGGTGACCGAGCCCCGCTCGCCGGACCTGTACCCCTCCCACTGTCTCCTCCCGTGCTCCGCGGCCGCCAGGACCTGACGGGCGATCGCCACATAGGCACGGCCGGCGTCGGTGAGTTCGACCGCGCGGGTGGTGCGGGAGAACAGCGCGGTGCCGAGCAACCGCTCCACGAGGGCGATCGTCCGGGACACCACGGGCTGCCCCACGTGCAGCTCGCGCGCCGCGCGACTGAAGGAGCCGTGCCGGGCCACGGCGTCGACGACGGCCATCTGGGACAGGGAGACGTCCATGTCGCCAGAGCATAAGTGCATGCGTGATCCATGTCTTCCGAGAGGTGAGCCTCCCGCGTAGCGTCGGTCGGCGACGCACACCTTCGCACGACCGACGATCGGACCGACCGTGACCGTGAACTCCCGCCCCCTGCCGTCGGCGCAGGAGACCCTCCGCGTCCAGGGACGGACGCGCACCATGACCGTGCTCGGCGCCCCCGCCGAGCAGCCGGCGCCCGTCGTCCTGCTCTTCCACGGTTCGAACCAGACAGGAGCGAAACTGCGCGCGTTCACCGGTCACGCCTTCGACCGCCTCGCCGCCGGCGGAGCCGTCGTCGCCTACCTCGACGGCCACCGGGGGCACTGGAACGACGCCCGCGTCTCGAACACCTTTGCCGCCCGCACCGAGGGGTACGACGACGTCGCCTTCACCCGCAGCGCCGTCGAACGGCTCGTCGGGGAGCACCACGGTGACCCCGACCGGGTGTACGCGGTCGGCTTCTCCAACGGCGGGCAAATGGTGATCCGGCTCGTCCACGAGATCCCGGACCTGCTCGGCGGAGCCGCGATCATCTCCGCGACGCAGCCCGCCCCCGAGAACTTCGCGCCCACCGAATCGCTCAGTCGCCCTTTGCCCGTCATGCTGGTCCACGGCACCAAGGATCCGCTGGTGCCCTACCACGGCGGCATGGCCTCCATGTGGGGACTCAGACCCCGGGGACTCGGCCTGTCCGCCCCCGAGACAGCCCGCTACTACGCCGAACGCAACGGCATCACCGCCGAGCCCGTCACCGAACACGTCCACTCCGCCGTGCGGGGGGCCAGGACCTCCGTGACCGCCTCGCACCACCGCCGGCCCGGCCGCCCCCCGGTCAGCCTGTACACCGTCACCGGCGGCGGTCACACGATCCCCGGCACCCGGAAGGCGCCGTTCGTCATGGGCCGCACCGACATGACCTTCGACACCGTCGAGGCCGTCGCCCGCTTCTTCCAGCTGCACACCGGGCACCCGACGCCCGCCTGACCGGCCCTGGCCGGCATCGCCGGGCACCCGCGCCCTCCGCGGGCGGGCGCGCCGCACCCAGGTCCGAAGGTGCCGGACGCGACCGGCGGGACGGACGCAACCGGTGACGACGAGCCAGGTGACGGTCTGCGAGCCGGGTGGGTTCCAGGTCGGGCATCCGCCGTCGGTCCCGGGCGCGCCGACGCGGGTCTCGGTCCTCGCGAACCCCAGCACCCCGCATCTTGGGCGCATCACGCGCATCACACGCATCACGGTGCAGTGGAGCGAGACGCGTTTACATCGATGTGCATTCGGCTCTAGCCTTGCGCGCGACCCCCCGATCGGAAGGAACACCTATGGTGATCCGGCGAGTTCGGCATGCCCTGAGACGGCGTTCGCTTCTCGTGCTCGCACTGAGCGGCACCCTGGGGCTGCTGGCGACCACCCCGGCAGCGACATCCCCCTTGATCACCGAAACCGCGGCCCCCGGTCCCACCGCCGCCGCGGCCACCGGCACACCGCTGCAGGACGGAACGGCCCTGTATCCGCGGGTCGTCCGCCTCGCGCACAACGGGGACGCCAACGGGCGCATCCTGGCGAGCGTCGTCACCTTCGACGGCGACGACGGCATCGGCGCGATCCACGAGAGCACCGACGGCGGAGCGACCTTCCGCCAGGTCGGCAAGGTCGCCGACCCCGACTCCGCGGCCGGCCAGGGACTGTGCTGCACCACCCTGTTCGAGCTGCCCCGCCAGGTCGGCGATCTGCCGGCGGGCACTCTGCTGTGGGCCTCCTCCGCCGGCCAGGACGAGCAGGACCGTCGCATGGCACTGCGCATCTGGCGGAGCAACGACGTGGGCCGCACCTGGTCCTACCTGTCGTCGTGCGCCGTCGCGGGCGGCACGGGCGGGCTGTGGGAACCGGAGTTCTCCGTGGCCGCCGACGGCGCTCTGGTCTGCCACTACTCCGACGAGACGGACCCCGCGCACAGCCAGAAGCTCGTCGCGGTGCGCTCGTACGACGGCATCCACTGGCAGGACCGTCACGACACCGTGGCCAGCAGCTGGCAGCCCGACCGGCCCGGTATGCCGGTGGTGCGTCAGCTGCCGAACGGCACCTACTTCATGACCTACGAGATCTGCAACCCCGGCGGTCAGTACCAGTGCGTCGTGCACTACCGGACCTCCCCCGACGGCTGGGACTGGGGCGACCCCACCTATCTCGGCATCCGTCCCGAGACGGCCGACGGACGGTACTTCCGCGCCACACCGACCATCGCCTGGGCCCCGGGCGGCGGACCGAACGGCCGCATCCTGCTGATCGGCCAGCGCCTGCTGAACCGGGACGGCTCGGTCGCCGACGGCAGCGGCCGCACGATCCTCACCAACGCGAACAACGGTGAAGGACCGTGGACCGCGGTCGACGCACCGGTGAACGTGCCGAACCCCGAGGTGAACTACTGCCAGAACTACAGCTCGCCTCTCCTGCCGTCGGAGGACGGTACACAGGTCCTCGAACTGGCCAGCGACTTCGACGGCTCGGTGTGCCGGACGTACTACGCCACGGGCCCGCTGCCCTAGCATCCGGCACCCCGCATCCGGCATGCGACTCGGGCCGGCCGGGGACACACATCCCCGGCCGGCCGCGTCGTGGTCGATGCCAGTCGGACGTGACCCTCGGCGACGACGGCCCGGGAGACGCCTCCGGAGGGCCTCGGTCGTCCTCAGAGTGTCCGTCGGCGAGGCATGACATCGATGTAACCGTCACAGCCGGAACGCCGCGGTCACCTGCTCGACGAGAGCGTCCTGCGTCATCCCGGTGTCGACCCGGACGGTACGCAGCCGGAGGCGTTCCGCCTCCTGGTCGATGTGCTGGGTGAACAGGTGATCGCGTGCGGCGAGGTTGCGAGCGGCTCGCGAGGGGTCGCTGGTCTTCCGGACGAACCCTCCCCCCGGCACCGAACGGCTCTCGAAGGCGGCCCGCCGGAGGGCGGGCGCGGGGAGCAGCCGGACGCCACGCTCGGAAGCGGCCGGAAGGGGCTCGACGAGGCGGGGCGGCAGCCGGAATCCTTCGACGACGACGCACGGCTGTGCCGGCAGGCACAGGAGGTCTTCGACGATCAGGTCGAAGGCCTCGCCCAGGAACCAGGGGAACGTGGAGAGCATGACCTCGGGGCTGCGGTTCACCCACCGCTCGTCCATGTCCATGAGCATGAAATCGTGCAGGAGCGGGGCCTGCGCACGGGTGGTCCGGTGTGTGTGCTCATGCACACGTCATCGGTCGCATACACGCGCCGGCCATGGCGGTCGGCCGGGCGGCGCGCGATCGTCGACTTGCCCGCGCCGCTTCCGCCCCCGATCCCGTAGACGTGCCGCAGTCGTGCCGGTAGATCTGCGGCCCCGACGCCCTTCGCGTGTTCGTCGGTCGGCGCCTTCGCATGTTCGTCGCCCGGCATCTGTCTCTTGTCAGCGGGAACGGCCACGATGCGCATCCTGCGGTCGTCGTCGGCGGCCCCGTCCCACGCTACCTGCGGGAGGCCGATCGCGGGGTGCGCATCGTCGAGGGTGCCGGTGAACTCCGCTCAGCAGTGCGATGCGGCGGGCTTCGGTTGCAGGGGGACGCCGAGCCCCGGCAGCCGGGAGCGGGGGCGGACCGCTGCCACCCCTGGCACCGCTGGTCCCACGCCTGCGGAGGGAGTGCACGCGGGTGTGCGGCGGTGGGCGGCCCGGCGGTGCGCGGGCAGGGCGTCACACGTGTCCACGGCGGTGGCGAGGCGGCCACCGACGAACCTCGGCCTCCCCCTGTGACACAGAGCACACACATCCAGCCATTGACGCCCTCCTGTTGAACCGGTTCAGTAGACGTCGATCCGGTCGCCTAAACCGGTTTGAACGGCCGTACCGGCCTCGGGACCCTGTCCGCACACGGCCCCGGCCCACGGAGAACGGAATGCGTCATGGTCCGCAAACAGCCCACCATCGCCGATGTCGCACGGCTCGCCGGTGTCTCGCGCACGTCCGTCTCCTTCGCGCTGAACGACCGTCCCGGGATCGCCGAGGACACCAAGCGGCGCATCCTCGCCGCGGCCGCGGAACTGGGCTGGAAACCGAGCCGTCCCGCCCGCGCCCTGTCCCTGGGCAAGGCGGGAGCCTTCGGGCTGGTGCTCACCCGTGAACCGGAGGACATCGGGGCCGACCCGTTCTTCCCGGCGTTCATCGCGGGGGTGGAGGCGGCTCTCGGTGAGCGGGGCGACGGGCTCATGGTGCACGTCACCACGCCGGACCGGGAGCAGGCCGTCTACGAACGGCTCGCCGCGGACCGCCGGGTCGACGGAGTGCTGCTGACCGACCTGCGCCACGACGACCCGCGCCCGGCCCTGGTGCGCCGACTCGGACTGCCGGCGGTCGTGGTCGGCCAGAGCGAGTGGGGCGACGGGCTGACGTCGGTCAGCCTGGACGACCGTCCCGCCTACGTCGCGGCGGTCCGCCGCCTGGCCGAACTCGGCCATCGTCGTATCGCACACGTCGAAGGCCCGCAGAGCTTCCGTCACGCGCACCGGCGCCGCATGGCCTGGGAGGAGACCCTGCGCGACCTCGGACTGCCCGTGGGCCCCGTGCTCCCGGGCGGTTTCACCGCGGAGGGCGGTGCGCGGGCCACCCGTGAACTGCTGGCGCTGGCCGAGCCGCCCACCGCGATCGTCTACGGCAACGACCTGGCCGCCACGGCCGGTCTGTCCGTGGCCCAGGAACTCGGCGTTCCGGTACCGGAACGCCTGTCGGTGATCGGCTACGACGACACGCCGCTCACCCGCTACACCCATCCGCCGCTGTCCTCCGCCCGCGCCGATGCGCGGGCCTGGGGGGAGGCGGCGGCACGGGCCCTGGACGGGGTCCTCGCCGGCGAGGACGTGGCACACGTGGTGCTGCCGCCGGCCGAGTTCGTGCCCCGTGCCTCGATCGGCCCGGCGCCCCGTCCCTGAGGGCGGGGATCACGCCCGAGGGCGTGGCACAGATGTTCCGCCCGGCGACGAGGCCGGGTGTGCACAGTACGGAGATCTTCATGCTGAGGAGAACGGCGTACACGCTGCTGGTCCTCGCTGTCGCGGGAGCCGCGACGGCGTGCGGCCGGGCGGCCCCGGATGCCGAGATGGCGGCATCGAGCCGCGGTCCCATCACGGTGTGGCTGTCGAACAACGCCCAGGAGGTGGCCTGGGGGAAGAAGATGATCGCCGCCTGGAACCGGCTCCACCCCGACCAGCACGTCACAGCCCAGCAGATCCCGGCGGGCAAGACCTCCGAGGAGGCCATCAGCGCCTCGATCGTGGCGGGCAGCACCGCGTGCCTGGTCTTCAACACCTCACCGGCGTCGGTGCCGACCTTCCAGAAGCAGAACGGCCTCGTGCCGCTCAGCGACTTCCCCGACGGCGACTCCTACATCACGGCGCGCGGCGGCGCCCTCACCGACCAGTACCGCTCCCCGGACGGCAAGTTCTACCAGCTGCCCTGGAAGAGCAACCCGGTGATGATCCTCTACAACAAGAAGATCTTCGCAAAGGCCGGGCTCGATCCGGAGCACCCCCGGCTGGCGACCTACGACGAGTTCCTGGACACCGCCCGCACCCTGGTGCACAGCGGCGCCGCCAAGGCCGCGATCTGGCCGGCGCCCAGCAGCGAGTTCTTCCAGTCCTGGTTCGACTTCTACCCGGCCTTCGCCGCGGAGAGCGGCGGCAGGCAGCTCGTCGAGAACGGCACGCCGCGGTTCGACTCGCCGGCCGGCCGCAAGGCCGCCGCGTTCTGGCGCACCCTGTACGCGGAGAAGCTCGCCCCGCAGGAGTCGTATCCCGGTGACGCGCTCAACGACGGGAAGGCCGCCATGGCCACCGTTGGTCCGTGGGCCGTCGCCGCCTACCAGGACAGCGTCGACATCGGGGTGGTCCCGGTGCCCACCTCGGGCGGCACGCCGCCGCAGGACACCTACTCCTTCAGCGACGAGAAGTCGGTGGCCATGTTCAGCGCCTGCCGCAACCGGGCCACCGCCTGGGACCTGCTGAAGTTCGCCGCCTCCGAGCAGCAGGACGAGGCGTTCCTCGACGTCACCGGGCAGATGCCGCTCCGCGAGAACCTGCTCGCGAGCTACCCGGACTTCTTCGCGGAACACCCCCTCTACAAGCCGTTCGCCCGGCAGGCCGAGCACATCGTCGAGGTTCCCAACGTGCCGGGATCCATCGACATCTGGCAGGCCTTCCGCGACGCATGGACCAAGTCCGTCGTCTTCGGCGAGGAGCCCACCGGCACCGCGCTGCGCAAGGCCTCCGACAGGATCGGCAAGCTGCTCGACGAGTACGGGGACCCGGCATGACACACCTCAGCCCCGCCGCCGACGGCGGTCGCACCTCCCGCAGGGGCGCAGCCGCCCGCCACGGCCGGATCCGTTCCCTGACCGGCGTGCTGTTCGTCTCGCCGTACGTGCTGTTCGTTCTCGCGGTGTTCGCCGTGCCGTTGGTGTACACGGTGTGGATCTCCGTCCACCGCTTCTACTTCACCGCCCCCGGCACCCACGCCGACTCCCCGTGGGTGGGGTTGTCCAACTACCGGGACGTCTTCACCGATCCGGTGGTGGGCCGCGCCTTTGTGAACATCGTGGTCTTCCTCGTGATCAACGTGCCCCTCACGGTGATCCTGTCGCTGGTGCTGGCCTCCGCCCTCAACGCGAAGATACGTTTCCGCAGCTTCTTCCGCGCCGCCTACTACCTGCCGTACATCACGGCGAGCGTCGCCCTGGTCGCGGTCTGGCAGTTCCTGTTCGGCACGGACGGATTCGTCAACCACGCCCTCGGCCCGCTGGCGCCGGACCCCTCGTGGCTGGTCAACGCGCACCTCGCGATGCCGATGATCGCGTTCTTCGTCACCTGGAAGCAGCTCGGCTTCTTCGTGATGCTGTACCTGGCCGCCCTGCAGAACGTCGGCAAGGAGCTGTACGAGGCCGCCGCGGTCGACGGAGCGGGCCGTATCCGGCAGTTCTTCTCGGTCACCGTGCCCGGGGTACGGCCGGCGACCACCCTCGTCGTCATCTACGCGATCATCACCGGCGCCAACCTGTTCAGCGAGCCCTACCTGTTGACCGGCGGCGGCGGACCCGACCACGCCTCCGTCTCGCCCGTGCTGCTCATGTACCAGAAGGGCATCGAGCAGGGACACCCGGACTTCGCCGCCGCGCTCGGTGTGGTGCTGGTCTGCTTCGTCCTTCTGATCTCGCTGGCCGCCCGCAAGCTCACCGAGAGGGGCACCTGACATGAGCGTCTCCACCCCCGCCGCCCCGAACGGCACCCCCGGGCACACCGTGGACGAGCCCCGCTCGGCCCGGCGCCGCACCCCCTGGGCGACGGCCGTCACCTACCTGCTGCTCGCGCTCGGCGCGGTCGTCTTCCTGTTCCCGTTCCTCTACATGGTCGTCGGATCCCTGCGGAAGACGACCACCGGAGACCTGTCCTCCGCCGTGCCCCGCGGGATCACCGGCTCCAACTACACCGCCGTCAACGGTGCCATCTCGCTCGGGCGTTCCCTGCTGAACTCCGGGGTCGTGACCATCGGTGTCCTGCTGTGCACCCTGGTCTTCGGCCTGCTCGCCGGATACGCCCTGGCCCAGCTGCACTTCCGCGGACGCGGCACCGTGTTCGCCACGCTGCTGCTGGTGCAGATGGTGCCGTTCCAGCTGCTGACCCTGCCGCTGTACGTCCTCGTGGTCCGCGACTACGGTCTCGGCGACAGCTACCTCGGCATGATCCTGCCGTTCGCCGTCAACTCCACGGCCGTCTTCCTCTTCCGGCAGTTCTTTCTGCAGATGCCGCGGTCCCTGTTCGAGGCCGCCCGCCTCGACGGGGCGAGCGAGCTGCGCATCCTGGTCCAGGTCGCGCTGCCCATGGCACGCCCGGCCGTGCTCACCGCGATGCTGCTGACCTTCATCGGCCCGTGGAACGAATTCCTGTGGCCGTTCCTGGTCACCAAGGACACCGCCATGCAGCCACTGGCCGTCTCCTTGGCGAGCTTCCTGTCCAATCTTCAGGGCACGGTCTCCAACCCGACCGGGGCCCTGCTGGCCGGCGCCTGTGTGCTGGCCGCCCCCGCGGTGGCGCTGTTCCTGCTGTTCCAGCGCCACTTCACCTCGACCGACATCGACTCCGGAGTAAAGGGCTGATTCCCTTCATGAGCACCACCGGCGCCGCTGCGCGCATCCCCTACCGCCTGGTCCGCAAGGGCGTGGTCATGTCGCCGCTGCCCGGCGAACCCAACGAGGCGGAAGGCGTCCTCAACCCCGCCTCCGGACGCACCCCCGACGGCCGTGTGCACCTGCTGCCCCGCCTCGTCGCCGAGGGCAACGTCTCCCGCGTCGGCCTCGCCGAGGTCACCTTCACCGACGGCGTCCCCAGCGGCGTCGAGCGGCGCGGCGTCGTCCTCGCACCCGACGCCGGCTGGGAACGCGGCAAGAACAACGCCGGCGTGGAGGACCCGCGCATCACCTGGATCCCCTCCCTCGGCAAGCACGTCATGTCCTACGTCGCCTACGGCCCGCTCGGCCCCAAGCCGGCCCTCGCCGTGTCCGACGATCTGGCCGACTGGACCCGGCTCGGTCCCGTCCAGTTCGCCTACCAGCCCGACCTCGACACCGACTTGAACCTCTTCCCGAACAAGGACGTCGTCCACTTCCCCGAGCCGGTGCCCGGACCCGACGGCGAGCCCGCCTACGCGATGCTGCACCGCCCGATGTGGGACCTGGGCTGGTTCCGGCCCGGCGAAGGCGTCCACCTGCCCGCCGGCCTCGACGACGAACGGCCCGGCATCTGGATCTCCTACGTCCCCGTCGCCGAGGCG
>Ga0164243_10012324_pt1 | contig 12121 bp, 7 predicted proteins | sample OricompcompostOP_FD_108781 | JGI IMG/M metagenome (GOLD analysis project Ga0164243, IMG submission 108781) | Organic Plus compost microbial communities from Emeryville, California, USA - Original compost - Organic plus compost (OP) | ecosystem: Engineered > Solid waste > Mixed feedstock >...
GCGTACCAAAAACCCACGGCAACACTTGTATACAAGTTTTCGTCCACACTGGGGGTCGGTGGGATGATGAGTTCTCGTCCATACCAGAGCTCCCCGTGAGCGTGGACATTATAATCTGTGGTTAGTCTCCTGAGGTGCTCTAAATGCATTTTACCTTTAGTAAATATCCTCCTCGAAGCTGACAACGTGACCGCGAAGGGAACCTTGGTATCCCCTCCAATCTATCCGAGGCGACGGAGATGATCACGCCCACCGTGAGCGTAGACCTTGGATTGCATACAGGCCAGGCAGTCCCCGTTATAGACCTCTACCACCAGTTCTCTACTAAGCTGCATGTTCATTACGAGCGGCGCAACAACGGCCAAACCGATGATTACGTGGACCTCGAGTTCCTTGCCGAGAATTACTCTCCCGAGATATGGAGGCTCCATCCGTACCTGAATCGGGATCACCGCTTGGCCTTCTGGCAAGACTTTGCCATCCGGCATCACGACGAGTACGACCGCGTGGAGCATATGGAGATGATATTGGGGTTATCTTCTTGATCCTCCCCATCCTCCTCCAAAGCTGGCCATTTCGTCCGCCTCATTTTCTTGGAGAATCACCTGCAGCGGCAGCTCTCTCTTCACTGCAACCCCATCTTCTTCCTCCCATTGACGACCGGTCACCTGACCTGTCTACCAAGAATGGAAGGCTTATCCGTCGATCCACAACTCTTGCGATCCCATGGCTGTCCTTGCCATCACTGCGTCTGTGCGGGTCCTTGCGCCTTTGTTCTCCCCAAAATCGAGATGGCCATGGGACTCGACCTCCTCAAAACCTTGATTGGCTATCCGTACTCGGATTCATGAGTGTGTTCTCCATCTAGCCGGAAATTTTCGAGGGTCCTTCCTCTTTCTTACCTTGCTAGCTATCACAAAACTTTCCCTTTCCTCAACGTTCTGTATGATACCCTGTTTAGCGCTAGACCAAAAAATTCGGATTTTCTTTTTTTTTATCCCATAGACTACGTTCACTAGAAGACGGGCATGATTGTACGGGATATTGCTTGGCTAACTAACCGCGGTCGTTATTTCTGGTTGACCGTATGGAGTTGACCACATCAAATATCATTTCATGGCACGGATGAAGCAAGAACATAAGTAATATATGTATTCAACATAATTCATCCGAGCCCATTATTTTCTTGGTATTTCATTACTGACCCAATAACGCTTACGCCTGACAGCGGGCTAAAATCCGAGACCGCCTTGAAATAACGACGAGAAAACCAAGTTCATGTTGATACCGATCGCTCCTCTGCACTAGTGGAGAGGGGATATAAGTCGAGGTCGGACGCACGGGGGCGGGGGAGGGGGGCCAAACGCTATCTAGTTCCCTCATGCCATACGCTTATCCGTCTCCGCCGAAGTGGCCTTGTCTCCTGTTTCTGGGTTAAGGTAATCGGCGTTTTCGGCCGACTCGTACTCGGCAATGAGGTCGGTGACGACTTCTCGCGCTTCATCGAATTCGTTTAGGTTCTCTGCGAAGGGTGCCGTCTTCTTGTATCCTTCCATGAAGGCGTTTCGTTTCCTCATGCCATCGTACTGCTTGACTATTCGTCTGAAGAGCTGACGGAAATTGAATGTTAGTTATAAGGGGGACGCTATCCAAAAGAAAAAAAGGTATCTCTGGCTAGACTTACTGTGGCAATGCTGGTATGGTTGGCAAGCATCAGGCCACTGACACGGTGGCTCATTGGAATATACGGGCTGCGCCTAGTTAGGGCCACCTGGATGCTTGCCGGACCCCAAGGGATAAAGGTGGCGAGGCGTCGTTCTCGAATACGTAGGAGACTCTTATGGACATCGGTCGGGTCAACCTCTCCTTGGATCACGTTCAATATCGAGATGTAGCAGCTCTTCTTTCCGGGGACTGTCGAGACCATGCGGTTCTTGGGCTGAAGCAGCCGCCTCATGACGTCGAGCACTGTCGTCTTGCGTACCGTCTTCGCTTGCTCTACCTGGTCACCTGTGAATGGGGTGTAGGCGGTCATAAGGAAGTGGCAGCGGGGAGTAGGTATTAGTGACGCTAGTATGCTGACAAGGTCGTTATGCATGTACCCTGGGTATCTGAGGGTAGTCGTACTGGCAGACATGACCGTGGAGACCTGTGGCGATGACCGGTTAGTATCGAAATCTGGGGCGCTGGCCATAAGGGAGAGTACGTACGAGTTGGTTGGTTTGGGCGAAGGATGGCTCTTGGACGTGTAGCCTGTCTGCTGCTATATGTGACAAGGCACCATTGTCGAGGACAACAACAGAATCGGCATTCTGGGTCAGTCTTCTGAGTGTGAGAACACTGTTGTATGGATGCACCACGACATCGCCTGCGTTTGTCGTGTCGGGAAACACGGAATATGTTTGGACAATCTTCTTGGGAAACCTGTCGTTGAGTCGTTCTAGTAAGAAGGAACCGAGACCCGAACCGGTACCCCCGGCAATGGAGTGTAGCATCATGAATCCCTAAAGAGGAGAAGGAATTGTCAACGAAGTGAATGAGACGGGAGCTAGGTCTCTTGGGTCCTACCTCCAAGGAGTCGCTGCCGTCTGCTTCGCGGTCGATCATCTCCATTATATCCTCATACACCGACTCTCCCGTCTGGTATCCATCACCCCAGTTATTCGCCGCACCTACACCATCCTTGCCAACATAGAAGTTTTCTGGGTTGTAGATGTTTTTGTATGGACCCGTTTGGATACCGTTTAGGACCTAGAACCAGAAAGCAGTGTGAGCGGCTGCGCAGATGTTCGTAGAGTAGGCAGACATAGGCGAGATTCTGGGTCAAGACATACTCGAGGCTCCAGGTCTATTAATATTGCGCGGGGAATGTATCGCGTATCGTCGCTCTGGTAGTAGAAAACGTCCTTCCTGTCGCCGCCTTCGGTCGCAAAGTCCTCGAGATTACCATCTTGGTTGATTCCGTGCTCTTGACAGAGCTGCTGCCAGAACTGGCTTCCAACTGCAATGTATTAGCTATTTGGGACTGATTTAGAGTTGGCACAGGGGCGTTATCGGGCAGTATTGCCGACATCGTGGCGCTATCGCGGTTTCGCGGGGAGGAGGGGGGTGGAGGGGTCGGGCAGACATACTGCTGTTACCGCATTGCCCAGCCTGGACAGTGATTATTTCTCTACCGGGCGCAAAATTAGAAGAGGAATTTTGACGATAATGGGTTGTTGGTGCTAACATACCTGGGCATCTTGGTCGGGTTCTGTGAATCAGCTCTTGGGGTAGATAGGACGAAGGTATGTGTAGTGAAGTTTCTCTGCGACGCGGTGCAGGCGCGTTTGGTTGCTAAAGTCTACAAGCAGTGTACACTTAGGATCGATGTGTGGTTGTGCTGAGATGTACCTAATACTTAGGACTTGGTTCTCGAGGAGACCGTTTTGGTCTGAGGTTGGTAGCAAAATATGATTAATGAGACGAGGTACCGAGGTACTTGCTTCGATTTTGGCCCCCAAAACCGGGAATGGAGATTGACTTTACCCCGAACCAGAGCATGACGGAATACACTTTTCAAGCATAAAATCGGGGTTGACTGGGACCGTTATGATCTGTTGATAAGGATAGCCACCCAGTGTTGGCAATCTACCTGTGTACGAAGCAACTTGCTGAGGTGGAGGGCATTTTGGGGTGAAGGGCGAGCTCGCCGTGCAATATTGTATGGGCATCATAGTGTACGAAGTACACATACTGTTATTGAGGTTGTTTCAAATGAGGCTATTCCAAGTAGGCCGTTTTGGGAGTATCAAATGAGAGAGCAGCTGTAAGATTAGCGGGGCAAGCTGATTTGGTGAGGCCAACAGAATCCGGGTTAGTGGAGCCACTGAGGATCGAGACATCAATGATGCATGAAGTGACGATGAGTTACGAAGTACGACCTTCGAAGTACTCCTTACAAAGAGTTGCATCCCGACTCCCGAGTCGTACTATATTACCAACTTAACCTTCTTGGTACGTGGTACTTTATGTGACGTTGCGATTTCATTCGGATTGAGCTTACACCACACTTATCCAGAAGGCACGACCATTCGTCTTGGCAAGGTAATTTAGACACATTCCCTCCCGGTCTCGACCGATTTGCCTCGTCCGAAAGAAGGGCACAAGTGCACCTGAGCCTCGACTGTCTTGATTACTGACCAGTCCACAGTGCCCGTGGCCCGTTACACCAATGCTGAACCAGCCGTCGACCGACATAACCTTCTAATATATGCATGCCTGGTGACCTGCAGTCACACACTCCTCCTAGAATAGACTGACTTTCGAGTTGGCTCTGGCTTTTTGGGGATAGAGTGCTCCAAAGTCACAAATACCACCTACCCTGGCGATCTCCTCAATTCAGAGTAGCTACTCAGTTCCTGCTTGCCCCGGAAGCCAATTTCCTTCGAATGCGCCCCACGCCTCGAGCTTGCCCCTTTATCTGACAATTCGACGTTGGACGACGAACCCCATCAACCGTATCAAGCGGCAACACACATCTCTTGGCCTTGGTCCTCTCCACAACCCAGCTGAAACCTTGGCTAGCAGACTTTCCCTCCAGCCGTTAGATGCTAATATTAGGCTCTTTCTGATCATGTTGGATTTGAAAGCCGTAGCAAACCCTCCATCGACTCTCCTGGCCTACTGATTGCCAACCTCTGGGCGTTGAACCTTTCCCTCGACCCCCGTGCCGCTCCTTCGAACCTCGCCCGACTCGTCCGATCTTGTGCCCCGCCCTCGCGTTGGCCCCTATCCTACATCCCATAGGATGCCCGCCACGACTCAAAATGCGTCGCTCGACGAGTCTCCATCGCCCTTGACCAATCCTGGGGCCGCGCCGCCTGTCTGGCCGGTGACCGAGCTGCCGCCTACTGCCTCTGCGGTCCTACCTCCTCTCAGTACGCCGAACAATTCTGTGCCACCTAGGAAGCCGCTCCCCGGAAACGGCACTGTTTCCTCCGAAGTAAAGACCTCGACGACTCCAGCTCAGGACATGTCTCCTATCCTCGAGGCCCCATCGCCTACACAACTACCCACGGCCAGCGGCAAGCTTGAGGCCAACGGCCAGGAAAATGGAAATGATGCTCTTGCGTCCGTGCCACAAGGTCGGCGGAGTGTCCAGTTTGCCCGTAGAGATGGCGTCCCGGAATCAGCCTCCCATTCCCGGCAGCCGTCCTGGGAGGATCCCGATGGTGGGAATAGATCGAAACCTTCCTCCTTTATATCGAAGTTGAAGGCGCTTGCGGTGACCGGCGCATTACAAACTCAAAAGTCTCCCTCCGTCGATCCTCAAATGGCGAGCCAGTCACTCCCAAGCTCACCCATCGGCGGCAGATACCCCAGCCGGAATGGTCACCTACAAAATGAAGGCGGCGGTGATAGCGACGCAGATGCCGATGCTGAGGAGACGGCCGACGAAGCTGCCGCGGAAGAAGTACGCAAGGCGATGAAGGAAAAGAAGCAGCGTGCCAAGAAAATGCGCCGTCCCAGGATGCCCGATTTCGCTTCTACGCCCAACACACCTATCCACAAGAGTTCGGCTGATGCTACAAACGTTGGTCGACGGTTCGTTAGTAGACGCGCGAGTTTGTCTGGACCATCCGATATGCAGCATCACCACCGGGAACTTTCCGATGGGGAGGGCCGAGATGACGCCGCCCGCGACCTTTGGCGCCGTGGCACCTCGTGGATTTCCGGTCCAAATCGGACGAATACCGGGGAAGAGGCAGATGATGTCGACAGCCCTACCGGAAAGCGGATGGGCCACTTCCGGCGCATGACCTACTTTGGCGGTGGCACTGGCGGTGGCGGCATGTCCGATGGCGACAACACTACCCCCCGACGAACTTTCTTTAGTACGGACCGTGCGTCCAGCTTTGCTGTGCCCAGGTGGCCGGCCGTGGTGAAGAACACTATAAAACTCTGGCGCACCAAGAAGGATGATAGGTTTGACTACACTAAGTCTGCAGAGCTTATGGCCGAACTTCGGGCTGGCGCGCCTGCGGCCGTCATGCTGGCGAGTATGATACAGCGTGATGAGCATGGCAACAAGCGCATACCCGTCCTTCTTGAGCAGCTGAAGGTCCGTGTGTCTGATAGCACCGCGGCACCAGAGTCTGACAAGCCTGACAAGACTGACAGCGATCGCCATTGGGTTTTTACGCTTGATCTTGAGTACGGAAGCGGCCCAAGCCGGATGAAGTGGCAGGTCATACGTACGCTTCGAGACATTTACGAGCTCCACCTCCGTTACAAGTTTGCGTTCGCCAAAGACATCCAGAGGAGCCTGCCGGGAGGTGCTGGCAGCGCGGACTATGGTTCTAGGCGAAAACAGCCCAAGTTCCCTCTTTCGACTTTCCCTTATCTTCGCGGTGTTCGAGGATTAGCCGACGCTGACGAGAGCGACGAAGAGGGCGTGACGAGCCAGCGAGGTGAAGAAACTGCTGACGAGGGTACTGCTGGAGAAGGCACCGCCAGCGAGATGGATGTCCGAGGTGGACGGCGAAGGTCCAGAATAATGGGTCCTGGACACCGGAGGCTGAGATCAACTTTTACAGACCAAGGTGACCTCTCCGCTGCCGAAGGATCGGTAACCGGCCAGACCGCCGCCCAGGCAGCATTCGTGATAAAGCAGCGCCACATTGAAAGGCAACGTCGCCTGCTGGAGAAATATCTCCAAGACATGATTCGTTGGCTCATGTTCCGAGCCGACAGCAATCGCCTGTGCCGATTCTTGGAGCTCTCCGCTCTGGGTGTCCGATTGGCTGCTGAAGGTAGCTTCCACGGGAAGGAATGCTACCTACACATCCAGTCTTCTAAGGGCATGGATTTCCGGCGAGTCCTGACTCCCAAGAAGGTGATTGCACGCCATAGCCGCAAGTGGTTCCTTGTCCGTGAGAGCTACATCGTTTGTGTCGAGTCTCCCGAGAACATGATCATCTACGATGTCTACTTAGTTGATCCAAAGTTCACCATCATCTCAAAGAAAAGCACCTTGAAGCAGATCGGCGAGAAGATGATGGATACGGCGGATCCATCGGCGGCAGAGGAGAAACCCCAGGAGAAGCGCGAGGCGAAGCACCCGAAACACCATACCCTAACTATCCAAACGTCGGAAAGAAAGGTCAAGCTGTTTGCCCGGAAAGAGGTTGTTATGACACAGTTCGAGGAGTCTGTGCGGACGATGCTAAAGAATACGCGGTGGCATGAGAAGAATCGCTTTGACAGTTTTGCACCGGTTCGCACCGGCGTTTTCGCCGAGTGGCTTGTCGACGGTCGCGATTACATGTGGAACGTGTCGCGGGCCATTAACATGGCCCGAAATGTGATCTACATTCACGACTGGTGGCTAAGTCCCGAACTCTACTTGCGCCGTCCAGCGGCAATCAGCCAGAAATGGCGACTCGACCGGCTCCTGCAACGGAAGGCCCGCGAAGGCGTCAAAATTTTTGTCATTATCTACCGAAACGTCGAGTCCGCCATTCCCATCGACTCGGAGTACACTAAGATTTCGCTTCATAACCTGCATCCGAACATCTTTGTGCAACGCTCGCCCAACCAGTTCAAGAAGAACCAGCTATTCTTCGCGCATCACGAGAAACTTTGCATCGTGGATCACGATATCGTGTTCTTGGGTGGTATCGATCTCTGTTTCGGCCGCTGGGATTGCCCTCAACACCCTCTCGAGGACGACAAGCCCACCGGATTTGAAGACGGTGGCTTCCCCGCAGATCCGGCAAATTGCCAAGTATTCCTCGGCAAGGACTACTCCAATCCAAGGGTTCACGACTTCTTCCGCCTCCACCAGCCGTACGATGATATGTATGACCGCAAGGTCACCCCTCGAATGCCTTGGCATGACGTTGGAATGCAGTTGGCCGGACAGCCCGCCCGCGATCTCACGCGACACTTTGTTCAGCGATGGAACTACCTACGTCGTGGTCGGAAGCCCACTCGAGCTCTCCCCTTCCTTCTACCTCCCCCTGACTCGAGACCCGGCGAATACAAGGATATGGGACTCTCAGGCACCTGCGAGGTCCAGATTCTGCGCTCCGCTGCAGCATGGTCTCTTGGGACTTACGACACGGAAGTCAGCATTCAAAACGCTTACGTCAAGATGATTGAGGATTCGGAGCATTTCGTCTACATCGAGAACCAGTTCTTTGTTACCAGTACTCAGGCTTACAACACCAAGGTCGTCAATCGCATTGGCGACGCCCTCGTCGATCGAATTATTCGCGCATACCAGAACCAGGATGACTGGAAATGCTTCATCCTCATTCCATTGATGCCTGGGTTTGAGAGCACGGTAGATGAGCAGCCTGGTATGAGTGTTCGTTTGATTGTTCAATTCCAGTACAGGAGTATATGTCGTGGCGAAAGCTCCATCTTTGAGCGTCTCCGCGCTGTTGGAATCGATCCAGAAGACTATATCCAGTTTTACAGCCTTCGAAAATGGGGGAAGCTTCACAATGATATATTGGTTACTGAGCAGCTATACATTCACGCCAAGATCATCATCGCTGATGACCGTGTTGCTCTGATTGGCTCGGCCAATATCAACGAACGATCTATGCTTGGGAACAGAGACTCCGAGGTAGCTGCCATTATCAGGGATACTGACATGATCTGGTCAACCATGGGCGGAAAGCCTTACCAGGTCTCACGGTTCGCCCATACTTTGCGCATGCGCCTAATGAGAGAGCATTTGGGTCTTGATGTCGACGAAATAGAGGCCGAAGAACGGCAGATAGTTTTGGACCGAGAGGCGGAAATGAGCCAACAGGCCCAATTCGAGCAAGATATGGACAAGATCTACGGCGAGACCAAAAGCCCCGAGCCTTCGGAGGAGCAGCTCGCACCCAAGAGGCCGCCCTTGATGCACGTACAGAGCTTCAATCGCGATGCCGAGCCACCGACGGATGAGGATGATAGAGCGAGCATTCGCTCTAAAGGAAAACAAGTTGAATTTGACCCGCGAATCACGGGTAATGTTGACCACGAGCGTGAGGTTGCTGGCTTCGGAGAGGACCGGTGGAAGACAGCAGCCAAACTCGGTGTTGACCAGGGCAGAGATTCTATTGTTGTGGATGGCCGCGAAGTCCTGCTTCACAACATCTCGCCAGAGGGCAAGGGCACTCTTGATAGCCCTAAGAAGTTCTCCCACCACCATCATCATAACTCCAGGCCCCTTTCCTCCAGCCGCCAGAGCGACATTGCTTCCAGCATTGATCCCGGCGATCGCCTACCCCCCGTCCCCGCTTTGAATCGCCGGACTACCGAGCAACTTGGTCTACCCAGGGCCAGCCAGCTCCCAACTCTCCCAGCTCTTGACGACACGGATATCGGTGGCCCTCCAGCCATTCCCGAACTAGATGGCAGGGATGAAGCGACGCACCCTCTTGCCGCGGACATCAAACTCGCATATATTGACAAGAACTGCATGCGGGATCCGCTTAATCCCAGCTTCTTCGAAGACGTCTGGAACAGGACGGCGGAAAATAATACCCGGCTGTACCGCGAGGTATTCCGATGCATGCCAGATTCTGAGGTGAAGACGTGGGGCGAGTATCGTGATTTCACCAAATATGCAAACAAGTTCCACATGAGCCAGATGGGGCTGAACAAGATTCCAAAGCCACAGAGTAAGGGTGGTGAACATGGTCCTCCCGCTACGGAGCAGGTGTCTGAGAAGGTCACATCTTCCGGGCTTGACTCTAACCCAGCCATTATCATACCGACTGAAGATGAGACCGAGCTCGATGAGAAGAAGGCTTCTGCCGCTGAGAATGGAGGCGAACAAGCGTCGAAGAACCGTCCTACCCCAGGTCTGGATCTAGAGAAGATCGTCACAGCTTACTCCCAAGATCAACCGTCCCCTGTCCTCCCTCCAGGAGATATCCCGTTCCCTGCCCTGGAACAGCAGCCAACGCACACGACCAGGTTCTTGGATCCGCTGAAGGAGAAGAGACGGACTACCTTCCTGCCTTCGGAAAAGCCGGCGTCGCGCGACACCTCGGGATCTGTCCACGGTAATGTCGGCTCGATGAGGCGTCGTCGACGAGGCACGACGAAGACCAGCCGACGAGGTCTGGTATTCGAGGATGTCCTCAGCCGGGATGAAGCTGAAGAACTTCTTGGCCTTACGAGAGGCAACCTTGTTCAATTCCCCTACGACTGGCTAGTAACAGAGGAGAGTAATGCCAATTGGGGCTACCACCTTGACGGAATGGCGCCAATCAGTATCTAGTAAGTAGCAGCGAACTGTACAACCTTCCACTCGAGTGTCTTCTGAGAGCTTATGCTAACATTTTCTAGTACCTAAACGTGTGTATACGGGAGGAGCAGTTGGGAAGAAGCTAGTTGCAAGTGTGACACTAAACCTTGAATTCAAGTTATTGGACAACCTCCAAAGGGTTCTCTGCATTACTAGGAGTTTTTTTTTCGTTTTTCTTTTTCTTCTTGGGCCTATATTTTTTGCATAAAGCGCTCATCAAGTATGCTTTTTTTTTTCTCTCTTTTGCACTGGTAAGATGGGCATTCCAACATCCTTATCGTATTATTATAGTCGCCATTTAATCCTGGCATTTTCCTTTTGTCGCTTTTTTATTCCTATTCTAAAGTATACACAATCCTTTGCCTTTCTTTCCCAGGGCACATGTTTGCTCTGTACTGTACAATTATACAGATCAATTTGTTTCTTCTATCGTCTTACACCCTCTCACTGACCCAAATGGCTCCCCTGCAACCCAGGCGGATTACCCCAGTCAGCAGCCAATGGGGCTCCGCCTTCCTAGCATCATGCTGGACGGCATGATCTAGATGTTCGAGCTCCTCGTCGCGTATTCTCCTTAGCGTGCTGATTAGCGACGTGAATTCCTCTCCAACTTCGTAGCCTTCCCGCTCCCACTGGGTAATCATCTCAAGTAGAGTACGGATCTGGTTATTGTAGTGGTCGCCGATCTCCGTCTCGACCGCCTCCGTGCAAGCCATGGCGGCCTCGCGGCCCATGATCGCCGTACTCCATCCGAGCCCCGTAGACATAACCTGCCAGAGAGGATAGAGGGCGGAGGGGCGCACGCGGTGCTTAGCAATAAGCTCGTTGAAAGTGTCGAGGTGACCCTCTTCCTGGTCATACATGTGCTTCATGAGGGGACGGAGGTGAGGGTGGCGCGAGACGATGGGGGGTGTTTGCGCGGTGTAGATGCGTGTCGCGGCTAGTTCACCGGATTGGTTGACGCGGAGCTGCATTTGGGAGGAAAAAAACTGGTGTTAGTCGCCTGACAGCGGGGTTTTTGTCTCGCCCAACGGGAAAATGGGGCCGGCCTTTATCATACCGCTGAAGAAAGAAAGTCGCGCTGCTGCTTGGTCAGAGGTTTGCGCCTGGGAGCATCTTTGGGCGTGCCGTCGACCGGGTTCGCGAGGTGAAGGGGGGACGTGGAGAGGAAGCGGGTGCATCGGGAGCTTGTGAGGGTGAGCTGCTCGCGAAGTGGGAGGATGGCGCGAGGCCGGACGAGAACTCTGGGGGCGACCATGGCCGGTGGTAATGTTAGGAGCCGTGGCGAGCCTAATTGGTCTTTTGGAGGTAGTCGGACAGGTTCTATTCACTTGTTCACCGAACCTCTTCGTGAAATGAGCTGGGAGCTTCAAGCTTCGAATGGTACGATTATCTTCAGTGTCGGGCAAAAGATCGGAGGAAATATCGGATTATTGAATTATGCCATTATACGTAAATACCCTTTGATTCCTGCTCCCATAACTGAATAAGGGGTTCTCGCAATCGATGTCTTATGTAATCCATCTCTGAGTCCAAGGAATTTAGTACCCACAGCCGACGACATCGTGCTTAGAGGTCGAAGGACTGGACACTCTTCCTACTTTCGCCCTCCGACTTTCACCATCACCCTCAAAGACTCCAATCTCCGGTACCTGGATTCACATTATCCCGATATCTTACGCCGAGCTCTTCATATCCTACCGAATTCGCCGACACGCTTTCTGTTTTCGAGCGCGATCTACTTTCGCCTTCAGATCCAGGGCTGCTCCACCAAATCATTTGAACGCGCCACTGGCTTTGTCGAGCCTTCCAAGGCGTGCCAAC
>Ga0164243_10012325_pt1 | contig 12120 bp, 9 predicted proteins | sample OricompcompostOP_FD_108781 | JGI IMG/M metagenome (GOLD analysis project Ga0164243, IMG submission 108781) | Organic Plus compost microbial communities from Emeryville, California, USA - Original compost - Organic plus compost (OP) | ecosystem: Engineered > Solid waste > Mixed feedstock >...
GCCGAGCTGCTGGCAGAGCGGCACGAACGGGCCGAGCACCTCCATGTCCTCGGCGGCGATCGCGGGGATGTTGACCGCGGTCGTGACGGTGCCGCCGGTCAGCGCCGCGATCACCTGCTCGGCGGTCTGGACGCCGGCGCGGTCCTGCGCCTCCGCGGTCGAGGCGCCGAGGTGGGGCGTGACGACGACGTTCGGGTAGCCGTCGAACAGCGGGTAGTCGGTGATCGGCTCGCTCGGGAAGACGTCGAGCGCGGCGCCGGCGAGCTTGCCGGAGTCGAGCGCCTCCTTCAGCGCCGCGTCGTCGACCAGCTCGCCGCGGGCGCAGTTGATCAGCCGCGCGCCCTCCTTGACCTGCGCGAAGAAGCCGGCGTCGAGCGAGCCGCGCGTCTCGGGCGTGACCGGCAGGTGGACGGTGATGAAGTCGGCGTCGCCGACCGCGTCGCCGATCGTCTCGGCCTTCTCGACGCCGAGGTCGCGATAGCGCTCGGCGCCGACGAACGGGTCGTAGGCGACGACGTGCATGCCGAAGCCCTTCGCGCGCTCGGCGACCAGCTGGCCGATGCGGCCGAAGCCGATCACGCCGAGCGTCTTCTCGTAGACCTCGACGCCGCCGAACCGCGAGCGCTCCCATCTGCCGCCCTTCAGCGAGGCGTCGGCCTGCGGGACGTTGCGCGCCAGCGACAGCAGCAGCGCGAGCGTGTGCTCGGCCGCGGTGACGACGTTCGACTGCGGCGCGTTGGCGACGATGATGCCGCGCTTGGTCGCGGCCGGGACGTCGACGTTGTTGACGCCGACGCCGGCGCGGCCGATCACGCGCAGATTGGTGCCGAGGCCGATGTACTCCTCGGTCATCTTCGTCGCGGAGCGGATCAGGATGCCGTGGTAGTCGGCGATCCGGGCGCGGAACTCCGCGTCGTCCCAGCCGTCGCCGAGGTCGACGTCGAAGTGCTCGCGCAGCAGGTTCACCCCGCTGTCGGCGAGCTTCTCCTTCACGAGGATCTTCAGTCTCTCGCTCATGCCGCGACCTCCTCGAAGGTCGCGCGCGGGGCCTGCGGGCGCATCTCAGCGGTCATGTGAACCTGCTCGTTCCAAGGGTCGGTCGTCGTCGGCGGCGTGGGAGGCGCGGCTACTCGTGGAAGTCGGAGTCGATCCAGTCCATGTTGGAGCGCAGCTCCCTGCCGGTGACCTCGACCGCGTGGCCGCCCTGCTCCCTGCGCATGCGGTTGAAGTTCTCCTGGCCGGCGCGGTTCTCGGCGATCCACTCGCGCGCGAACTCGCCCGACTGGATCTCGGCGAGGACCTGCTTCATCGCGGCGCGGGTCTCGTCGGTGACGATCCGTCTGCCGCGCGTGATGTCGCCGTACTCGGCCGTGTTGGAGATCGAGTAGCGCATCCCGGCGATGCCCTTCTCGTACATCAGGTCGACGATCAGCTTCAGCTCGTGCAGCACCTCGAAGTAGGCGAGGCGCGGGTCGTAGCCGGCCTCGACGAGCGTGTCGAAGCCGGCCCGCACCAGCTCGGAGGTGCCGCCGCAGAGGACGGCCTGCTCGCCGAACAGGTCGGTCTCGGTCTCGTCCTTGAAGGTCGTCTCGATCACGCCGCCGCGGGTGCAGCCGATGCCCTTCGCGTAGGCGAGCGCGAGCGCCTGCGCCTTGCCGGTCGCGTCCTGGTGGATCGCGATCAGGCCGGGGACGCCGGAGCCCTCGAGGTACTGGCGGCGGACGAGGTGGCCGGGGCCCTTCGGGGCGACCAGCGCGACGTCGACGTCGGCCGGCGGCTCGACCTCGCCGTAGTGGATCGAGAAGCCGTGGCCGAACAGCAGCATGTCGCCGCTGGCGATGCCGTCCTTCAGCTCCGCGTAGACGTCGCGGTGCAGCTCGTCCGGGACGAGCATCATGATCACGTCGCCCTTGCTGGCAGCGTCGACCGGGGAGAGCACCTCGAGGCCGTGCTCCTTGGCCTTGGCGACGCTGCTCGAGCCGGGACGAAGGCCTACGACGACCTGGACGCCCGAGTCCTTGAGGTTGAGGGCGTGGGCGTGGCCCTGGGAGCCGTACCCGATGATCGCGACGGTCTTGCCGTCGAGCTGGCTGAGATCAGCGTCGTCGTCGTAGAACATGACGCGGCAGGGTAGCGGAACGGCCCATGGCGCCGGCTTCAGGAGCGTCGCCGTTGACAGGCGGGGCCGGGAGGCGCGAGACTGACGACGTGCGTGGTCAGATCGGATCGGGACGATGAGCGACGACGGCTACTTCCCGCGCGGCAGATCGCTGCTGCGAGGGGTCCACGAGGAGCGCCTCGTCGGCCTCTTCTACGGGCAGCGGGCGCTGACGATCGGGGCGCTCGACCCGCGCAACTTCGTCGGCACGATCCAGTCCTCCGGCGCCCGCCGGGCGCCGTTCAGACGGCTGACGCGAACCGCCAACGCCTTCGAGACCGTCTTCTTCGGCAGCCGCGCCGAGGCCGACCGGCTGCTGGCGCGGGTCGACCGGGCGCACGCGCGCGTCGACGGCGAGCTGCCGATCGACGCCGGGCCGTTCCCGGCCGGCACCCACTACTCGGCGTTCGACCCCGAGCTGATGCTGTGGACGGTCGCCGTGATCGCCGACTCCGGCCAGTGGTTCTACGAGCTGTTCGTGCGCGAGCTGAGCGCCGCCGAGCGCGAGGCGCTGTGGCAGGACTACCGCCGCTTCGGCGCGCTGTTCGGGATGCCGCTCGGCAGCGTGCCGGCGACCTACCCCGAGTTCCGCGCCTGGTGGGACGAGCGGCTCGCCTCCGCGCGGATGCACCTGACGCCGGAGGCGCGCCACACCGGCCGCTTCATCTCGTTCGAGATCCCGATGCCGAGCGCCCGCGGGCCGTCGAAGCGGCTCCACGACCTCGTCATGCTCGGCTCGCTGCCGCCGCGGGTGCGCGAGCTGTACGGGCTGACGTGGAGCGCCGGGCAGGCGCGGCGGTGGCGCGCCGCGGTCGCGCTGCTGCGCGGCGGGCGGCGGCTGGCGCCGGCGAGGATGACGCGCGGCAGCTGCCGGCGCAGCTACGACCTGATCGCCGAGGTCGAGCGGCGGCGGCTGCTGGCCGGGCGCCCGACGCCGCAGGTGCCGGCCGCCGGCGAGCTGGCCGCCGGGCCGGCGGTCGCGCGCGCGGCCGGGTGAGCGGCGCGGCGGCGGGGGCGCGCGGCGGGCGGCGGCGCGGCGGCCGGGTGAGCGGCGCGGCGGCGGGGGCGCGCGGCGGGCGGCGGCGCGGCGGCTACGCCTCGGCGGCGGCGACGAGCGCGACGCCGGGCAGCAGGTAGCCGCCGTCGGGCTCGCGGTGGGGCGCGGCGTGGGCGGCGACGCGCTCGCGCAGGTCGGCGAGCTGACGCGCGTCGAGCGTCTCGACCAGCGCGGTGAAGCTCTGCGAGCGGGCCTGCGTCTGGCCGATCAGGTCGTCGAGGTCGGCGCTCGGGAAGGCGAGCGCGACCTCGTCGCAGACGACGTCGGCGAAGCCGGCGCCCTCCAGCAGCTCGGTCAGCAGCTCCGGCGAGGAGAGGTCGAACGGCCCCGGCGGCGGCAGCTCGAGCGTGTCGACCAGCCCGGCGTCGTAGAGCGCGGCGCGCGTGACGGTCGCCCACGGGTTGCGCTCGGCGGCCGTCCAGGTCGCGAGCGCCAGCCGACCGCCGGGCCGCAGCACGCGCCGCGTCTCGCGCAGGGCGGCGTCGCGGTCGAGCGCGAACATGTAGCCCCAGCGGCAGATGACGGCGTCGAACTCGGCCGTGCCGGCGTCGATCCACTCGAGGTCGATCGGCTTGAACTCGACGTTGCGCAGGCCGCGCCGCTCGGCGCGCGCTCTCGCGTGCTCGAGCATCCTCTCGGCGCCGTCGCTGGAGACGAGCGTCCCGCCCGGCTGCAGCAGCTCGGCGGCGAGGAAGCCGGTCTCGCCGATCCCGGCCGCCAGCTCCAGCACGCGCTGCCCCGGCTGCGGGTCGATCGCGTCCAGCAGCCAGCGCGAGACCGGCATCGTCGCGGCGTTGAAGCGCTCCGCGGTCCGCTCCCAGCCGTCGGCCGAGCGCTCCCAGTGGTCGCGCTGCTCGGCCCGCTGCTCGTCGGGATCGCGGTCGGGAGCGGTCATCGGCCGAGGCTATCTCAGCTGGCGGCGCAGCAGCTTGCCCGACGCGGTGCGCGGCAGCTCGGCCGCGAACGCGACCTGCTTGGGGACCTTGAAGCGGGCCAGCCGCGCGGCGACGTGCGCGCGCAGCTCGGCGGCGAGCGCGTCGCCGGGGAGATGGCCGTCGCGGGCGACGACGGTCGCGACGACCGCCTCCCCCCACTCCGGGTCGGGCCGGCCGTGGACGCCGGCGTCGGCGACCGCCGGATGGGCCAGCAGCGCCGCCTCGACCTCCTGCGGCGCGACGTTCTCGCCGCCGCTGACGATCGTGTCGGCCTTGCGGCCGGTGACCAGCAGGCGGCCGCGCTCGTCGAGCGCGCCGAGGTCGCCGGTGTGGAGCCAGCCGTCGGGTGCGAGCGCGCCGCGCGCGACCGTCTCCCCTCTCAGCAGGATCTCGCCGTCGTCGGCGACCGCGACCCGCTGGCCGACCAGCGCGCGGCCGGCCGTCTCCGGCTCGCCCGGCAGCGAGGTCGTCGCCTGCGAGCACGACTCGGTCATCCCGTAGGTCTGCGCCGCCGGGACGCCGGCGGCGGCGGCGCGGGCGGCGAGCGCCGGCGCCAGCGGCCCGCCGCCGATCAGCGCGCAGCGCAGCCGCGGCGGACGGTCGAGGCCGGCGTCGAGCGTCCGCCGCAGCGTCGTCGCGACCAGCGAGACGAGCGTCACCCCCTGCTCGGCGAGCGCGCCGGCGACGGCGGCGGCGTCGAAGCGCTCGTGCAGCACGACGGTCGTGCCGTAGATCGCGCTGCGGATCAGGATCGAGAGGCCGCCGACGTGGCTGAGCGGCAGCGTGCAGAGCCAGCGCTCGTCGGCGTCGAGCCCGAGCGCCAGCGCCGAGCCGAGCGCGTTCCACTGCCAGTTGGCGACGGTCAAAGCGACCGGCTTCGGCGCCGCGGTCGTGCCGGAGGTGTGCATCACCGTCGCGACCGCGCCGGGGTCCAGGCGCGCGCGCAGCGGCCGCTCGGCGGCGCCGGGGCCGGGGTCGAGCGGCTCCGCGACGACCAGCCGCGCGCCGGCCGCCCGCTGCGCCCTTTCCTGCGCGGCGAGGCGCGGGTCGACGGGCACCAGCGTCGCGCCGAGGCCGAGCACGGCGTGCAGCGTCGCGACGTGCGCGCGCCCGGCCGGCAGGCTGACCGCGACGCGGTCGCCCTCCCCCACGCCGGCGGCGGCGAGCGCCGCCGCCGTGCGCCGTGCGGCGGCGTGCAGCTCGGCGTAGGTCGTGACGGCGCCGTCGCCGGCGACGAGCGCCGGGCGGTCGGGGCGCAGCGCGGCGGCGCGCGGGAGCCAGGCGTCGAAGTCCATCGCCGCGGAAGGCTACGCCGCGAGCGGCCCCGGGGTCGTGCACGCCGCGACGGCATTAAGGTGTTGCGCATGAACTGGACTTCCGCCGGCGACTACAACGACATCCGCTACGAGCTGTCCGGCGACGGCATCGCGAAGATCACGATCGACCGGCCGGAGGTGCGCAACGCCTTCCGCCCCGAGACCGTGATCGAGCTGTCCGACGCCTTCGAGAAGGCGCGCGAGGACACCTCCGTCGGGGTGATCGTCCTCGCCGGCGAGGGCGACAAGGCGTTCTGCTCCGGCGGCGACCAGCGCGTCCGCGGCGACTCGGGCTACAGAGTCGGCGGCACCGCGGCGGTCGGCCGCTTCCACGTCACCGACCTGCACGTCCAGATCCGCCGGCTGCCGAAGCCGGTCGTCGCGATGGTGAGAGGGTTCGCGGTCGGCGGCGGCCACGTCCTCCACGTCGTCTGCGACCTCACGATCGCGGCCGACAACGCCCGCTTCGGCCAGACCGGCCCGCGCGTCGGCTCCTGGGACGGCGGCTTCGGCGCCTCGGTCCTGCGCGACCTCGTCGGCACCAAGAAGGCGAAGGAGATCTGGCTGCTGTGCCGCCAGTACGACGCGCAGGAGGCGCTGCAGATGGGCCTCGTCAACGCGGTCGTGCCGCTCGCCGAGGTCGAGGCCGAGACGGTCCGGTGGTGCCGCGAGATGCTCGCCCTCTCCCCCTTCGCGCTGCGGCTCGTGAAGGCGAGCTTCAACGCGCACGAGGACGGCTACGCCGGCATCCAGCAGCTCGCCCACGACGCCAACCTGCTGCTGTACGGCAGCGACGAGGCGAGAGAGGGCCGCACCGCCTTCCTCGACAAGCGCCAGCCCGACTTCTCCGACTTCCCGCGGCGGCCGTAGCCGCGCCCTGGTCGCCCGATGACCGCCGACACCGCATCGCCCAACGTCGTCCGCATCTGGCTGATGGCCGCGCGGCCGCGCACGCTGCCGGTCGGCCTCGCGCCGGTCCTCGTCGGCACCGCGCTGGCCGGCGTCGAGGACGTCTTCCACCCGCTGCGGTTCGTCGCCGCCGTGCTCGGCGCCCTCTTCATCCAGGTCGGCTCCAACCTCTCCAACGACTACTCCGACGCCCGCCGCGGCGCCGACACCGAGGAGCGCCTCGGCCCGGTCCGCGTCACCGCCGGCGGGCTCGTGCCGCCGCGCCAGGTGCTGATCGCGACCTACGTCACCTTCGGGCTGGCGGTCGTCTGCGGCGCCTACCTGATCGCGGTCGCCGGCTGGCAGCTGCTGCTGGTCGGGGTCGCCTCGATCGTCGCCGGCGTGCTCTACACCGGCGGCCCGCGGCCGTACGGCTACGACGGGCTCGGGGAGCTGTTCGTCTTCCTCTTCTTCGGGATCGTCGCCGTCGCCGGCTCCTACTTCGTCCAGACCGAGACGCTCGAGTGGGAGGCGTTCGCGCTGGCGGTGCCGGCCGGGCTGCTCGCGAGCGCGGTGCTGGTCGTCAACAACTACCGCGACATGGACACCGACCGCAGGGCCGGCAAGCGGACGCTGGCGGTGCGGCTCGGCCGCGAGCGGACGCGCACGCTCTACGCGGCGATGGTCTACGGCTCCTACGTGCTGACGCCGGTGACGTGGATCTTCGGCCAGCTGTCGCCGTGGGTGCTGCTGCCGCTGCTGACCGTCCCGCTCGCCGCGCCGGTCGTGCGGATCGTCAGGAACCGCACCGACGGCCCGACGCTCAACGAGGCGCTGGCGAGGACCGGCATGCTGGAGCTCGTCTTCTGCGTGCTGCTGTCGGCCGGCATGCTGCTCTCCTAGCGGGGCCGGGGCGCCGGTGCAGCTCGCGATCGCGCCCCGCCGCCTGCGCCTGCGCGAGCCGCTGCGGGCGGCGCACGGGACGGTCGCCGAGCGGCTGCTGCTCGACGTCGTCGTGATCGGCGCCGACGGGGTCGCCGGCGCCGGCGAGGCGGCGCCGCTGCCCTCCTACGACGGCGTCACGCTCGACGACGTGCGCGCGGCGCTGGAGGACTGCCGCCCGATCCTCCGCGACGCCGAGGGGCTGCGCCCGCTGCAGGCGATCGAGGCCTGCCGCGAGGCGGCCGTGCTGCCGCAGGCGGTCGCCGCGATCGACCTCGCGCTGTGGGATCGCGAGGGGCGCCGCGAGCGCCGGCCGGTCGCCGAGCTGCTCGGCGCCGCCGCCGGGAGCGCCGTGCCGGTCAACGCGCTGATCGGCGCCGCCGACCGCGCCGGCGCGGTCGCGCAGGCGCGGGCGGCCGTCGCCGCCGGCTTCCGCTGCCTCAAGCTGAAGGCCGGGATCGGCGACGACGCCGGGCGGCTGGCGGCGGTGCGGGCGGCGGTCGGCCCCGAGATCGCGCTGCGGGTCGACGCCAACGGCGCCTGGGCGACCGCCGAGGAGGCGCTCGCCAACGTGCGCGCGCTGGCGGCCAGCGGGCTGGAGCTGTGCGAGGAGCCGGTCCACGGCGTCGCCGCGCTGCGCGCCGTCCAGGAGGGCGCCGGCGAGCTGGCGATCGCGCTCGACGAGTCGGCCGCCGCGCCGGGCGCCGTCGGCTCGGGCGCGACCCGCGCCGTCTGCCTCAAGCTGAGCCGCTGCGGCGGGATCGCCGGCCTCGTGCAGCAGGCCGAGCAGGCGCGCGCCGCCGGCAGCGAGGTCTACCTCGCCTCGACCTTCGACGGACCGCTCGGGATCGCCGGCGCGCTCCACGCCGCCGCCGCGATCGCGCCCGAGCGGCCGTGCGGGCTGGCGACGCTCGACGCCTTCGACGGCCTCGACGCCGACCCGGCGCTGGCCGTCCGCGACGGCCTCATGCGGGTCCCGACGGGGCCGGGGCTGGGGGTCCGGGCGTAGGCGGCGCCGGCTCGTCCTCGTCGCCGCGCCCGCGCCGCCGCTCGTCGTCGAAGTAGCCGCGGCCCTCGACGTTGATGCGCGGCAGCAGGCGGTCGAGCCAGCCCGGCAGCCACCACGCGGCGCGGCCGATCAGCGCCATCGCCGCCGGCACCAGCAGGCAGCGGACGAGCGTCGCGTCGACGATCACCGCGACCGACAGGCCGACGCCGAACTGCTTGATCGACGGGTCGCCGTTGAGGACGAAGCTGGCGAAGACGGCGACCATGATCAGCGCCGCGGCGGTGATCACGCGGGCGCTCTCGGCGACGCCGGCGACGATCGCGCCGCGCGCCTCGCCGGTCTCGCGCCAGTGCTCCTGCACGTGGCTGACGAGGAAGACCTCGTAGTCCATCGACAGCCCGAAGAGGCCGGCGAACATCAGCAGCGGCAGGTAGCTGACGATCGGGACCGGCCCGTCGAGGCCGACCGCGCCGGCGAGCCAGCCGTACTGGAAGACCATCACGACGACGCCGTAGGCGGCGCCGATCGACAGCAGGTTCATGACCGCCGCCTTCAGCGGGATCGCCAGCGAGCGGAAGGCGGCGCACAGCAGCAGGAAGCTGAGGCCGACGATCACCGCGATCGTCTCCGGCAGGGCCGCGGAGATCTGCTCGCCGAGGTCGACGAAGGCGGCGGTCGAGCCGCCGACAGAGGCGTCGAGCCCGCTGCCCCGCTGCGCCTGCGGGATCGTCGTGTCGCGCAGCCGGTCGACGAGCTGCGCGGTCGCCTGGTCCGACGGCGCGGTCGTCGGGATCGCGTTGAACGTGACGACCGTCCCCGCGCCGTCGACGGCGACCGGCGTCACCGTCGCGACCCCGTCGGCGCCGGCGACCGCCTGCTGCAGTCTGGTGACGGACGCGGCGTCGGCGGCGACCGGTCTCGCGGCCGCGGCGGCGATCACGATCGGGCCGTTGGCGCCGACGCCGAAGCCGTCGGCGATCGCGTCGTAGGCCTGGCGGGCGGTCTCGTCGGTCGGCAGGGCGCCGACGTCGTTCTGGCCGAACTGGAGCGAGAAGGCGGGGATCGACAGCGGCACCAGCACCGCCAGCGCGAGCGCGACGGCGACCGCCGGCCGGTGGACGATCCAGCGCGCGAAGCGGGCCCAGCGGCCGTGCTGGACGTCGGCGGCCGCGGCCGGTCTGCGGCCCGGCAGCGGCAGCGCGTTGACGCGCGGGCCGAGCAGCGCCAGCACCGCCGGCAGCAGCGTCAGCGCCCCGACGATCGCGATCGCCACCATCAGCCCGGTCGTGAGGCCGAGCGTCGTCACCAGCGGGATCCCGGCGACCGCCAGCGAGCAGACCGCGACGACGACCGTGCAGCCGGCGAACAGCACCGCGCCGCCGGAGGTCGCGACGGCGCGCGCGACCGACTCGCCCGGGTCCATCCCCTCCGCCAGCGTCGCGCGGTGGGTGGTGAGGAGGAACAGCGCGTAGTCGATGCCGACGCCGAGGCCGAGCATGATCGCCAGCGTCGGCGCCGAGGTCGGCACGGTCGCGACGTGGGTCAGCAGCGTGATCCCGCCGATCCCGCAGACGACGCCGACCAGCGCCGAGGCGATCGGCAGCCCCATCGCGACCAGCGACCCGAACGTGAAGGCGAGCACGACCAGCGCCATCGCGAGCCCGACGACCTCGCTCGTCTCCGTCTCGGGCTTGCTCAGCTTCGAGCCGAGCGGCCCGCCGGCCGAGGTCTCCAGCCCGGCCGCCCGCGCCGGCTGCGCCTCGTCGAGGATCGCCTGCGCGTCGTCGAGCGTGACGTCGCCGAGGCTGCGGTCGGGGAAGACCGAGACGTAGGCGACCGTCTCGTCTCTGGAGACCTGGCCGGCGCCGGCGCCGTCGAGCGGGCTGACGACCTTCGCGACGAACGGGTCGTGCTGCAGCGCCGTGACCGAGTCGTCGATCGGCTGCCGGTATCTGCCGTCGGTCACCTTCGCGCCGGGCGGGGCGCGCAGCACGATCGGGCTGGAGCCGTTCGCCTGCGCCGGGAAGCCGCTTCGCAGCAGGTCGGTGACGCGCTGGCTGCCGGTGCCCGGCAGGCTGACGTCGTCGCTCGCCTGCGAGCCGAGCGAGCCGGCGGCGGCCGTCAGCGCCACCGCCGCGACCGCCCACGCGAGCAGCACCGCGAGCCGGTGCCGGACGCAGAGGCGGCCGAGGCGGTGGAGCGCTCCGGTCATGCCGCCCGCTCTGCCCGCTACAGGCCGGTCACCTTGACGACCTGGCCGCCGGCCCCTCTGAACGGGCTTCTCCTCGGCGTTCTGCCGGGCAGGACCGAGAAGTTCGACAGGTAGACGGCGCCGTCGGAGCCGACCGTCGCCCCCTGCGGGAACATCAGCCCTCTGCTGAGGCTCGTGCGGCTGCCGTCGGGCGCGATCCGCGTCACGCGGCCGGGCGCGCTCTGCGATCTGAGGTTGGTCGACAGCTCGGTCACGTACATCGAGCCGTCGCCGCCGAAGGCGAGGCCGGTGATCGCCGTGAAGCCGGTGGCGACGACGGTCGGTCTCGTCCCGGCCGGCCCGAGCTTCAGCACGCGCGCTCTGCCGCTGCCGGCGCCCTCGGCCAGCTCGCCGACGTAGATCGCGCCGTCGGGGCCCTGCGCCAGCGAGGTCGGCACGCGCTGCGCTCTGCCCGGCCCCTTCAGGACCGCCAGCAGCGACACACGTCTGCCCCTGACCTCGAGGATCGCGTTCGCGCCGGCGTCGGCGACGATCTCGCGGCCGTCGAGCGCGAGCACGTCGTAGGGGTCGGAGTTGCGGTCGCCTCTGACGCGGTCGGAGTTGTGCGCGAACTCGTAGGAGTCGATCGAGGCGATGTCCTCCAGCGGCTTCGGCAGCACGCGCAGGACGTCGCCGAGCTGGGCGCGCGCTCTCCGCGGCGCCGCGCGGACCTGTCTCGGCGTGCCGGAGAAGATCACGGTCACGACGCGGCCGTCGGGGCCGACCGAGACGCCGTCGGGCCCGACGGCGAAGCTGCCGTCCTCGCCGGCGTTGGAGATCAGCCCGCCCTGGACGGTGCGCTTGGCGCCGTCGGGCGAGAGCGCGAGGATGCGGCCGCTGAAGCCGAGGCAGGTGCGGTCTCGCTTCGGCCCTGAGCATGCCTTCCCGCCGCGTCCGGCGGAGGCGACGTACAGCGTCCCGTCGTGGGCCATGGCGACGTGGCGCGGGTTGTCGATCCCCGTCGCGACGACCGACATCTCGGGCGCGGCCGCGGCGGCGGCGGGCGCCGCCAGCAGCGCCGTCGCAGCGAGGAGGAGGCCGGATCGGCGAGGACCCGGCCGGGAGCCGATGGTGATCATGGGCGCACGCTACGCCCCCGCGCCGCCCCCGATCGACGGAATTCGGGATGAACCGGGACCGCGGGCCGGTCCTCAGAGCAGCGCGGCGAGCGCGTCGGGCCGCTCGAGCGCGACGGCGTGGCCGGCGCCGGCGACGACGTGGACGGTCGCGTCGGGGATCGCCGCCGCCATCCGCTCGGCGAGCGCGCGGAACTTCCGATCGCGCTCGCCGACGACCAGCGCGACCGGCACGCGCAGCTCGCCGAGCCGCTCCCACAGCGGCTCCATCGCGCCGGTGCCGACGCCGCGCAGCGAGGCGGCCAGCCCGGCCGGCGTGCTGCGCAGCCGCTCGGCGTGGGCCTTCGCCGCGACCTGCGGCGGCTGGTCGGCGAACAGCGGCTGGGCGGCCCAGCGGCGTGCGAACGGCTCGATCCCGTCGCGCTCGATCGCCTCCGCCAGCGCCTCGTCGGCGGCGCGGCGGGCGGCCCGCTCGCCGGCGTCGGCGA
>Ga0164243_10012326_pt1 | contig 12120 bp, 13 predicted proteins | sample OricompcompostOP_FD_108781 | JGI IMG/M metagenome (GOLD analysis project Ga0164243, IMG submission 108781) | Organic Plus compost microbial communities from Emeryville, California, USA - Original compost - Organic plus compost (OP) | ecosystem: Engineered > Solid waste > Mixed feedstock >...
CGGTGCTTGCCGCTGCCGACGCAGAAGAGCTTGTCCTCCCTGCAGGCCTGCGGGCACTGGGCGAGGAGCGTCTCCACGACGGGCCCCTCGAGCACCTGCGCCGATCGCACGGGCGCCACCTTGTCGACGACCACCTCCGCCGAGCGCAGATCGGCCGCGCGCCGCTCGCGCTCGGCGGCAGCACCGCCGGCGCCGAGGTGCAGCCGGGCGGAGAGCTCGCTGCGCGGCTGCGCCACCGCCACGAGGCTGATGCCGCCGCCCTCGGTGGCGGCGATCTGCGCGCCGAGCGCCGCCGCGCGAAACGATGCGGGCGAGCCGTCGATCGCCGCTACCACCTCCCGGAACATGGCGCCTCCCGTTGCCCGCGGGGAATCTGGCCACGTGCCCCCGCCCGGCGCAGGAGCGCGCGCCGCTGCGCCGCCCGCACCGCGTGCGCAAAGCCGCCCGCCGCTTGTCGCGGGCGCGCGCCATTCCCCATGGTTCGCCGACACCGAATGAACGGGGGAGGTGCGGACATGGACGTTTCGGCGCGCAGGGGCGTGCAGCTGCGCTGGGGGGCGGTGCTCGCGGGCGCATTCGTGGCGGTGGCGACGGCCTGGGCGGGCGAGCTGCTGGGGAGCCTGCTGGGCCTCATCGAGCCGGGCGGGACCTCGGCGTGGGGCTGGATCGGCAGCCTGATCGCGCTGGCGGTGGTGGTGATCGGCGCCTTCGCCGGCGGCTGGATCGCGTCGCGGATCGCCGACGCGCGCGACCGCACGGAAGGCGTGCTCCACGGCCTGGTGGTCTGGGGCGTGTTCGGGACGGCGAGCGCGATGCTGTTCGCCATCCTGGGCGGCAACCTGGCGCTGGTGGCGGGATCGACCGCTGGGGCGGTGCGGCTGGCGATCGGCTTCGCGATGCTCGGCCTCTTCGGCGCGCTGATCGCCGCGGCCGCAGGCGGGACCCTCGCCGCGGGCGCGGCGGAGGATCGCCGGGCTGGGCGCGGGCGCCGGCCGGAGCGCGGGGCGTACGTGCCGCCGCGCGCTGGCGTGCACCGGCCGGAGATCTACACGTCGCCGCCCGAGGGGCGCGACGTGCCGCCGTCGGTGCACTGAAGGAGCGCGGAGCCAAGGGCGTTTTCTCGCGCGATCGCCCGAGTTCCGACGAGCGGCCCCGTTGTACGAGGACGATCGTTGGACACGCCTCGAGCCCCGCTCGGCCGTCGCTCGCTTCGGGGCGACGGCCGAAGCGCGCTACGGGATCGACTGCGCGGGTTCGGGCCTGCGCAAGAGCGACCAGAGCGCGTAGACGCCGAGCGCGGTGCCGACCGGGAACGACAGCAGCGCGAGCACGCCGAGCAGGATGGCGCCCACGCGCACGCGCGGATCGTGCAGGCGCAGCCGGTAGCCGACCCACGCATAGGCCACCGACACGATGGCCGTGGACAGCCAGTAGAGCCACGGCACGGCGATTTCGGTCTTCCCGTAGAGGTGCAGCCCCACGGCGCCGAGCAGCTGCACCACGGCCCAGACCAGGTAGAGCATCCCGAGGATCCTGCGGTGGTCGCGCATGAGCCTTTCCGCTCCTTTCCCGCTCGGCGAGCGGCTTCCTGCAAACCTCTGCACGGGGTGGCGGCCGCGCAGCGGGCGGAGCGGGGCCCGCCTGCTTCCGCGGCGGCGCCCGCGGCGTGTAGGCTGCCGCGCATGCACCGCATCCTCGAAAGGCTGGAGAACATCGTCCGCGCCCCGGGCTCCACGCCGGAGCTGCGCCTCTCCTTCGTGCGCGAATTGCAGCGCGCGCGGCCGAAGTACACGGGCGTCTATCTCTACGTGCTGCGCGGCGACACGCTGGAGCTCGGCGAATTCGTGGGCCGGCCGACCGAGCACACGCGCATCCCGGTGGGCAGCGGCGTGTGCGGCGCTTCGGCGCGCACGGGCCGGCGCATCGTCGTGGACGACGTGAGCGCGGACGAGCGCTACATCGCCTGCTCGCTCGAGACCCGCAGCGAGATCGTGGTGCCGGTGCGGCGCGGCCACCGCTACCTCGCGCAGATCGACGTCGACTCGGACGCGCTCGCCGCGTTCGGCCCGCAGGACGTCTGGCTCCTCGAGCGGGCGGCGGCGCTGCTCGAGCGGCTGTACCCGTAGCCTGCGGCGGCGAATCTTCGCCGGGCCCGCGCGGCGCGCTTGAACCGGCGCGCGAGCGCGACTACCTTCGCCGGCTTTCCCACGCGACGACCGCCGCGCGCGAGGGCGCGCGGAAGGCGAAGAGGCGAACGCGCAACATGCGGCTCAAGGTCTGCTACCACGACAATTGCTTCGACGGACTCGCGTCGGCAGCCACGTTCACCCGCTTCTACCGCGAGACGATCGACGGCAGCGCCGAGGTGACCTACCAGGGCCTCGCCCACCGCGCGGGCGACGCGTTCGGCCCCAACCTCTTCGACGGCGACGTCAACGCCATCGTCGACTTCCGCTACACGCAGAACCCGGGGCTGAACTGGTTCTTCGACCACCACGTCTCGGCGTTCCAGGAGCCGGGCGACGAGGCGCATTTCCGCGCCGATCGCTCGGGCCACAAGTTCTGGGATCCCGCGGCGAAGAGCTGCACCCGGTACCTCGCGAAGATCGCGGTGGAGAAGTTCGGCTGGGACGCGACGCCCATGCGCGAGCTCATCGACTGGGCCGAGCTCATCGACGGCGCGCAGTTCCCCGACGCGAAGATGGCGGTGGAGCTCAAGGAGCCGGCGCTTCGGCTCATGACGATGATCGAGGCGGAGAAGGACGAGGCGGTGCTGCACGGCCTCATCCGCCGGCTGCAGGACGAGTCGCTCGGCGCGCTGGCGGCGGCGCCGGAATACGCGGCGCGCATCGAGCCGCTGCTCGCGCGCCACCAGGCGAACGTCGAGCTGATCCGCGAGCGCGCGGTGCTGGAGGGCGGCGTGGTCTTCTACGACATCGCCGACGCGGGCGTGGACAACGTGAACAAGTTCATCCCGTACTACCTGTATCCGCAGTGCCGGTACGGCGTGAACGTCACCGCCTCGCGCAAGCGCGCCAAGGTCTCGATCGGATCGAATCCCTGGTCGAAGGTGCCGCGCACGCACGATCTCGCCAAGCTGGCGGAGAAGTACGGCGGCGGCGGCCACCCGGTGGTGGCGGCCATCTCGTTCCCGCCGGATGCGCTCGATCGCGCGCGCGCCGCCGCCGCGGAGATCGCGGCGGCGCTGCGCAACGGCTAGCGCGCGGGCGGGCGGCGGGGGCTACCTGCGCCGCTGCTCGGGCCCGACCGTGGTGGCGGGCAGGGGGCCGGCCGCCCAGTGGGGCGGCGCCTCGGTGCGCGTGAATTTGTAGCGATAGACCGGCTGGCCGCGGGCGAGGTAGCCGCGCTCGCGCGTCGACGGCACCTCCGACGGATCGTACGGCGCCAGCTGGCCGGGCCCGAAGCGGTTGAGGAAGCCCACCGCCTCCACGGCGGCGGCCATCTCCACGCCGCGCGCCTCCACGTCGGTGCGCATCTCGAGCATCCCGCCCACCTTCAGCAGGTCGTAGAGCAGGATCGAGAACTCGTCCTCGACCAGGCGCCGCTCGTGGTGCCGCTTCTTCCACCACGGGTCGGGGAACTGCACGTGGAACACGTCCACGGACCGCGGCGCGAAGAGGCGCGGCAGCACCACCTTGGCGTCGGCGGCCCAGCAGCGCAGGTTGGCGAGGCCGCGGGCCTGCGCCTTCTCGGCGGTCTCGCGTGCGAACTTCCTGCGCACCTCGAACGCCACGAAGTTCACCTCGGGGTGGGCGGCGGCGTGGCCGAGGGCGAAGCCACCCTGGCCGGAGCCGATCTCCACTTCGAGGGGCGCCTGCCGTCCGAAGACGGCGGCCCAGTCCTGCAGCGCTGCCACGTCGAGGGGGCCGCGGGGGTCGCGACGGGTCTCCATCATGGGCGCAGGCCTCTACCACGGCGGGGCCGAAAGGTGCGAGTGCAGGAGAGCGCCCGAACCTTGGTCGTCCGAACGCCTCAGGCCCTCGAGGTGCCCGACCGGCCGGCTGGAAGCTTCCGGCGCGAGCCTCTGTTACAGTGCCGCCGTGTTGCGAATCTGGAACGTCGCCGTCGCCCTGATCCTCGCGCTCCCGCTCGCCGCCGCCGCAGAGGCGCCGCAGAACGGGGCCGCGCCCTCGCCCACCGCGCCCGAGCCGGCAGCTCCCCCGCCGCCGTCTCCGGCCCCGACCCCCGCCGTGCCGCCGCAGGCGCTCGAGCCGGGCGCCCAGCTGCCTGCCGCGCCCGGGCCCGCCGCACCCGACGGAACGCTGCCACCTGCGGGCCCGCCGCCCTGGGGCGCCCTGGAGATCCTCGGCGAGCAGGTGCCGCCGGGCGAGACCCGCGAGCTGGCACTCCGCTCGAGCGAGAGCTTCGCCGGCGCCGGCGTCGACATGCCGGTGGTGGTGATGCGCGGCGACAAGCCGGGCCCCACGCTCTGCCTCACCGCGGGCGTGCACGGCGACGAGCTCAACGGCATCGAAATCGTCCGCGAGATCCTCGACACCACGCGGGCGCGCGGCCTGTCGGGCACGATCCTCGCCGTGCCGATCGTCAACATCCACGGCTTCCAGACCAGCTCGCGCTACCTGCCGGATCGCCGCGACCTCAACCGCGCGTTCCCCGGCCATGCCGTGGGCAGCTCCGCATCGCGCATCGCCCATGCGCTCTTCCAGAACGTCATCAGGCGCTGCGACGCGCTGATCGATCTGCACACGGGCTCGTTCCACCGCTCGAACCTGCCGCAGGTGCGCTCCGACCTGCAGGACGAGCGCGTGCTCAAGCTCGCCAAGGCGTTCGGCGCCACGGTGATCATCCACAACAAGGGCCAGCGCGGCACGCTGCGGCGCGCGGCGCACGAGGCGGGCATCCCCTCGATCATCTACGAGGCGGGCGAGCCGATGCGGTTCGAGCGGCAGGAGATCAAGCGCGGCGTCATCGGCGTGCGCAACGTGCTCGTGCACCTGGGCATGGTGAAGGGCGGCCGCGTGTCGCTCGGCGATCCGCGGATCTTCTACGAAACCCGCTGGGTGCGCGCGGAGCGCGGCGGCATCCTCGTTAGCGACGTGCGCCTCGGCGACACGGTGCGCGAGGGCGACATTCTCGGCTCGATCACCGATCCGATCCGCAAGGAGAAGTCGGTGCTGATCTCGCCGTTCCGCGGCCGGATCATCGGCATGACGCTCGCGCCGGTGATGCTGCCGGGCTACGCCGCGTTCCACATCGGCGTGCCGGGGAGCAAGCCGATCGACAGCGAGGAACCGCTCGAATACGACGACCGGCCGGAGTAGCCGGCGAACGTTCCGCGCGCGACGACGCCGCCCCGGGAGACCGCGGGCGGCGTTTTCGTTCGGCCCGTGCGACTGCACGGTAGCCGACCCATTGAACCGGATCGGCGCGGCGTTCGTAGGTCCCGTCGCTTGTGCGGCCGGGGGAGCGATCCCTACGGTCGGACACCTGCCCGGGAGCCCGCGCCGATGTGGAACCGATTCAAGCGTGCCGTCCGTTCGTTTCTCGGCTTCTTCGTCAGCAGCGTCGAGGATCCGGAGCTGATCCTCCGGCAGAACCTCCGCGACCTGAACGACCAGGTGCCGCGGATGAACGAGAACATCGCGCTCATGCGGGCCAACCTCTCGCTGCTCGAGAAGGAGCAGTCCCGCAGCGAGGGCGAGGCCGCGGAGCTCACCGCGAAGATCAAGGCGGCGATCCTCGCGGGGCGCGACGACCTGGCCGGCGGCTACGCGGCGCAGCTGCAGAACGCGCAGCAGCACCTCGCGCGCAACGTGGCGCAGCTCGACACGGCGCGCCAGGCGTTCGAGAAGGCGCTGCAGCTCAAGAAAATCTTCCTGCGCGAGAAAGAGAAGAAGACGCAGGAGGCCATGCAGGCCATCCGCGACCACGAGCGCGCGAAGTGGCAGGCGCGCGTCGCCGATGCGCTGGAGTCGTTCCAGGTGGCGGGCATCGACGCCACGCACGGCGAGATGATCCGCCGGATCGAGGAGCGCACGGCGTTCAACGAGGCGCGCATGCAGATGGCGCTCGATACGGTCGACGGGCAGTCGGCGCAGATCGAGGAGGAGGCCGGCCGCATCCGCGCGCAGGAGCTGGTGCAGCGCTTCAAGCGGGAGATGGGCGTGATCGACGCGGTGGACGGCGAGGCCATCCCGCTGCCGCCGCGGGCGCTCGAGCGCAAGGGCTGACGCCATGGCGCTGCAGCTGGGGCCGGGCGGCAGGGCGTTCCTCGTGGCGCTCGGCGTCGCCGTGATCGCGTGGGGCCTGGTCCGCGCGGGGCTGGTGCCCGTGCCGGCGCAGCGGGAGGCCGCGCCGTCGCCGGGCGCCGCCGGCGAAGCATACGTGCTGCCGCCGCCGGCGGGCGCCTGCGACGTGCCGCTGCGCGTGGCCGTGCCGCCGCGCGCAGCCGCGCTGCGGCTCGAGCCGGGGCTGCGGCCGGTGCCGGTGGCGCACGGCGCCGCGGCGCTGTCGGCGCTCCGCCGCCGCGAGGTGGACGGCGCGGTGGCGTCGGTGGCCGAGCTCGCGGCGGCGGAGGCCCTCCCCGAGCCGCTCTGGATCGCCGACGTGCTGGGTGCGGGCGCGGACCTCGTGCTGGCCGGCGCGCGCGCAGGCGATCCCGGCAGCGCCGAGCGGGTGGCGGCGCCGCCGGGGAGCGCGGAGGCGTTCTTCGCGCGCGGCACCACGCGTGCGCGCCTCGAGGCCGTGGATGGACCACGCCAGGCGCTGCAGCGGCTCGGCGCGGGGCACGTGGCGGCGGCGGCGCTGCCGCGGTGGATGCTGGGGCCGGCGGGGCCGGTGGGCCGCCCGGCGGAGCTGGCGGTGCGTGCGCCGCTCGATCCCGTGGTGCTCGTGCTCGGCGCGGGGCTGCGCTGCGTGGGGCAGGGGCCGTCCGGCCCGCCGCCGGGCGAGGTGCTCGCACGCGCCTTCGGCCCCGTCCCCGAGGGACTGGCCGACCTGCCCGCTTCGCCCGCCGACCTGGTGCGCGCGTGGGCGGGGCAACGGCGCGCGCGCCCGCAGCTCCCGCCGCTCGAGCTGCTCGCCGCGCCGGCGCTCGCGGAGCGCATCTGGGGCGGGGCGACGCGCGGCGACGACGCGATCCTCCCGGCGCGGGCGTCGGTGCCGGCGCCGGTCCCCGCGGAGGTGCGCTGATGGCCTCCTCGCTCCGCTACGTGGCGGCAGCGCTGCGGCACCGCTGGTCGTTCTGGATCCTCGGCGGCGGGGCGCTCGCGGCGCTGGTCGCGAGCAGCGACGTGCCGCTGCTGCTGGCGGGCGGCACCGAGCTCGCCTTCCTCGGCCTCGTCTCCGGCAACGCGCGGTTCCAGCACGCGGTGGACGCGCGCACCGCGCGACGGAGCGCCCGCCGGCGGGCCCGCCGCACGGAGGCGCTGCTCGCCGAGCTCGCGCCGAACCAGCGGGAGCACTTCCTCGGCCTGCAGGCGCTCGCCGCCCGCATCCGGGAGAACTTCGCGCGCCTCGAGGCGGGCGGCGAGGCGGTGGCGGCGCAGTCGGCCGGGCGCATCGAGGCGCTGCTGCAGGTGTTCCTGCGCCTGCTGATCACGCTCGACGACCACAAGCGCTACCTCGGCAGCACGGACCGCGAGCGGATCGAGGCGGAGCTTCGGCAGCTCGAGGCGGACGTCGCCGCGGAGGGGGCGAGCGACGCGGTGCGGGAGATCAAGCGGCGCCGCGTCGCCATCCTGCGCAAGCGGCTCGAGCGCTTCGCGAAGGCGCGCGAGAGCCGCGAGGTGATCGCGCACCAGCTCGCCTCGATCGAGGATCTGCTGCGCCTGCTGCACGAGCAGTCGATCACGCTGCGCGATCCCGCGGCGCTCACGCACCAGCTCGACGCGCTCGCGCTCGAGGTGGAGGAGGCGGAGGCCACCGTGCGCGACCTCGACCGGCTGCTGGCGTTCGATCTCGAACTGCGCGCGCTCGGCGACGCTGCGCGCCGGTGAGCCTTCGCGCCTGCGGCGGAGGGGCCTGCCGGGCGCGCGGGGCCGGCGCGCACGCGCCGCGTCGGGAGCGTGGCGGCGCCTGCCCGCGAGGGCCCACCATCGGACATGCGACGGATGGACTGGCGGCTGCTCCTCGGCTCGGCGCTGCCCCTGGCGGTGGCGCTGCTCTCGCTCGTCTCGCTGCGGTGGGAATTCGCAGACGGTCATCCCCCCGCCTACGGATTCCCTTTGCCGTGGACCTGGCGGGCCGGCGGACTGCCTGCCGCGTGGCAGCTCGATCCGCTGGCGCTGCTGGTGGACGCCTGTGTCTATCTCGCGTCGGCGCTCGCGCTCTCGCTCCTCGCCGCCCGGCTCGTGCCCCCGCCGCGGAGCGCGCCCGGGCGGTGGGGCCGCCTGGCGCTGCGCGGCGCGCTCGGTCTGCTCGGGGCGGCGCTGCTCGTGCTCGAATTCGGCGCGCCGCTCGCGGAAGGCCGCCTGCGGCCCGGGGTGGGGCCCCGCGGCGAGATGCAGGCGCGCCACCTCTGGGTGGGCCTTTTGCCCCCCGATTGAGCCGCCGGGCCTCCGGGCGGAGGCCCGAGCGTCCGAAAGCGGACCGAGCGGGGCATGTTTCGGACGGTGCCGCTTGCCATTTCCACCGACCCGGTCCAAGTTGCGCGCGCGGGGCAAGCTTTCGAGTGTGACTTGAAGAGAACCCTGTGTTGGCCGGCACGTCGCTGGCCATCGCTAGACAGGCGGGCAGCCGCCGACAGGTAGAGAAGACAGAGATGGCACAGGGTACGGTGAAGTGGTTCAACGACGCGAAGGGTTTCGGTTTCATTGCGCAGGACGGCGGCGAGGACGTTTTCGTCCATCACACGGCCATCCAGACCGAAGGCTTCCGGTCGCTGGCAGAGGGCGAGCGCGTGGAGTTCGATGTGCAGCGTGGCGCCAAGGGCCTGCAGGCAGCGAACGTCCGCCGCATCTGATTTCTGATTTTCCGCGCCTCTGGTAGCGCGCGATTCGTTGTACCAACTTCAGCGCACCGGCCTCGGATGCCGGGTGCGCGAGAAGGCATCCATCGGGATGCCTTCGAAAGGCAGCACTCGTGGGAACCAAGCTTTACGTCGGCAATCTCAGCTTCAACACCACCGAAGACACCCTTCGCTCCGCGTTCGGCGCAGACGGCCGCCAGGTCGAGGACGTGGCCGTGATCACGGACCGCGTCACGGGCCAGCCCCGCGGCTTCGCGTTCGTCACCATGGCCTCGGAGTCGGACGCCCAGGCGGCGATCGCTGCGTGGGACGGCCAGGACCTCGACGGTCGCCCGCTCCGCGTGAACGAGGCGCAGGAGCGCCCGCCGCGTAGCGGCGGCTTCGGCGGTGGCGGCTTCGGCGGCGGCGGCCGTGGCGGCGGCTTCGGCGGTGGTGGCGGCGGCGGCTTCGGCGGCGGCGGCGGCGGCTACGGCGGTGGCGGCCGCAGCGGCGGTGGCGGCGGTGGCCGTGGCGGCCGTGGCGGTGGCGGCGGCGGCCGTGGTGGTCGTGGCGGTGGCGGCGGCTTCGGCGGCGGCTACGGCGACTACTGAAGCAACATCGACGAGCGTTCGTCGCGCGTAGCGCGATGAAGGAGGGCGAGCCGGCTCGTGCCGGCCCGGCCTTCGTACGCTCGGCGCATTTCGGGTGATGGACGGGGCAGCGCCCCGACGTCGACCCCCGACGTGCGCACGCCCTTCGGGGCCAGGGGACGGGCGAGGTGCCATGCGCATCTCGCCCGTTTTCCTTTTGGACGACTGCGGGTGGCGCTGCGGCGGGTTACCGGTTAGCACTGCCGCTCCATGTCGCGCCTGCTCTCGTTCGCCGTGTTCTTCGGCGTCCTCACGCTCCTCACCGGTCTCGTCCACGCGTACTTCTGGTCGCGCCTCGTGCGCGCGCCCGGCTGGCCGGCGCCCTGGCAGGCGGTCGGCACCGCCGCCGTCGTGGTCCTGGCGCTGCTCGTGCCGGTGGCGGTGCCCGTATCGCGGCTGCTGCCCCGCGAGTGGGCGGGCGGCGTCTCCGCGGTCGCCTTCACGTGGATGGGCCTGGGTTTCCTCCTGTTCGTCGCCCTGGTGCTCGCCGACCTGGTCGCGTGGGCCGGCCCGGCGTTGCTCGCGACGGCCACGGCGGCGAAGGGCGAGGTGGCGGCGGACCCTGCGCGGCGCGAGCTGCTCGCCCGCGGCGTGGCGGGCGCCGCGACGCTGGCCGCTGCAGGCATGGGCGGCGTAGCCCTGCGCAACGCCGTCGGCTCGCCCGCGGTGACCGAAGTCGAGGTGCGGCTCGAGCGCCTGCCGCCCGCGCTGTCCGGCCTCACGCTCGTGCAGCTGTCCGACGTGCACGTGGGCCCCACGATCGGCCGCCGCTTCATCGAGGATCTCGTCGAGCGCACCAACGCCCTGCAGCCCGACGTCGTCGTGATCACGGGCGATCTCGTCGACGGAAGCGTGGGGGAGCTGGCGCACCACGTGGAGCCGCTGCGGCAGCTCCGCGCCCGCCACGGCGTCTACTTCGTCACGGGCAACCACGAGTACTACTCGGGCGCCGAGGAGTGGGTGGCGCACCTGCCGACGCTGGGCGTCCGCGTGCTGCGCAACGAGCGCGTGGCCATCGGCGACGAGCGCGGCTGGATCGATCTGGCGGGCGTGAACGACTACAAGGCGGGATCGTTCGGCGACGCGCCGGATCTCGAGCGGGCGCTCGCGGGGCGCGACCCCGCGCGCGAGCTCGTGCTGCTCGCGCACCAGCCCGCGGAGATCGAGAACGCGGCGCGGCTGGGCGTGGGCCTGCAGCTCTCGGGGCACACGCACGGCGGCCAGATCTGGCCGTTCGGCAATGCGGTGCGCCTCGCGCAGCCGTACGTCTCGGGGCTGCACCGGCACGGGCCGCAGACGCAGATCTACGTGAGCTGCGGCACCGGCTACTGGGGCCCGCCGATGCGGCTGGGCGCGCCTTCCGAGATAACGAAGATCGTCCTTCGGCCTGCCGCGCACGCCGACGTGGCCGCCTGACGCTTGCCCGCCCGCTCCCGCTTTGTTGGGATGCGGCGGGCCCCGACACTCCCCCCCGCGGTGGAACAGCGCACGTCCACCGGGCGTTCGGCAGCGGTGGCCCACGTTTGAAGCCGCAGCGGCCCCCGCCGTCTACCTGGCGAGACGCCGCAAGGAGCACCCGTGATCGCGCGCAGACTCCCGATCTTCGCCCTGGGCCTCGCCCTCGTGCTCGCCGTCGCCGGCTGCAACGGCTGCCGCGGGCGGGACGTGCCGCAGCCGCAGGCGAGCCCGCTCGCCTTCCTGCCGAAGCAGCCCGAAGGCGTGGTGCACGTGCCCGATCTGGAGAAGGTCGGCCGGACGGTGGCGCAGCTGGAGAAGACGCGGCTCGCCGAGCTGGCGGCCTCCGCGTTCGGCGCCTCGAATCCCGAGCAGCTGGTCCGGCCGCTCGTGCAGCAGCTGGGCTTCGACCCCCGGCAGCCGGACGGCTTCGCCGCAGCGGGGATCGACGGCAAGCGCGGCCTGGCGGTGGGCCCGGACGAAACGGGCACGCAGCTGCTCGTGGTCGGCGTCGCCGACGCGGGGAAATTCGACGCGTACGCGGCCTCGCTGGCGAAGCGGTTCGGCGCGGCCACGCGGGGAACCGCCCGGTGGGCGCCGCCTGCGGCCGAGGGCGCGCAGCCCCGGCCCGTCGAGGTGCAGACCTTCGCCGGCGCCGACGGCGCGGTGCGCGTGGCGTTCGCGCAGCGCGACGGCTACGCGGTGGTCGCGTCGGAGGCCGGGGCGGTCGAGGCCGTCGGCCGCGCGATCGTGCGTCCGTGGGAGAGCTCGCTCGCCAACGATGCCGCGTACCGCAAGACCGCGGGCAAGCTCGGCGCGCGCGACCTCTACGTGTGGATGCCGAAGGGCGCCCAGCTGCAGGGGCGGCGCGGCGCGCAGTTCGAGAACGGACTCGCCCTGGGCGCCAGCGCCGGCGACGGGGGCGTGAACGTGCGCGTGCTCGTGCCCCGTGGCCCGCTCGAACTCGCGGTGATCCAGCCCGCGGGCAAGGTGGCGGGCGGCGATCTCGTGCCGCTGCTGCCGGCCGAGGATTTCCTCGCGCTGCGTCTCGGCGGCGAGCCGCAGGCGCTGCAGCCGCTGCTCGAG
>Ga0164243_10012327_pt1 | contig 12119 bp, 11 predicted proteins | sample OricompcompostOP_FD_108781 | JGI IMG/M metagenome (GOLD analysis project Ga0164243, IMG submission 108781) | Organic Plus compost microbial communities from Emeryville, California, USA - Original compost - Organic plus compost (OP) | ecosystem: Engineered > Solid waste > Mixed feedstock >...
GGCTCAGCCCCGACACGACGCGCGGGCCCGACGGCACGTGGATCACGACGCGGCCGGCCCTCCACGGGCTCGATGCGGCGGCGCTCGCCGCCTACGATGTCGGCCGGCTCAGGCCCGGCTCGGATTACGCGCGCAATTTTCCGGACCAGGTTCCGGCGGACGGTGCGCGCATTCCGCCTCTCGACGCGGTGTTCGCATTGGCGCGCGCGCCGGAAGCCGCGCATGTGCGGCTCAATATCGAAACCAAGCTGTCGCCGAGTGACGCCGACGGCCCGGCGCCCGCGCTCTTCGCCGAAAGACTGGCGGCGGCGATCCGCGCGGCCGGGCTCGCGGACCGCGTCAGTGTGCAGTCGTTTGATTGGCGCACACTGTCCGCGCTGCGCCGGATCGCGCCGGAGATCGCGCGGGTGTGCCTCACGGCGGAGCGGCCGCGCTTTAATACGATCGGCCGCGGCCAGCCCGGGCCGTCGCCGTGGACGGACGGGCGCGACGTGGATGAGGTCGGCGGCTCGGTGCCGCGGCTCGTCGCGGCTGCCGGCTGTGCGACTTGGTCGCCGCATTTTGACGACCTCACGGCGGAGACTATGCGCGAGGCGCAGGGGCTCGGCCTCAAGGTGGTGCCGTGGACCGTGAACGATGCCGCCGCGATGGAGCGCGTGATCGAGCTTGGCACCGACGGGCTGATCACCGACTACCCCGATCGCGCCCGCAAGGTGATGGCGGCGCGGGGCATGGCGCTCCCGCCGCCGGTGGCTGTCGGCCGGTAGGCCAGGCGCGCCGGGGCAGTGGCCATTCCCCGCCGCTGCGGCTGCGCTAGACTTGCGGCAACGACAAAGCGGGGAAACGACCATGGCGTCGCCTTACGACACCGATCTCGATCGCAATCCGGCTAATCATCAACCGCTCACGCCGCTGACGTTCCTGGAGCGCGCCGCGTCCGTCTTTCCCGACCGGACGGCGATCGTCCACGGCGCCTTGCGGCGCTCCTATCGCGACTTCTACGCACGGGCACGGCGGCTCGCTTCGGCACTCAAGCGGCACGGGATCGGCCGTGGCGACACGGTGTCGGCGATGCTGCCGAACACGCCGGCGATGCTCGAAGCCCATTATGGCGTGCCGATGACGGGCGCGGTGTTGAACGCACTCAACACGCGTCTCGACGCGGCGGTGATCGCCTTCACGCTCGATCACGCCGAGACCAAGGTGCTGATCGTCGACCGCGAATTCGCGCCGGTGATGCAGGCGGCACTCGCCCGCGCCAAGGTGAAGCCGCTCGTCGTCGCCTATGACGATCCCGAATATGGCGGTCCCGGCGAGAAACTCGGCGGCATCGACTACGAGGACTTCCTGGCGGGCGGCGATCCGGATTTCCCTTGGGCGATGCCGGGCGACGAATGGGATGCGATCGCGCTCAACTACACGTCGGGAACGACCGGCGATCCCAAGGGCGTCGTCTATCACCATCGCGGCGCCTATCTGCTCGCCTTCAGCAACATCGTTACCTGCGAGATCGGCAAACATCCCGTCTATCTGTGGACCCTGCCGATGTTCCACTGCAACGGCTGGTGCTTCCCCTGGTCCGTCTCGGTGGTGGCCGGCACGCATGTGTGCCTGCGCCAGGTGCGCGCGGGCGCCATGTACGATCTCATCGCACGGCACGGGGTGACGCATCTGTGCGGTGCGCCGATCGTGATGGCGACACTGCTCAATGCGAGCGACGCCGAAAAGCAGCCGCTGTCGCATCGCGTGTCGTTCATCACGGCGGCGGCGCCGCCGCCGGAAGCCGTGCTCGGGGCGATGCAGGAGGCAGGCTTCGACGTCACCCATGTCTATGGGCTCACCGAGGTCTACGGTCCGGCGGTGGTCAACGACTGGCACGGCGAATGGGATGGGCTCGATCCCGCGGCCCGCGCCGCGCGCAAGGCCCGCCAGGGCGTGCGCTATCATGCTCTGGAGGCGCTCGATGTGCTCGATCCGGAGACGATGCAGCCGGTGCCGCGCGACGGGGCGACCCTCGGCGAGGTGATGTTCCGCGGCAACGTGGTGATGAAAGGCTACCTCAAGAACAAGGCCGCGACCGAAAGGGCCTTCGCCGGCGGCTGGTTCCATTCCGGCGATCTCGGCGTCGTCCATCCCGACGGTTACATCCAGCTGCGCGACCGCTCCAAGGACATCATCATCTCCGGCGGAGAAAACATTTCCTCGATCGAGGTGGAGGACGCGCTCTACAAGCATCCGGCGGTGGCGGCGGCCGCGGTGGTGGCGAAGCCCGACGAGAAGTGGGGCGAGACGCCGTGCGCCTTCATCGAGCTGAGGCCCGGCGCGGCCGCGAGCGAGGACGACATCATCGCCTGGTGCCGCGCACATCTAGCGCATTTCAAATGCCCGCGCCGGGTGGTGTTCGCGGAGATTCCGAAGACGTCGACGGGCAAGATCCAGAAATTCAAGCTGCGGGAGCTGGCGAGGGCGCTGTGAGGGCGCGTGCCGCATTCGCAGACACTGTGCCGTGCCGCCCCCAGACCCCGGATCTGCGCGCCGGCGTTGCCGGCGCTTGTCCCGGGAACGCCAACATTCATCGCGGTGAGCAGCGAATGGCGGGCGGTCATATTGATTGGCTGTAGGGCGGGTTAGCCGAAGGCGTAACCCGCCACGTCCATGTCCGCACCTCAATGTCGGTGGATTACGCTTCGCTCATCCGCCCTACGCGAACGACGCAATACGCGTATTCAGGCTTCGATGACAGCGTTCCCCGGAGGCGCGCAGTACGACACGCGCGGGCATGACAGGATGCGAGCGGTGGGAGAAGATGTCCGCAGGGCGCTGCGATCAGGGGAGATGGGACATGCCTGAGGCACGGGCCGCGACGGCGTCCGACCTGCCACAACTGCTCGACTTGTTCCGCGCCTCCGAGGTCAGCGCCGTGGCGACGCCTGCTTCCCGTGCCGAGCGCATCTGGCGGGACATTCTCGCGCGCGACGGGCTGACCGTGTTCGTTTCGGAAGCAGGCCCGCGCATTGCGGCCACCTGCATGCTCATCACCGCCCCGAATCTCCTGCGCGACGGACGCGGGCATGCCTATCTCGACAACGTGGTCACGCATCCCGAATTCCGCGGCCTCGGCCACGGTCGCGCGGTTGTCAGCGCCGCGCTCGCGGCGGCATGGGCCCAAGACTGCCATCATGTCCTGCTGCAGAGCGGCCGGAAGGACACGCGCGTGCATCGCTTCTATGAAGGATGCGGCTTCGAACCCGGCGTGCGGATCGGCTACGTCGCGCGCCGTCCGCAACACGGTGGATGAGCGAGGTAGCCGCTAGGCGCGCAGGCGTTAAGCCTTCGGCACAGCCACCTACGGGTTGGCGATATGATCTGGCAAAGACTTCGCGTGTCGTGGCCACGGCTAGACTCCGCCATCCACGTCTTCTTCGGAGGGGCGAGACAAGACGTGGATGCCCGCGACAAGCGCGGGCATGACGAGGGTAAGGGGCTCTGAGAAGCGGTTCAGCGAGAAAACGAAATCTCCTCGCCGGGTCACCCCGACGGGGATGGTGCGTTACGCCTTCGGCTGTCCCTTGCGGTTCCGACTCTTTGTGCCCCGGACGCGCCACGGCATGCGATGACGCGGCGCAGATCCGGGGCACTTGCACGGGCAACGTCGCTGCGGTTTGGTATCGTCCGTCACGGCCACGGATCAGCAGTGCATCCGGGGAACCGGGAAGCTCCCCGTGTAACCCTGGGTCCGGCACTGCGCCGCGCCGCGCCCTGCCGCCAATAAGCAAATTGTCGTGCCCGGACGCAGCGCAGCATGTCACTGGCGTGCTGCAGATCCGTGGCACTGCGCCGTGAGCACGCCGCGCGCCGGTGCTATAAGGGCGGCCTGCAACAGTCGGGAGTGGCGAGATGGGCATGCTCGAAGGCAAGGTCGCGATCGTGACGGGCGGGGCGCAGGGGATCGGGTTCGCGATCGCGCGGCGCTACGTGGCCGAAGGCGCGCAGGTGATCATTGCCGATATCGACGAAAAGGCGGGGGAGAAGGCCGCCGCGGACCTCGGCGCCAATTGCCGTTTCGTCGCGACCGATGTCGGCGAACCGCTCGATGCGCGCAACGTGGTGGCGGAAGCCTGTTCCGCGTTCACCGGCGACCTCGACATCCTGGTCAACAATGCCGGCATCGTGCACGGGGCGGACTTCCTCGCCTGCAAGGAGGCGGATTTCGACCGGGTGCTGCGGGTCAACCTGAAGGGCGCGTTCCTGGTCGGGCAGGCGGCGGCGAAGCAGATGGTGGCGCAGGTGGAGGCCGGCAAGGCGGCCGGCGCGATCGTCAATATGAGCTCGATCAACGGGGTCGTCGCGATCCCGAACCAGGTGCCATACTGCGTGTCCAAAGGCGGGATCGACCAGCTGACCAAGGTGATGGCGCTGGCGCTGGCGCCCTACGGCATCCGCGTCAACGCGATCGGGCCGGGTTCGATCATGACCGAGATGCTGGCGTCGGTGATGGCGAGCGACCGCGAGGCCAAGCGCAAGGTGCTGGCACGCACGCCGCTCGGCCGGCTGGGCAAGCCCGAAGAGATCGCGGCGACGGCGACCTTCCTCGCCTCCGACCAGGCGAGCTACGTGACCGGGCAGACGCTCTATGCCGATGGCGGCCGGCTCGGGCTCAACTACACCGTGCCGGTGAGCGAGGAGGCGCTGGAGGGCTGAGTCAGCCCTCGTCCTGCTCGTCCTCGTCCTTGCCTTCGTTCTTGCCGCCGAGCTGCTTGAGCTTGGCGAACACCGCCTCGACGTCGAGTTCGCCGCCGGGCTTGGTGGCCTCCGGGCCGGTCGTGGCCTCGGCGGGGAGCAGGGTCGAACCGGGCTCGGCCTCGGTCGGCAGCGGCCGGTCCTTGGCGGCGCGCTGGACCTCGAGATCAAGGTCGATCTGCGAGCACAGGCCGAGGGTGACCGGATCCATCGGCGTCAGGTTCGAGGCGTTCCAGTGGGTGCGGTCGCGGATCGCCTGGATCGTCGACTTGGTGGTGCCGACGAGGCGCATGATCTGCGCGTCCTTGAGCTCGGGATGGTTTCGGATCAGCCACAGGATCGCATTGGGCCGGTCCTGACGGCGCGACACGGGGGTGTAGCGCGGGCCCGTCTTGCGCTTGGCCTCGGGCAGGCGGACCTTGGGGTCCGCCAGCTTCAGGCGGACATTGCTGTCGTTCTCGGCGCGGTCGATGTCCTCGCGCGTCAGCTGGCCGGTCGCCACCGGGTCGAGGCCCTTGATGCCCTGCGCCGCGTCGCCGTCGGCAATCGCCTTCACCTCGAGCGGGTGCAGCTTGCAGAATTCCGCGATCTGGTCGAACGACAGGGCGGTGTTCTCGACGAGCCAGACGGCGGTGGCCTTCGGCATCAATGGCGCGTTCGACATAGGTATATCTCCTCTGTGCTTCGCCCGCCCGGCGGGCGAAGCCTCTCGTCATCGGCGATGACCGGAATTGCCCCGGAATATAGGCGGGGGGGCGGGGTCTGTCCATGGCGGTGCCGGGGCGGGGACGCCGCTTGACAGGCGGTCCCATCCGGCCCAAGTCGGGGGGCCGTCCACCCCGACCGGGACCCCCATGACCGCGCCGGCCGCCGCCTCCGCCCCGAAGCCCCCGCTGCGCATCCTGCTCTGCTCGCCGCGCGGGTTCTGCGCCGGGGTGGTGCGGGCGATCGATTCGGTGGAGCGGGCGCTCGCCCTGTACGGGCCGCCGGTCTATGTCCGGCATGAGATCGTGCACAACAAGTACGTGGTCGAGAGCCTGAAGGCGAAGGGGGCGATCTTCGTCGAGGAGCTGGACGAGATCCCCGACACCGAGGCGCCGGTCGTGTTCTCCGCCCACGGCGTGCCGAAGGCGGTGCCGGAGGCGGCGCGCACGCGCAACTTCTTCGCCCTCGACGCGACCTGCCCGCTTGTGACCAAGGTGCACCGGGAGGCGGAGATCCATTACCGCCGCGGCCGCGAGATCGTGCTGATCGGCCATTCCGGCCATCCGGAGGTGATCGGGACGATGGGGCAGCTGCCCGAGGGGGCGGTGACGCTGGTGGAGACCCTGGCGCAGGCGGAGCAGTTCGTGCCGCGCGATCCGGCGCAGCTCGCCTATGTGACGCAAACGACGCTGTCGGTCGACGACACCGCCGAGATCGTCGCCTGCCTCAAGGCGCGGTTCCCGGCGATCGTCGGGCCGCACAAGGAGGACATCTGCTACGCCACCACCAACCGCCAGGAGGCGGTGAAGCGGGTGGCGCCGCAGGTGGAGGCGATGATCGTGGTCGGGGCGCCGAACTCGTCGAATTCGCAGCGCCTGCGCGAAGTGGCCGAGCGTGCCGGCTGCCGCCACGCGGCGCTGGTGCAGCGCGCCGACGACATCGACTGGCGTGCCTTCGGCGCCATCGCCAGCCTCGGCATCACCGCCGGGGCGTCGGCGCCGGAAGTGCTGGTCGAGGAGATCATCGACGCTTTCGCCGCGCGCTACGCCGTGCAGGTGGAGACCGTGTCGGCGGCGGACGAGGACGTGTTCTTCCCGCTGCCGCGCGCGCTGCGCGAGCGCGAGGCCGCCGAGTAGGACCCCATGGCAGTCTATACCGACGTTTCGGCCGAGGAGCTCGGCGCGTTCCTCGGCGGCTACGACATCGGCGCACTGCTCGCCTACAAGGGCATCGCCGAGGGCGTCGAGAATTCCAACTTCCTGGTCCATACCGACCGCGGCTATTTCATTCTGACGCTCTACGAGAAGCGGGTCGCGCCGGAGGACCTGCCGTTCTTCCTCGGGCTGATGGAGCATCTCGCCGCGCGCGGGCTGACGTGCCCGCAGCCGGTGAAGAACCGCAAGGGCGAGGTGCTCGGCACGCTCGCCGGGCGGCCGGCGGCGGTGATCACGTTTCTCGACGGGATGTGGATCCGGCGGCCGAGCGCGGTGCATTGCGCCGCCGTGGGCGAAGCCCTGGCGAAGCTGCATCTCGCCGGTGCCGACTTCCCGATGCGGCGGCAGAACGCGCTGTCGGTCGAGGGCTGGCGCCGGCTCACCGAGGCGGCGGCGCCCTGTGCCGATACGGTGCAGCCGGGGCTCGCCGCGTTTCTCGCCGGCGAGCTCGCATACCTGGAGGCGCGCTGGCCGGACGCCCTGCCGCAGGGCGTGATCCACGCCGACCTGTTCCCGGACAACGTGTTCTTTCTCGGCGAAAAACTGTCCGGCCTGATCGACTTCTACTTCGCGTGCACCGACACGCTCGCCTACGACGTGGCGATCTGCCTGAACGCCTGGTGCTTCGAGGCGGACCACGCCTACAACGTGACCAAGGGCCGGGCGCTGCTGCAGGGCTACGACAAGGTGCGTCCGCTCGGTGCCGCCGAGCGCGACGCGCTGCCCCTGCTGTGCCGCGGCGCGGCGCTGCGGTTCCTGCTGACGCGGCTGGTCGACTGGCTCAACGTGCCGCCGGGGGCGCTGGTGAAGCCGAAGGATCCGATCGAATATTTCCGCAAATTGCGCTTCCACCAGAAGGTCGAGAGCGCGCGCGATTACGGGCTGGCATGAGCACGACCGCGAGCGGACCGCAGGTGACGATCTATACGGACGGGGCCTGTTCGGGGAATCCCGGACCGGGCGGCTGGGGGGCGATCCTGATGGCCGAGGGGCACCGCAAGGAGCTGTTCGGCGGCGATCCGGCGACCACCAACAACCGCATGGAACTGACCGCGGCGATCATGGCGCTGGAGGCGCTGAAGCGGCCGTGCACGGTCGACCTGCACACCGACAGCCAGTATCTGCGCAACGGCATCATGAGCTGGATCAACGGCTGGAAGCGCAACGGCTGGCGCACCGCGGACCGCAAGCCGGTGAAGAACGTGGATCTGTGGCAGCGGCTCGACGAGGCGATCCAACGCCACGTGGTGCGCTGGCACTGGGTCAAGGGCCATGCCGGGCACGAGATGAACGAGCGCGCCGACGAACTGGCGCGGGCCGGCCTCGCCGAAGCGCGGCTGGCGAAGGTGCGGTAAAGCGCGGTTCGTCGCTGGCGGCTTCACGCGTGGCTGTGGCTGTGCCGCGGGCCGCTCACTGAACAAATGTCCTGCCTGGATGGATGCGTTCCGCGGATAAGCGCCGGCGAAGCCGGCGCGCAGATCCGGGTCTAGGGGGCGGCACGGAAACGCCGCCCCTTCCGTCGTCGGGGCCGTGCTCCGTCCGGCCATCTTCTTTAGCGGCGTAGCTCCGAGTCGTGGATGCCCGCGACGCGCGCGGGCATGACGATTCCCGATGTCGCTGTGCCGCGTCCGGTGATGGACGCGGCGCGCATGCAGGCGCTCAGAGCGCCTTGAGCAGGTTCTCGGCGCTGGAGGCGTCGGCCTTGCTCGGCACGTCCTCGACGTTCAGCACCTTCACCACGCCGTCCTCGACCAGCATCGCATAGCGCTTGGAACGGACGCCGAGACCGTTGGCGGAGCCGTCGAAGGTGAGGTCGACCGCCTTGGCGAATTCGGCGGCGCCGTCGGAGAGGAACTCGATCTGGCCGTTGGGATCGGCCGCCTTCTTCCAGGCATCCATGACGAAGACATCGTTGACCGCGGTCACGTAGATGGCGTCGACCCCCTTGGCCTTGATCGCGTCGGCATTGGCGACGAAGCCCGGCAGGTGGTTCTTGTGGCAGGTCGGGGTGAAGGCGCCGGGGACGGCGAACAGGACTGCCTTCTTGCCCTTGAACAGATCGTCGGTGCTCTTCGGCACCGGACCGTCCGCGGTCATGACACGGAACGTCGCGGCAGGGAGGCGATCGCCGACCTTGATGGGCATGGAAGTATCCTCGAATGACGGGGTGAACGGATGCGCCGGCGGCGCGCCGGGGCCGCGGTGCGCGGGTAAATTAGCGCCTCGGCCGGATTAGTCGAGCGGTGCCGACACTTCCACCGCGTGGCCGGCGGCGGTCGCGGTCAGTGTCAGCTTCGCCCCCGTCGGGTCCGCGCCCGGCGGCAGGCCGTCCAGGGTGAAGGCGAAGCGCGCGATGCCATCGGCGCCGGCGGTCGCCGGCTCGGGCACCGGCAGGGCCCAGTCCGGCCCGGGCCCCTCGACGAACAGCGCGACGTGTTCGCCCGCCGGGGCTCGCACCTCGACCGCCGCCTGGTCCGGGGCGGTGCGCGCGAGCCGGGTCACGGCCAAGGGGCCGGGCGCTCCCAAAGCCGCCTTCTTCGGCACGTGCTTGGCGGCGGCGGCGAGCGCAGCCGCGCCCGCCGCGTCGGGCGCGGTGAGGTCGAGCGTCGCTTCCGCCTCCGCAGGAATGCACAATTTCTCACAAACGCCGTATTCCAGCTTCAGCCGCAGGGTGGCCGGCTTGGCCGGGTCCAGCAGACGGACCGCGAGGGGGAAGACGACGGCGCCCTTGTAGCCGATGGTGACGCCGGTCTCGTCGACGAGCCGCTTCGGCGCAGGCCAGGCGATCGTGACCGCGTCCACATTGTCGGAGCCGCTGAAATCGAAGCGCGGCGGAATGCCGGAATCGCCGGGATACCGCCAGTAGGTCTTCCAGCCCGGGTCCAGCCGCAGTTCCACGCCGGCTGGCCGCTCGGCCGCCTCGGGGGCCGGCGCGGGGGCGGCAATCAGGCGCACGGCGGAATGGGCGGCCTCGGCCCAGCCCGCACTGCCCGCGCGCGCGCCATCGGTCACAGCGGCGGCAGCCATTAACAGGACCGCAACAAAGATGGGTGGCAATGGGATCGCAATCATCGTTCGATCGTTAGCAGGATTAGGGCCGTCCGTGTTTGAACTCGTCGTGAAATGGAACATGCGGTGGTAAGTTTCATTTCCAAAGGGACAGCCGGCGCGATAACCTTTCTTCATGCGAGCCATGGGCCAAAGCGAAAAACGAAACGAGCGCGGCTATCTCGACGGGCAGATGCTGATCGCCATGCCGAGCATGCGTGACGATCGGTTCGCGCGCACCGTCATCTATGTGTGCGCCCATTCGTCCGAAGGGGCGATGGGCATCGTCGTGAATCAGCCGGCGCCCAATATCAACTTTCCCGATCTGCTGGTGCAGCTCGAAGTGATCCCGGCAACGGACCTGATCGAGCTGCCGCAGCGCGCGGAAGCGGTGAAGGTGCTGAAGGGCGGACCGGTCGAGACCGGCCGCGGCTTCGTGCTGCACTCGGCGGACTTCTTCATCGAGAATTCCACGCTGCCGATCGACGACGGCATCTGTCTCACCGCGACGCTCGACATCCTGAAGGCGATCGCGCGCGGCGACGGACCGTCGAGCGCGATCCTCGCGCTCGGCTATGCCGGCTGGGGCGCGGGGCAACTCGAGACCGAGATCCAGGACAACGGCTGGCTGCATTGCAGTGCCGATTCCGAATTGATCTTCGGCACCGACACCGAGAACAAATACGAGAAGGCGCTGCGCAAGATCGGCATCGATCTCGGCATGCTGTCGAGCGAAGCCGGCCACGCCTGAAGACCCTCGCTTGGGTGCCGCCGACGCAGGGCGGCCGTGCGCAGGTGCCAAAGCCCTCGTATTCCCGTCATGCCCGCGCTTGTCGCGGGCATCCACGTTTTGGGCGCCTTTTTCAAAGAAGACGTGGATGGCCGGGACGGGGGCCCGGCTATGACGAAGAAAGGCCGTGCCGTGCGGCCTTCAAATCCCGGATCTGCGGCGCGCAGCGGCGTGCGATGCGTCGGGGGAACGCATTCACGAACGGCGCGGGAGTGCGGCGCGGTCTTGATCTTCACCGCCACGCGCAGCCCCTTCTCTCGCTTTTCCCGGATGCACGGCGCGCAGCGGCGTGCGATGCGCGAGCCAGGGGTCACACGCACGAGCGTTGTCGTGCCCCGGATCTGCGCCGCGTCATTGCATGCCGCGGCGCGTCCGGGCACCGGGTTGTCTCCGTGGTGAGCCGCAGCGCGGGTTAGCCGCAGGCGTAACCCGCCCATGACGTGCCGGAGGCGGCGAACTGGCGGACGACGCTGCGCTCATCTGCGCTCCGTGCCGTTCTACACTCTCCACTCCGTCATGCCCGCGCTTGTCGCGGGCATCCACGTCTTGTGCCCGCCTTCCGCGAATGAAGACGTGGATGGCCGGGAGGAAGCCCGGCCATGACGAAGAAAGGCTGTGCCCGTGCAGCCTCCAAATCTCGGATCTGCGGCGCGTCCCGGGCACCGGGTTGTCTCCGTGGTGAGCCGCAGCGCGGGTTAGCCGCAGGCGTAACCCACCCATGACGTGCCGGAGGCGGCGAACAGGCGGATGACTGCGTTCATCTGCCCTCCGTGCCGTTCTACGCTCTCCACTCCGTCATGCCCGCGCTTGTCGCGGGCATCCACGTCTTTGGCCCGCCTGCCGCGAATGAAGACGTGGATGGCCGGGACGAAGCCCGGCCATGACGAAGGAAGGCCGTGCCGGGCGGCCTTCAAATCTCCGATCTCCGGCCCGCCGCTGCACGCGCGCGTCCGAGGAATGCGTTGCGAATGACGCGGGAATGTGGCGCAGTCCTGATCTCTGCCACGCGCAGCCCCTTCTCTCGCGTTTCCCGGACGCACGGCCCGCCGCGGCGTGCGATCCGGAAGCCAGGAGTCACACGCACAAGCGTCGGCTTCGTCGTCGTGCCCCGGATGCGCCGCGGCATGCAATGACGCGGCGCTGATCCGGGGCGCTTGCTCCGACTTTGCCTGCGCGGCTGCCGCGGCTTCGTGATGCGAGGCACGAGGCGGTGCGTGCGGGGCGCCGCGTTTGCGGCCTTCACCGCGCTGGTTCGAGGGCGTCCTCGTTGAGGAGTTCGAGCGCCTTTTCCGCCGTCATCGGCTCGCCGAAGACGTAGCCCTGGGCGTATTCGCAGCCCATCTGGTAGAGCTCGACCGCATCGGAATCGCTCTCGGCGCCTTCGGCGACGACGTCCATGCCGAGGTCGTGGGCCAGCGCAATGATCGAGCGCAGGATCACCGGGCGGTTGCCGCGGCCGGTGGTCCGCACGAAGGACTGATCGATCTTGATCGTGTCGAAGGGGAAGCGCTGCAGATAGGCGAGCGAAGAGTGGCCGGTGCCGAAATCGTCGAGCGCCAGGCCCGCGCCGAGATCGCGGATGCGCGTCAGCATCTGCGCGGCGAATTCCGGATTCTCCATCA
>Ga0164243_10012328_pt1 | contig 12118 bp, 11 predicted proteins | sample OricompcompostOP_FD_108781 | JGI IMG/M metagenome (GOLD analysis project Ga0164243, IMG submission 108781) | Organic Plus compost microbial communities from Emeryville, California, USA - Original compost - Organic plus compost (OP) | ecosystem: Engineered > Solid waste > Mixed feedstock >...
ACACCGGGCACGACGACGGTCGTCTCGGTGGGTCCGTTGCCCCTGTCACCGCCGGCGCGCCGGCCGTTGCTGACGTAGATCGTCACGGTGCTGCCGGGCATCGCCGAGTCCGACGGCGCGGTGAACACGACGGTCCCCTTCGGGCGGCCGCTGTCGACCTCGAGCTCGTTGACCCGGAAGCCCGACTGCTGCAGGCGCGAGGTCGCCTCGCTCGCGGTCAGACCGCTCACCTGGGGGATTCGCCCGCGGTCGGTGCCGTTCCAGTACGCGCGGTCGATCGGGGGCAGCCGCACCGGCCCGAACTTGGTCGCGATCGGCTTCATCGCCTGGAACCACGTGCGTGCCGGTTCCATACCGCCGTAGAGGTCGCCGTCGTAGCAGGACCGCAGCGGGCTGGTGCACACGCCCTGCGGGTTCGGGCCGTCGCTGTAGACGTATGCCGCGCCGGCGATCTGGTTGGTGAAGCCGATGAACGCCGAGCTGCGATGCGCCTCGGTGGTTCCCGTCTTGCCCGACATCGGCAGGGTCCAGCCGGCCGACCCGGCTGCGCCCGCGGCGGTGCCGGCGCCGAGGTGGTCCTTGCTCAGCGCGTTGGCGAGGGAGTCGGCCAGACCCTTGTCGACGACCTGCTCGCAGCCCGGCGGGGTGAACGGCACCGACGTCAGCGCGCGCTGGCCGTCGGGCCCGATCACCGGGTTGCCGTACTGGTCGCGCTTGACCCGGCTGATCGACTTGATCGGGTTCGGCGGGCACCACACGCCGCCCGAGGCGATGGTCGCCGCGACATTGGCGAGTTCGAGGGCGTTCAGCGGCAGCGGACCCAGGGTGAACGAGCCGAAGTTCCCGTCCTTGACGTACTGGGCCATGCTCTTGTCGCCGTAGCCCGACGAACCGGGGATCGTGTACGAGCGCAGACCCAGACGCACGGCCATGTCGACCGCGGGCTTCACCCCGACCTGCTGCAGGAGCTGCACGAACGCGGTGTTCGGCGACTGGGCGAGTGCGTCGGTCACCGACATCGACGCCGGGTACCGTCCGTCGTTCTTGACGCAGTAGGAGTTTTCGGGGCAGCCGAAGGCCCCGCCGCTGTTGCCCATGCCCTGCACGGAGACGAAGCCGGGCACCGGGATGCTCGACCCGGCTCCGAGCCCCTTCTCCATGGCCGCCGCGACGGTGAAGATCTTGAACACCGACCCGGCGCCGTCGCCCACCATGGAGAACGGCTGCGGCTGCATGGTCTCGCCCGCGTCGAGGTTCAGGCCGTACCGGCGGCTCGACGCCATCGACAGCACATCGTGTGACTTGTCGCCGGGGCGGATCGTGCTCATCACGTCGGCGACGCCGTCGGCGGTCGGGCTGGCCTGGGCCTTCACGGCCCGGTCGGTGGCGCGCTGCACCTCGGGGTCGAGCGTGGTCTGGATGATGTAGCCGCCGCGCATGACCGAGTTGCGCGAGATCCCGTTCTCGGCGAGGAACTGCAGCGCGTAATCGCAGAAGAATCCCTCGTTGCCCGCGGCGATGCAGCCCTGGGTCGGCGTCTTGGGGCGCGGGAGCACGCCGAGCGGCGCGTCCTTGGCCGCCTCCAGCTCGGCGCGCCGCTCCGGGAAGTTGGCGATCATGGTGTCCAGGACGATGTTCCGGCGCTCCAGCGCGCCCTCCGGGTTGGTGTACGGGTTCAGCGCGGAGGTCGACTGCACCATGCCGGCGAGCATCGCGGCCTGCTGGACGTTCAGGTCCTTGGCGGGGATCCCGAAGTAGGTCTGGGCGGCGGCCTCGATCCCGTAGGCGTTGTTGCCGAACGGCACGACGTTCAGGTACCGGGTGACGATCTGCTTCTTCGCCTCCTGCTTGGCGGCGGCGTCGTCGAGTCCCTTGTCGCGCTTGGCCTGGTCGATGAGGCTCTGCTCGAGCGTGAGCGCCATCCGGACCTCACGGAGCTTGCGGGCCGGCGTCGTCTCGACCGCGGCCTGGCGGTCGGCCTCGGTCCGGGCCAGCACGAGCAGCTGATAGTTCTTGATGTACTGCTGATCCAGCGTCGACGCACCTTGTTGGACCTCGCCCGACGACGAGTTCTTGAGCGCGGCACGGATGGTGCCCTTCCAGTCGACGCCGTCGTGCTCGAGGAAACGGCGGTCCTCCACGGAGATGATCGCGCGGATCATGTCGGGCGAGATGTCGTTGTAGCCGACCTGGATGCGGTACTGGTCGAACAGCATCGCGATCGGCTTGCCGTCGGCGTCGGTCATCGTGGTGACCTCCGGCAGCGTTCCGTTCAGCAGTTCGGAGGAGACGTTCTCGACCGCGGCGGCAGCCCTGTTGGAGACGACACCTACACCGCTGGCCACCGGGTAGAGGAGGCCGGCGACGAGAATGCCGGCCAGCAGGCTCGCCCATGCCAGTGACCACAGCTTCTTGGACATCACCCCGACAGGATACGTGCGATCCGGACGAACATCGTCGTGCCTCGCTCCCGGGACAGTCGCCTCCCGCGACGCCGGGGCCGGGATGCATCGTCCCACGACAACGGCCCGCTGATGCCCGCCGAAGAGGGTCCGCGCAACCCTCCGATCGGATGAGTTTGCACGGTTGTCCCACTTTCTTCAGCCGCAGGGGTTGCGGACCAATGCACAGATCCCTAGATTGAGTGCAGAATGTGACTTACATAACAGTTTGTTGTAAATGTGGCCTGAGCAGCGCGTTGAGTCTCGACTTCGGGGCCATGCACAACACGACGAGTAGGGGTGGCGGATGGCGACAGCTGCAGTTTCCAGCGGAGAAGATCGTCTGGCCTGGGTGGCCAAGGCACGGTGTCGGGGAGGGAACCCGGATGATCTGTTCGTGAGGGGCGCAGCCCAGCGCAAGGCTGCGACGATCTGCCGGCACTGCCCGGTCCAGCTCGAATGCGGGGCCGATGCGCTCGACAACCGCGTCGAGTTCGGCGTGTGGGGCGGTCTCACCGAGCGTCAGCGCCGCGCCCTTCTCCGTCAGCATCCCGAGGTGACGTCCTGGGCGGCCTTCTTCGAGGCCCAGCGTCGCCGCCAGCGGGCCGACGCGGTCTGATCCCCGCGACGCCTCACAGACGAGAACATCGGCTCGACCGGACCTGCCCGGTCGAGCCGATGTTCGTTGCGAGGCGTTCTTCCGTGAGGTGTCCGCGAGTCGGCGACCCGGGCCGTCGGCCGGCACGGGTCACCGCGAGCCATCGGGTCAGCCCCTGCCGGTGATCTGCTCGGCCACCGCACGCAGGGCCGTCATGTCGGCGACCTCGAAAGGCAGCGCCGGGACCCCGACGATCGGGACGCGCGGATGCGACGCCGTGAACCGCTGCAGGAGATGCAGTTCCCGCTTGCCGGTGGCGGCGCGGTCGGCGTGGATCTGCAGCACGCCGCGGGTGAGGTCGTCGGTGACCGACTCGAGCGCCACCAGGGCGGCCTCTTCGTGGATCGACGTCAGGTTCGGGTGCGTCCGGTTGAGGATCAGGCCGGCCAGCGGCATCGACTCCTCCGACAGGCGGTCGACGAAGAACGCGGCCTCGCGCAGCGCGTCGGCCTCGGCGGCGGCCACCACCGCGAACCGGGTTCCGGGCTGCTTGAGCAGCTCGTAGGTCTTCAGCGCGCGATCCTGGAAGCCGCCGAACATCGAGTCCAGCGACTGGACGAAGGTCGCGACGTCGCGCAGCATCTCGCCGCCGATGATCGTCGACACGCCACGCATCGCCAGGCTCATCGCGCCGGTCACCATGCGGCCCACGCCGCGGCCGCCGCCGACGAGCATCTTCATCAGGCGGCCGGACAGGAACGAGCCCAGGCGCTGCGGGGCGTCGAGGAAGTCGAGCGCGTTCCGCGACGGCGGGGTGTCGACGACGATGAGATCCCAGTGGTTCTTCTCGAGCAGCTTGCCCAGCTTCTCCATCGCCATGTACTCCTGCGTGCCGGAGAACGAGGACGCGACGGTCTGGTAGAAGGCGTTCTGCATGATCGCCTCCGCACGTTCGGGTGTCGAGTACTCGAGCACCATCTCGTCGAAGGTGCGGCGCATGTCGAGCATCATCGCGTCGAGGCTGCCCTTGCCCTCGATCGGCACCGGCTGCGGCTCGTTGGTCAGCTCGCTCATCCCGAGCGACTGCGCGAGGCGCTTGGCGGGGTCGATGGTCAGCACGGCCACGGTGCGCCCCTGCTCGGCGGCGTACATCGCCATCGCCGCGGCGGTCGTCGTCTTGCCGACACCGCCTGCACCGCAACAGATGACGACACGGGTCCCGGGGTCGGTCAGCACCGCCCCCATCTTCAGGTCGAGTGGCATCAGGCCCCCGCTTTCTGGAGAAGGTTGGCCAGCTCGTAGATCGAACCGAGGTCGATGCCGTCGCCGAGCGACGGGAGCTCGAGCATCGGCAGCTCCACCTCGTCGAGCTGTGCCTTCGCGATCTGCTGCGCCTGCAGCCGGGTGGCGTGCTCGATGGTCTCGGTGAGCAGCCCCGACAGGTCGCCCTCGGCCAGCTTGAGGCCGGCCGCCTTGAGGTTCTCCTCGATGCGGACCGCGTCGATGCGGCCCTCGGCGATCTCGTCGATGGAGTCGGCCGGCAGGTACGGCGGGCTGACCCGGTTGATGATCAGGCTGCCGAGATTGAGGTTCTTGCCGCGCAACTCGTCGATCGCCTCGATCGTCTCCTGGATCGGCATCGCCTCGAGCAGCGTCACCAGGTGGACGACGGTCTGCTCGGAGTGCAGCAACTGCGCCACACCCTCGCTCTGGCTGCGGATCGGGCCGGTCTTGGCCAGGTCCGCCATGGCCTGGGTGACGTCGAGGAAGTTGCCGATCCGGCCGGTCGGCGGCGCGTCGACCACCACCGCGTCGTACACCGGATTGCCCTGCTTGTCGGTGTGGATGACGCGCTCTTTGATCTTGCCGGTGAGCAGCACGTCCCGCAGGCCCGGCGCCACGGTGGTCACGAAGTCGATGGCGCCGATGCGCTTCATCGCCCGGCCCGCGAAGCCCAGGTTGTAGAACATGTCGAGGTATTCGAGCAGCGCGTGCTCGATGTCGATGGCCAGCGCCGACACCTCGCCGCCGCCCTCGGCGGTGGCGATCCTGGTGTCGGCCGGCGGGAGCGGCGGGATGTCGAACACCTGCGCGATGCCCTGCCGCCCCTCGGTCTCGACGAGGAGCACCTTCTTGCCGTCGGCGGCGAGCGCCAGTGCGAGTGCCGCCGCGATGGTCGTCTTACCGGTTCCGCCCTTGCCCGAGACGAAGTGGAGACGCGCACGCGATGCCGCGTCCGGCCACTCGTTGTCGACGGTGACGGAGGAGTTGTCTGTCACGCCGGAATCGAGGGGTCCCCCCGCCCCGGAACGTGCGCCTGCTTGATTGGCCACCGCAACACCATATCCATTGATCGCCTGCGGATAGGCTGAGTCCATGAGTGAAGTGACCGCGTGGGAATACGTGACCGTGCCGCTGCTGACGCACGCCACGAAACAGATCCTCGACCAGTGGGGTGCCGACGGCTGGGAACTGGTCGCGGTGCTGCCCGGTCCGACCGGCGAGCAGCACGTGGCCTACATGAAGCGACCGAAGGGCTGATCATGGCGTCTACCTGGACCGATCGTCTCGCCGAACTGGGCATCACCCTGCCCGACGTGGTGCCGCCCGTCGCCAGCTACACGCCGGCGGTGCGCACCGGGAACCTCGTCTACACCTCGGGCCAGCTGCCGATCGTCGACGGCGAGCTGTCCGTGCGCGGAAAGGTGTCCGACGGCGCCGAGGGCGTCGTGCGGCCGGAGGCGGCCACCGAGGCCGCGCGCATCTGCGCGCTCAACGCCCTGGCCGCGGTGAACGCGCTCGTCGGCATCGACTCGATCGTGCGCGTGGTCAAGGTCGTCGGCTTCGTGGCCTCGGCCCCCGGCTTCACCGGCCAGCCGCAGGTCATCAACGGGGCCTCCGACGTCCTCGGCGAGATCTTCGGGGACGCGGGCGTGCACGCTCGCTCGGCCGTCGGCGTCGCGGAGCTGCCGCTGGGCGCTCCCGTCGAGGTCGAGCTGATCGTCGAAGTGGCCTGACCCCCTGGACGTCGCGCTGCTGATCGTCGCGGCCGCGGCAGCCGGGTGGGTCGACGCCGTCGTCGGCGGTGGAGGACTCGTCCTCATCCCCGCGATGCTGATCGCCCAGCCCGGCCTGCCGACGGCGACGGCGCTCGGCACCAACAAGCTCGCGGCGGTCTTCGGGACCGCGTCGGCCGCGTGGCGCTATGTGCGGCACGTCCGCATCGACCTCCGGCGGCTTCTCCCGGTGTTCGCCGCGGCGCTGGTGTTCTCGGCTCTCGGTGCGCTGGTGGCGATCTCGCTGCCGACGGAGATCTTCACCCCGTTCGTGCTGGTGATGCTCGTCGGCGTGGGGTTGTTCGTCGCGCTGCGACCGGGCTTCGGCGGGGACCTGTCGGCGGGGCCGCGGTCGCGGCTCTCGACCATCGCGGGCCTGGTGATCGCCGGGGTCGTCATCGCGTTCTACGACGGGGTGATGGGCCCGGGCACCGGGACCTTCCTCATCATCAGCCTGACCGCGCTCGTCGGGTCGTCGTTCCTGGAGAGCTCGGCGATGGCCAAGGTCATCAACACCGGGACCAACCTCGGTGCGCTGACGGTGTTCGGGCTGCAGGGCAACGTGCTCTGGCTGCTCGGGCTCGGTCTCGCGGTGGCCAACATCGCCGGGGCCCAGATCGGGTCGCACATGGCGATCGGGCGCGGTAGCTCGTTCGTGCGCTGGGTGTTGCTCGTCGTCGTGGTGGTGATGGTCGGCAAGCTCTCCTACGACCTGGTCACCGGGTGAGGCGGCGTCGTGGACTCGCAGGCGCTCCGCGCGACGCCGAAGCGGCGGCCCGCGCCGGTGCGAACCGCCCACGCCGTCGGCGGCGACCGGTGATGCTGTGAGGGTGAGGGCATCGACGGCGACGGCCGGGCGGATTGCGGTCCAGCGTCGGACCGTCGCCCTGCTGTGCCTGGTCCAGGTGCTGGCCGGGATCTCGATGGGCGGTGCGCTGGCACTCGGCGCGATCATCGGAGAGCAGCTGTCCGGCAGCGAATCGTTGGCGGGCGTCCCGACGACCGTGCTCACCCTCGGCGCGGCCGCGGCGGGGCTGCCCCTGGCGTCACTCGCCTCGGCTCGGGGGCGGCGGCCCGCGCTGACCACCGGCCTCCTGATAGCGGGAACCGGGGCGCTGGTCGTGGCCTTCGGCGTCGACGCAGAGTCCTTCTGGCTCATGCTCGCCGGGATGTTCGCGCTCGGATCGGGCACCGCCGTCAGTCTTCAGTCCCGTTTCGCCGCAACCGATCTGGCGTCGCCCGAATCGCGCGGCCGGGATCTGTCGCTGGTGGTGTGGATGACGATGGCCGGTGCGGTCGTCGGGCCGGCGCTGGTGCCGGCCGGGGCGGAGGTCGCGTCGTTCCTCGGGATGGCCGATCTCGCCGGGCCGTTCCTGCTCGGTGCATGCGGATGTGCCTGCGCTGCAGCATTTCTCTTCCTCGGGTTGCGCCCCGATCCGCTCCTCGAGGCCGGCGGGGGAGTGGCGTCGTCGTCGACCTCCTCGATCGCCGCGGGTCTCGCCGCGATCGTGCACTCGCCTCGCGCGCGTGCCGCGGTCGCCGCGGTGGTCTCGGCGCATGCGGTGATGGTCGGGGTCATGGCGCTGACGCCGGTGCACATGCACCACGGCGGTGCGTCGGTGGCCGTCGTCGGGCTGTCGATCAGCGCGCACATCGCCGGGATGTACGCACTCGCCCCGGTCATGGGTCTCCTCGCCGATCGGGCCGGTCGGGTTCCGGTCGTCCTCGCCGGCCAGGCGATCCTCGTGGGCAGTTGCGTCCTCGGTTTCGTCTTCTCCGGGTCGCAGGCGGGCCTGGTGGCCGCACTCGTCCTGCTCGGCATCGGATGGTCGGCGTCCACGGTCGCGGCGTCGACGCTGTTGACCGATTCCATCGAGGGGTCGAGTCGGGCTGCCGCGCAGGGTGTCTCGGACGCCTCGATGAGCCTCGCCGGTTCGGCGGCGGGTGCCCTCGCGGGGGTCGTGGTCGGCGCGTTCGGGTACCCGGTCCTCGTCCTGTCGGCCGCGGTGATCGCGATACTGACCGCGGCCTATGTGGTGGTCGACGGTGCGCGCGGTCGTCGTGCCGGAGATGTGGCCTAGAGTTCGAGACATTCGACGCCGAGAACGGGATACGGCCGGACAGGGAGAGGTGAGGGTGTCGCAGCAACTCGTGGGGCGGACCGGCATCGTGACGCTGTCGATCCCCGGAGGTGAGCAGCTCGGCGAGGTCGAGCTGTCGTTCGCCGGCGGCACCGAGCGCTTCCTGGCGCGCGCGACCGAACCCATCGAGGTCGACGCCGCGGTGCTCGTGGTCGGCGAGATGCCTGGGCGCGTCGTCGATGTCGAGCGGTGGACGAGGCTGCCGGGCCTGTAGGACATGCCGGTGGAGCCGGGCCTGTGGATGCAGGACCGTTGCCGGCCGTTCGATGAGGCAGGATGAGTCCGATGGTCTGCGGTCCGCGCGTGATCGTGCGTGACCGGATGGATGTCGCGTGACGCCCGCCTCGCATCTGTCGCGGTGCGCCGGAGCGAGGAGCAGGCGGCACACCTACGACGACAAGGGGAAATCACATGCTCGGTTACTACGTCCCGGAGCCCGACGAGGCGATGCTCATCTCGGGTGGCAAGACCCAGATCGACGGTGCGCCGTTCGATGTGGTGGTCGGGCACGGCAAGTGGGTCATGCCGTTCTTCCGCAAGGTGCGCTTCCTGTCGCTGGCGCTGCACGAGGCGTCGATCCGCGAGGTGTGCGTCACCACGCAGGGCATCCAGTTGAACGTGCGCGCGGTGATCGCCCACAAGGTCGGCAACGACGTCGCGTCGATCGTCAACGCCGGTCAGCGCTTCATCTCCGAGCAGGAGAACGAGATGAATCAGCTCACCGGCCAGATCTTCTCGGGTCATCTGCGGTCGATCGTCGGCTCGATGACCGTCGAGCAGATCATCCGCGAGCGCGACACCCTCGCACGTCAGGTCCTCGAGGCGTCCAAGCGGGAGATGGCGTCGATCGGGCTGGTCGTCGACTCGTTCCAGATCCAGTCGATCGACGACATGGACTCCGGCTACATCAACGCCCTCGCGGCCCCGAACATCGCCAAGGTGCAGCGCGAGGCCGCAGTCGAACGCGCCCGTGCCGACCAGGAGTCGGCCAAGGCGCAGCAGGAGTCGCTGCGCAACCAGGCCGACTACGAACGCGAGACCGCGATCAAGCGCGCGGCGATCAAGGCCGAGACCGACAAGGCGAACGCCGAAGCGGCCCAGGCCGGTCCGCTCGCCGAGGCGCGGGTCAACCAGGAGGTCATCAAGGAGCGCTCGGTGCTGGCCCAGGCGCAGGCCGAACTCCGCGAGCAGGAACTGATCTCGGAGGTCGTCAAGCCGGCGGAGGCCGAGGCGCGGCGCCGCGAGATCCTGGCCGAGGCGGAGGCCAAGGCCACCGAGATCCAGTCGGCGGCCATCGCCAAGCACAACCGGATCGCGCTCGACCAACAACTCATCGAGGCGCTGCCGGCGCTCGTGGGCGAGGTGTCGAAGGGCCTGGGCAACGCCAACCTGACGGTCTTCAACGGTGCCGAGGGCGTCAACGAGATCATGACCGGCGTCATCACGCAGGGAGCCGCGCTGCTGAAGAGCCTGCAGGAGCAGGTCGCGACCGCGGTCGTCGACGAGACCGATGGCGACACCCCGGTCGAGGGGCGGCAGGTCAGCGGGAGCTGACCGGATCCCCGATCACTCGGTACACCGGGTGCTCGGCGGCGATCCGGGCGAACTCGTCGAGCGAGGCCTTCGGCCCCAGCCCCAGGTGCGGACGCGCGCCCGGGGCAACGGCCGCATACCGCCGCAGGATCGGGGCGCGCTCGCCGGCCGGGACCTCCTCCAGACGCACCGGTTGCTCGTCTCCGTGGCGGATCAGCGTTGCCCGACGCGCGTTGGCCTCGATGTTGCGGACCCAGTTCGCCTCCCGGCCCAGCATCGACACCAGGTAGTCCGCGCCGTCGAGGTCCGCGACGGCGATCGGCACCGTGGTCGGCTGCCCGGAACGTCGTCCGGGAACGCGCAGCACGGCCGCCTGCGGCACGCGCGATACACCGCGGGCGTAGAGCCAGGCATCGAACCGGTTCGCCCATCGCATGACGCGTCCCGGTCGGCCGTCGCGATAGAGGAACCGTTTGAGTCGTCCGGCGGCGTCCGCCGCCTGTCGGTTCAGGGGCGCCACGTCCGCGATTGTAGGAGACGTGGGGGATGTTTCAAGGTCGTCGGAAATCGGGGTCGCCGCGCGTCGAGATCGCGTGATCCCAAGGTCGCAGGCCATCGTTCGGCAACCGACCGACGAGGTGCTCCGATCCTCGCGAGCGGATTCCCGCGGTGAACGGCGTCCCGGCCGTCGGCAGTCGTTAGGCTCGCAGGTATGAGTGCACCGAACGACGCCCCCGCCCATCCCGCCTACGGGGTGCTGCGCGAGGTCACGCCCTTCGCCTCGGTTCTGTTGTGCGACAACTCCGGGATGATGGAGCTCGACGGCACCAACACCTACATCCTGCGGGCGCCGGGCAGCGACGAGTGCGTCGTCGTCGATCCCGGTCCGCCGAAGTACAAGCACCACTCACGTCAGCTCGCCGAGATCCCCGGCGTCGCGCTGACCCTGGTCACCCACCGGCACTTCGACCACACCGGCGGGATCAAGCGTCTCCACAAGCGGACCGGCGCACCCGTGCGTGCTCGGCTGGACAAGTACTGCCGCGAGGCGCCGCCTCTGCGAGACCGCGAGGTCATCGAGGCCGCCGGGCTGCGGATCACCGTGCTGCACACCCCCGGTCACACCGGTGACTCGGTGAGCTTCCTCGTCGAGCACGAGGACGAGCGCGCGGTGCTCACCGGCGACACCATCCTGGGGAGCGGCACGACCGTCCTGGATCCCACCGACGGCGGGCTGCGCGACTACCTGAACTCGCTCAACCGGCTCATCGTCGAAGGCGAAGGGGCGCGGCTGCTTCCGGCGCACGGCCCCGACCATGACGACCTGGGACCGGTGGCGCGCTTCTACAAGTCGCATCGCGAGGAACGCCTCGACCAGATCGTGTCGGCGCTCGACGAGATGAAGATGAGCCCGCACGAGGCGAAGCCGATGAAGGTGGTGCGCAAGGTGTACCGCGACGTCGACAAGAAGTTGTGGCCGGCGGCCCGGATGTCGGTGAAGGCGCAGCTGGAGTACCTGCGCGAGGTGTACTGATCCCCACGGGTGATCCGTGGCGGCGGGCCTCACCCCGGGACGCGGCGTCGTCGCCCCGTCGAACAGACACGGATACGAGAGACGCCGCCCGCCCCGTGGGGCGAGCGGCGTCTCTCGTCGTTCTTTCGGGTGCCTGCTCCGGGTCGTGGCGTCAGCGGGCGCGACGCGCCAGGCGCTCGGAGTCGGCGATCAGCACGCTCTTGCCCTCGAGTCGCAGCCAGCCGCGCTGCGCGAAGTCGGCCAGCGCCTTGTTCACGGTCTCGCGGGAGGCGCCGACGAGCTGGGCGATCTCTTCCTGCGTCAGGTCGTGGGTGACGCGGAGGGCGCCGCCCTCCTGCGTGCCGAAGCGCTGCGCCAGCTGCAGGAGCTGCTTGGCGACGCGGCCGGGCACGTCGGTGAAGATCAGGTCGGCGAGGTTGTTGTTGGTGCGACGCAGGCGGCGTGCGAGCACGCGCAGGAGCTGCTCGGCGATCTCCGGGCGGTCCTTGATCCAGGCGCGCAGGGCGTCGCGGTCCATCGACACCGCGCGGACCTCGGTCACCGTCGTCGCCGACGAGGTGCGGGGGCCCGGGTCGAAGATGGACAACTCGCCGAACATGTCCGACGGTCCCATGATCGTCAGCAGGTTCTCGCGGCCGTCCGGTGAACGGCGGCCGACCTTCACCTTGCCGGACAGGATGATGTAGAGACGGTCGCCGGGCTCGCCTTCATGGAAGATCACGTGTCCACGAGGGAAATCCACGGGCTGAAGCTGCTTGGTCAGCGCCGCGACGGCAGAAGGCTCGACGCCCTGAAAAATGCCTGCCCGCGCCAGT
>Ga0164243_10012329_pt1 | contig 12118 bp, 11 predicted proteins | sample OricompcompostOP_FD_108781 | JGI IMG/M metagenome (GOLD analysis project Ga0164243, IMG submission 108781) | Organic Plus compost microbial communities from Emeryville, California, USA - Original compost - Organic plus compost (OP) | ecosystem: Engineered > Solid waste > Mixed feedstock >...
GAGATGAACCGCATTGATGCGCTCATCGCCAACCCGAACATCTACTACGACGACCAAGCGGTCGAAGGTTTCGTTCGATACTGTGAGAACGAACTGACTTTGACCGATGGAAGCGATCTGAATCTGCTCCCAACGTTCAAACTCTGGGCTGAGCAGATATTTGGCTGGTGGTACTTCGTCGATCGGAGCGTCTATGTTCCGGGTGAGAACGGCCAAGAAGGACGATACGTAAACAAGACGATAAAGAAGCGCCTCACTACAAAGCAGTATCTGATCGTAGCCCGAGGCGCAGCCAAGTCTCTCTACGAGTCCTGTCTCCAGGCCTACTTCCTCAACGTCGACACGTCCACCACCCACCAGATCACAACGGCTCCAACGATGAAGCAGGCGGAAGAGGTGATGTCACCCATCCGAACCGCCATCACTCGGAGCCGAGGTCCTCTGTTTAAATTTTTGACAGAAGGATCTTTGCAGAACACCACCGGATCCAGAGCTCTCAGGCAGAAACTCGTCCCGACCAAGAAAGGGATCGAGAACTTCCTGACAGGATCGATCATCGAGATCCGCCCGATGTCGATCAACAAGCTCCAGGGTCTGAGAACCAAGATTGCCACGGTTGACGAGTGGCTTTCAGGCGACCTCCGCGAGGACGTCATCGGCGCCATCGAACAGGGCGCCTCCAAGCTGGACGATTACCTGATCGTCGCCGTTAGCTCGGAGGGAACCGTTCGAAACGGCTCCGGAGACACGATCAAGCTGGAACTAGCCGACATTCTCAAGGGCGAATACCCGGCTCCGCATATTTCGATCTGGCACTACAAGCTCGATGCCATCGAAGAAGTAGCGAACCCGGCGATGTGGGTGAAGGCGAATCCGAACCTAGGGAAAACGGTCACCTATGAAACGTACCAGCAGGACGTTGAAAGAGCTGAGAAAGCCCCCGCAGCCAGAAACGACATCCTGGCTAAGCGCTTCGGAATTCCCATGGAGGGATACACCTACTTCTTCACATACGAAGAGACTCTCCCTCATCGCCCCCGGCAGTTCTGGGAAATGCCCTGCTCCCTCGGGGCCGACCTGTCTCAAGGCGACGACTTCTGTGCGTTTACGTTCCTGTTCCCACTTAGGAACGGCGGATTCGGGATCAAGACCAGAAGCTACATCACATCCCTGACTCTGCACAAGCTTCCGGGTGCTATGCGCCAGAAGTACGAGGAATTCATCGACGAAGGAAGCCTTCATGTTCTAGAGGGCACCATTCTGGACATGATGGAGGTCTACGACGACCTAGATGCGTTCATCGAGGAGCAGAGATACGACGTCCGGTCTTTCGGTTTCGATCCTTACAACGCCAAGGAGTTCGTGGCACGCTGGGAGGCGGAGAACGGGCCGTTCGGCATCGAGAAAGTCATTCAGGGCGCCAAGACCGAATCGGTTCCGCTAGGTGAATTGAAGATCCTCAGCGAAGAGCGAATGCTGATCTTCGACCAAGCTCTGATGCAATTCGCCATGGGGAACTGCATCACTCTTGAGGACACCAACGGAAACCGAAAGCTTCTCAAAAAGCGGTACGACGAGAAGATCGACAATGTGGCGGCCCTGATGGACGCCTTTATCGCTTATAAGCTGAACAAGGAGGCGTTCGAATGAGACGCTTCGCCGAGGAGAAGCCCAGTCTCGATGAGCTGGCTCACTACGGCGTCAAAGGAATGAAGTGGGGAGTGCGTAAAGCAAATCCCACTACCTCGGAAATCCAAGGAGCCAGACAAAGACAAGCTATTCGATGGCAGAAAGTTATCGAGGCGGATCAGAAACTGCAAATAGCTTCATCTTCGTCCCAAAAGAAATCAGCCGAACGTCAAATCGACAAAGCAGCCAGAGATTTCGCTACAAACGAAGATCGAGTCACCGCAGCGCGCATGACGCGTGGCGAAAAAGCAACCGCTCTCATATTGGCTGGGCCGGTCGGTCTCATTGTCATCGGTGCAAACAAATCGAACGTGAAGAGGACTGCTAAGGCTACCGATCAAGCTCGGCAAGTCAAATAGCAGCCTGAACCATATTTCACTGAAGGGAGGTGACTCGTGAGGATCGTTTCTCGATTGATGCATGCTTGGAACGCGTTCGCCAACCGAGATGACTCGTTGGACTACAATCTGGGCCCCATGTACGGCGGCCGACCGGATCGCACAAGGTTGTTCATCTCGAACGAGCGCTCCATCATCTCATCGATCTACACGCGGTTGGCTCTCGACATCACGGCAGTCGATATTCGTCACGTCCGGCTTGACGAGGACAACCGTTACGTCGAGGACATCGACAGCGGTCTCAACAACTGTCTCACCCTGGAAGCGAACATCGATCAGGCTGCACGGGCATTCCGCCAGGACATCGTGATGACTCTTTTCGAGTCGGGCGTTGCCGCACTCGTCCCCGTGGACACGACGATCGATCCGTCCATCTCTGGAAGTTTCGACATCAAGACGCTTCGCGTCGGCACGATCGTTGCTTGGTACCCCTATCACGTTCGCGTCGAGGTTTACAACGAGAAGCGGGGCATCCGAGAACAGATCACCCTCGAAAAGAAGTTCGTCGCGATCGTTGAGAATCCGCTTTACGCGGTGATGAACGAATCCAACTCGACGCTCCAACGGCTGATCCGTAAGCTCAACATGTTGGACTCCGTCGACGAGGCGGCCAGCTCCGGAAAGCTCGATCTGATCATCCAGCTTCCCTACGTCATCAAGTCGGACGCCCGGCGACAGCAGGCTGAGCAGAGACGCAAGGAGATCGAGTTCCAGCTGAAGGGCAGCCAGTATGGAATCGCCTACACGGACGGAACCGAGAAGATCACTCAGCTGAACCGACCGGCCGAGAACAACCTTCTCAAGCAGATCGAGTATCTGACGAATCTGCTGTACGTCCAGCTCGGTTTGACCGAAGAAGTGATGAACGGTACGGCCGACGAGAAGGCGATGCTGAACTACCGGACTCGGACGATCAAGCCGATTCTCGATGCGATCACCGAGGCCATGAAGCGGACCTTCCTCACCAAGACGGCTCGCTCTCAGCGTCAATCGATCGTCTACTTCACCAACCCGTTCGAGCTCGTTCCCGTTGAGCAGATCGCAGAGATCGCCGACAAGTTCACTCGGAACGAGATCATGACGGCCAATGAGATTCGATCGGCAATCGGAATGAAGCCGGCCAAGGATCCGAAGGCCGACGAGCTCAGAAACAGCAACATGCCCGAAGCTGCTCCGTCGGAGCTGCAACCGCCGCGGGTGATTCCAGGCATGATCGAACCTGGATCGCCTCAACGAATGATAACGGAAGGAGACAGTCAAAATGGAAGCTGATTTCAGCGGCTACGCCACGAAGGCTGGTCTCACGTGCTCCGACGGCAAGGTCATCAACTCCGAGGCCTTCAAGGACATGCACGGCAAGCAGGTCCCTCTCGTCTGGCAGCACGGTCACAGCGAGCCGACCAACGTTCTCGGCCACGCCAAGCTCGAAGCCCGCCCGGACGGCATCTACGCCTACGGCTACTTCAACGACACGCCTGCCGGGAAGAACGCCAAGGCTCTCGTCCAGCACGGTGACATCAACGCTCTGTCGATCTACGCCAACAAGCTGGTGCAGAAGGGCAAGCAGGTCTTCCACGGCATCATCCGGGAGGTCAGCCTGGTCCTGGCCGGTGCCAACCCCGGCGCTCTGATCGACAACGTCAGCATCCGGCACTCGGACGGCGAACTCGTGGAGCTGGAAGACGAGGTGGTCATCTACACCGGTCTCGAACTCCAGCACTCCGACGACGGAGCGAAGGACGACGCCAAGGAAGACGACAAGGACGACGTCACGCATGCCGACGGCGACCAGTCGCTTCGGGAGGTCTACGAAACGCTCTCCGAAGAGCAGAAGAACCTCCTGCACTACATGGTCGGGGTCGCGCTGGACGGCGGCTCGGACGACTCGATGGAGCAGTCGGACAAGGACGACGACACCAAGGACGAGGGCGACCTCACTCACAAGGAAGGAGAAGACGGCATGACGCGCAACGTCTTCGAGCAGAACGGCGCCAAGGCCGAGGAGAAGAACTCGCTCTCGCACGCCGACATGCAGGGCATCGTGGCCGACGCCATGAAGACCGGCTCCCTCAAGGGCGCGGTCGAGGCCTACGCGCTTCAGCACGGTATCGAGAACATGGAGACCCTGTTCCCCGACGCCAAGACCCTCAACAACACTCCCGAGTGGAACAAGCGCCGAACCGAGTGGGTCCAGGGCGTGCTGGGCAGCGTCCGGCGGAGCCCGTTCTCCCGGGTCAAGTCCATCGTGGCCGACATCACCCAGCCTGAGGCTCGGGCCAAGGGCTACATCAAGGGTCACTACAAGAAGGAAGAGTGGTTCTCCGTCACCAAGCGGACCACCTCCCCGACCACGGTCTACAAGAAGCAGAAGCTCGACCGGGACGACGTGGTGGACATCACCGACTTCGACGTCGTGGCCTGGATCAAGGGCGAGATGCGTCTGATGCTGGAGGAGGAGATCGCCCGCGCGATCCTCATCGGCGACGGCCGGGACGTGTCCGACGAGGACAAGATCAAGGACCCGATGGCGGCCACCAGCGGTGACGGCCTGCGCTCCATCGTGAACGAGCATGAGCTGTACGCCACCACGGTGAACGTCAACATCGGCGCGACCCCGGACTACTACGAGGTCGTCAAGGCCATCATGCGGGCCCGCCGTTTCTACAAGGGCACCGGCCAGCCGACGTTCTACACCACCAACCAGGTGGTCGTCGAGATGATGCTGACGGAGGACTCCTTCGGGCGTCCGCGCTGGTCCACTCGCGAGGCCCTGGCCGCGGCTCTGATGGTCGACAAGATCGTCGAGGTCGAGGTCATGGAGGACGTGCCGGATCTGTTCGGCATCATCGTCAACCTGGCGGACTACAACGTCGGTGCCGACCGCGGTGGCGAAGTCAACCTGTTCGACGACTTCGACATCGACTACAACCAGCTCAAGTACCTGATCGAGACCCGCATCTCCGGTGCGCTGGTCAAGATCAAGTCTGCGCTGATCATCAAGAAGGTGGCCGACCCGACCGACACTCTGGCGACCCCGGTGAAGCCCGCCTTCGCTCCGGCGACCGGCGTGGTGACCATCCCGACCGTCACCGGCGTGGTGTACAAGAACGCGGACACCGACGCCACCCTGACGGCTGGTGCTCAGACCGCTCTGGCGGCCGGTGCGACGCTGAACGTCCGGGCCGAGCCCGCGGCGGACTACTACTTCGCCACCAACGCCGAGGACGAGTGGTCGTTCACCCGCCCGACTGCCTGATAGGCGGGAACCGCCATGGCAAAGTTCTACGGTGAGATCGGCTATGGCATTTCTGTGGAGACGGTTCCTGGAGTCTGGGAAGATGTGATTACGGAACGTCGATATTTCGGCGATGTCCTTAGGAACACTCGCAGACTCCAGGACGGCCAAAGCGTCAACAACGACCTTACGGTCAACAACTCCATCAGCATTGTCGCAGACGCTTATGCGAGCCAGCATTTCTTTGCCATACGGTACGTGAAGTGGATGGGGGCTCTATGGACTGTTACAGACGTCGAAGTCCAGAGCCCCCGCCTGCTTTTGAGGCTGGGAGGAGTCTATAATGGGCCAACGGCTCCAACTCCAAGCACTCCTTGAGGAGGTCTTGGGGAATGGAAACGTATATTTCCAGCCACCCGCCAATGTGGTGATGTCGTACCCGTGCATTGTTTACAATCGCGATAGTACGGAAACGCAGTTCGCTGGCAACCTCCCATATCGCAGTACCCTGCGATACCAGGTGACCGTAATCGACAGGAATCCGGATAGTCTTATCCCCGGAAAGGTCGCCGCTTTGCCGATGTGTCTTTTCAACCGACACTACACGGCAAACAACCTACACCACGACGTCTTCAACCTCTACTTCTGAGGAGAGTAATGAGCAGGCTCACCTGGGACCAGGTCGGCGAACGGCGCTATGAGAACGGCGTCGACCGCGGCGTCCTGTACATTCCCAACGCACAGGGCGCGTACGTCAACGGCTACGCCTGGCAGGGGCTGGTGACCGTCACCGAAGCCCCCACCGGTGCGGAGGCCAATCCGCAGTACGCGGACAACATCAAGTACCTGAACCTCAAGTCGGTCGAGGAGTTCGCGGCCACCATCGAGGCCTTCACCTACCCCGACGAGTTCGGGCAGTGCGACGGCACGGCGGAGCCGGAGCCCGGCGTCACCATCGGCCAGCAGTCCCGCAAGACCTTCGGCCTGTGCTACCGCACCAAGGTCGGCAACGACCTGAACGCCGACGCGGGCTACAAGCTGCACCTGGTCTACGGCGCCGACGCGGCTCCGTCGGAGAAGGCCTACACCACGGTCAACGACTCACCCGAGGCGATCACCTTCAGCTGGGAGATCATGACCATCCCGGTCGAAGTAGGCACCATCGGCGGTGTCACCTACAAGCCGACGGCCAGCCTGACGATCGACTCGACCAAGGTGGACGCCACGGCCCTGGGGCTGCTGGAGGACGTGCTGTACGGCACGGAGGGCACCGACCCCAAGCTTCCCACCCCGGCCGAGGTCGTCGCGATGTTCGCGGGCACCGTCACCGAGGTCGTTCCGATCCAGCCTGCCTACGACGCGGGCACAGACACCATCACCATCCCGAGCGTCACCGGCGTGGTGTACAAGGTCGACGGCGAAGTCGTTCCGGCCGGTCCGCTGGTCATCACCACGGACACCGTCGTTCACGCCGAACCGGCGGTCGGCTACAAGTTCCCGGCCGTGGTCGACGACGACTGGTTCTACGACTACAACCCGGCGTGATGAAAGGAGAGACAGAGAGTGCTCACGATCGCAGTTCCGATGGCCGAAGCCTTCGACGAGAAGTCAAACGAGTTCGTCACTTCGGAGTTCGCTCTGGATCTAGAGCACTCTCTGGTCTCTCTGTCAAAATGGGAGTCAAAATTCGAAAAGCCGTTCCTCGGCTCCGACGAGAAAACGACAGAAGAAACGCTCTGGTACGTTCAGGCGATGACTCTCACCCCCGATGTTCCTCCGGAAGTTTTCCAGAAACTCTCCAACGAGAACATCGACACGATCAACAACTACATAAGCGCAAAGATGACGGCGACCTGGTTCAACGAAAGAGCAAGTCAGGAGCGTTCTCGCAGAGTCATCACCGCTGAGGTCATCTACTACTGGATGATTTCACTGAACATCCCAGTCGAATTTCAGCATTGGCATTTGAATCGGCTTCTCACCCTGATCAAGGTATGCAGCGAAGAAAATGCACCGAAGAAAAAGATGAGTAAGAGCGAAATGCTGGCAAGACGACGGGAACTGAACGCACAACGGCGAGCCCAATTCGGAACTAGAGGCTGAGAGGAGGAAGATCGTGGCACCACTAGTCTGGAACGCCGTCGGAGAGCGTTTTTACGAGGCCGGTGTGGATCGAGGCGTACTTTACGTCGACGGTCAGGGTTATGCCTGGAACGGACTTGTCTCCGTGGACCAGTCACCTACGGGCGGAGAGGCCAAGGCCTACTACGTCGACGGCGTCAAGTACTTGAACATCTCGTCCAGAGAAGAATTCGAAGCGACGATCGACGCCTTCTACAGCCCACCCGAATTCGATGCCTGCGACGGTGTTGGATTCGTCGCACAAGGCCTGTTCGCCACGCAGCAGAGGCGCAAATCCTTCGGTCTGAGCTACAGAACCCGGATCGGAAACGACCTTAACGGGGAAGACCACGGCTACAAGATCCATCTGATCTACAACGCTTTGGCTGCTCCGTCGAATCGTTCATATTCTTCGCTCGGGGAGAGCGCAGAAGCGCCTCTACTCAGCTGGGGTCTCACGACCAAGCCGATCGACGTTCCCGGAGTGTCGAAAACAGCTCATCTGGTCATCGACACGACCAAGGCCGCGCCATATTCAGTGCAGGTCCTCGAAGAAATCCTCTACGGAAGCGAAGTCAACACACCGAGGCTTCCCGAGCCAGCCGAACTCATAACGCTTCTCGCCGATGCCTCCGTGATCGAGGTCATCGAGGTCGGCGACGGCATCCGCTACGCAATCACTGGCGACAATTTCGCCATCCAAGAACTCGAACCGGGCAAGTACAACATTCGTTCACACACCGTGGTCCCGGTTTCCGAAGACCTCGTCCAAATCAGCTCTTCTGAAGAATAGGAGGACACGTAATGGCTACCGTAACCGTGTTTACCGCGGATCGAATCATCGAATTCGAGAACGAAGACCTCGTCAGCGGCATCATCGACGAGAACGGCGACCTCATCCTCCAGAAGCGCGGCGGAACCGTGGTCAACGTCGGGAACGTCAAGGACCACGGTCAGCTGACCGGTCTGGCCGATGACGACCACCCTCTGTACGCTCTAGCCGACGGCAGCCGCGGCGACTTCCGCCCAACGATCCAGGCTCTGACCGAGCTGAACGGCGGCGACCCGACGGGAACCCTCGAAACCGTCGTCATCACCGACGACGGAACGCTGACCGACAACTGGGTGAACCGCATCGTCTTCCAGTACAAGGACAACGCTCTGGCCGACCCTCGCCTGACGTTCTTCATCAACGAGTTCGGCGAGATCCGTGTCGCACCTTCGGCCGTCAACCGGACGGCGTTCCGTGCGTTTGTTAAGGAGCTTCCGACCAACCCGGCAGCACCGAGGGACCCCGATGTTCCAGTCATGGAACTGATGGACAACCGGGTCGACCGGAACGTCCTATGGGGACTGGTCGGCGATGGGACCACGGTCGTCAACGGCCTCAGAATGTCCTACACGCTGGTTCTCGGACCGGCGGACCCCGTCCCTGCCGACACGCCACCGAACACGGTCATCGTTAGGACGACATAATGGTCGCCAGGCTGTACACATTCGACACCGGCGTCGTCGACCAGCCGATTGTTGCCGGTCAAGACGGAATCGACGAGATCGTTGACGCTCTGGCCCCAACGTACGCCGATACGGGATACGGCGGAGTGTGTGTTCGAGCCGGTAGCCCTGCGAACACGGCTGACTCTCGGTTCCGGATGCTGCTGGGTCTGACAGGGAACCACAGCGGTTCGATCGTGATGCGGAACAACACCGCGCATGGAAGTGCGACCAGCTCGGTCAACTTCTTCCATATCACCGCTGCGGACAACACCCAGATCATCCAGTTCCGGGCCACTCCGAACAACGCCCTGTCAATCCGCGTCAACGCCGTCGAACACCGCGTTGGAAGCCCGAACGAGATCCCAGTCGGTGCCTGGTTCCGCGTCGACTGGACACTGATCGGATCGACGTTCAGCTGGCTCCTGTTCTATGACAGGGACGGAACGTCCGCCGACCTGTCCGGAACAGTCGACACGAGCGCTGTGACTCAACCGGCCGCCAAGCTCATGCTCGGCGCTCAGAGCACCAGCACGACGATCATCAAGGACTGGTCCTTCGACACGATCAGGATCAAGAACTACGGGAGCGGGTTCACGACCCCGTACCCTTCGGTCGTCAGGAACAAGTGGTCCGGTGACGGACTTCCAAACGGCACGTTGGACACCACGTCCGCAGGTCCAGGGGACACCACGTTCGGATTCGTCAGCCCGAACGTATTCGTTGACAACAGCGGCGGTCGCCCTCCTCGAATCCGTCTCGCACAGGTGGTCGGCAGCAACTGTTACGTCTCGTGGGGCGCATCTAGACTGATCAATCCAGTCCCACAGGGCGCTATTCGGATGTACGCCGAATTCACAGGGTGGCACGCCTCTAACGCCTTCGCCTTGCTAACGGCAGTAGATGCCGTAGGCGGGACAGTCTGGCGTGTCGATATTTCGGAGACCGACGGCAACGTCCGGCTCAGGAATGCCACAACCCTGTTGGCCGAGTCAGCGTGGACGCTTCCGCTGAATCAACGTCTTCGGATCGAGACGATATTCTCGACCAGCGAATTCGGAGTCTACGTATATTTGGGAGACTCATCGGTCGTCTTGAACGAGCTGGCCGTGACGTCCCTGGCGGCTCCGCAATTCGTCGGCATTCGCTTCGGGAACAATGCATCATCGTACGCCATCCCGACGAAGTATTTCGACGATATCGTTCTGACGGAAGACCCGTTCCTGGTCGGTCCTCCCGTCCCGGAGCCTCCTACGCCACTGTTCCCTGTGACCGTATGGGACGGGGCGGCAGAGCTTCCGATATCCTCCGTCGCAGTCTGGGACGGAACCAACGAGATCCCCATCTCATCCATCGATATCGCTGCCTGATTTGAAGGGAGCCCAGGTGATTTCATTCAGCTCTAGGGGCTCCTTCAGCAAGACGGAAGCCTATCTCAAAAGGGTGTCCAAGCAAGACTTTATCATGGGGGTCTTGCACGCCGGTGGTCAAGCGGGTGTGTCGGCTCTTATAGCGGCTACACCCCTTGACTCCGGTCTGGCGGCAAACTCCTGGTCCTACGAGGTTCGGAAAGTCGGCAAGGGCTACACAATCGAGTGGCGCAACACCGACATCGAGAACGGCTTTCCTGTGGCCATCATGCTTCAATACGGCTACGGAACCGGAACCGGCGGCTACGTTCAGGGACGGGACTACATCAACCCGGCCATGCGGCCGATATTTGACAAGATCGCTAGCGACGTGTGGAAGGCGGTGACCTCCGGATAATGGCTACTATCGAAGAACGCGTTGTCAGCATGCAGATGAACAACGCGCAGTTCTTGGCGGCGTCCCAGCAGACGATCAACGCGCTGAACGCCCTCAACAGGACCTTGCAGCTTCAGGGGGCCACCAAGGGTCTTCAGAACGTCCAGGCATCTGCCCAGAAGGTTCCGGGATCCCTCAAAAACATCGAGAGCTCTGCTAGCAGTATCGCCGATCGCTTTCGAGCAATGGGCGTTGTGGCGACCACGGCCTTGGCCACGATCTCACACCAGGCGGTTTCTGCTGGCGGTCGTCTGATCAAGTCTCTTACCATCGACCCAATTCTCAAGGGTTACAAAGAGTACGAGATCCAGATCAACGCCATCCAGACCATTCTGGCGAACACCGCCCATGCAGGCACCAGCCTGAAGCAGGTCAATGCGGCACTGGCAGAGCTGAACGAATACTCCGACCAGACCATCTACAACTTCGGCGAGATGGCGAAGAACATCGGCACCTTCACGGCTGCCGGTGTCTCCCTGGATCATGCCACCGCAGCAATCAAGGGTATCGCCAACCTGGCCGCTGTATCTGGTTCGAACTCGCAGCAGGCTGCTGCGGCTATGTACCAGCTTTCCCAGGCTCTTGCCGCTGGCAAGGTCTCGCTAGAGGACTGGAACTCGGTCGTAAATGCGGGTATGGGCGGTAAGGTCTTCCAAGACGCACTCATGGAGACCGCCCGAGTCCACGGCGTTGCCATCGATAAGATGGTCAAGGATGCTGGAAGCTTCCGGCTGACCCTGCAAGAGGGCTGGCTGACCGGTGAGATCCTCAGTGAAACCCTGATGAAGTTCACTGGCGACCTCAACGCTGCCCAGCTGAAGTCCATGGGTTACAGCCAGAAGCAGATCGCCGAGATCATCAAGTTCGGCAAGATCGCTCAGGCCGCTGCCACCGAAGTCAAGACCATGTCCCAGCTCGTCAGCACTCTCCAGGAGGCTGCTGGCTCAGGTTGGGCCAAGACATGGCAGATCATCTTCGGTGACTTCGAGGAAGCCAAGACACTCTACACGAGCGTCAATAACGTCCTCGGCGGTCTGATCACCAGTTCGGCAGATGCTCGCAACAAGATGCTGGAGGACTGGAAGGCTCTCGGCGGCCGAAAGGTTCTGATCGAAGGAATCACGAACGCCTTCAACGCCCTGGTCTCCATTGCGAAGCCGATCCGGGATGCGTTCCGAGAGATATTTCCGGCGACAACCGGCCAGCAGCTGTACAACATGACTGTTGCTTTCCGGAACTTCACTGCCGGTTTGCGGGTCGGCAGTGAGACCGCGGATAAGCTCCGGAGGACTTTCGCCGGAGTCTTCGCGATATTTGGGATCGTCTGGGATTTGATCAAGGCGCTCATCGGAACGTTCTTCGATCTCACCGGGAC
>Ga0164243_10012331_pt1 | contig 12117 bp, 11 predicted proteins | sample OricompcompostOP_FD_108781 | JGI IMG/M metagenome (GOLD analysis project Ga0164243, IMG submission 108781) | Organic Plus compost microbial communities from Emeryville, California, USA - Original compost - Organic plus compost (OP) | ecosystem: Engineered > Solid waste > Mixed feedstock >...
ATTTTCTATCATTAAATCTATTACCATGAGCAACGTATTGGCAATGATAGATTTTTCTGAGTATTCATCGGCAACGCTCCATGCGGCACATCACTACTGCAAATTGTCCGGAGCGCGCCTGCATGTGTTTCACAAAACAGAGTTGATTGTTCCGGCTTTTGCCGATGATGATTTTAAAAAATCAATGCGCAAAGAACTGGAAGAAAAGGCGCAGGAAGAACTGCAGGCATTTATAAAAACAACTTTACCATCCGTTCCGGGCAACCTGGAACTGCATGTTACCAGCGCGCGATTACTGTCACGGCTTTCGGAACTGATACAGGAACATCATTTTGATCTCGCTTTTTTCGGCGCAAAGAAACGAAGCATGTTCATGAACATGGTGCTGGGCAGCACCATACTGAAAGTGATTGATGAATTTGATTTACCCGTGGCGGTTGTTCCGCCGCGTTATACGGCAGTAGATCCTTTTACATTTTTTATAGCTGTTGGGGAAGAATACCCGTTGAACAGTGCAGCGCTGATGAATGTGCTGAACGGCATCAAAGGGCATGTAGACTGTGTGGAGTTCTTTACGATCAGTAAAGAAAAGAAAAATGAAAAAATGGAGCTGCACCTGGAAGAACTGACAACAGCCTTTACCGGCATCAGCCAATGCTCTTATAAAGTACATGAAGGCGACAATGTGTTTGAAGAACTGAAAACCTTTATGAAGCAGCGTCATAGCGGCATACTGGTGCTGCAAAGAGGCTCACGCGATTTCCAGGATGTGGTGCTGAGAAAGTCTATGGTGAATGCGCTGGTGTATGATTCAGAAATTCCTTTATTGATTCTTCCGTAAAAAAGAAGGCAGGGAAGGTTGCATGCAGAGGATGAAGCCTTCCCTGTCTGATGGCCTGCGCAGTGCTCAGGCGCGGACGAATATGAGTATGGCCAGGTAAATCAGGTAAGCGCTTACGAACAGTATACCTTCCGTGCGGGTTACCTTATGATCGCTCCGGAAAACAGGGTAACACACTGCTGCTGCCAGCGCCGCCAGCGGAAGATCGAACATGAGCACGTCATCGCTTACGTCTACCCCTTTTTTAAAGGCGGCACAGGTAAGACCGAGGATTACGAGGATGTTGTAAATACTGCTTCCGATCAGGTTGCCAATGGCCACATCACGATCATTCTTGATGGTTGCCAGCAGCGTAGTAACCAGCTCGGGGGCAGAGGTGCCGATGGCCACGATGGTAAGGCCAATGATAGCTTCTGTAACGCCCAGCGCCCTTGCAATATTTGCAGCGCCATCTACCAGCCAGTTGGCGCCGAGTACGGTTAACGTAATGCCACCCAGTACAAAAATTGCATTAAGGATAAAGAAACCGGTGCTTTTCTTTTTACCCTGTTTGGGAGCGCTGTATTCTTCAGAAAATTCCTTTTGCATTTGTGCGGATTCCCGCTTGCTGGTACGGATGAGCATAATCGTATATACGATGGCGCCAAGGAATAATACAATGCCTTCGAGCTGGGAAAGCACGCCATCCAGGGAGAATAGCACCAATATCACAGCAGAACCGATCATAACAGGCACATCGAGCCGGATACTGTACAGGTTCAGGGGCAGCGGCCGCAGGGCGGCGCTCAGTCCGAGAATAAACAGGATGTTCAGCATATTGGTGCCGGCAATATTGCCCACCGCCAGCTCGCCTACTCCCTGCGATACGGCTGTAATACCAACCGCCAGTTCAGGGGCGCTGGTGCCCACGCTTACAATGGTTAACCCGATGATGATGGGACGTACACCCAGCATGGCGGCAATCTGGGCCGAACCGCGCAGCACCAATTCTGCTCCTACGAGGATTGTCGCCAATCCCCCAACAAAGATCAATATTGAACTTAATGCCATATTTAGGTTATGAAAGTCACCAGGGTGTTATATAAGATTACTGCCTTATATTTTCTGCCCGATTGTTATACGAACAGCATGCATAAGACTGCAGCCGGCATAAAACAACGTTTTTCGGGAAAATACTAAATGTTCGCTAAAATCAAATTCTGTATGAAAAAATAACTGACAGACAACTTACCGCAAAGTAACAATGCAGCCACTGTTGTGGCAATGACCTTTCAAAAATATTTTTTTACTTTTCACACCCGTTTGTGTTTAACGGCTGTTGATGGAAGTTCCCGGTATTAGGATTTGTGCGTAAATTAAACCATTGAAACATGGAACTTACTGGTGTAATAGGTTTTACTATCATCGTCATTACCGTTCTCTTTTCCATAAGAGGTTTCGGCAACCACGCCTTGTTTGCGCGCTATGCATTTGAAGTGGAGCGCATACAAGTCTATCGTGAATATTATCGTTTGTTTACTTCCGGCTTGCTGCATGTAAACTGGCTGCACTTAATCTTCAACATGTTTGCACTGCATGCCTTCAGTACCGGTCTGGAGTACAGTCTTGGCTGGCTTAATTTCCTGATCGTATACATTGCCAGTTTGCTGGGCGGGAATTTATTTGCATTGTTCATTCACCGGCATCATGGCGATTATACAGCGATAGGGGCATCCGGCGCCATCAGCGGGATTATTTTTGCGAGCCTGGCGCTGTACCCCGGTATGTCGGTGAGCCTGATGATGATATTGCCAATGCCGGGCTGGTTGTTCACGATCCTGTTTGTACTGGTGAGCCTGTATGGCATCAAGTCGCGGCAAGACAATATCGGGCATGAAGCACACCTGGGCGGCGCATTGATCGGTATGACAACGCTGATCATTATGAGGCCGGAAGTATTGTTGACCAACTACATTCCTATTCTGCTGATAGCAGTGCCTTCAATCGTTTTTATCGTGTTTATCCTGCTGAGGCCTGAAGCATTGTATGTGCAGAATCTTTTTTACAACACCCATCAGCACTATACCATTGATGACCGGTACAACATTGGTCAGCGCAACAAACAGGAGGAAATAGACCGCATACTCGAGAAAATTCACAAGCGGGGGATGCAGAGTCTCACACGCCGTGAAAAGCAAACGTTGAAGGAGTATTCAAAATCAAAGTAGGAAAAGCGTTGAAAATATTCCCCAGCAAAGCCTTTCTCAATAATTGATATAGTTCAATTCCTGTAATGACACCAGTTGGTGGAATGGAATAATTATTTTACCGCTACAGGCTGAAACATTCTTGTGAATTAATATTATCAGCATGAAACCGGTAAATTCCATGGTGGCAGTTGTGCTTGCGGCAACACTGTATTTTTCGTGTTCCGGCAACAGCAGCGAACCTTCCGGCACGAAAGGGATTGGTGATACCACTACTTCATCCTCCAGCGATTCTTCTATGTCTGCCCATCACCGTGACCCTTCCACAGCTTTTCCTCAACCGCCTGTAAGTGGTTCGCAGACGGATTCCAGTCACGCGAAAGATTCAACAGACCACCATCAACAGTAAAGAGCGCTATACATGCAACGTCGCCCGGCAGGCTGCCAGGCGACGTTTGGTTGTAACCGGAACTGAAAATCGTGTTTAACCGAGTGATCTTAGCCAGGTTATGATTTCTTCTCTTGTTTTGCCGGTTTTCTGCTGAATGCGTCCCAGCAATTCTTCGTCTTTACCTTCCTCATATTTCAGATCATCATCTGTAAGATTACCATAGGCCTGTTTGATCTTGCCTTTCAGTTTATTCCAGTTTCCCTTCAATTCAAGTTTATCCATAACTAAATATTTAAGATACCAATACAGTAAAAAATTATGCCATGCAACCATTGCGCAGGTGGGCAGGTGTATTTGTAAGAAAGCTGAGGACGGGTATAACAGGGATGTTTTTACACATCACAAGTGTTGGAATAAGTTGGTTATCTTAGCCTTAAGTCTTTGGTTAGCATGAAACACTCTCCCCGCCGCCTGCTGCAGCAAACATTCATTCTTATCATTATTTTTTCGTGTATACATGCCCGTGCAGGTATATTTGATCCGGTAAAACAGGTGCAGCCCGAAAAGCGGGCAGATACTGCCGGTAAGATTTTCCGCATGCATGTACAGGCGGCGGATTCGCTGACGGCTTATACTGCATTAAATGAGTTGCTGACGTGGGCCAAAGCGGAGAAAGATCACCGGCTGGCCTGCAATGCGCTATTGTTGCTGGCAGAATATGAACAATCATTGCAACTGCCACGCAGTAACGACAAAAAGATCGTTGCGTTTTATGAAGAAGCTAAAAGCATTGCTGCTTCCCGCGAATTGGCTGTTGAACTGGCGCGCTGTTATCATGCTATGGGCGCTTATTATTATTATCGCCAGCAATATGGCGTTGCTTTCAATTATCTGCAAAAAGCCAATGAGCGGTTCAACAAACTGGGACTGGGCAACGTGCCGGACATCTACCGCATTCTGATGGACCTGGGTTTTATTTACTATGATTTTGATGATCACGACAATGCCCTTCGTTACTTGCGTGAGGCAACCAACTATTCGCCGGGTAATTCCTGGCAGGAAAAAATGACGCTTACTGCTATTGGGCTCATCTACCGCAAACGCGAACAGTACGACAGCGCTATGCATTTTTTTGAAAGCACATTGCAAGTGGCAAAGCAAGACAGCGACAGCACCTGGATTGGTATTGCATCGGGGAACATAGGATCGGTACTGATGTTTCAGAAAAAATATGAGGAAGCCATTCCTTACCTGCAAGCCGATGTGCGGTTATGCGCACGCGCCGGCGAATGGGCAAGCAGTGCAGGGTCTATGATCCGGCTGGCAGCGATCAGCAGCATTCAAAAGAATTATGCACTGGCCGCGCAGCAACTGCACTATGCCGATACCATGACGACCAGGATCAATGACCTGAACCGGCACCGCGACCTGTATTACCAGTATGCTATAGTGTATGAACAATTGAATGAAACGGACAAGGCTTTATTGTACCGCAAAAAATATGAGCAGGTAAAAGACACGCTGGACCGTCAGTACAGTCGCAAGGTTTATAGCGATGCCCAGATACGCATAGCTTCCGAAAGACATCTCTCCAATATAAAACTGCTGGAAGCCGAAAAAAGATCGGCGCTTATCAAACGCAACAGCCTGATCGTTTTCCTGTTGCTGGGTATGATCATATTGTTCTTATTACTCAACCGGCAACGGATGCGCCGCAAGAGCGCGCAGGCCGAACTGGCGGGCGCTACACAACTGATGGCGAGCTACACGGAAAATATCCGGCAAAAGAATGAACTGATAGAACAATTCAAAACAGAGATAGCACATTTACAAAGCCGGCTGGCCGAACCGCTGGACAGTGAAAAAACAGAGGCGCTGGAAAAATTGCTGAACAGCGTAATCCTTACCGAAGACGACTGGAGAACTTTCCGCGATCTGTTTGATAAGGTGCATAAAGGATTTATTGTACGCCTGCGTCAGCGTTTGCCGGACCTTACGCAGGCCGAAACGCGGCTGGTGACCCTTACGCGCCTCAGTTTGTCTGACCGCGAGATGGCCGGCATGCTGGGCATCAGCATTGATACGGTACGCAAAACCAGGCAGCGGCTGCGACGCAAGCTCAGCTCCAGCGAGCAGGGCACCTTCGAAGAGCTGGTGTTAAGTATATGAAAATCAAATAGTTAGGGGCCATGTCCCTGTTTTTGTCCTACTCCCTGTCCTACTCTTTGTACGGGTTGAAAATTTCCATTCCCTTCTTTCCCGCTTCATTTTTACACCGCCGCAAGAAACCGGCGATGTATGCAAAAAACCATTCTTTCTAAAAACATGTGGCGGGTGCTGTTGATCCTGCTGGTGTTTGGGCTGATGGTAGCCGGCATAATGCTCTACTACCATTACCAGATACTGAAGATGGAAAAAGCTGCTGATCCGGTTCCTGCTGCTGTTCATGCTTAACCCTGTTTGTCAACCCAAAAAATTACCAACATGAAGCATTTCTATTGGGCTCCGGCCGTTTATAATAGTTGCCTTGCCCTGATTGTAACTGTTGTATGCGCTACGGCGTGTAAGAAAAATGTATCTGATGCTCCGGCAATTGGCTCCGAATACGAAGCCATTATTGCCAGTGCCGGAACCGCGCCCACAGAGGCCGTTGCAAAAAAAGAAGAACTGAATGTATCTGTGGAAGACAAGATGATTGATGGCGTGAAAGCCACTGTTACCAAAAAAAGAGTAAAGGCCTGGGCCATTGGTGGTGGCGAGAACGGCTATCCTTTGTTCAATCCCAATGCCGGCGTAATCTATCCGGGCAGTTTGTTGCAGGGCGCCTCACTGGGTAATGCCACACCTGATGTAATAGCGTGCAAACGGGCAGGTGGCGTGATCAGTATAGATCTTGCCAATGGTTCCATCGGTGTAAAAGTGGCCGTGCCGGAAGTTTCCAAAAGCGCCATCACGCAGGCCATCAATGATATATTGGCGAATAATACAGGAATTGTTCCCGCGCATTTCACCATCAGTTATGAGAATGTGCAGTCGAAGGAGCAACTGGCTTTGGAACTCAACGCCAATTTTAACAGTACCTGGAGTGCGGTGGAAGCCAACCTTTCACTGAGTGGCGAAAAGGAATACAATCGCTACCTGGTGAAACTGCAGCAGGTGTATTATACCATAAGCTTTGATCTGCCGGTTGATTATGCGGGTATCTTTCATGAATCGGTTACGCCACAGGATTTAAAAAAATACGTAGGTCCCGGTAACCCCGCCACCTATATTTCCGATGTAACATTCGGACGCGTGTATTATATGCTGATAGAATCCACTTCCAGAAGAGACCACCTGGAAGCTGCTGTGAAGGCATCGTTCAATGGTATCGTTGCTTCGGGTGGGGGTGAGGTGCAGGTAGAGCACATGAAGGACATGAAAGACCTGAAAATAAAACTGATGGCGCTGGGCGGCGATGCTGCTACGACTATTCGTACGCTGGGCGTTACGGAGATCAAAGAGCTGGCAGATATGTTTGCCGGAAGTACCGATATAAAAACAGGTATGCCGCTATCGTATGTAGTGCGCAATGTAGCAGACAACAAGATTGTAAAAACACAATTAAACAATGAGTATGATGTAGTAGATGTGGTGTTTCACGATAACATGTTCGGGTTTCCCATTTATCACCTCGATGCCACCAGTGCGGTTACCAAATCGTACCTGGGTATTGAAGGCGTGGCAGAATGGAAGAACACCTTCAACAATGCGCTGCACCTGCACCCATACGACCATGCTCACTATGTTGATCAGATACAGGCTGCCGGCCACGATGTATCAAGTGTTTTTCAGCATGCAGGCGCCGGCAAGCGGATAACAAATGCAACGCCGGCGGGCAAACCAGCCATTGCATTTACCGGTATAACATTTACAGATATAGCTAATCCGGAGCAATCGCTGCTGGCAAATTACCTGAAACTGGATGGTACACAACTGGAGAACAGGGACTATACCATTTTCCTGGTAGTACGATCGAATTATGCCGGCGAAGGCGACTGGAAATACATGCTGTTCTCTACCGACAGAAAGAATGATGGCTTTGGCAATCGCAGTCCGTTTATTGCGCTCACCGGTAATTCCATCATTACAGGACATGACCTGATCAAAAAGTCAACCAAAGCAACCACCAGCATTCCTTATGTGGAAGCTCAGGTGAGCAGCACCGACACCTGGAACGTGTATGCCATTCGTTTCAGTCAGCAAGAAGGCACCTCCATCTATGTGAATAATAACCCGCCGGTAACCGTTGCCTCAGTTAACCGGCCAATTGGCCAGTTTACGGCTGGTGCATTAGGTTACAAATCTTCCAACACCGTTGCGGTGGAAGGAGTTCCGGCCCTTGATGCTCATTTCGACATTCAAAAGGCGTTCAACAAAATTGAGCTGGCAGAATTTGTGGTATATGGAGCAGCAGGCGCCCAGGATGTAATAGCAAAAGAGATCAGGGCATTGCGGGAAAAATATCAGCTGAATTAGAGGAGGGTAGTAGTTCTGGTAAACACCGGGCAAACAAGCGCGTTCTTGTTTGCCCGGTTGTTTTTTAGCGCGATAAAATATTCTGGAGCCCTACTCCTCTTTCGACCCCTTCTCGCCCACAAACCATTGCTCCTTGTTCTTAAACAACACATTAAATGTCGTCAACGACCCATATATACGCGTAATGTACTGCTGCAGGTTCACCTTTTCTTCGTCGGTGAGCACTTTGTGCGCGTTGATCTGTTGTTCCATCACCCGCAGGCGGTCGCGAAGCATCACAATTTTGTGAAAGAAGACATCAATCGGAACTTCTTTCGGTTTTTGTGATTTGTCTGCCGGCTGCAGGATTATGGTGCCGCCTTTCCAGCGGTCGCCGAGCGGAGTGGGTTCGGTGATGCCGCCCCATAAGCGCAGAATTTTCAACAGGCTTTTTTCTACGTCGGAATGCGTTTCAATTTCTTCGCTTACATTTTCGGGTATGATCTCATCCAGGTGTGTATCGTTCTTGTCAATTTCTTTGATACCATGATTGATGAATGAGATCAGGTAGGTGGCGTACCGGATACCCACAATAACGCCGGGGCCGTATTGGGTATGCTGCAGTCGCGTGCCGATGCCAAGTGTCAATTGATCCATATGCAGTAGTGGTTTATCAGAATTGTCTATACCTGATGAAAGGGCCCTTTCAAAACTACAGAATCAGTCATTGATGGCCGAATATACCAGCACCTTAAACTGGTTGGCGATATTGCGCAGCGAAGTAGGATATACATTACGGTAAAGCAGCGCCACCATATTCTCTTTGGGGTCTACCCAATACGTAGTGGCAAACATACCGCCCCATTCAAAGGTTCCTTCCTGCGTGGGCAGCACCGCACTGCCTTTTTCTGTGGTGATCCCAAAGCCCAGTCCAAAATGATTAGGCTGACGGTACAGATCGCCTGCCTGGTTGGTGGTCATCATCCGCACACTGTTACGGCTCAGCAAACGGGTTCCATTGTATTCCCCGCCATTTAAGAGCATTTGTAAGAAAATGCCATAGTCATATATGGTGGAAGAAAGACCGCCGCCACCGGAAAAATGCGTACCGGCTGTTTTGGGATAATGCGGGGTGAAGGCGCTGCCGGCAAACATGATCGTGTCTTTCGTTCTTACCAGCTTATGTGTTTTCTCTTCTTCGCCGTATAAGGTCACGAGGCGGTGATGCTTTTCTTTGGGCAGAAAGAAGTAAGTGTCTTTCATACCCAGGGGTTTAAATATCCGCTCCTGGAAGAAACGGTCCAGCGGCATGCCCGATACTACTTCTACCAGGTAACCGAGCACATCGGTATTTAACCCATAGGTCCATTTTTCTCCCGGCTGATGCAACAGGGGTAGTTTGGCCAGCAGTCTGACCTGGTCTGCCAGCAGAATTTTACCTACGCCAATGCCGGCCAGCACACCGCCCTTGTGATAAATAGCTTTGGCTTCCGCAGAACCAATTTGCGCATAACCAATACCGGAAGTATGGGTGAGCAGGTCGCGGATGGTAATTTCTCTTTTGGCAGGCACGGTGGTCCAGGTGGTGTCCTGCAGGTTGAGTTTGTCCAGTACTTTGGGATGCCTGAATTCGGGTATATAGTCTGAAATGGGATCGTCCAGCAGGAATTTTCCTTCTTCATACAACATCATCACGGCCACGCTGGTAATGGCTTTGGTTTGCGAAGCAATGCGAAAGATGGCATCGTTCTTCATAGGCGTTTTGGATTCCATATCGGCATACCCGAAACTTTTGTAATAAGCAATATGGCCATTGCGAATTACCAGTGCCACCACGCCGTTGAGCCGCTGGTCGTCAACATATTGTTGCAGGGCGGCATCAATACGGTTCAGTCTTTGCACATTAAATCCTGCAGCGGCAGGATTCACTTCCGGTGAAATGGCCGGACGCGCTACTTCAGGCTGTGCCCGGCTTGCAGAAAAAGCAACTACGAGACAAATGCCAAGGATAAATCTTCTCATACCAATAAAAATTTGGGAAGGGAAGATACAGAATCCTTTAAAGCGGTAAATCAATCGCTATTTATCTACTCATCTTCCTTGCGGAGTTCATGCAATACCTGTTTAAGCCGCTCATATTTTTCATAACACTTTTTAATGTACAGCGCCATTTCATAATCGGTGGCCATGTTTACAAACAGGAGATCAGGCTTATAGCGCTTCATGAAGGTGTCAAGCTCGGCGCCACGCAACCCCGTAATCTTGATTACCAGTGCCCGGTTGAAGCGGTGTTCAATGTATTTGTCCTGTTCTTCGCGGATCAGGCGATCGCGGAAGGCGGCCATGCGCTTGTTGCGCCGGAACTGGAACATCTGAATGAATTCATTGATATCAAGCCCGGCGCCGCCGCCAGGTGCCAGCGCCACATCTATGCCGGGTTTCTTATAATTAAATACGTCGGCATATTCGCGGCGGTTCTGAATGGAGTCGAAGCGGTAATTGGGGGGCGCAATGAATACGCGTTTCAATTCGGTAACATTTACATGCAGGCTTACTTCAAAGTTGTGAATATTACCAATAGTTTGAATGGGATATTTAGGCGTAGGCTTTCCCAGGTAAGAGAACCAGATGGAATCATTTTCTCCCGCTATGATCATATAGCGACCGGTACTGTCAGTAACAGTGCCGGTGCCGGAAGTGCTCATTACACTAACAGAGGCCAGTGGCACGGAGCGCGACATATCATACACCCGGCCACTCACCTTTACCTGTGAAAAGGCCGGTGCAACGGCCAGCAGGAATATGGCCGATACCACAATAATTATTCGCCCGTATTGTTGCAAAAAGTAAAAATTAGCAATGTGATATTACGGCAAGTTACTGACATATACACCGCTGCCGGATATTTTAACGGCAATTTTGTAACGGCGCCATCATGGTACAGCTGATGAACGGCTATTTACTGCGCAATTCCGTAATCCAGTTTTCAATCACTTTCGGATAGTGCAGGTGCTCCAGCACATGAATTTTCTGCGCCAGCGTTTCTGGCGTATCATGCGCCTCTACAGCGCACCGGGCCTGGAAGATCACTTCGCCGTGGTCGTATATTTCATCCACAAAGTGAATGGTAATGCCGCTTTCCTTTTCTTTGGCGGCAATCACAGCGGTATGCACATTAAGACCATACATGCCTTTTCCGCCATAAGCGGGCAACAGGGCAGGATGTATATTAATAATACGTTGCGGAAAGGCGCGCAGCAGCGTTTGGGGAATTTTCCATAAGAAACCAGCCAGTATAATAATATCTATACCTTTTTCCTTCAGTTCGTCTACATATCCATTGCCGCGGAAGAATTGTTCTTTTTCGATGAGCAGGGCAGGGATCTGTTCTTTTGTTGCAATATGCAGCACACCGGCGCCGGGTTTGTTGCAAACGATCAGCGCCACGCGGATAAAAGGATGGTGCCGGAAGTGGTTGATGATCTGTTGTGCGTTGGAGCCCGCGCCCGAAGCAAAGATGGCGAGACGTGTTTCGGGTTTTTCACCGGGAGCCACCTGATCTGTGTTTTGTGTTTCGTGTTGATTGTCTTGCATCAGTTGATTCATGCCTGTTGTTGATTGCGCACTGTCTGTTGTGAACTGCGATTTGTCTTTTGAGACAGGCCGTTTATCTTTTTTGAAAAATCCAAGTCTTTGCAGAATTTTCTTTTCATAATTCCAGAAAAAGGAAAACTGGCCAAAAGGAATGGAGAAGAGTAAGATCAGTATCTGGTATCCAAAAACCAGCATACATAATTTAATAATCCAATACCACGCAGAAGATGCATCCAGTTTCAGCCAATAAGTCACCTGCCGTGTCAGGTATGCAGTAGTTGTACCTGTAACAGCAAACACGCACAAAATAAAAAACAGTTGCACACCGTTTACCTTCCATCGCTGCTTTAACCGTTGGAACATGCACGCAAAAATGCGTGAAAATCCCGGTTATCAAAATATCAATTTTGTTGGTGAGTCTGTACGTTTCGCGGAGCCTTACAAAACCGTGACATGATTACGATCATAAATGCACAAACGATACAAAAATCGGCTGAAACCCGCGCCAGTATTGACTTAAAAAAATTTTAAACATGTTGATATTTTGTTGAAATCCTGACTTATTTTTGCAGCCGATTCAGGAAATTTTTCCACATAATTTCATCATA
>Ga0164243_10012332_pt1 | contig 12117 bp, 12 predicted proteins | sample OricompcompostOP_FD_108781 | JGI IMG/M metagenome (GOLD analysis project Ga0164243, IMG submission 108781) | Organic Plus compost microbial communities from Emeryville, California, USA - Original compost - Organic plus compost (OP) | ecosystem: Engineered > Solid waste > Mixed feedstock >...
CCCCCGGGAGTCGAACCCGGTCTCCTCCGATTAAGAGTCGGATGCAGTAGCCGTCTTGCTCGAGACCCGAGCGTGTGCCGCAGCTGCGGCCAGCGGAAGGCAGAGGTCTTGATCCCCAGCGGCTCACGCCGCCCATCTCGCTAGCAACGAGCGCCGGGGCCTTCCCGGTTCACCTTCCAGTGAGCTGCGCGGTGTCGCACGCGCAGCAGTTCCCCGACCCGGCGTCGAACCGGGATCCTCACCCGTACCAGGGGCGTGTACTTCCACCTGCACCTCCGGGGATCGAGATGTTGTCGAGTGCCGACGCAGGGAATCGAACCCCGGTCTACCGCTTACGAGGCGGCCGCTCTCCCACTGAGCTACGAAGGCGGATCGCGCACCCGCCGACTACCGCGTGTGCCGCCGCGACGGCTCGGGCGCGCTCGCGCGCGAGGCGTTTGCGACCGCCTCACCGCGTAGCGCCGAGCTTCCTAGCGCTTTCAGGTCTGCTCGGGAACCTTCACGTGCGGGAGACCGGACTCGAACCGGCGTGACGACGTTGGCAACGTCGCATCCTGGCCGCTGGATGACTCCCACTGGGGTGGCCGACGGGATTCGAACCCGCGACGTCCGCCACCACAAGGCGGCGCTCTGGCCGGCTGAGCTACGGCCACCGTGGACACCAGGGGTCTCGAACCCCTCACCTCCTGCTTGCAAGGCAGGCGCTCTTCCAGATGAGCTAGGCGCCCAGATCCGGGCTCGCACCGGCACTCGCGATGAGTGGCGTTCAGCGCTGACGCGCTCGTCCTCGACCCTGGATTTGAACCAGGCACCTCCGCCTTATCAGGGCGGCGCTCTAACCGAATGAGCTAGCCGAGGGTGTCCCGCGCGCGTATCGTGCGCCGCGTTGCTCTGTACGCCGGCCCCACCGGGAGAGCTCTTGGCCTTCGAGCTCCCGTTGGCTCCCCACCCTGGACTCGAACCAGGAACCTTGCGCTTAACAGGCGCCTGCTCCGCCATTGAGCTAGTGAGGATCGTGCACGGAAAGCCTCGCCGTGCGGAGGTTGGTGGAGCGCGCCGGACTCGACCCCGACGTAGCGGCTCTCCCGCATTTCGCGCCCGTCGGCGGTCGACCGGCGGACTCTGACGTACCACGCGCCGCCTGCCTTGCCTCGCGACCAACGAGGGATGCGTGCGGCGCTCGTGCGCCCCAGTGGACCCGGAGGGACTCGAACCCCCGCGCTGTCGGGTGTAAACCGCCTGCTCTGCCGCTGAGCTACGGGTCCGTTCGGTTTCGCCGGTGTCGCACCGGCTCATCAGGCGGCTGTGCCGCGACCGAGGGGAAGTGGTCTCGCCGGCCGGATTCGAACCGGCAACCGACCAGGTAGGGGCTGGGCGCTCGATCCGTCGAGCTGCGGCGAGGTGGGGCCGTCGGCGGGATTCGCACCCGCGTCTCCGGGGTCTCACCCCGGCCGGTTGTTGTCGGGGCGGCGCCGGCGATCAGCCCGGCATCGTTGCCCTGCACCTCACGACGACCAGTGCTCCCGCCCGGGGTCGAACCGGGATGCCCGTGCGGGCACCGAGGTTTGAGCTCGGCGCGTCTACCTGTTCCGCCACGAGAGCGCATGTCGTGCCCTCGGAGGGAATCGAACCCCCATCCCCGGTTCCGTAGACCGGTGTCATGTCCGTTGGACCACGAAGGCAAGCGCCCCTGAGCAGTGCGACCTGCTCGCGGCGTTCCGAGTCGCATCGGACGCCGGCCCGAGTCGGAGCGATCCCGGGCCGCCTCAACCGCTCGTTCCGCACCGTAGCCGGGGGCGCCGCAGCATTGTTGGCGTTGGAGGGGTAGGCGGGATTCGAACCCGCGATGCCGACTTGGAAGGCCGGTGCCTTAGCCGCTTGGCGACTACCCCGAGAGTGTTGCGTGGAGCGAGCTGGACTCGAACCTGCATTCGTCGATGCGTCCAGCTGCCCCGCCGCGCGTTGCTCCGCGAAGCGTCACAACTCGCCGCGCGCAGGTACACACCGCTGCGATGACGCTATTTAGGTTCGACAGCGATCTCGTCTTCGAGCTCGTCAAGTTCGTCCTCGATCTCGTAGCGCGCGTCCCTGGCACGCTCGGCCATGACCAGGCTGCCGATCATCACGATCCAGACAGTGGTCACCCATTCGTGGGGCAGGTCGCTGAGCAACATCACGAAGATCGTGCTGAACGCGATGATCTGAACGGTTCGCCAGTTGCGTTCCTTCGCGAGGAACCTGTCCGCCTCGCACTCGAGTTCCTCGAACTTCTCGCGCTGCGACTCCGTAACCATGCTTCTTGTCCTCTCATGTCGTGCACTTCAGAGCCCGACACCCGGAACATGCGCGGCGCTTCGCAATTTCGGCCGCCGCCGGGCGAGAACGGCGGCCCTTGAGTCCGGCTCCTCCCCGTGCGGTTGATCTTGCGGCGCTGGTCAGCGCCAGCGGTGGCGGCCAAGGCGATTGCCGCACCTTGTTGGCGTTGGAGGGTAGGTGGGATTCGAGCCCGCGATGCCGACTTGGAAGGCCGGTTCCCTAGCCGCTTGGCGACTACCCCAGGTGCGGGTGGCGAGCCCTATGATCGCCACCCGCAAGTCCTGCCATTCACGCTGGCAGTCTCGTGCTCCCGAAGGGATTCGAACCCCCATCACCCGGTTCCTAAGACCGGTGCCTCTGCCAGTTGGGCTACGAGAGCGGGCGGCAGGACTCTTCGCACCCGGCGCGATTGTCCTCGAGGTCTCGCGTCGGGAACTTGGCTCGACCGGCGCTTCCAGCGCCCGCTTGGGCCTCTCCGCGTGAGCTGAGAGAGGCGGCCCGGCCATGCCTCCGGGCGATCTGCTGCGACCCTGACCGGATTCGAACCGGCGACCTCCACCTTGACGGGGTGGCGAGCACTCCAGGCTGCTCTACAGGGCCAGGTGCGCAGGAGGCCACGGGATCTCCATTCCGCGACGCCGCGAGTAGCTACCTCGCGACGGCTGCTTCCTGCTCGAGGATTCCCACCTCGGTTGTCCGGCTCGCTTTGGGGCGGTTCGCGCCGCCCGCGCCGGTCTGCCGCCCCGGGATGTCCCCGGGCTACGGCGCCATACGGCTTGTGGTTGGCAGGCTGGGCACCCATCGTTCACCACCAGATCCCGGGCTTCACCGCCTGCCCGGTAGAGGTCGGCTATCCCCTCGCGCGAACGAGGTCGTCACCGATGTCACCAGTGCCTACTCCCGGGGTCGAACCGGGGGCCTCCGCAGCTTCAATGCGGCGCTCTGCCAGCTGAGCTAAGTGGGCGTGATGCGAGGTGCGTTCCGCTCGCTCGTCGGCCGGAGTCGAACCGACCGTCTCGGGGAGTCGAACCCCACATCTCGCGCGGGACCATCCCGCTGGCGCCGAGAGGCGCCGTACCCCGTGCCGGTGCCGACCCGGCGCCGCCGCCTTGAAAGGGCAGCATCCTGACCGTTAGAAGAACGGGGCTCAGAACGCCTGATTTCGCTGGGAAATCAGCTCGTTCTCGTCCGGACGGCAGGATTCGAACCTGCGCTCTCCTGCTCCCAAAGCAGACGGGGTGACCAAGCTCCCCTACGTCCGGTCATGGTGTGCAGCCTGAGGCTGCTCGCTCCGAGGACAGGGCTCGAACCTGTGCCTCCCCGATCCAGAATCGGGACGCTGACGCCAACGCAGCACCTCGGAATGGTCCGTCGCCCAGGGCTCGAACCTGGGGCCGCGCGGTTATGAGCCGCGTGCTCTGCCGACTGAGCTAGCGACGGACGTGGGAGCGGGGGCCGGATTCGAACCGGCGACCTTCGGCGTATGAAACCGACGAGCTAGCCGAGCTGCTCTACCCCGCAGTGACCCCTGCCGGATTCGAACCGGCGTCCTCCTGGCTGAGAACCAGGCGTCCTTGACCAGCTAGACCAAGGGGCCGTGGCGAGCTCGTGCAGTCTCCAGGCGCTCACCGACCTGTCAATGAGGGCCCTGCAGTGGCCCCGCTGCGTACGCGGAGAGTGGCGGGGTCGAACCGCCACGAGGTTGCCCTCGAACCGTTTTCGAGACGGACGCCGGCGCCATCTATCGGCTGGACTCTCCAGGTGGGCGACTGTTCGTGATTCGATCCGCGCCGCCCATCAGCACGGAACCCAGCTCTGTAGGCCGATGGGGAGTCGCCCCATCCGCACTCACTGTCGCTGTAGTGCGGCGAACCTCCTGCGGAGCGGGTACCGTGCGCACGTCCCCGCTCGCCCTTCGACGCGAGTGATTCCTTCCTCGCTCCGGGTCGTTCATGCCCTGACGCGGTGGCGTCGGGCTGGCACGGAAGACAGGACTCGAACCTGCAACCTGCGGTTTTGGAGACCGCTGCTCTTCCAGTTGAGCTACTTCCGCATGGTGGGCTTGCGAGGTCTCCCGGCGCGCACCAGCCGGTCAGTGCGGGGAAGGAATCCCTGCCTCTGTGATCCCACGCATCAGCGTGGAGTGGAGCTGGGGAGAGTCGAACTCCCGTCCCAGCGCGTCGCTTCATGTACTTCTCCGTGCGCAGCTCGTCTGCCCGGTCTCGGGATCCTTTCTCGACCCCGGAGCGGCGGCGAGCGGCGTTCCCGGCAGGTCTACCCGCGCTACATCTCGGGCGCGGCCCGCGCGAGGAGGCTGCGTCCTTGACCTGACCGGCTGTCGCCGTCCACGCCCGGTCAGGTCAGGCGTTGCGTGGACGACGGCTCACGCCGCGAGGGCGTGGGCGCGCTGCACAGGGTTGGCAGCTCTGGGCGCGCGGTGAGATTTACGAGGCCGCCACGCAAGCCTCGGCACGCTTCTCCACGAAGCACTCGGCGCCGGTCGAAACCAGGCAGCCCCGATGAGTGTTGCACCCCGAAGGGCGGGCTGGTCGTTGCTCGGATCGTTGCCAGCCCTCAAGTCCCGTCCCTTCCGAGCGGTGGCCTCGAGACCTTGGTGGGAACGGCAGGATTCGAACCTGCACGGTCGAAGACGGGTGGTTTACAGCCACCTGGGCCAGCCAGTTGCCCAACGCTCCCATGAGACCCGGCGCGTGCTCCCGCTGGTACGGGCGCGCCGGGTCGCGCGACGGGCATGGCGGCCCGCCGCTGTTTCTCATCCACTGTGGAGTTCTCAAGCTCTGCCCGGTCTTGCCGGGACTTCCCAGTCCTCCGCTGCTCGCTCTCGCGAATCGCGGCCCCGCTGGGCGCGGGTTCACCTACTACATGCGCGGCGGTTCAGCCTTTCGGTCGACCGCTCCCCGGGAACGCAAGAAGGCCACCTGCTCGCGCGGGTGGCCTTCGAGATCGGAGGGTTCGGTGGAGTTACACCACCCGTACCGTTCCAGAGGCCACTGCCGCGATCTGCCCATTCAGGCGGAGTTCGGCGTCCCAGGTGCTCGGCGTTGCGGGCATGTCGAAGGACCGCGTGACGCGGTAATCGGTGCCGTGCTTCGCAGACATCCCTGGTCCTTTCAGAGGCGCTCTCGCGCGAGAGCCTTTCAGGATACATGCCAGCGGCGACATTGCAACACCCAGATGCTCAGCGTGTCGAACGTAGCCCGGCGCCGCCCTCATGTGGTCATGACGACGATCGACGCACGGGGCAACCTCCACGCATCGGACGGGCAGTTCTCGGCCCAGTCGCGCTCGGCGCCCGCGGAGCTCGCTGAGCCGACGCACGATCTCGGGCTCGAGATCGGCCACTTCATCGACGCGTGGAGCGCCTACTCGGGCGACGACGTCGGCACCTTCCTCGCCGAATGGGATGACAGGCTCGCCCCGATCGACCCGGCACAGCTGGCCGACGCCTTCGAGAGCTACGACGGCGACGTCGACGGCTTCATCAGTGCTTGGCAGTCCGGTGATCGCTGCCCCGAGACTCAGCACGGCGTGCACCAGGTCTCCGATGGCAGCTGCGACATGTGCGGAGCGAAGAACTTCGCCTGACCTGCCACGCCGCCCCCATGTGGGCATGGCGACGATCGACGCACAGGGCAACCTCCACGACGGCACGGGGCGGTTCGCCGACAAGCCGAGCAGCATGCCAGCCGGTGCGCTGGCCTCGAGGGACTCCGACAAGGAGGTGCTCGAGCGCAAGAGAGGCGCCTTCATGGACGGCTACACGCCTGACGACATCTGGCGGGTCAACACGCAGCTGGAAGGTATCCGGCTGGTCTGCGTGTGGGAGGGAGACGAGGATGACGGCGACCCCTACGCCGGCTCGAGCGAGCTCCTCGTCGACGTGCAGCGAGATGATGGCTCCTGGTCTGGGCTGCACGATCCCTCGCACGAACTGCACGATCACCTCTTCGAGGGTGAAGGTGACTCGCCGTGGAAGTCCGAGGGTGACTGGAGCTCGCTCCTCGGTGCCCAACGCGACGAGATCGAGTACCCGCACGATGACGGCATGGGCAACGTGTCCTTGATGACTGCCGCCCCCATGTGAGCATGACGACGATCGACACGCGCGGCAACGTCCACGACGACGACGGCCGGTTCGCCGAGAAGCAGAACAGCGCGCCGGCAGCTCTGGCATCGGCTCGACCGACGCCGGCACTTCCCGCCGAGGTCAACCGGAGACTGCGCGGGCACAGCTTCTACCCACCGAAGTCCGCCCGCGTCCCCGGCATCCGGGAGACCGAAGGGGTTCCGCTGGAGGAGAAGACCGTCGCGCTGAAGTATTTCGGGCCGGCCGGCGATTGGTGGATCACCGAGCTCGACCGGGAAACCGGCGAGGCCTTCGGCTATGCGCGGCTGGCTTCCGCGCCCGAGTACGCCGAGTGGGGCTACATCAGCCTCCCGGAGCTAGAGCGTATCCGCATCGGCTCCTTCGTCGCGGTCGAGCGAGACCTCAACTACGAGCCGCAGAGGGTCGCCGAGGCGATTCCGCGTCGGTGAGATCGCGTCGCGCCGCACATGTGGTTGGACAGGAGGGCAGCATGACCAGGATCGACGCGGCCGGCAACGTCCACGAGCGCTCGGGGAGGTTCGGCGTGAAGGCGCACAGCGGGCCGGCACCCATCCTCCCGCCGCTGTCAGAGATCGACGCGCACTACACCGAGCACCACGACTTCTACGCGCCGCGACCATACGGCGAGGCGCCGCCCGCGTCATCGGCGCCGTCGCGCGCCGGCGTCTTCATTCCCGACGACGTCGAACCTCCGTTCTGATCCTCGCCTCCGCGGGAGCCGCCGCACTCATGTGGTCATGAGCAACATCGACGCCCAGGGCAACATCCACGACGAATCGGGGCGGTTCTCCCAGAAGCACAACACGGCACCGGGTGATGGTCTGCGGCCTTCCGGCGGCGGGGAGTCGCCGTACTCGCTCGAGTTCTGGGTCTCGGAGCAGATCGCGAACGACGCGCTCCGCATGCTGCGAACGGATGCCGTCCGCGAGTTCGAACGGCTCGCCCCGAGTTCGGCCTCGCGAATCCGCCTGACCCGCAACGGTGCGCTTGGCGGGCACCTCACCTTCACCTGCTTTCTCGATGACGAGCACGAGGCCATGCGCCCATTCGACGACACGCTTGAGGCGACGGATCGCCTTGCAGGTCTGTTCACCCTCGAGACTGCATCTGAGCACGGCTTCGAGCCTGCCGGCGACGGCATCGTCGAGCTCGACCTCACCGCCGTGCGCAGCACCGGGCCGGACGAGTTGCTCCAGCGGATGCACGACGCGACGCACCGGTACCACCTGGCCGGGTACGAGGTGCGCCCGCAGGCGGATCAACTGCTGCACCAGGCTGCCGTCGACTACCTCGCCGCGGCGAAGCCGGCCGACGTCGAGCTCCACCTCGGATGGTCGGACCAGGGCGACTTCCTCGCAATCGACACCGTCATGCAGGGTGGCGTTGAGATCGACGCATTCGACCTCGACGAGTACGACTCGATCGACCTTGCGGTGTCGAACCTCAACGCGGTCGAGGAGCTCGTGCGCGACGGCCACCTGGAGGAGGCTGGCAGGAATCGCTGGCGGTTCGTCGGCTAAGGAGCCGTACGCCGCCGCGCACATGTGGACGTGAGCACGATCGACACGCAGGGCAACATCCACGACGGCGCCGGCCGCTTCGCCGAGAAGGGCAACTCGGCGCCCGCCGGCCTCACCCCGAGCGCGACTGGCCCAGTCGTCTCGAAGCGCAAGGTGCTCCGCTACCGTGCGACCGAGGTCGCGGCGACCGCTGAGTCCGAGGTCGTGGCGGCGTTCGAAGCCACCCACCCGGACGGCTCCTTCAGTGACATCGCGGCGTTCCTGGCATACGAGCTCGAGCCTGTGCCGGACGACATCTCCGACCGCGCCCGCGAGCAGTACGCCATCGAGCGCGGCGAGGGGGTCGCGGCGCTCACCATCCGCCTCGCCGAGGGTCAGGCCGGGACGCTCGTCGACGTCGAATGGCTTCGGCCCGGTGACCGCATCGACCTTTCCCGCATCCTCACGGAAGAGGTCGTGGGGGAGGAGCGAGCTTCGCGCGCAGCCACAGACTTCGGCGTCGTTGCGGACCTCCCGACGGTCGACGACTTCACGGGCGAGGTGATGCTGAAGCTGGAGGACGGCAGCTACGCCCACCTCCCGATCGGGACCGTGCTGCCGACAGTGTCGGTCTCCTTCCGGGGTGAGCAGTACACCGAGCGGCAGCTCGTCGAGCATCTTGTGAAGATCGGCGAGCTGGAGCCCGACGTCTGGTACAGCGGCGCCTCGGCGGAACAGCGTCGGCGCGACCCTCGTCGCCGTGCTCGTGTGAGCCCGCAGGCCATCCTCGACGACTACCGGAAGGTGCTCATCGCCCGAGGCGCCGAGGACATGCCGCGGCAGGTGATGTAGATGAGACAGGACGCGCAGGGCAATCTGCACGACGGCGACGGGCGCTACGCGGAGAAGATCCACTCGCGGCCGGAGGGCGGACTCGCGGATCCCGGGCCCGACTCCATCGACGACACCGCTCAGGCCCTCTTCCGAGAGCTCGGCGAGGCGGGAATGTTCGCGGAGACCTACAACACGCGCGTGAACACCGGCACGGGATGGAAGGACGGCGCGGTGGTGCGGGTGCCTCGCGGCCGCACCAGCGCCGTCGTGGATCTCTGGCGTGACGAGCACGGTGCAACGCGCGCGCGGATATCAATGGCGTTCGGGCACGAGACGGGCATGATCGACCCGGACGTCGTCCCGATGACGAACCCGTCGCTCGATGAACTGCGGGACGCGGTCGCGTCTACCCTCGGGTGACCGACACGACCCTGCACCGCATCGGCTGCGTCACCGCGAGGACGTTGCCCCTGGCATAGACCTTCGTGGGCCACACGACGGGCTCCAGCTCGAGCATGACCCGACTGCCCTTCTGGCCGTTGAGCGCTCGGTCGTCGTCGGTCGGCTCCTCGCAGAACACCCAGGAGGCCTTGGTGGGCAGGGCGATCCGGTCCGCACGGAACATGCGCGAGGTCGCCCGGCAGAACGTCGGGTCGAGTACGAACTCGTCGCCCACCCTCGGCGCTGCGGCGCGGGTGACGTGCCAGACACGGGTGGGCATCCTCTCATCGCGGCGCAAGGCGCGCGCGCCGACGCTGAGCGGCAAGGCCGAGGTCGTGAAGACGACAGTGACGGCGGCCAGAATCATGGGGATCGGTTCGACTGCGTCGAGGTTCAGGCCCTGAGGACGAACAACGACGGCGACCAGGAAGAGAACCATCGCCGCGATGGTCAGGACCGCCAGCGCCAGCGTGAGCGGCCAGAGCACCTTCCCTGGCGCGCTGAGGTAGCGCCGCGTGGCGGCCCGATTCGTCATCGCTCGATGTCGCGATCGCGCCGCCGCATTTCGAGCGCCAGCTCGCGCGCTCTGTAGCCGTCGTCGTCGACGGGCGGAGGTGGCGTCACGCGTCGCGGCGGGCTCTGTGCAGAGGTCGATGCCGAGGGCGGCGTCGCATAGCCGTGCATCGCGATCCGTATCGCTTCGCGGGCGATCTCCTCGTCGGTTCTCGTGGCGTTGCTTCTGACCTCGTCGGGCATGCGACCAGTGTGGCGGATTAGCGTCGCGCTGTCGCGGCCCGCTCGCGCAGCCAGCGCAGGGCGGCGTCGGGGTCGGCGATCTTCACGCCGAACTCCCGTAGCGGCCCCATGTAGACCTGGCGGGTCTGTTCGTTGTAGGTGAGGCTGCCGGGGCGGCCGCCGGATGCCTTCAGCAGCCGAGGGTCGAGGCACGCGACCATGCCGGTGTCGCTGGTGGCGCGCACCAGGCGTCCGGCCGCCTGAGAGAGCAAGAGCGCCGCGTCGGTGACGTACACGGCACGGTCAGCGGCCCACTTGTCGCCGCTGCGCTCGGTGATCTCGTCCACGCGGGCGTCGTCGACAGGGTTCGACGGGCTGCGCGGAACCCGATCGACGATGACGAGGGTGCAGGTCTCTCCGGGCGCGTCGACGCCCGTCATGAGGGACTTCGTGCCTACGAGCACCGAACCGATGTCGTCACGCCAGGCGGCGACGACACGCTGCGTGCTTCCGCCATCCCACTGGGAGTGCACCGCGATCCCGGGGAGGCGGCGGCGCAGCACGTCGGCGTAGAGTCGGCCGTCGTCGGCCTTGGCGGCGAGCACGAGGGCGCTGCCGCCGTTCGCCTCGACGAGACGCGCGATGTGCTCTGCCGCCCAAGCGGGGTGCTTCGAGACATCGAACTTCAGCCGGTTGCCCCAGCCCACCTGCGTCACCCGCGCGATCTCGTCCTCGCCGGTCAGCTGCGGCACGAACAGGGCCGATCGCGCGTACGCCTCGTCGAACGGTGACGGGTAGCGCTGCACCTGACCGTCGAGCCCAGCCTGGAATGGATAGTTGCCGGGGAGGGTGGCGGAGATCGCGGTGACAGACACCGGGAACTCCTCGTCCTGGAACTCCCAGAGGTTCGCGCGCAACAGGTGCCCGACGTTGACGGGGGAGACGTTCGCAGTGAAGGTGACGCCTTGCGTGCGCTGCTCGCGCTCCACCCAGCGGGCCCAACCGGAGCGGTGCCGGCCGAAGGCGGTGACGGCCTCCTGCAGCGCCGTGAGGCGCTCCGCAGCGCTGGTCGCGCGGATGATCTTGGAGATGTCGCTGCCCGACATGTGCGGCGATAGCAGGTTCCGGCCGGTCTCGGTCCACGTCTTCACGCGGCTCTCGTAGCCTTCGAGCAGGTTGTGCTCCTCGGTGAGCCGACGCGGCCCCTGCGGGCCGCCGCCGGCGAGGAAGGCGCGGAGCGCGGATTCGATCGCCTCGCCGAGGCGCTCGGCATCCTCCACCCAGCCGCGCATCGAGCCGGACGGGCTGCCGGCGGCGCGGTAGGCGACCCGGGCTGCGGAGACGATGGAGAGCTTGGACAGCTTCTTCGCGCCCTGGCTGCGCACGTGCCCGGGGAGGGTGTGCGCCTCGTCGACGACGATGTGGTCGATCGGACCGAGGGAGCTCGAGCCGACGATGACGGGGATCCCGAGTGCAGCCTGCACGGCGAGGATCGAGTGGTTCGTCACGATGATGTCGGCGTCTGCGGCGCGTTCGCGGGCCAGCTTCGACTTCGAAGTCACGCCGAACCGGGTGCCGTCGTCGGCTTCGGCGGCCGAGCTCGAGACCATCGCCCACTGCTCGTCGGTGTGCTCGACGGGGCACGAGTGGCGATCGCCAGCCAGCTTCTCGTCGACGTACTGGGATAGGGCCCAGACGACGAGGTCGTAGGTAGTGCCGAGGGCCGCGTCGGTGATGGCGCTGCGGTGCTCGCGCAGGGCCTGGGCGAGCTTCGCGAAGGAGACGGTAGTCGCTCCGGTGAGCTCCTGCGCCGTCGCGATCACGCGTGCCGGGTCGACGTAGTTCGACACGCCTTTCACGAACGCGACGAGCACCTCCTCGTCCGGGAACACGTCGGCGGCCGCGGCGAGCACGGTCGGGACATCCTTGCTCTGCAGCTGGCTCATGAGAGCGAGGCTGTCCGTGCTGAGCACGGTGCGTTCGCGGTAGAGCACTGCCGACTGCACGGCAGCGGTGAGCGTCGCGAAGCTCTTGCCGGATCCGGTGGGTGCGATGCCGGCGACCTGCGTGTCGGCGGCGGGTTGCTGTGCGGAGGAGGCGTCGAAGGCGCGGTCGATGTCGAGCCGTAGCGCGGCTTGACCGTCGCGGGGCACAGCGGTGTCG
>Ga0164243_10012333_pt1 | contig 12116 bp, 11 predicted proteins | sample OricompcompostOP_FD_108781 | JGI IMG/M metagenome (GOLD analysis project Ga0164243, IMG submission 108781) | Organic Plus compost microbial communities from Emeryville, California, USA - Original compost - Organic plus compost (OP) | ecosystem: Engineered > Solid waste > Mixed feedstock >...
GCAGCCCTGGCATTGCTGTTCCTCGACATCGTGGCGGTGATCTTCCTGCAGGGTGGGCTTGCGCTGCGGCGCCCTCTACGCCGCCCGGCGCACGCTGCGATCGCACTTTTCATTGCTGCTGCCGCGAGCTTGCTCGCCGTACCGCACGCCGATGCGCAGCCGACGGAAGTGCCCGCGATGCGTGGCATGAGCAGCAGGGAAGCGGCCGACGAGCGCGCCATCGAGGCGACAAGCAAAGTGACGCTTGGCTATGTGCTCACGGGCGACCAGAACGTCGACGAGATCAGCAGGCTCGGCCTCGACGGCCTCGGGCGGCTGCTTGCCGTGCGCACGGCTGTCGAGCCCGGACGCCCGATGGGCGTCAACATCCTCACCGACGAGATCGCATTCTATCCGGTGCTCTACTGGCCGGTGCTCTCCGATGCGAAGCCGCTGCCCGAGCCGACGCTGGCCAAGATCGACGCCTACATGAAACAAGGCGGGCTCATAGTCTTCGATACCAAGGACTATGGTCGCGGCGTCTCCGGCGGCGCGGCGCCGGGGCTCGGCGAGACGGCTCTGCAGCGGATCATCGGCAAGCTCGACGTGCCGCGCCTCGAGCCCGTGCCGGAGAACCACGTGCTGACCAAGGCGTTCTACCTGTTGCGCAACTTTCCCGGTCGCTGGGATGGGGGGCAGCTTTGGGTCGAAGCGCTCAACAACGCGGGCGGCTCCGACCAGACGCGGCGAGCGCGTGTTTCCGATGGCGTGACATCGATCATCGTCACGCCCAACGACCTTGCTGCTGCCTGGGCGCTCGATGAAGGCGGCCGCCCCATCTATCCAACCGTCGGCGGCGGCGAGGATCAGCGCGAGATGGCCTTCCGCACCGGCATCAACATCGTCATGCACGCGCTGACCGGCAACTACAAGGCCGACCAGGTGCACGTCCCCGCACTCCTCGAACGGCTGGGGCAGTGAGGCATAGCGCATGAACTGGTCCATCGACTTCGCCCCCATGCTGCCACCGCCGTTCTTCTGGGCGGCTGGCGCGCTGGCGCTCATCCTCACCGGCTATCTGCTCTATCGCCGCTCGCGCGGGGCGCTGCTGCGCGCTGCAGCCATCGCGGCTGTGCTGCTGGCACTCGCCAACCCGACTTTGCGCGAGGAGGAGCGCGAGAGCCTCGCCAACGTCGCCATCGTCATCGTCGACGAGAGCGCCAGCCAGACGTTGGGCGACCGCAAGGCGCAGACCGCGGCTGTGAAGGCCGATCTTGAATCAAAGCTCGGCAAGATTCCCAACCTCCAGGTCAAGTGGGTGCCCGCATCGCGTCCCGGCGATATGACCTCGCCTGGGACGCATCTCTTCGCCGACCTCAACAAGGCGCTCGCTGACACGCCGCCCGACCGGCTCGCCGGCGTCATCATGGTCACCGACGGCGAAGTGCACGACGTGCCGAAGTCGGCCGCGGCGCTCGGCTTCGATGCACCGGTGCATGCACTCGTCACGGGCGCGCCCGACGAGTTCGACCGCCGCATCGAGGTGCTGCAAGCGCCGCGCTATGGCATCGTCGGGCAGTCGCGCGACATCCAGATCGCGGTGCGCGAGGCCGGCAAGAAGGGCTCGAGCAACCTCGAGCCCATCACGCTCAAGGTGCGCCGCGAGGGTCGGCCCGACGAGGAAATCACCACGACGGTCGACAAGCGGGTGAAGATCGAGATGCCCTTCCCGCACGCAGGGCAGAACATCCTCGAAGTGGAGCTCGATACCGCGCCGGGCGAGCTGACATCGGCGAACAACCGTGCCGTCATCGCCGCCGAAGGTGTGCGCGAGAACCTGCGCGTGCTGCTCGTCTCCGGCGAACCGCATGCCGGTGAGCGCACTTGGCGCAATCTTCTGAAGTCGGATGCTGCGGTCGACCTCGTGCACTTCACGATTTTGCGCCCACCCGAGAAGCATGACGGAACGCCGATCAACCAGCTATCGCTGATCGCCTTCCCGACGCGCGAGCTTTTCTCGGAGAAGATCAACGACTTCGATCTCATTATCTTTGACCGCTATCAGCACCGCGGCCTGCTGCAGCTACCCTACTACGACAACATCGCCCGCTACGTGGAAGAGCATGGCGGTGCGCTGCTGGTCGCGGCGGGGGACGATTACGCTAGCAACCTGTCGCTTTTCCGCACGCCGCTGTCGCCGGTGCTACCGGCGATCCCCACGGGCCGCGTGCTATCCGAGCCGTTCAAGGCCAAGCTCACGCAGGACGGGCGCAAGCACCCGGTGACGCAGGACCTACCAGGCTCGGGCGCTGCCAGTGGCCAGCCGACGTGGGGCCGCTGGTTCCGTCAGGTCGAGGTGCAGCCCGAGCACGGACGCACGTTGATGGACGGCGCCGAGAACGAGCCGCTTCTGGTGCTCGACCACAGAGGCAAGGGACGCGTCGCGCTCCTGACCTCCGACCAGGCCTGGCTGTGGGCGCGTGGATATGAAGGCGGCGGCCCGCACAGCGATCTTCTGCGGCGGCTGTCGCACTGGCTGATGAAGGAACCGGACCTCGAAGAAGAGCGGCTCGTCGCCACCGCGCGTGGCCTACACGTCATCCTCGAGCGTCGGACGATGGAGGACAAGGTCGAGCCGGTGACGCTCTCGGGGCCGGGCGGGGAAACCTCGCAAGTCGTGCTCACGCCGGCCGGCAATGGCATCTGGCGAGCCAGCGTCGACGTGAAGATTCCCGGGCTCTACAAAGCGCAGACACCAGCCCCGGAGGGTGAGCTGACCGCAGTCGCACATGCCGGCATCGATGATCCGATCGAGATGAGCGAGGTAACGGCCACCGATGCCAAGCTGCAGCCGATCATCGACGCAACGGGTGGCGGGGCGTTCTGGATGAGCGCATCCGCGGAGGCCACACGTGCCGATCCATCGGCGGTCGCGGTGCCGCGCGTCTCGATGCTGTCGAACGCCAAGGTTCTGGCGGGATCGGGCTGGCTCGGCCTCAAGGACAGGCAAGCGTTCGTCACGCGCGGCGTGAAGCTGACGCCGATGTTCACGGGCCTCGGTGCGCTGGCGGCGCTGCTCATGCTGGTCTCGCTTGCCTGGTGGCGCGAGGGCCGCTAGCGCCTGCGCAAAGGCGGCTTCGTCTACCAGGGTTGCCTCAACGCGTGTGAGCGCAGACTTGAGCTGTTCCGAGGGGCGCGGGTGGGCCGGCTGAGATTCGTTAGCTATCTGACCTGCATCTTATCCGCGTGCGCGTACCTCGCGATGATCGAGGCCGCGCAGGCGGCGTGCCGCAAGGCCACGATCGAGGACGCACGCTACGTCATATGCGAATTCGGCACGCGCGACACCATCGAGTTGTTTTTGCGTGATGATGCCGGCGCAATGCTCGGACAGTTCGAGCGCGTAGGCGCGTCACTCGCGGCGCGCGGACGCACGCTCGTCTTCGCCATGAACGCCGGCATGTATCACGAGGACCGCTCGCCGGTCGGGCTCTATGTCGAGAATGGGCGCGAGCTGAAGCGACTGTCTACGGCCGATGGCCCCGGCAACTTCAGCATGAAGCCGAATGGCGTGTTCTACGTCGACGGCAAGGGCGCCGGAGTTGTGGAGACGAAAGCGTTCGCCAAGCGCAGGATCAGCGCGACCTTTGCCACCCAGTCAGGCCCCATGCTGGTGATCGACGGGAAGCTGCATCCGCGCTTTCTCGCCAACAGCACCTCACGCTATCGGCGCAATGGTGTCGGCGTCAAAGGCCGGACCGTGGTCTTTGCGATCGCCGACGATCCGGTCACCTTTCATCAGTTCGCGCGCGTGTTCCGCGATGTGTTGAAGACGCCGAATGCGCTCTACCTCGACGGCTCCATCTGCCGCCTCTACGCCGCCGATCTCAACCGCAACGACTTCGGCTTCCCTCTCGGGCCGATTGTTGCCGTCTCGGTTCCCGCACAAGCAAAGACGAAACCATGAAGCCGATACGCAACGCCTGCCTGCGGGGCACCGTGTTCGGCCTGCCCATTTGATGGCCGGCGGGTCACCCTCAGCGAGAACGTGTTCTACGAGATCAAGAGCGAGCGCATCACGGCGGTATGATCTGTCATGGACACAGCCGCGATCAAGCTCAGCTCTAGCACGCGGCCAATTCGCGGCACGCGATCACCGCCGGGTTCTCAGTGCTTCACCGATGCAGCCCCGGTGCCTCGTAGCCGACGCGGTCAACGTATTCGGTGTAGCCGCCGGCGTAGTTGTGGATGCCATCGGACGTCAGCTCCAATACGCGGTTCGACAGCGCTGCCAGGAATCGGCGGTCGTGGGAGACGAATAGCATCGAGCCCTCATAGCCCGATAGCGCCTCGATCAGCATCTCCTTGGTCGCCATATCGAGGTGGTTTGTCGGCTCGTCGAGCACGAGGAAATTCGGCGGGTCGTAAAGCATCCTGGCCATGACGAGGCGCGCTTTCTCGCCGCCCGACAGCACGCGGCAGCGCTTTTCGACGTCATCGCCGGAGAAGCCGAAGCAGCCGGCGAGCGTGCGCAGGGAGCCGGTGCCCGCTTGCGGAAATGCGTATTCCAGCTCCTCGAACACGGTGTGCTCGCCGTCGAGCAGGTCCATGGCGTGCTGGGCGAAGTACCCCATCTTCACGCTGGCGCCGATGTTGACGGTGCCAGTGTCCGGCTCCGTCGCGCCGGCAACCAGTTTCAAGAGCGTCGACTTGCCGGCGCCGTTGACGCCCATCACGCACCAGCGCTCGCGGCGGCGCACGTGGAAATCGAGACCCTCGTAGATCGCGCGGCTTCCATAGCGCTTGTGCACGCCCTTGAGGCTGACGACGTCCTCCCCCGAGCGCGGTGCGGCCGGGAACTCGAACGTGACGCTCTGGCGGCGCTTGGGTGGCTCGACGCGCTCGATCTTGGCGATCTGCTTGACGCGGCTCTGCACCTGCGCCGCGTGCGAGGCGCGGGCCTTGAAGCGCTCGATGAACTTCAGCTCCTTGGCCAGCATCGCCTGCTGACGCTCGAACTGAGCCTGCTGCTGCTTCTCGTTCAGTGCCCGCTGCTGCTCGTAGAACTCGTGGTTGCCAGAGTAGGTATTGAGCGAACCGGCATCGATCTCGACGATCTTCTTCACGATGCGGCTCATGAACTCGCGGTCGTGCGAGGTCATGAGCAACAGGCCTTCATAGCCCTTGAGGAAATCCTCCAGCCAGATGAGGCTTTCGAGGTCGAGGTGGTTCGATGGCTCGTCGAGCAGCATGGCGTCGGGGCGCATTAAGAGGATGCGAGCGAGCGCAACGCGCATCTTCCAGCCGCCCGACAGCGCGTCGACATCGCCGTCCATCATCTCCTGGCTGAACGACAGACCCGCCAGCACCTCGCGCGCGCGACCTTCGAGTGCGTAGCCGCCCAGTTCCTCGAAGCGACCCTGCACTTCGCCGTAGCGCTCGATGATGCTCTCCATCTCATCGACGCGCTCGGGATCGGCCATCGCAGCTTCGAGCTCCTTAAGCTCGGCTGAGACCTCGCTCACTGGGCCAGCGCCGTCCATCACCTCGGCGACGGCGCTGCGGCCAGACATCTCGCCAACATCCTGGCTGAAATAGCCGATGGTGACGCCGCGATCGATCGATACCTGGCCTTCGTCGGGCTGCTCTTTTCCGGTGATCAGGCGGAACAGCGTCGTCTTGCCGGCGCCGTTGGGGCCGACGAGGCCGATCTTTTCACCCCTGTTGAGCGCGGCCGATGCCTCGATGAAGACGATCTGGTGGCCATTCTGCTTGCCGATGTTGTCGAGACGAATCACGTGTGAAGGGTTCCCCGGAGCCAAGTTCCGGCACCCCATAAGGCATTTTGGTTGCGCCGGCGACTCCCTCAGGCGAAGCCGGCCGTCGGCGTTCGGAAGGCAGCCGAGCGGTCTCTCACTCCATGACGAAGGCGATCAGGCGCCCACAAATGAGGGCGCCGAGCCAGCACACCGTCGAGACTGCAGCGTGGAAGGCGGCTCTCGACTCGCTCGCTCCGGCGAATGTCAGACCGTAGGCGCGGTGCAGCTCAAGCGCGCCCAGCGAACCGAGAGCAATGAGCACAAGTTTGAGCCGGAATACGCTCAACGGAGCGTATTCCGTGGCGCGAACAGAGAACAACAAGGCTCCCGTGACGATGGCCAAAGCGAGGGCCGTCGCCGCGACTGGAACGATGATGCGTGCCAGCGCCGCACGCGGCTCGCTCCGCCACAGGCCGAGCAAGCGCAGGTTGAGCGGCAGAATGGCGCCGACCAGCACAGCGATACTGAGGACATGCGCAGTGTTGAGCGCAGCATATCCCCAACGCGAAACGCGCAGATACTGCGCAATCGAACTTGCCTCGATAGCCGCTAGAATGTGCTCCACGCGGCTAGTCGCGCTCTGGATAAAGCTCGTACTTGCGCTCGCCGAGGAAGAGCTGCTCCACCTTGAGGCGCTTCTCGGCCGGATTGGCGGAGGGCTCGCCAATGACGCGTATGTTGACGCCTTCGGCGAGATCGCCATCCTTGAGACCGGCGCGCTCATTACGCCAGGACTGCCCCACCTCGAACGTCCACAGCTCGCCGTTGACGTCCACCTCGAGCAGCCCATGGGGGTTGCCCAGCCGCACGGTTCTTATCAGGCCTGCCAGCTCGACGTTCTTGCCGGTTGTCCATGCCCAGCCGTGGTGCGCGTGGGCGCTACCGCCAGCCACAACGAGGCATAGAGCTAAGCTGGTCGCGAGCAACCATCTCGGCATATTGTCCTCCTACATCTCGCTGCTAGCGTGCTGCGAAGCGCGTGGCGTTGCGGACGCGGGCCTTGGCAGCCTCTGTCTCCCGGTCGCGCGGCGGCGCCATGGTCACGAGAGAGGCGAGCAGCTCCTCCGCCGCCCGAGCTACCTGATCGACGGCGCGATTGAAGGCCGCCTCGTTGGCTTTCGACGGCGCGTTCATTCCCGACAGCTTGCGCACGAACTGAAGCGCCGAAGCGCGCACTTCGTCCTCTGTTGCCGGCGGCGAGAAATTGTAAAGGGTCTTGATGTTGCGGCACATGCGAAGCTCCTTTCGCCGATGCCCCCAGAAAGCACCGCGCGCTAGGCTGCCGCCAGCGCGGGCGGATGGAATTGCCTCACGGCGCGATAACCGAACCACAGGAAGGCGAGCAGCAAGACCACCTGCGCAATGAGGAATGGCGGCTCGGACTGGGTAGGCGCCAAGTCCTGCAACGCCGGCAGCTTCTGGAACAACTGTACCACCAAAACGAAGCTGTTGAGATAGAAGGCGGCGATGGCCGTTGCCGCGTATATCCAGCGCCATGCGCTGGCAAGTCTGAAGACATAAAAGCCAAGAAGGGCAGGGATCAGCAGCCCGAGCGAGACGATACCGGTACCGAGCGCCGGGGTGAAGGCCGTGATCGGGAAGAGAAATCCGGTGATCGTCGTGAGGGTGGTGGTGAGGAGGAAGACATGCGTGATCCAGCCGGGGCCGCGCTGTGCAGCATGCGGGCGAGGACAACGAGCCCCGTCGCGATACCAATGAGGCTGATCACCACGTGCAAAAGCGTGAAGTTCTCGATTGATAGCCCTAGGATCATCGTCACCCCCGTCGGCGGCCGCTACGGTTCGCGCCTTTCCTGCCGGTAGCATAGCAACGGCGCGCGGAGCATGACAGCCATCATGAAAATCAGCGTGCGACGAGCCCGTCCAAGGCGTCTTGCGGCGTGCAACCGTTCGGCCGTTGCCCGCAGCACAAATTTGGCCGTAAAGGGTCGGCACACAGCACGTAGAAGAATCGAGGGAAAACAATAATGTCGCGCAATCTGCTGTGGGTGGTGGCCGCTGCGTTCTGCCTCATCGCCTTCTCACCCGCCGTCAAAGCGAGCTCGGCCTATGAGATCGACGTCGAAGTCGACGCAACGCTCGACCGGTTCTTCCATAACATCCGCGGGGCTCGGGAGCTGGCCAACAAAGCGGTTGGCATCCTGGTATTCCCGTCGGTGGTGAAGGCGGGCTTCGGCCTCGGTGGTGAATATGGCGAAGGCGCGCTGCGTATCCGCGGGCGAACGGTCGACTATTACAATACCGTCTCCGCCTCGGTCGGGTTCCAGCTTGGCATTCAGGAGCGCTCGATCATCATCATGTTCATGACGCCGGAGGCGCTCGACCAGTTTCGCCGCACAGCCGGCTGGAAGGTCGGCGCCGATGCCTCGGTGGCCATCATTACCGTGGGGGTCGGCGGCTCTATCGACAGCAACAAGATCACCAGCCCGGTGGTCGGCTTCATCCTCGATCCCAAGGGGCTGATGTATAACCTCACGCTCGAGGGCACGAAGATCACGCGCATCAACCCGCGCTGAGCGACGACCGCGTCGAGGAGGAGGAGGCAATGGGCGCCGCTGCCGCAGCGGACGCGCGTGCGCCCCGGGCGGACAATCCTTGCACGGCTGCCACGGCGGTACCGACATCTTCCTCGATAGTCGTGGGCACCTAGCAAAAAGCAATTGCGACCTGAGCGAGCACGCATAACCCTTTGGCGCAGAAGAGCTTGCTGATTCGCCAGACGGTCCCCCAATGGACTTGGACGTCGACGTCCATGTTGCTGCAGCCCCCTCGACGGCGGCGCCGACCGAGCCCGGTTCGGCGCATCGCCTCCCGGACGTGCTGCGCGAGAACCTCGATGTCGTCTTTGTCGGCGTCGCGCCGGCTCGGCGGTCCGTCGAGCTTGGCGTCTACTATGGGGACGGTGGAAACCTCTTCTGGCCGACGCTCTGGCAGGTTGGTCTGACACCGCGCCGCTTCACCCCAGCCAATTTCGTCGCGTTGCAGAACCTCGGCATCGGCTTCACCGATCTTTGCAAGGCGAACTCGTCGGCGAGCGGCGACGTCGTTGTGACGCGGTCGGACGTCGCGGCGTTCGATGCCAAGGTGCGCGGGCACGCGCCACGCGCCATCGCCTTCACCAGCAAGAAGGCCGCGAGCCTGTGGCTGCGGCAGAGGGCGCACAGCATTCGCTATGGTCGCCAGAAGCAGCGGGCGAGCGATTTCTGCGAGGTATTCGCGCTGCCGTCGCCATCGGTTGCGGCACGGCGGTGGTGGTCGATCGACCCGTGGCACGAGCTGGCTGACTGGCTGCGCGCGACGGCAACCTGGCGCTTCTGACGCTCGAGTTGCCGATCGAATGGTGCAGGCGCGTAACCATGCCGCAAGGTGCGCTGCCGGCTGTCGAAATCGTAACTTTGCAGGCGGCGAAAATCATGGCAGCCTGTGTTCAGGTTCAACAGCGAAAGGAGGTGATCCGATGTCGAGTGGGATCTTGAGGACGGCGATGTCGCGGTCGCTCGGGTTCATGCCGGATTTGCCTCCGGTTTACGCCTGAAGCATCAGCGGCGCAGCGCGACAACCGCTGCTTCTCGCCGCCGAAGTCTCACGGAGGCCGCCCTTGGGGCGGCCTCTTTGTTTTTCGTATTTCCACGAAATTGCATGGTCTTTCACAGGTATTTCACCTGATTGCATGGGCTATGGCAGGCGAGCGGCAAATCTGCCGCAAAAGCTTGCCGGCCGGCGACGTGCCGCCTAGATAGTTCGACGGCTATCTAAAGGAGGAGTCCATGCCCCAATCGAGCGCCGCTGCACGCGCAGCGAAGACCGATCTCTTCGACCCTGTCCAGCTTGGTCCCTACACTCTATCCAACCGCATCGCCATGGCTCCTCTGACGCGCTCGCGCGCCAATGACGCGGGCGTCCCCGGCGAGTTGCAGGCCGTCTACTACGCCCAGCGCGCCTCGGCCGGGCTCATCATCTCGGAAGCGACCAACATCTCGGCCCAAGGCAAAGGCTATATCCGCACGCCTGGGATCTGGACGCCGGAGCAGGTCGCAGGCTGGAAGCTGACGACCGAGGCCGTGCATAACAAGGGTGGTCGCATCTTCACGCAGCTCTGGCACGTCGGGCGCATCTCGCACCCCGATCTTCAACCGGGTGGCGCGCTACCGGTGGCACCCAGCGCCGTGTGCGCCGAGGGTGTGCAGGCGTTCACGTACGAGGGCTTCAAACCTCTCGTTACGCCGCGCGCACTCGAGACGGTAGAGATTCCCGGCATCGTCGCCGACTACGCGCACGCGGCCAAGTGCGCCAAGGATGCCGGCTTCGACGGCGTCGAGATCCACGCCGCCAACGGCTATCTGCTGCAGCAGTTCCTCTCCGACAAGACCAATAAGCGCACCGACCAATACGGCGGCTCGATCGAGAACCGCACGCGTATCGTTGTCGAGGTGGTCGATGCCGTGACCAAGGTCTGGGGTGGCGACCGGGTCGGCATTCGTCTTGCGCCGCTGACCAAGTTCGGCGACATCGGCGATAGCAACCCCGAGCCGCTCTACCTGTCGCTGATCGAGCAGATCAATCCGTACAAGCTCGCCTACATCCATGTCATTGAGGGCGACACCCAGGGCGAGCGCCATCCAGCCGGCGGCTTCGATCTGCAAAGCCTGCGGCGCGCCTTCAACGGGCTCTACGTGGCGAACAACAACTACACGCTCGAACTCGCCATTGAGGCGCGGGAGAAGAATCTCGCCGACCTCATCGCCTTCGGGCGCCCGTTCATCTCCAACCCGGACCTCGTCGAGCGGTTGCGCACGGGGGCAGCGCTGACGCCCGCCGACCCCAACACGTTCTACGCCGGCGAGGAGAAGGGCTACACGGACTACCCGGCCCTTTAGGCCATCGGTAGGCAAGCTGGTCCCTACTGCGGCACGCTGCTAGCATTCGCCATGCGGTGGGACCAGCTCTATGCCTGATATCGAATCCGTGGTGGTCGGGGCTGGCGTCGTCGGGCTCGCCATCGCACGCGCACTGGCGATGTCGGGGCAAGAGGTGATGGTCCTCGAGCGCCATTCCCGCATCGGCAGCGAGACGAGCGCGCGCAACTCCGAGGTGATCCACGCCGGGCTCTACTACGCACCGGGCAGTCTGCGGGCGCGGCTGTGCGTTGCGGGCAAGGAGGCGCTCTATCGCTTCTGCGCCGAGAACGGGATCGCGCACCAACGCTGCGGCAAGCTTCTCGTCGCGACGACGGAAGCAGAAATCCCCCAGCTCGACGCCATCGCCGCCAACGCCCGGCAGAACGGCGTCGGCGATCTGAAGCGTCTCGACGGCCAGGAGGCGCAGGCGATGGAGCCGGAGCTGCGCTGCGTCGCCGCCTGGCTGTCGCCTTCGACCGGAATCATCGACAGCCACGGGTACATGCAGGCGCTGCACGGCCACCTTGCGAGCCGGGCCGGCGAGGTCGTCCTCAACACGTCGGTGACGGCCATCACCGCCGATATCGACGCGTTCCGCATAGAAACCCGCAGCAACGGAGAGGATGGCGTGTTGACGTGCCGCTATCTCGTCCTCGCCTGCGGACTAGGCGCCACCACGGCGGGGCGTTTGCTGACGTACCCTTCCGGCTACAGCGTGCCGGTGACCTACCCGGCGCGCGGCCACTATTTTGCGCTCGACCGGCGAGTGCCGTTCCGCCACCTCGTCTATCCGATGCCGGCAGGCGCCTGGCTCGGTGTACACCTCACGCTCGATGTGGCGGGGCGCGCACGCTTTGGTCCGGACATCGAGTGGCGCCACAGCGTCGACTACGAGTTCGACGAAGAGCACGGACGGCGTGTCGCCCGCTTCGAGCAGGAGATCCGCCGCTACTGGCCCGGCCTACCTGCGGGAGCGCTGCACCCGGACATGGTGGGTGTGCGCCCCAAGCTCTACCGTGAAGGTGAGGCGGTCGCCGATTTCGCCATCCACGGGCCGCGCGCGCACGGTATCGACCGGCTCGTCACCCTCTACGGCATCGAGAGTCCAGGACTGACGGCATCGCTGGCCATCGGCACGCACGTTGCGGCGATGCTGACCGGCTAGAGCATTTTCCTATCGGCTGGAATCGTACTCCCTTGTCCCCTCCCCCTTGCGGTGAGGGGTCAGGGGGGATCGAGGAGGGTAGAGTGAAGCGCGCCCGTCCGATCGAAAAATGTGCTAGGTCGCGTACTCATAAAGGATTCCCAAATCGGCAGGAACGTGATTCAAGCTCTCGCAGAGGAGATTGGATCATGGCCCGCTACGATCTGACGGACTTCGAGTGGCGTGTGATCGAGCC
>Ga0164243_10012336_pt1 | contig 12114 bp, 13 predicted proteins | sample OricompcompostOP_FD_108781 | JGI IMG/M metagenome (GOLD analysis project Ga0164243, IMG submission 108781) | Organic Plus compost microbial communities from Emeryville, California, USA - Original compost - Organic plus compost (OP) | ecosystem: Engineered > Solid waste > Mixed feedstock >...
CACGTAATTTTCTGGTCGCCAAAGTTCCAGCTGAAACCCCAATCTTGATGGGCAGCCTTGGCGAGGGCACTCGGCAAAATATCTGGAATGTCGAAATATCCTGGGAATCATTGCTTTCTTCTCACCCGGCGCAATCGTGGAAACCTCCGTAATGGTAACAGTAAGAATACTGTGAGACACCTCGTATTGATTCTTGGGGGCTGGCGACCTCCGGCCGAGAAATACATCTTACTCCCACCCACTCAACGGCGACGTGCCTTGCAGCTCTCCTCCCCCATACATGAATCGGAGTGCACCTGGTTGCGAAGATGTGTGGGTGGATAAAACGGCGAGATGAGAGAGCCGTCCTGTGAGTGAGAGTCCTGGGCCCTCTCGCCACGGACAGGAACAGTATTAATAATTCACGCAAAACGTCAATTGATTTTGAGTGACGATGGAGACTCCAGTCTCATCTGATGAGGCGAATAGCCTAGAAAAGAAGAAATAATAACGTAACGGCCATTGGAGAAGCTGACTTATTGTCAACGACTGTTCCTGTCGACTCACCATTGCACATTGTCCGACTGATCACCAGTTTTATAGACAATGCGAGGCCACCCATCGAGCTGCCTTTGCATAACATGCGCTCGTCAACAGGCACAAGGATCAACTCGCTTCTCTGCAGCATGCGCGATTATACAAGAGATGAAGGATCTACTTCGTGGGGACACTAGTATCTTGTCTCACGAGAGTCCAATATTGGCTTGGAAGTAGCGTGTCGGAGAATAAAAAGCATTCATACCCATCGTTGATACAGATGATAATTAGAATGATCTTGTTTGTGGCCTCCCTCTTCCGCCTTCCATCTAAATCAGCAGGGATAGACTGGTGAGATATCAAGTCCGGACGTTATGCGGCTGCACTTTGTGATTCCGGCAATGTGCCGCATTTCCACCACCGGCATGAAAAAAGCATCGTGTCCGGTGCTCATGGGCAGAAAAACCAACTTTTGGGTCCTTCTTGGGGTTTGGTCATTTCCTCGTTCAGGTGTGGCGCCGAGCAGCGACTTCCCAGCGACATCCTCCACCATGGGCGCTGTGAAAGAGAAATGGGCAAACTCCTTGTGCAGTCCTTGCTGGCGACGTATTATTCAGGACAATTGGACTGGGAGACGTCAACAATATCGGTACTTCGCACACGAAGACGTTGTCACTTTACGACCTGTCATATTTGATCGCCTCTTCCTTCCCGATGTCTCACTGCCGCCTCTTGCCCATCTCTTCTTAAACTACTTCATAGGGGGTTCCAAAAGACCACTCACAACAGCGATCATCAGGCCCAGGGCCTGCTGTTTGTAGGCTCCCAGATGTGTAAAGTCGTAGTTTCGCTTCCATCGTCCCACTTTCTCCAATTGCCCCTCGCGCTGGAGTATGACCAGTGTTAGCTCCTCTCCCATCCACAGGACCCTTGTGGTGAAGTAGTTGATAGATTTGGTATCAATGTGCAGTGTTTCCAAATGTTCTCGAGAAGTGCGAAGTCAAGATGAGCGGGGCTGCAGGGTGGCTATGCTGGAGCTACGAAGTAGTTGAGAGGGGTTGAGAAGGCAAGTCATTGTGCCTTTCTTCGCATTGGAATTGATGTTTGGGGGTTAGGGATATCAGACTGGGTTCGTCCCAGCGCTGGCTGCTCATGACCTCTGGAATTGAATCTTCAGTGGACGGTAAAGTCGCATTGAGAAGCTTTTAATAGCACGCAGAGTCTCCTTGCAGAACAGTCAACTAGCAATGATTGGCTTGCTTAATAGAAATGGCAGGGAATTGATGGTTTCTGCAAGGCGGTACTTTGTACTTTGCCCACCCGAAGACGGTTCTCGCTGCGGTGAAGAATCCGATGCTGTCAATGTGGTCGGTACTCGGCTCAGGGCTCTCCCCTCCCTCGCTTCCTCGCCGTCCTCGTACTTCGTGTACAAGCAATTGATATTGATCCCTCTGTGCGGATGCGGTGGCTGCACTGGGATAGGCAAGGTGCCATTGTCGTAACATTGTAGTATCGTATTGATTCGATGTGTGCCTCATGCCTGAGAGTGGGAAGTCATCCTGTTGCTTTGATTGATTAATCCTTCTTTTTCCTCCTTCAAGACGCCGTTCTTGATATTAATCTCAGGACTTGAGAACATTGGTTCTCGGGGCTGAAGCTATTCGACTAACGGTCCGTGAGTACCTTGGAAAGTAGGATCCGCAACCCCGGAAGACCACCCACCAAACCAGCAGAATACCATCAATGACAATTGGGTGCCCGAATCGTGCGCTAGCTCCTTCCCCATCCCCATCCCCATCGCGTCATGCGGTCCGCTAGTACAGTTGTAGAAGTGGAGTGTCTTTACCACCATGCAGGCCCAAGCCTGGTAGTTTACCTACACAGTAGTTCAATGTTCCTTCCGCCTGTTGTAATCGGCACGCCTAGACGCCCAGACGTTACGAAGTAGACCTTGCCTGGCTGCTTTCATGAAGGTACTTGATGGACTCAATCCAGTAAAGACCGGGGAAGGCCCTGAATATAATCAAATACGATATTACTCGACCTCGCCTTCCACCTCCTCAATCCATCATCGATCAAGGTCCATTCCTCCTCCTTGTTTATCATTCCACGGATTCTGCCACTATCCTTGCGGAGCGGGTGCTTCTCTTCGGCTTCATTCTCACCGCTGGGCTTTTCTTGCCATCTCTTCGCCCTTGGTGATAACTCCTTTCTCCCGAACCGACAGCACGAGGCACTCGCGATTTCCATGAGGTGAATTTAACAATCAGCTACGTCTAGATGGATGCTCTTGTCACGGAGTTTTCTCTGGATCTGTCGGTTTATATCAAAGCAAAGCATGGATATGTCTTTCCAATCCGTTGATGGTGATCATCCACACTCTCTCATCCCGTTGCCATCATCACACATGGTTCCTCCGTCTGAGGAAGCTCCTCCACCCCCCAAGCGCCGTCGAAGTCAAGCTCATCTGACAAATTGCTGCCGGACCTGCCGGCTCAGGAAGGTATGTGCGTGGCTAATAAGCCGAGCTTCTTTCGGCTTGGATCGCTACTCGTCAGGGACGGTCTGTACGCAAGCCCTGCTTTATCTTCGTCTACCACTCGATATAGCCTCTATCCTGCCCTGGGTGCTTCTTGCGCCCTTACATATTTTCTGTTGAATGTTTTCCCTCTGTATTTGCTACTATTTCCTCCAGCTTGAGTTAGCTATGAGACACATCATACCCATTTATTTCGTAGCATGTACTCCCTCTCCGTCCTTCCTTGTCTCTCATCGGTCATATGCAACGGCCCGCTCGAGACTCGCTCGAGGCCCTCCTGCGATGCCTCTACCCTAATATTAGCAGCTACTAGGCGCGCCTGGAAGCTCTTATTTCCCATTCAGCTAACACCAGACCTCGGCCGATTAGGTGAAATGTACCGGTAATCCTGGTGGCGGTGAGGCCTGCTCCAACTGCCTGAGATTGGAGCTTGCATGCAGCTTCAACAATCCCAATGACACTCCATCTAACAATACGGGTAAGATAGCGACAGTACCAATTGGCTGACACTCTGATTCCCTCCCTCTCATGCGACTTCGAATGAGCCTAACCCCTGTGAAAAGTCTCCCGCACTACACCATCTCGGAGCCATACTGAGGCAGGTACCCTCCGAAAGCGGGCACAGAGGGCATGTACGGAATGCCACTCCCACAAAACGAGGTGCTCTGGGGATTTGCCAACGTGCAAGAGATGTGCGGCCTCGAACCTGACATGCGAATATACGCCGGCCAAACGACGCTTTCAAAATGTTCCCATTAACGTGCAAGGACAGGAGAGCCTCCCAGCGCCGTCTCAATCAAGCACCTCATCGGAGCCTACATCGCCGGATTCTGACGAGCCAATTCAAGCCACTGCCGCTACAATGCCTCCGATTCAGTTTCCTGACCTTGCTAGCCTCGTCAAAGAGTGAGTCGATGGGATGTCTGATTGTGCACAATCTTATTGCTAACCTGTCATAGAAATATCCTTGCTAACAAGGACCTAATTCTGAACCACCTGGATGCGTACTTTGAGTACCTTTATTGGATGCCCTGCCTCGGTTACATTCACAAGTCGACTGTTTACGCCGAGCTGGAGGTAGGCAGTCACAAGCAATGTCCCTTGAGCCATCCCCTCATCTGCCCGAATGTAGAAAGCTGGCGTGTTGCCTATTGCTTTTGCTAACTCCCACGTAGGAGGATAGACTGCAACCTTCCCGTGCTGCTGCCATATGTTCCGTTGCAGCTTTCTTCGTTTCTCCCGGACCAAAAGCTGTGGCCTTCGCTCAGAGATGCTCGATGCATGTCGAGTTCCATATATTTTGCAATATTGGAAGCCTTAAAGAAGTCAATCTCTACCTCTATTCGTTTGACATTCTTCATAATCATATGAACGGAAAGTATGCGAAATGTTGGCAACTCATAGCCAACGCGTGCCGTCTTATGCATGGTCTCCAGCTCAACTGGGAAGTTCCTGGTTCCAAACGTCCGTTCCAGGAACAAGAGTGCGCAAGGAGGTTAGCTTGGCATCTATTCAACTTTGACCGTATTTTTGCTGAGGGCTTCGAAGCCTACGTTTGCTGCCGGGAGGATAATATGAAAATTCGGTTACCCTGTCCCGAAGATGCCTTTAATACTAACAAGGAGGTTTTCGTCGAGCACCTAAACGACAAGCCAATGAAAGCCTGCATTCTTCCCGGATTGCACGGCTACCAAGTGAGGATGGTGAATATTCGTCATCATGTTCTAACGTGAGTTGCCTTTCTTTCCTCTTTTTCCATGTTTGTTTTCCTCTCCCCGCGTCTCTAATGTATAAGAACTCTTAGGATGTCGAAAAAGTTCGCCTCTGGGCCAGCATACCTCCAGCGAGAGAGATGGGAACCGTCAAAAGTCATGGAAGATGTTAGGAGGTTGCAGTTGGAGCTTTCTAGCTTCAGTAGCTCCTTGCCGGACTACATGAAACTGTCAGACCAGAACATATCCCGCTGGCTGCAATCAAAAGAAAAGCAAGTCTTTGTCCTCATTCACGGCCTCCTTTGCACAGCACATATCGACCTCTACCGTTTCTCACTTCCCGGTATCCGGGAACGAGGTACCCCAGATCTATTGAAGAAATTGCCGCATGACTTCATAGTGAAGTCGCAGAAACAAGCCATAGCTCATGCCATTACTCTCGCTCGGTTTTGGGAGACGATATACAACCAATCGAAGGCAATTCAGCGCGGGAAACTCCTCTTAATTGGCGATTATAATATTGCTCCCCTTGTTCAGCAATGCGCCAAGGTTCTCATGACCGCAAAGCAGCACGAATTATATCGAGATTTGACGTCTCATAGCACAGCTCCCTTATGGCGGAACGAGCCTGCGGATGGCCCTTCAGTCCGTAGACTGGTCGATTCCTGTCTCCGTATACTGCAGCCTTGGTCCAAGGTGATACCGTGTGTCAAGTCTCGAGTAAGTTGAGCCTTCCCCTTCCCGCATCAACCATATCCCCCCACGCTGACACGGCCGGCTGGTTTGTTAGTATGATGAACTCATCAAGAGTGTCGAGGACTTCGACCGGACAAGCAAGTACGAAGAAGAAACGAGCCTGAAATTGGCGAGCAGCGATCCAAACTCTGTTAGGAGACTTCCGGGGCCTCATTACATCCTTGAAACCGCGTATATGGCTGAGGCCCAAAGAGACCAGATGAATGCTCCTCCAGTTTCTCCAGCAGTGTTTGCTCGGTTTTATACTGCCGCTCTGCAAGAAGCTAATTCCACGCATGACCCGTATACTGGCCTTGACGCCCCGGATACTGACTGGCGGTCGGAGTTTTGCCCACCAGGGATGCCAATCGTACTGGCCGAAGCTAGGGGCCTGCCCATTGAGCAACTCGATATCAATGATCCACCGAACCACCTCGAAAACACAGCGACCCTCATGGCAGACACACCTAGCTCAGACACCGGAGCCGGATCTCGGGCCGAGGCCCTGGCTACCACATATCCCCATACGCAAAATATCCCTATTCAAAGCACACATGGTGCCGATTTCCAGATCAATTTGGGGGCGATGGCGCCGCCTAATCCTTTTCTCGGCTCCCAAAACATGGTACACCAACACCAACCAATACCATACTCGACGGCGCCACCCGCACCACCAGGACATAGGTTTGGTCCCCACCTCTATAACCCTTTAGGGGGTCCGATGGACCCGCAAACACTCCAGCAACCTCGGCCATCGCCCCATCAGTATCCTCACAATCAATGACTCCCTGTTGCCAGAAATAACTGCGGCTCTATGACGAACCCAAGGGATCCAACGAAAGCACATGGTCTTCGGCGGTGTGGGCGATAACGGGCTTCATAGATTGGTCTCGAAATCTCGCCATTTCCGAAACGGAAAAGAGCATTCCGAGTGTCTCGAATTGGCAGCCACTTTGGTGATACATGCCACCTCCGCCGAGCGTTTATGGTGGAGGATGCATTTAATGGTCGTCATCGTAAAGGTGACTCTGCTCTCAGGAGCTAGCCTGGTATCTCCCGCATGGTTATTCGATATTCGTCGTCTCCATTCGCGACAAGAGTAAAATTTTCATCACCAATTATCGGAACTGCCATGGGTAGTCTGAAAATAAGAGTTCCGCAGCCACTAATTGCTTTCCGATCGAAGGTGCCTTGAATTTGAATGTGCCTATCGAGAGGAAGAGAATGGAGAGCTGCCCAGACTTCAATCGAACCGGCGGGAGAGTTATATTGATGTTTAGAGATGGTATACGTGTCTGCTTGAATGAGGATGGCCGGAGGGAATGATTTATAATACCCATAACTGACGCAGTGGTTTCAAGGCGTTGGCAATTTAGCGGCGCGTCTGCGGAGGGCAGAGTTCTAGAAATGCCCCATAAAGAGGTTTCTGGCGGCAAGGATTTGGGATAGATCCCGTCTCTTGGACACGGTCCGCATACTCTCTTCGCCATATGATTGTGGTAGTCGTACTGCCAAGAGGGTTACAGACCGATCTGAGCGAAAACCCCATGGAAATATACGGATTCCATGACCGACCATGTGTCAACGCGATGCCGTCTAATATATCTTAAGACAGCTACCGAGGAGACAGAGAGCCACTGAACGATGCCAATCGAGGTATCTCTTTATGGAGCGAACGCGTTATAAGTACGATCTCTCGAGAGGCTTCGCGAGCTAGCCGGCGCGGGATTTGGAATTGACGCGAAATCACGTGATGGTTCCCGGCATCCTTGGAGGGACAAGAGTCTCATCCAATGTTTCACTTTTCATGGCTTGTCGAATTTGATACCTTCTCACCCGGTAATGCGAATCTGGCCTTTGATACGAGGCCGCCCGGTTTCGTCAGTATCCGTTCGAGGGATCGGACCTAACAAAGCCGTGGTGCGTTCCGGTGTTGGTTCCATTCATTCTCGGTTCGTTAACGACTGCATCAAGCGACATGAGCTGACGTGGAGGACCACGTACTTCATTCGAACTCGAGGACTTGATGAGGTGTTGGGCCCGTCAAAGGCCACGCGCAGGAGATCGTTTTTTGGTCGTCCTATCCATGATCCACGATCCATCCCGAGCCATGACACCTCTCGTTATAGAATACATAGCAAGTGCCTTTATGAGAGCAGTTTAGTATGAAGAGGAATCCATCTCCGCATCGCCCCTGCATCGCGGCAATTGGAATGGTTAAAATTCCCCGACACGCCTAGCTTGTCGGATATAACACCATTATTATGCCATGTGTTGCCCCCTTTCATCTATTTACGCACGCTACTACGTTACTCCTTTGTCCGAATGCCTCGCTTTGTCGATCTCTTCGATGAACTTACGTACGTGCGGATGCGCGTCCTCTGATGCTGGACATTGCAATTGATGATCTTCCAAGCCGCAAGCCTTCGGCGGATCTGTCGGTGTGATGATTTTGCCGTGGTGAGATCAAATCACCAGGTGTCAACTACGCTCTCACCGCGGCTGGCACCTTGGTCTTCTTTCAACGGCTTCCATCTAGCCGGGCTGGGGCCTAACTTGGAATTTCGGGACTGACCTGCTCAAGAGTTATTTGATATTTGAAACCCCCGCTCAATTAGGGTCTCAAAGGCACGAATCGAAGCAAATTGGCTGGCTTAGTCGGGGCCCGGCAGTTTGACTCTCGAGTGCGCTCGTCGGTCATCTCCTTGGCGACTCCTCTGTCCCCGCCTGTCCATTCTGTCTCCATTCGTCTCCTCACTCGGTCAGTCTCACCACATGTTCCATTACTATAATAACCTCGACTTCGCCTGCCGTATACGAGATGCGGCTGCTTATGTTTGTTTCCCACGTCTCAATATATTTCAAATTAATCGATGTGCATTAGTTAAAATTCCCCGGGACAAGTCTCGGTGCACGTCTTGAGGATCCCCCAGGCCTTATTATCCGTCATATTTCGTGACAGCGGAAGCAGAGAGCTTCGAGACGAACCAAGCCGTCTTCCCCATAGGTGGAATTACTTTGTCCGGCCTTCCAGCGGCAAGCACTTGAGCCGGACCCTCTGCATATTGATCTGCAACCCAAGTCATACGCTCCTTTTTGCTCGACAGATAATAGAAGGAGCCTCGACGCGAGCCGCTGAGCCCGGTCGCAAGCCGCGAGGGGTGAACCCTTTAACCTCAACGTCACTCCGCGATTTGGCAGCGGCATGGGTGTCATCTGGCAGCGGCCAAGCCCGCCCTCACACGAGTGGCACAACCCCAAGAAGATGCCCATTTCGAGCCGTCACCACTCGCGCCTTGTTTCCGGCCAGTGCCCCATATCTTTTCGGTCCTCGGGTGAAAGGCAAAGCTCAAACCGCAATGCATGATACAACCTGGCACCGCCGCCGAGAGATTCAATTTTAATTGATTGTCTGATGTTCTCGCCCGCGTTCACAACCACAATCGAGACGCGTCCAGGGATGGCAGGGTGGAATCGAATCTTCCAAATCAGCATACCCTCATTTGATGACAGCACGGCTGGTGTACTTGGTCCTCTAGATGAACGCCGGCTCGCTGAGGCGACACATACTATGCCGACGAGGTATATACAACACGAACGAGGCGACCCTAACCCCTTATGAGCCGCAGAGAGCCAGGATTGAAGCTGGAGGACTAGATATCCGAGATCGGTTATGGTATTGTGTCCCAGATCGACATACGGAATATCGTATCGTCTTTGAATAACTTCTGATTCTTTTGCGGCCTCTCCCCCTTACCCCTTCCAAATCCGTAGTGGGCCACGGATGGAATCGAGGGGTAAGGGCAATAGCCAAATGAGGCATGGCCCCTCCACAACTTTCCCTGTCTATCCTTCACACGGAAGTGGCAAAAGTCACTTGGCCGTTGGCGATGGGCCCTAAACGTCCGGGATTCGTACGCCAGCTGGGGTTTGTGCGAGGGCATGGCGTAAGCCCCGAAGGTGTTCCCCTCTACTGACTGACCTAGTCTATAATCCGAGCTTTTCAACTTTCCGCTGTGGTCTTGTCAACTGTCTGTTTGAACTAGTCACCAGGTTCACAGACACTCTGTGCCTTGGTGTCTTCGGGTTCTGGTTCGGGATAGTCTCTCGTTCGGGCCTACAAGATCGCCGGTCTCTTTATTTCCCGTTATTGCAAGAATAATAGTGCCACAACACGGCCCTTGGTACGGTTATCGATCTCTTCTGGGGGTTGATACTTTCTGTCCTTGGCCTAGGACGCACTGTCCCAGGATTGCTCTTTCGGCGGATCAATGCTAACGGCGGCCCTTTATTGCCACCGTCCGAACGTCCCGTAGCCCAAGTAGGACAGGCTCACATGTAGAGCGGGTGCGGACTTGAGACGGGTGGTCCTAAAGCCTGATACAACTCGCATTCCTGGCCTCGCTTATCTGCCATTCTTCCTGGGCACCGAAAATCTCATGGATACTCCGAAAGTATCTCAGGCGTAATAGCACCCTTAGGACCGTGATCGACCCTCTTTTTCAGAAAAGTCCTATCGACTTTGTCTACCTCGGAGACCCTCATATCGGACCTGACCGCTCTTGAATGAACGCCGGATGGATCCCGACCCGCTACGCCATGATGAGCTATTCCCATCTAGGGTATTTGATGTCTCAGTCTACAAACCTAAGGGTGCTCTCAGCGCTAGGACCGGTGAGAGGAGGGGGCGTTCGTAGAAGACCGCTCTCTTTCTTTCGCCCCCGCGCCCCTCCGTTGTAAGTGGCTAGCTTTGATGGTCAATGGCTTGCCAAGGATCGACGGACACTCTGGGGAGGGGGGCAGGTCTTTTTGATACACAAGCCACTCTTCTCGATCTCACCTGAACTTTGCTACTTTGGACGATGAGGGCTGCCACTTAACCTTTGGTCATTTCGACCGGAATAGCTGTCAGTTGGCCCGCTACGACCCTGAGGTCATGGGTCATGAACCTGTCGACAAGTATCAATTGTATGGAGGGTGTGCCCAGTTCCCTTGCTTCCGACGCCCCGTATCAGACATACTTCCCTATGTACCGCTCTTGAAAGATACGGCATGCTCTCATCGACAAGGTTGTTGCGGCTTATGCCTTTCTTAAACCATCCTTCCCTCTGATTGCTCATTTTTCGAAGGGCTGTGATCATGCCCGGGACAGGCATGGCCACGCAGTATGAGATGGGCTTAAGGGAAGTTCCTGAGGAAGTATCGGAAAGTTTCTCGGTTCCATGGTGTGGCAACGCCTAGATAGGAACAGGGCCTCGGCGGCCCCTCCTTTGCCCCTCCTCCTCGTCTGTCATGATTGCTACAGACTGGTGTGTCGACTGGCTAGGGGCGTCATATCGACACGCCTAACTTGTCGTCCAGCGGGGAGTTCTTTCTTCCCGCACCAGTGAAGGTGCTAGAGGTGGCTGGTGGAAGCTAGCAGCAGTCTGGGCGAACAATCGACGCCGTGCCGCTTTGACATAGACAGCGGGGGGTTTATCCATTCCCTGTTTTCGCGGACACTTGTCAGCTCGGGTAGGCTAGAGAAAGGGTACGCTACTTTGATCGACACCATTGAGTTGTCATGCACCCTGGAAAGTCAAATTGTGTCCAGACGCCTCTCTCGCTCTCTCTTCACGCTGGTTCGGTTGGATGATCATTAGAAATCTCTCCGCCACTTACTATTGAGTTCTCCCGACCCCGCTGTGCCATGCCACTGCTGTGTAGTCGATACATGGTCATCCCTCAGTGATACTCCATAAGGGAGGGTTCGAGCAAGCAGTGGCTCTATGGGAGTGATGAAAGTCGCGGACGGATGGACGGATATAACTCCCATCTCCATCGTCTATTTCCGCCCTTGTGTGCTGCCTACTCGACGGTTAAAGAAAAACGACGTGGCATCGTGGTGTACACATCTACTTTGACGTTGATTGACAGCGGTACCCTTGCAACTCCCGGCGAGGGGAGCATGTCTGTGCTTTTGTCAAATCCAGCCTAACGTTGGAATCTGTAGACAGGACCGTCTACGCGTTGGTGGAACCTAGAGTGAGCGTTTCGGCTCCATGCTCTCCGAGACGACCGAACATCAGGAGAGCCTCCCCCGACGAAGGCCGAGTTCAACCAATACAAGGTAAAGGTCGACATCATCTGCACCACTACGGGAAAGCGAAAAACGACCCCCGACACGCCAAAGGGTGTCTAAACGACGCCTCAAAACTCACCTACCTCCACAACCGCACCTTCTGCTCCGGTGACAGCGGGGACGGAAAAGCGAGATACGGTCCTAAGTCCGCTAGTCACTATGGCCTTAACTCCCTCAGAAAAAAAAACTCAGTTATCTCCCGTCGTCTTCACTTCTGCCCTGCTCTGAAGCAGATATGTGAACCACGGTGGCATCGTATCTCTCTCTCCCTACTCCCCCCGAACATGTCCCGAGTCTAAATGACCCAAGAAACATATCAAAGTTTAAACTCTTCGCCAACTCTTACCCTTTTGAGAGATACAAAATCCACCGACCCAAACTTCTTCTAAACTTAAGAAGCCCTTCCTCTTCCGTTTTCCAAATCAGGTCAGGCGATTAGAAACCCACTTGCCTTCGAGAAGCGAAGCGTGGTCGGCCCAGCGTGGGAGAAA
>Ga0164243_10012337_pt1 | contig 12113 bp, 12 predicted proteins | sample OricompcompostOP_FD_108781 | JGI IMG/M metagenome (GOLD analysis project Ga0164243, IMG submission 108781) | Organic Plus compost microbial communities from Emeryville, California, USA - Original compost - Organic plus compost (OP) | ecosystem: Engineered > Solid waste > Mixed feedstock >...
GCCGATCAATACATCTTCGCTCTCCGCGATGGTTTCCTCCTTTGGAAGCTGCAGGCTGGTCCCCGTTGTATAAAACTCCCCCCGTGAGGCAAAGTTAACGAGGCTACCGTAGCTGAACACCCAATCGGGCTGCCCCTTACCTGCATTGATGACGATGCCGATGCCACGTTCTAAAATAAAATCGGGAATCATGTGGCTGATTACATAACATTGAAAAGGTTTGTTCGGCATTGGCGTCTCCAACTGAAAATAGGGAAAACCGTCTGGTCCCTGGATAATCTGTGGATTACCACAGGCAAAACTGGCCTCTGCGACATGGGTCAGAAACTCATGATTCCATTCTGCATCACGCTTTTCTTTAGCCACCTCAAATAAATTTGTCAATAGGGCGGTCTTTTCCAGATCACCGTAGTATCCTTGCATTTTTTCTTTTGTAGTTGAGGAAGTTTGCCATTCCTCCTTGTCTTTCTTCTTGAAGAGATTAAATAGTCCCATAATATATTACATTTGATATACTGTCATTTTCGGGGTAGCCGAAGTGTATTTCTAGATAACTGTTATCCGTTGTGTTTTTTTCTGTTATAATAGTTCTTTTCATACTGGTTTAACATTAATATATCTCCGGTCCTTAAAAAATTAAGGAATCCCCAAATCGGTATTTCATGTACCATTCGATACCGATAAATAACAAAATGATGAAAATAATCGCCATAATAATCGATTTCCAATATTCTTTTTTATCAAAATCAAAGGTTTTGGGATGGATAGAAAATTCCGAATAAACATTGGGTGCGATGCGCAGATCGGGACGGAAAAGTGTGATTCCCTGTATAAAGTGACTCCTCAGCAACGGGCTATTTCCTGCGTAATAACTATAAACCACATCCGGATGAAAAAATCGCACCTTTTGTTGGTTGCCTTTCAGAAAAACTTTCAAAAACGTCTGACTATACGTTGTGGTCCCTGTGTGTACTAGGTTTGAACCTATAAAGACGTCGTATGCGATCATATCATCTGATGACACCTCCAATTGGTTATAGAGCAAGGATTCAACGGCACCGTCCATCTGGTCATAAAAAATCCCCTCACGGTTTACCCCAATATGTCTGACCGCCTTGCTTTTGATACGTTTTAGATACCGTATGGCGATATAGCTCAGCCAGATCATGATCGGATAATAGATTATGCCGAAAGCGAAGAGCTGCCCACCTTCAATCGTACCGTCTATATAAAACAAAAAGGGAGTGATGTAAAACAATAAAACAAGCGAACCGAATAAAAAAGAAAATATAATTCGGATACACCAAGTCCAAAACCAATTGGGTTCAGATTTTATCTCTGGAAAATTATCTTTTGTAAATACGCTCATGTATACTGCAATTGTTAGTTTAGACTATTCTTTCTGGCGGATAATGTATTCCTTCCCGTCCAAGCCCACATAGAAGCTCGTATTCTCCGATGGAGCAAACGCGCGGAACAGCGGGTACTATGCTGGTTTCAGGTTACGGTTAAAAAGCGGATCGATCATGGTATATTTTGGTTCAATAACGATTTGCCCCGTATCCCAGTGTTTCAATCCTTCCAATTGCGTCTTCTCATCCCGGAACGTACTCAAGGGTACGCTTTCCCTACTCAGGTAACAGCGAATAAGCATATCCGGCATGCCGCTGTTGGTGCCTTTTGGTGGAAGGGTGTCGATCTTTGTTATCTCAAAGAAAGCAGGGTCAACGATCGACAAGCTATCGTTCATAATTTGGAAAAGCGTTGTCTTATCCACGCCTGTTACCCTAAATCCTTCACTTTCATTTACTGAAATAAAATTCGCATCGGATTTAAAATCAGACGCTTTATAATGGTACGCGATATTGCCCTTTTTATCAATGCGGTACCGTTTGTTATCTCCGGTTTCCACCCAGGCATAATCATCTGTTCCAAACCGAACAATACCGGAGTTGTTCACATTCGTAATCTGGAAGGAGAAGTCCGTTTCAAAAAGTTCCGCCCGGTAAAATTGTGGTTCTATAACCACATTTAGATTCCGGTCGCAATAGCCGAACAGTCCATCTTGGAGCACAGGAATCAGTTCAGGGTAAGACAAACTGCTCCGGTCAGCGGAATCCGATTCCGATAAAGACAGGTGATGGTCTATATTATAAGCACCCGCTTGGGTTTGAGCATTTACGTTTACACCTATTGTGATATAAAAGATCAAAAGAAAAGTACAGCATACAAATTTTATTGTTCTATAATGAAAAGAGGATATCATTTAAATCTATTTTAAAATGATTGAATTGTATAATCCGGAGGAACTTCAAAAAGAGAAGTGTCCACTTGTATCTTCTCAATAGATGTCGCAACAATACCTACGTCAAATTTACTGTCAGATGAATTACTTACAATTTTTAGCGGAAGTCCCGGCACCTTTTGAAGGTAATCATATTCATCCCAGAAAAGCTGAGGCAAATCCTTTACATACCAAACATGAATCTCCGCGCTTTCATTCAATATAAAACGTGCAAGATGGCAGGTGTAATTTTTGATTACTTCTGTTTCATCACTTAAAACCAACTCCATTTCTTCACTCGTAAAAATGGCCGGGTCTTCTGCAAAAACATCAACGCTGATTTTGGGTGTGGCCAAAGGAACCCGCAGGGCAACCTTTTTCATTGAGGAAGATGCATTTTTATCATCAAATAATTTGTAAGAAACACTGTCTGTCAAATCAGATATTTGAACAAAAGGTGAAAGACCACCATATTCTTCTACCCGTATTTTTTCCGTACTCACATAGGCTTTTATATAGGTACTATCTTTATGGAGTAAGGTCATCGCTTCGACAAGGGCTGCCATCGGTTTGTCTGTGTCATCCAAACTGAGCCCGTATGTTACTTTATATATAGATAATGTAGTTTGCGCCTGGGATTTTATGCCGGCCATAACATACAATACCATTATTAAAATGTACGAAAAGCGTGTAATCTTCATTTTATAGTTGATAAAAAAGGAGAGAATTCATCCTGAAACAAAGTTAGATTAACTAACCTTATATTAAAATCCTTGAAAACAAGTATTTTTATTGTTGTGGAGTCTTACTTCCTGATCTTTTCCAGTTCGGCTTTTCGTTTGCAAAATTGTACCAAAATCGATTCCGGTTCCCAGGCATCATCCTCCGTCTTTCCATGACCTAAAGACGAATAGTCAATTACCTCATCGTCCTTGATAAAGTATTCACATCGCCAAACGGACTGGGTATAATGATTAAGACGCATACGTTTTACTTCTTCAAGCGCATAGACCAGTCTTCCGTCTTTCAAAAGATAGATTTCGGTGTATAGCTGGTCTTCGTGATACCACGAAATACGGAAAGATTGTGTGTGTGCATCGGGTTGGCCAACAGTCCAAAATTGAGAATATCCGTTACAGTCTGTCACCGCATCAATAATGTGGTCTGAGGTTTTGAAATATAGATCCCGGACGATTAGTATCGGTGCTTTTGCCTCTGCTAAGGACTGCTGGGCAAAGCAATTGGCAAATGTTCCGATGGATAAAATGCTGACCATAATTAGTGTCTTCATCGTTCTCATATTCATTTAATGTTTTCAATTCTTAGCATATCGTACTTATTTTTAGCAATGATATGTATGGTGATTGAGTCGCTAAGGAAACACTTGCAGCGGTACTATCAAAAATTACCATACCACCGAAAAATACTTAAAGGAATTTCTAACAGAAAAATTTGGGAACGGAGATATCCCGTTGTCGGACGTCACCTAGTTTCGGCTTTAGCAAGAAACAGACTTACATATGATTAATCTTAGACGCGCAAATCCGTCTCACTACTGCTTTAAAATCTTCGAAAGCCTGATTATATTGTTCCCGCTTTTTTTTTCTGAATATGGTCCAAGTGGAGCAAGAAATACTAAAAAAATTTATTCTACCAAAATAAAACATAACTTTAGATGCAGAAGAACGAGATCGGCTCTCGTATTTGTCTTTGGGAAAAGAGACCGATTTTACATCTTCCCACAGAACTACTTTTGGCCTTAGTCCCACTTTAAGTTTAAATCCTCTCCTAAAAACAAAAACATTCGCTTTCTGAACACTGAGACCGAAAAAAGTTTTGATCGTTATAGAACATAACATTAAACCAAAGAAAGTAACTAAAAATAAATTTAGCAATGGGAAATTCGGCAATATGCCGATTTCTGAATCACTTACCAATATGATAGTAGCTATCATTGGAATCAGAGAAATTGGAATGGAATAAAAAAGATTTATATATCGAAAAATAGGAAACTCAAAAATCTGTATTTCGTAAATATCGGCATGATTATTCATAAACAGTTTTTTTTGCAGAGTAATGAAGCAGGAAACAAAGTTAGCTGGTCGTTTCGTAACAGGCAATCCACGAAAACAAAGGAAAATTGACCTCTTTAATTGCTAAAACGGATCCCAACCCCTACGTTTCATCTCCAATTCCCGCTGTTTAAACTGTGTATCGGTTGGAATAAATTCTTCGCCTTTGGTATTGATATAATATTCACGACCGTCCTTTTTTACCTTGGCAAATCCGGCAACAAAAGGTTGGAAATTGTCAAATTGAACAGGGATGACCAATTGAAACCGTTCATTGATATAGCCTCCTTTATGATCCACCGCTACCCATGCCAATCCATCGTAAAAGTGTCCAACACCATCGAACTCCGGTTTGTACAGTATATTAAAATCAAAATCCATAAAACCCAGCTTGCCGTTCTGCCGGTAGGCAACATAGTTATCGAGACCATACAGCCCGATGTATCCAAAATCGGTACGCAGCAGCAATCGACCTTCTTTATCATAAATATCTATGCCGTCCACTCTCTCGGCATAGATACGATCACAAGCATAATCGAACGATATTGTGGTGTAAAGCAGCGGAATGATTTCCTGTCCATACCGATTGATAACACCCTTCTTCTTATTTTGCATGACCTCGGTCAGGATCGGATAGCGAAAAATAGTAGCATCATCATATACCATGGGAATCCTTATGCGGAACTGTTCGTCGGCATAACCCCAGAGACTATCTTTTTTGACCTTTATCCGGCCGTTATAATAATCCCCTATATCGCGGTGCTCCGGTGACAGCAATTCCGTCAATGAGGTGTCAACCAATCCCACCTTACCTTCTCGGAATACTTTGGTCAAATCCTTCCGTTCGCCATATTCAACGGGGTACATTTTCTCGTAAGGGAAGTTTTCGATCGGTCGTCCTGTTTCTGAAGAGATAAAATCTCCATAACGATTGAACCACAATGATCCGAACTTGTATAGGCTGGAATATTCTTTCTCATCCACCAATTTGCCTTGGTGTATATCCAAGAGATATTCATCGACAATCCCATGACCCTCTGTCTTGCCTACTACAGCTATTCCGTGTGAATTGGCACCAGCGGCACCGCCATTGTATTGTGGTGCAACCACTTCGTTTCCATCCCGGTCTATATAACCATAAAGGTTTCCGTAATAATCGCTCGTATCTTTTATGCTAACAGCGGCATAGCCGTTTGAAAAGGGGTAAACTTTATTGTACTTATTGAATCTCTTAATTTCTCGAAACTGGTAATCCATCAGGATGGTAGCACTGTCTTTTCGCACCCATATCCGGCCTTCAGCAGCGCTAATCGGGGCTTGATAGGTAAAGGGAAGTGCGACTTCTCCCTTGGTATTCAGAAAGCCCCAGTTTCCATTTTTTTTAGCCACCATCAAACCATTATCCCAGATTTCTCCTAAATAAGTGTATTCCATAGGAACAATCACTTTTCCCCGACGGTCGAACAGTCCATAGAGGCTATCTTTTTTTGCACGAATATATTGCCCTTCCTGCAAGTCGATATAAGAATACAGCGTATCCAACAGCAGTTTACCGTTTGCGTCCACCAGTCCGAATGTGCTTACCCGGCCGGTGGTGGGGGTGAACACGCCCAAGCGATAAAAATCGTTTTCCCAATCTTTGATTTCATCATAGCTGTTGGATAATAAAAAATTGCCCAACGTATCGATGATGCCGAACTGGAAGTCTTTCCGGACGATCGCTGCCCCATTTCTGAAAGCATGTGCTTCCTGATAAACAGCCGGGATGACCATCTCTCCTTGCGTGTTGATATACCCTTTTTTTAATCCGACAGCAACTGCTGCCCGATTTTCACTGAAAGGTTCAGCCCAGTCAAATTGAGGCTTGATGAGTGTTTTGCCTTTACTGTCGATATAGCCCCACTTACCCTTTATTTCCACCGAAGCAAGCCCCCCGGAAAACGAATAGGCATGCCGTGCTTTTATCCGCCGCAATAATTTGCCGTTGCCGTTGATATACCGATACCCACGGTCATCCTGTGCCAGCGCCATCCCATCCGTAAAGTCCGTTGCCCATAAAAAAGAAGGCTTTATAACCTGCTTTCCATCTGCTGCAACATACCCCCATAAGCTGTCCTGCCGCACCAAAACCCAGTCGTTTAGGGTGTCTCCCATATAGTCGTATTGGAGCGTACCATTTTGTTGGGTGACGAGGTTTTTAGGGCCAAAGCAGGAGGTCAGCAGACTGCTGCCGGCGATGAGCACGATCGCGAGGAGGCGGTAATAGGCGATATGTTTTTCTATCATGGTATTATGTATATAAAAATTCAACAACTTTTTGATGCTGACCGACCTGCATATTCTTGGATACCTGGGTTAGCAAGTGGTTCGCCAGCCGTACATTCAACTGTCTGGAAATAAACCGGTAAGGAATGCCGGTTCCGATAAAAAAGAAAATCGGGAAAACACAGAACATCGCTTCCGTGATGATGCCCTCATGTAAAACCTGCTGCGTTGGTCTATCCTTTTTAGGAAACACAGCAAGAATCCGTATCTGATCTTCGTTTAAGGGAGTGATTTTGCTCGTTGCACGCAAGACCATTTCCGGGTATTGGATATCCAGCAGCAAACGGCTATAGGGAAGATAGTCCAGCGTTATATCCGTATCCGTCAGGGTATCAAATCGTTTTATTTTCCATCCCATCAGGGTATTCTTACTGGCAATATGCACGTTTTGCCCGTTTACGTGGTAAACGAGCAGGTTTTCTTCGATTCCATTTGCCGACAACCGCCCGGAACAAATATACTTCACATTGTCCCGCATATCCAGTCGCAGTGCTTTGCGGTGTGCATCATACAGCATGGTATAGCGATGGACTATAGTGATCAGCCATAAAAAGATTCCGGCAATTAAAACAGAGATGAGTACCGCTTCCACTCCGTTCGGATTGATGTATATTCCCAATGCGGTATGGGAACACAACATGATAAACAGCAAGAGTTCCAAGAAAAAATACCGAATAAAATTCCGGTGAACGGCCTTAAACACATCTTTTAGAAGGTGTACTTCGTTTGGGTTGAGTGATTGTGCGTGGTTCATCTATTTCGTCTTAGGTTTATCTGATTAATTTGTTTCGGTAGGATCCCCAACCGGACGATCCACGGTTACTGCTTCTTTGGTTTTCACGGTTAAGTCGCTGATTTCATCCGTAGCAATATTCCAACGGAAGCTAACGGCATAATTGTGATAGAAGAACTGAATTTTCCATATATCTTTAGCAACCCGTTTGCTATAGGTGTCTACTCCCGCTATCCATGAAGTCAAATTATATTCAGCATGGTTTTTCAGATTCAGCATCAACATGTAGCGGAAATTATGAATGGTGTAGGCTCCCTCTGTTTCATAGGGAGCCATGAGGCTGGATATTTTGTAACCGCTGTCTTCTTTTTCCAACACAGTCAAAAGATCTTGTTTTAGGTCTGTATTGATGTATTCAAAGGTTCTTGCATAAGCAGTATCGGGGGGAGGATATTTAGCCAACTCTTCGTTCCGCAACCGGATATAATCTTTACGGTTCGCCTGATAATAAACCATCAGCTTGTCGGAGATTTCGGTTATCATTCCATTGGAATCTTCCTCCTCGCTGCTTGCTTCATCATATAGCGACCAACGAAAGCTACTTAGGGTACTATCTAATTGCTGCAGAGGTGTGTGACCTTTGGGAAATTGACCGTTCAGCCACCCGGATGGTTGTCGCTTCCCCGTATATACCCAAAGTTCGGGTTTGGATACACGGTTATTCGCTATGTTCCAAACAAATTTCAAGGTGTACAACCGGTTGACGACCGTGATCTGCCATAGGTCTTCCTGTATCGGATTGCCAAAGAACAGCTCTCCATACATACGTTGGTTTATCACCTGTTCGTGTGTAAGCTGTTTTTCGGTTTTTAAATATTCCATTGCATATCCATTCATGATCTCGGCGACAAAGCGGGTATCGGACACGCCCAGCGTGCGGAAATTTCCGACTCCCTGTGCCAGTTGAAGTACGTCCTCCAATGGAAAGTATTTATCCTCATAGGGAGTGTAAAAATCCGGCACCCGTTCATAACTGGGCAAGGTGTCCGGAGCGGAAGGATAACGTGCCAAATCGGCTTTTCGCAGGAGCATATACTGCTCCCGATGCTGCTGAAAGAAAGCATCCATGTGCTTATATACGGAATGTTTCCAGACATCATCTACGTGGTTTTCCACCCAATCAATCCACTGTTCGAAATCCGCAGCCTTTTCCCTTCGGTAGGGCCGCATCCAATCATTCATTTTTTTCCGGAGCTGCTGCTCTACCGTTAATAAACCAATAGTTTGCCCTTGGCAGGAACTTATGCCCGCTATCAGGAAAAAGTATATTAAAAATGTGCGTAGTTGCTGTATCATGTTCTTAAAGGACTTAAAATTGGATTTGCTATTTTTCCCTAAATTCCTCCAGCGTCTGCAGGTGCAGGTAAAAGGAAATGTATTCTCCGTTTTCCTCTTGTGTCACCCACCCATCCGGATGGAGGGAGGAGTAGGTTGGTTTCAGCAATACGTTCCCGCTATGATCCATGATGCCCCATAATCCGCCATACTCCGGTTCGTATCGCCATCGCCGGGTGTTGCCCAGTGGATAGACCTGATAATATTCGGGGGCAATCAACCACTTTTTTTTCTCAAAATCCCAGATGCCCTGCCGTACCGTCTTGTCCTGTCGTAAGGTAATATGGTACATCGAGCTATCGCTGAGCGGGCTTATCCGGTCAATTTTCCAACCCTCGGGGACGTGGTTCTGCGGAATATAATATTCCTTCCCCGGCCAGATGATATTGCCTGATCGCTGTACGACTGTAAACGGAATACCCGGAGGTAAAGTCTGGTGCCAATTCCCTTGGGTATCCAAAAATCGGAAGAAGCGTTCCCCTTCGCGATAGCTCATGAACAAAAAGTAGTCCGACTCCGGAACCGAAGCGAGCATCCAAAGTCCTCGGATGAGCTCTTCTGCAGTTGGATCGTCCGGATGCATATTGTCGTGGATGAGCCACGGCAATGGTTTCGAGAAATCGGGATAGATAAAAACAAGGCCTTCCACATTCTGGTAGGCGGAAGCAATTGGTGCATATTCTCTGGTAAGACGTTTCACAACCGGCACATCTTCTACCTTGAAGGCGATGGAATCTAATAACGTATAGCCTTTTCCGCTGACATGTTTTCCGTTGCGATCCATAATATACAAACGTTGACCTTCCCGCTGAGCAAAAGTATGCGCTGTCAACGGCTCCTTGACCCCCTCGGCGAGGAAATGTGCGCCGTTTGGGTCAATATTGTATAGCCTATGATCGATCAGTACCTGGTTGTTGTCCAGCGTGATGATGTCAAAGTAATTGTCTACGGGGTATTCGTTATCGGTGAGTTGCTCGCTCCGCACCTTAAGAGTCTTATCTCCAAAGACAAACAGGGCTTTCTTTAGCCGTTTCACCTTGGTGTCAAATAAGCGATTATCATTACCCCCGCCCATCAGATTGAACCCCGGAAGAAACTTCCATTTCCAAAAGCGCCATCGGGTATAATAGGATGCATGTACCTCCGCTATGGTGAAATTTTCCAGCACATGCAGTTGTATGACATCGTATTCCGGGGCGATGATCACCTTGTTGTTTTGATCAATAACGCCTTTTTTATCCTTGCTATCCGTTATCACGGCAAAACCGTGCTCGGTAAAGAGGCTTGCAGTTTTATATTGCGGCTCAATCCGTATGTGCAGATTTTCATCGGCGTAGCCAAACTCCCCGGATTTATCGCGATAGGGATACAGTACCTCGCGCGGTGTATCATCGACTGGCGATCCCGGCTGTGCACAGGCACTGCTGCTAAACATAATACATAGGAAAATCATACATTTTGTCATCGGCTCAAACATTCAATAAAGAGGTATTCCCTCTGATACAAATTTCTCCAAAACATGGCGTTCAACCTATCCCCGAAAACCACTATTTTCTTGTTTGGATTTTGATATCGTATAGTAGTGGTCTAAATTTGATAGATAAAAAACTGTATTTAAACTTGGAAAACAATGCAAAAGAGTCCCCACTTCATACGTTTTATACTGACCACTCTGATACTCTTTTGCGGGGTTCCGTTAAGTTACGGTCAGCAGGACTTCCCTGATCAGCGTGATTGTTTATACTACCGGGTAGAAAGTACGTCTGGTGATTCCGTTCGACTTATTCCCAAAGGGGATTGTGATGCAATCAATGGCGAAATCGCAAAAAAAACAGATCTCAATTTTGACGGTTTAGATGATCTGATTATAAATTTCGGGCAATGCCGTAACTGGGGCGATTGTATATATGGTATTTATGCGCAACAGGCGGATGGGAAATATACTTGTGTTTTTCAACCTGAATACTGGTATTCGGGACAATGGGATGTACTTGAAAATGAATATAACTTAATCAATGGGGTTCGATGGATGAAACTCCGGTTATATACCCGTACGGACCACGGAGGTAGCTCTCCAGGTCTGGTGCCGACTTCCTTTTTGCAGTTTGATGGCAGTAGTTATCAAAACATAGAATTACAATCCCTCAGCAGCTGGCCAAAACATCAGGATAAAACAGAAACTTTTGGTGTGGAAAAAGAATATCAATATAAAGGAAAAACCTATCAGGTGGGCCGTTTATTGCTTAAAGATTTTCAATATGGTGCATTGACACTGCGTATCATTGAAAAGAACAATATCACGGATATAAGTGCACCGATGGATGAATATCCTGATTTGGAAATGTCTCATACTCGTTTAATCCATTTGCATAGCCGTCCTTTTTTCTTTGTCATCGACCGCTATCGGGTATATCTTGTTGATCTCGAAAATCAAAAAATTTCTGTCCGTATACAACCCGGGCAAGAAGTAGAATATGGCGATGACTCCATCAGTGGAACGGTGAGCGGATTTCAATTTTTTGATGGAGATAATTATTTGCTGGGTATTGCAGTCAGCTATGGGGTTTTCTGTTTCAATATTTCCGACCTTGACGAGCCGAAAGAATTATCTCGTTATACCGGACATTACGGCGACCGGGGACAACCTTATTTCTTTCTGGAGCAAAATGCCGATGGCTCCTACAATGGTATGGTTTCGAGGAGCGATACGCTGAAAAAATCAGATTATGTTTCCAACTTTTATACAGGAACCCAAAAAGCAACCTACCTGTTTCGGGATGCGCATCTTATGCCGCCAAGCGGAACGTATATCAATCCAGTCAATGATGAAACCCCAAAATCCTTTGTACTATTTTATGAAAAGGGTACAAACGGCAAAAAAACGCCTTGGGTGGTCGATCTCAAAAAAGGAATACTAATCAAAGGCGAGGCTGCACAGCACTTTGTCGATAAACAACCACAACCATGAGAAAATTATGGTGCATATCAACCTTATTGTTCTTTCTTACGCACAGGATAGGCAGGAATCGTTGATGCCGGGCATCTATGGTATGTATCCTCGTGAGACGCCATTATATTATATCCCGCAAATAGTATTTAAACCTTTACATTCCTCCGTCATGCATTTACAAACAAGTCCGTTTCGGACAATACAGGATTGGGGGACTCAGTATGCTATTGGGGGCATAATACTGAAAAATAGTTGGTAAAAACCTTTGTAAGTCTTATGAATAAAGGGCTGGGTAAAAGTTTTATGAAACGTGTTTCATAAAACTTTTTCTTTGTCTTAAAAATGGCAAAAAAA
>Ga0164243_10012338_pt1 | contig 12113 bp, 13 predicted proteins | sample OricompcompostOP_FD_108781 | JGI IMG/M metagenome (GOLD analysis project Ga0164243, IMG submission 108781) | Organic Plus compost microbial communities from Emeryville, California, USA - Original compost - Organic plus compost (OP) | ecosystem: Engineered > Solid waste > Mixed feedstock >...
CGGTGGTCTTCTCGGCGATCGCGCTGACGCTGACCTACTTCCCGATCCTCGTGGTGGCCAACGATCGCGACTATCTCGGGGAGCACGTCAACGGCAAGGTGGCCAACGTGCTCGGCGTGGGCTACATGGCGCTGGTCGCACTCGTCTCCGTGGCGGCGATCCCGCTGATGGTGATCACGAAGATGGGCCAGGCATGAACCGGCTCGGGAGCGGAGGAGGCGCGATGGGCACGAAGGACGCCAGCCTGCACCTGCTGGACCGTCAGATCGTCGACGTCGAGGGCCGGCTGATCGGCAAGGTCGACGACGTCGAGCTCACCGAGGAGGGCGAGGAGCTGGTGGTGACCGGACTGCTGGTCGGTCTGGGTGCCCTCCTGCCCCGGCTCGGCCGGCGGCTCGGACCGTGGCTCAACCGGCGTTACGAGCAGACCAGCGTCAGCCATGCGGCGCGCCGCACCCCGGCAGTCATCGACCTCGACCTCGTGGATCGGGTGGAGAGCGCGGTGCACCTCCACGTTCCCCGCGCCGGCCTGCTCCGACCGCGGATCGAGGGGCCGGGGAGCCCGGTACGACGCAGCGTGGGCGACCTCCTCGACCTGCCCGTCGACCTGCGTGGCCGCGAAGGTGTGGCCGGGCGGCGGCCGCGGGTGCTCGACGTACACCTCGACTGCCTGCCGGGGGAGGCCGAGCGGTGCACGGCTGTGGGGCTGCTGATCGGTGCCGGAAGGCCGGGGGCGCTACTGGGCTACGACCGCGGCTATGCGCGGGGCCCCTGGCCGCTCGCTGCCGCGGTACGGCGCCTGCGCCGGCACTCCCACCAGCTCGAGCTCGGTCCGGGGGTGGAGCTGGACTGGGACGCCGGCGCGGTGCGAGTCGCCGAGGAGGTGCCTCTGGTGCCGCTCGTGGGCGCCGGGTGACCGGCCGAGCGCCCGGTGCACGACGTTGCGGCGTGCCTCCTGCGTGGGGGCCGTTCCCTAGTTCGCCTCGTCGGCGCGTCGATGCCGGTAGGGTCTCGACGACGTCGTCGAGAGCGAGGAGTGTCGTCGTGACGATGGGTGAATCGGTGCGCACCTGCATGCGCACGTACGTCGACCTCTCGGGTCGAGCGGCCCGAATCGAGCACTGGCGGTTCCAGCCGGCCCTCACGCTGGTGCCCTTCCCCTGCGATTCGTCGCGGTCGCCCGCCTCAGGAGGTCGGTGAGATTGGTGATCGCGATCGACCACGACGTCGTGATCGACGCCCCGGCGGCCACCGTCTGGGGGGTTCTCACCGACTTCGACTCCTACGGGGCGTGGAATCCGTTCGCCCGCGAGGTGCGCTGCGACCTCCGGCCCGGTGGGGCGATCGACATGAGCGTCGTGCTGGTGGGCGGTCGGCCCATGCGGCAGCGGGAGTTCGTCAACTCCGTGGATCCCGGCCGCGGCTTCAGCTACTCGATGCGGCCGGCGCCGGCCGGGCTGCTGCGCAGTCGCCGCGACCAGGAGGTGGTCGACCTCGGCGACGGCCGCAGCCGCTACACCTCCCGGTTCCGCATCGAGGGCCCGCTCTCGCCGGTGGTGGCAGGCCTCCTCGGGCGCGCGCTGCGGCGCGGCTTCGACGGCAACGTCGCGGGTCTGAAGCGGCGTGCCGAGGCCCTTTGACCGCTCCGACCAACCCGCGGACGGCCCGCTGGCCCGGCGCCTGAGACGCAGGTCACCCGTCGATCCGTGAGACGGCTGGAGCCCACAGGGCGAACACATGGTTACCATCCCGCGATGGGTTCCGGGCGGGGCCTGAGCTGATCGAGACTCCACCGGGACTGATTGGCACACGCTCCGCACCAGGCCTCCACCGAGGAAACGGAGTAGTAGTGATCATCGGAGTCATCAGGGAGCAGAGCCCTGGCGAGACACGAGTTGCCGCAACCCCCGCAACCGTGACACAGCTGGCCAAGCTCGGCTACGAGGTGGTCGTCGAGACGGGTGCCGGCGAGCTGTCCAGCTTCAGCGACCAGGCGTACGTCGACGCGGGAGCCACCATCGGTGACGCGCTGGCCGCGGACATCGTGCTGAGCGTCAACAACCCGCTGCCCGCGCAGCTCGACCAGCTGCGGAAGGGTGCCACCCTCATCGGCATCCTCAACGCCCGGACCGACGAGGCCGCGGTCGCGGACTTGACCTCGCGGCCCATCACCGCACTGTCGATGGACGCGGTGCCGCGGATCTCGCGCGCCCAGTCGATGGACGTGCTGAGCTCGATGGCCAACATCGCCGGCTACCGCGCCGTCGTCGAGGCCGCGCACGTCTTCGGCCGTTTCTTCACGGGCCAGGTCACGGCGGCCGGCAAGGTCCCGCCGGCCAACGTGCTCGTCGCGGGCGCCGGCGTCGCCGGCCTTGCCGCGATCGGTGCCGCCGGCTCGCTGGGTGCCGTCGTCAAGGCGACCGACCCGCGCCCCGAGGTGGCCGACCAGGTCAAGTCGCTCGGCGGCGAGTACCTCGCGGTGGAGTCGGCCGAGGTCGAGGTCTCCGCGACCGGCTACGCCAAGGAGATGTCGGACGACTACAACACCCGGGCCGCGGCGCTCTACGCGCAGACGGTGCCGAACACCGACATCGTCATCACCACGGCCTTGATCCCGGGCCGCCCCGCTCCGGTCCTGCTGACCGCCGAGATGGTCGCGTCCATGAAGCCGGGCTCGGTCATCGTCGACATGGCCGCCGGCAGCGGCGGCAACGTCGAGGGCTCCGTCGCCGGCGAGGTCGTCGAGACCGCCAACGGCGTCACGATCATCGGCTACACCGACCTGGCCGGTCGGCTGCCCGCGCAGGCGTCGCAGCTCTACGGCACCAACCTGGTCAACCTGCTGAAGCTGATGACCCCGGAGAAGGACGGCCAGCTCGTCCTCGACTTCGACGACGTCATCCAGCGCTCCATCACCGTGGTCCGCGACGGCGAGTCCACCTGGCCGGCCCCGCCGGTGCAGGTCTCGGCGGCCCCGGCCGCCGCCCCGGCCGCTGCCGAGGCGCCGGTCAAGGAGGAGAAGAAGCCGCTCAGCCCTGCCGCGAAGCTCGGCGGCGTGCTCGCGGCGGGTGCCGCGCTCTTCCTGCTCGTCGCGGTCTCCCCGGCGGTGCTGCAGATGCAGCTGGTCATCTTCGCCCTGGCGATCGTGATCGGCTACTACGTGATCACCGGTGTGCACCACGCGCTGCACACCCCGCTCATGTCCGTGACCAACGCGATCTCCGGCATCATCGTCGTCGGTGCGCTGCTCCAGGTCGGGCACGACGGCAATGTGGTCACCTTCCTCGCGGCCGCGGCCATCCTGCTGGCCTCCATCAACATCTTCGGTGGCTTCGCGGTGACTCGCCGCATGCTGTCGATGTTCACCCGTTCCTGAAGCGAGGCTGACTCATGGACATCGTTTCTGCATCCTTTGCGGCCTACCTCGTAGCGGGCCTCTTCTTCATCCTCGCGCTGGCCGGCCTGGCTCGGCACGAGTCCGCCCGTCTGGGCAACACCTTCGGCATCGCCGGCATGGCGGTCGCGCTGGTCGCGACCATCGCGCTGGCCATCGATGAGGAGCCCTCCGGCCTGGGCATCGGGCTGATGATCGGCGCGATCGTCGTCGGCGCACTGATCGGTCTGCAGCGGGCCAAGGTCGTCGAGATGACCGGCATGCCCGAGCTGATCGCGCTGCTGCACTCGTTCGTGGGTGCCGCCGCCGTGCTGGTCGGCTGGAACGCCTACCTGCACGCCGAGCACAAGGGCGAGGACAGCCACGAGGTGCTGCGCCTCGAGGCGCTCGACATGCTGGGCATCCACTCCGCCGAGGTCTTCATCGGCGTCTTCGTCGGCGCGGTCACCCTCACCGGCTCGATCGTCGCCTACCTGAAGCTCTCGGCGAAGATGAAGTCCGCCCCACTGATGCTGCCGGGCAAGAACTTCATCAACCTCGGCAGCCTGGCGCTGTTCGTCGTCCTCACCGTGTGGTTCGTGATCGACCCGCAGCTGTGGCTGCTCATCGTCGTCACCATCTTGGCGCTGGCGCTGGGCTGGCACCTGGTCGCCTCCATCGGCGGCGGCGACATGCCGGTCGTCGTGTCGATGCTCAACAGCTACTCGGGCTGGGCCGCGGCCGCCTCCGGCTTCCTGCTGGAGAACAACCTGCTCATCATCACCGGCGCGCTGGTCGGCTCCTCCGGTGCCTTCCTGTCCTACGTGATGTGCAAGGCCATGAACCGCTCCTTCATCTCCGTCATCGCCGGCGGCTTCGGCATCGAGGCCGGCCCGGCCGAGGACAAGGACTACGGCGAGCACCGCGAGATCAACGCCGAGGGCGTCGCGGAGATGCTCTCGGGTGCCAACTCGGTGATCATCACCCCCGGCTACGGCATGGCCGTCGCCCAGGCGCAGTACGGCGTCGCTCAGCTCACGAGCAAGCTGCGGGAGAAGGGCGTCGAGGTCCGCTTCGGCATCCACCCCGTCGCGGGTCGCCTGCCCGGCCACATGAACGTGCTGCTGGCCGAGGCCAAGGTGCCCTACGACGTGGTGCTCGAGATGGACGAGATCAACGACGACTTCGCCGACACCGACGTGGTGCTGGTCATCGGTGCCAACGACACCGTGAACCCGGCCGCCTCGGAAGACCCGAGCTCGCCGATCGCCGGCATGCCGGTGCTCACCGTCTGGGAGGCCAAGAACGTCGTGGTCTTCAAGCGCTCGATGGCCTCCGGCTACGCCGGCGTGCAGAACCCGCTGTTCTTCCGCGAGAACTCGGCGATGCTCTTCGGCGACGCCAAGGACCGGGTGGAGGACATCCTCCGCGCGCTCTGATCAGATGTTGAGCTGACTCCGCGTAGTACGCGACAGCTCAGGCCCGCTCGGCTCTGCCGGGCGGGCCTGAGTGCGTTCGATGTGCGCGTAGGGCTGATCAAGGGCTCGAGAACGACCATCTGCGCACATCGAACTGCTGCATATGGCAGATTCTCCGTGTGTCGAGCGCCATGTCACGGGGACGCATGCCATCTCGGGTCTCCGCGCACGCACGAGAGCCCGTCCGGCAACTTCCAGGTGCACTTCTACGCGCACCGCCGCACCGGCGCGATCGACTACGGATACGACTACCAGGTCACCGCCGCGGCGAGAGAGCTAGAGAACATCCGAGAGCTCGACTACCAACGGGCGTACGTTTCCTCCATGAGCGGGCGCAGCGACGCGGCGGAGTCACGCCGCAGCAACGACGGGCCGGGTCGGTTCGAGGCATTCGTCGAGCAGGTGCATCGAGTGGTCAGCAGCGCCACGTTCTTCTTCGTGGTTGTGGTGGTGCTCGTGGTCTGGACGGCGAGCCTTCCACTCTGGTCGAGCGCGACGAAGTGGGAGCTGGCGCTGCACACGGGCTCCTCGGTGGTGTCCCTGCTCCTCCTGGCGCTGCTGCAGAACGCGGGTCGGCGCTCGGAGGAGGCATCCCACGAGAAGCTGAACGTCATCGCCGAGGCGCTCTCGGATCTGATGGCGTCACGGGCGCGCGACGACGAGGAGCTGGGCGAATCGGTGCGGAAGCTGCGGCAGGCCGTCGGGTTGGAGGAGCGCCACTGACGCCGCCGCTAGGGTGAGGCCATGCATGAGTTGGCGATTGCTGCGTCGTTCGTGTGGCTGGGGATGGTGGTGGCGATCTCCTTCATCGAGGCGCCGATCAAGTTCCGGGCGCCGGGCGTCACGATCCCGATCGGGCTGGGCATCGGCCGGCTCGTCTTCAAGGCGCTCAACGCCTGTGAGGTCGTGCTGGCCGTCTGTCTCGTGCTCGGCTCCTTCGCCGCGGCAGCGTCCGAGGTGGCGCGCATCAGCGTGGTGACCGCGGTGACGGTGCTGGTGCTGCAGCTGCTCGCCGTACGCCCGGGGCTCACCCGGCGCACCGACGCGGTGCTCGCGAACCCGGAGGCCGTCGGCGGCCCCGACTCCCGGGCACACCTCTGGTACGTCGGGCTCGAGCTCGTGAAGGTGATCGCCCTGCTCGTCGCCGGCATCTTCCTGTTGCTCCCCGTCACCGTGTTGTGAGCGCGACCGACCCCGGCAGGTGACGTAGCCTCGATCCGTGACGAGTGAGGGAGAAGAGCGCGGACGGCGCGAGGCTGAGGAAGGTCTCGACAGGCTCGACCAACGGGGTGGGGGCGAGGGTCTCGACAAGCTCGACCACCGGGACGAAGAGCTCGACCACCGGGACGAAGAGCTCGACCAACGGGGCGAGGAGGAGCACGAGCGGCTGGCCCGGTTGCAGGCGCGTCGGCTCGCGCATCAGCTCGCCCACCAGTGGTCGTCGCTGCGGGCCGGGCGGCGCGCCGAGCCGGCGCCGGTGCAGGGTGGGCACTCCAACCTCCGCCGGGCGGAGGTGCCGTGGGGCCTCGACCTCGCGGCAGCCTGGTCGTGGCGGTTCCTGATCATCGCCGCGGCGCTCTACGGTGCCCTGTGGCTCTCGGCCTACTTCGTCGTGGTCACCATGCCGGTGGTGATCGCCCTGCTCGTCGCCGCGCTGGTCTCGCCCATCGTGCGCTGGTTGAGCAGGGTCGGGATCCCACGCGGGCTCTCCGCGTTGCTCGTCGTGATCGCCGGCATCGCCACGGTCGGCGCACTGCTGACCTTCGTCGGCCGACAGATCGCCGACGACTACAACAAGCTGGCCAGCCAGGTCGTCACCGGCCTCCAGGAGATCCGCGACTGGCTGCGGGACGGCCCGCTCCATGCGAGCGATTCGCAGATCAACGATTGGCTGGAGACCGCGCAGAACGCGATCACCGAGCGCTCGAAAGACACCGACGTCGTGGGGCAGGTGACCGAGGTCGGCTCGGCGCTCACTCATGTCTTCGCTGGCTTCTTCATCGTGCTCTTCGCGACCTACTTCTTCCTTGCCGAGGGCGACCGGATCTGGGCTTGGGTCGTGCGGCTCTTCCCGCGCGGCGCGCGTGACCGGGTCGACTCCTCGGGCCGCGTGGCGTGGACCTCGCTGACCCACTTCGTGCGGGCGACGGTGCTGGTCGCGCTCGTCGACGCGGCCGGCATCGTGCTGGTCGCGATCCTGCTCGACGTGCCGTTGGCCCTCCCCATCGGTGTGCTGGTCTTCCTCGGCGCCTTCGTGCCCATGATCGGTGCGACCGTCGCCGGCTCGGTCGCGGTGCTGGTTGCCCTCGTGGCCCAAGGGCCCTGGACCGCCGTGCTCATGCTCATCGGGGTGATCGCCGTGCAGCAGATCGAGGGCCACGTGCTGCAGCCGTTCCTCATGGGCCGCTGGGTGTCGGTGCACCCGCTCGCGGTGATCCTGGCCATCGCGTGCGGCGTGGTGGTCGCCGGCGTGGCCGGGGCGCTGGTCGCGGTACCGCTCGCGGCCGTGGTCAACGCGGTGGTCCAACACCTGGCCTCCTTCGCCGAGGTCGTCGAGGAGGTCGACGACGCCGTGCAGGACGCGGTCGAAGGGCCCGCGCCCGAGGAGGGGCGGGCGTGAGCGTCGACCTGGCCGCCATCCGGGCGGCGGAGGAGCTGCTCGCAGACGTGGCGATCCGCACCCCGATGGAGGAATCGCGCTGGCTCTCCGGGCTGGTCGGCGGCCCGGTGCACCTGAAGTGCGAGAACCTGCAGCGCACCGGCTCCTTCAAGATCCGCGGCGCCTACACCCGCATCGCCGGGCTCAGCGACGAGGAGCGCGCTCGGGGCGTCGTCGCGGCGTCGGCCGGCAATCACGCCCAGGGCGTCGCCCTCGCCGCGCAGCTCCTGGGCTGCCGCGCCACCGTCTTCATGCCCGAGGGTGCGCCGATCCCCAAGGAGAAGGCCACCCGCGGCTACGGCGCCGAGATCATCTTCCACGGCCGCTACGTCGACGAGGCGCTCCTCGCCGCGCGGGAGTACGCCGACCGCACCGGCGCGGTGCTCATCCACCCCTTCGACCACCCCGACATCGTGGCGGGCCAGGGCACGACCGGGCTGGAGATCCTCGCGCAGGCGCCCGACGTACGCACCGTGCTGGTGCCGACCGGCGGCGGGGGACTGCTCGCCGGCATCGCGATCGCGGTCAAGACGCTGCGGCCCGACGTGGAGCTGGTCGGCGTGCAGGCCGCCGCCGCGGCGGCATACCCCGGCTCCCTGGCCAGCGGCCGCCCGGAGGCGCTCGAGCACATGGCCACCATCGCCGACGGCATCGCCGTCGGGCGGCCCGGCGACGTGCCCTTCGAGGCCGTGCAGGAGTACGTCGACCGGGTGGTCACCGTCTCCGAGGAATACACGTCCCGGGCCCTGTTGTCGCTGCTGGAGCGCGCGAAGCTCGTGGTCGAGCCCGCCGGAGCGGTGGCCGTGGCGGCGCTGATGGAGCACGCGGGCGACTTCACCGCCCCCGCGGTCGCGGTGCTCTCAGGGGGCAACATCGACCCGCTGCTGCTGGGCAAGGTGATCCGGCACGGCATGGCCGCCGCAGGTCGCTACCTCGCCCTCACCGTGCTGATCCCGGACGCCCCCGGTGGGCTCGCCCGCCTGCTCGGCGCGCTCGCCGAGGAGCAGGCCAACGTGCTCGACGTCGTACACGAGCGCACCTCGCCGTCACTCACCCTCGACGAGGTGGAGGTGCACCTGCAGCTGGAGACCCGCAGCGACGCCCACGCCCGAGAGGTGCTCGCCGCCCTGCGCGGGCGCGGCTACCGCGTCGTGGAGTGACGGGACACCGCGCGAGTCGAGCGGCCGGAAACGGGACGAGCCCGGACCCCAGGGCCCGGGCTCGTCGCGATGCTTCGAGTTCAGCCGTTGAACGGCTTGGCGTCGAGGATGACCACCTCGAGGGTCTTGCCGTTGGGCGCCTCGTAGGCGACGGTCTCGCCCTTGGAACGGCCGTGGATGGCCGCACCGAGCGGGGACTCGGGGGAGTAGACCTTCAGGTCCTCCGGCGCGATCTCACGGGCGCCGAGGAGGAACGACTCCGCCTCGTCGTCATCGTCGCCCACGAACTTGTAGGTCACGACCATGCCGGGCTCGACGACGCCGTCGTCGGGAGGGGTCTCGCCCACCTCGGCGCGACGGAGCATGTCTTCGAGCTGCCGGATGCGACCCTCGATCTTGCCCTGCTCCTCACGGGCGGCGTGGTAGGCGCCATTCTCCTTGAGGTCGCCCTCGTCACGGGCGGCGGCGATCTTCTCGATGACCTCGGCACGCCCGGGCCCACGCAGCTCCTCGAGCTCCGCCTGGAGCTTGTCGAAAGCATCCTGGGTGAGCCAGATGGTCTTCTGCTCAGTCATGTGCGTACTCCTGCGTTGCTGGTGCGGGACGACGGTGTCCCGCCGGGTCGGTCTGCCTCCAGCGGGTTCCGGCAATGCGAGAACGTCGGGTGGGCTGCGTGCCGCCCTTCGTCGGCAGCACGGCACGGCCCTGCGCGAGGCGTAGAAGTTCCAAGGCTAGCAAAAGAAGGCGACCAACCCATCTTTCCCGTGTGTCGTCGGGCACACCGGCGACAGCGGCGGTCCAGGGACGCTCAGCAGGTCACTGGGCCCGGCGCTGGTCCTTCGAGGTGCAGCCGATCCACTCCACGACGGCGGCCTCACGCTCGGTGGAGACGGTCTGCTCGTTGCGCCCGTCGACCGGGGTGAACTGCAGCTCGCCCACCACACTGTGGTCGTCGGCGAGCGCCCGCACGCGGCACAGGGGAGTGTCGACGCCCTCGTCGAGCTCGACCTGCGCAACGACGGTGGTGGAGTGCTGGTCGACGACGGTCCAGCTGCTCATCGCCGACTTCACCTCCGGCGTCGAGTGCAGCCACGCCGCCCAGGCCAGCCACGCCAGGCACACCGCCGCGATCACGACGACGACGCCGATCACGAGCGGGCGACGACCACGCCGGGTGCCGTAACGATCAGCCAGGTCCACGCTCACGCCGACGAGTCTCTCATGGGTGGTGCGACCTAGAATCGTCCCCATGTCCTCCACCCCGCGGGCCGGACTCCGGCTGATGCACGTGCACGCGCACCCCGACGACGAGTCGAGCAAGGGAGCAGCGACCACCGCGAAGTACGTCGCCGAAGGGGTCGACGTGCATGTCGCCACCTGCACGGGTGGTGAGCGCGGCTCGGTGCTGAACCCGAAGATGGACCGCCCGGAGGTCTGGGAGAACATCACCGAGATCCGCCGCAGTGAGATGGACGCCGCCCGCGACATCCTCGGCATCAAGCAGGACTGGCTGGGCTTCATCGACTCCGGGTGGCCCGAGGGCGACCCGAAGCCGCCGCTGCCGGAGGGCTGCTTCGCGCTGCTGCCCGTCGAGGAGGCGGCCCTGCCCCTCGTGCGCCTGATCCGCGACTTCCGCCCGCACGTGATGACGACGTACGACGAGAACGGGGGCTACCCGCACCCCGACCACATCATGTGCCACAAGATCTCGGTCTTCGCCTTCGAGAAGGCCGCCGACCCCGACTTCCACCCCGAGCTCGGCGCGCCCTGGCAGCCGCTCAAGCTCTACTACCAGCACGGCTTCAACCGGCCGCGCACGGTGGCGATCCACGAGGCGATGCTGGCCGCGGGCCTGGAGTCGCCGTGGGCCGAGCGGCTCGAGAAGTGGCAGCCCGACCCGGTGCACGACGCCCGGGTCACCACGCAGGTCGAGTGCGGCGAATGGTTCGAGGTGCGCGACAAGGCGCTGCTCGCGCACGCCACCCAGATCGACCCCGACGGCCACTGGTTCGCTGTGCCGCTCGACCTCCAGCGTGAGGTGTGGCCCACGGAGGACTTCGAGCTCGTGGTCAGCCACGTGGAGACCACGACCCCGGAGGACGATCTCTTCGCAGGCATCCCGCTGCCGGTCGACGACGCCGAGGTTGAGAGGATGCAGGCATGAACGCCCTGCTCCTTCTCACCACCGTGACGCTCGCCAAGAAGCCGCCGGAGGCGGAGGACGTCGTCGCCGGGTGGACCGGCTTCGCCGTCGCGGTCGGCATGATCCTCGCGGTGGCGCTGCTGTGCTGGTCGTTCGTGCGCCAGATGCGCAAGGTGAGGCAGGCCAAGGAGACCGGCGTCTACGGCGAGGCCGAGAAGCGCGATGCGCCCGAGGGCGCGGCCCCCGGCTCCACGGACTCCACCACCGACTGACCGCTCCGCGGCTCACCCGTCTCGACGCGCGACGAGCAGGCTGTCGTACGCCGTCGCCCAGGTGCCGTCGGACTGCTCGACCCGACGCTCCACGCGGCCGGCCTCGCCCACCTGCCAGGCTCCTGGCTGCGAGCGCAGCAGTGACGCGAGCTCGTCGGCGTCGCTGAGGAGCGCCGGGTCCTGCGGACCGCCGACACCGTGCTCGAGGTTGTGCCGGTCGTGACTGATCCAGAAGAGCGTGCCGCCCGGCGCCGTCATCGCCGCCGCGTTGCGCACCAGCCGCTCGCGCTCGGGGAGCGCGAACTGCAGGTAGGCCACCAGCGTCAGGTCGACCGGCTCCTCGGGTCGCCACGCGAGCACGTCGGCACAGACCCAGGCCACCGACACCGCGTGGTGCTCGGCGAGGGCGCGGCCCTTGGCCAGGCCCTCCTCGGCGAAGTCGACGGCGGTCACCTTCCAGCCACGTGCGGCCAGCCACAGCGCGTTGCGTCCCTCCCCGGCCCCCAGGTCCACGGCGCGGCCCGCGGGCAGGTCCGCGAGGCGCGCTTCGACGTACCTGTTGGGCGTCGCCGACCACACCAGGTCGGCGGCGGCGTAGCGGGCATTCCAGGCGGCGACATCCATCAGCGACCTCCGGTCGGGGCTTGCAATCGGGGGGCTTGCATTCAGGGGGCTTCGCTCAGGCCGGCGAAGCGATGCCGGCCCGCGTAGACGTTGAGCGACTCCCCGCGCACGAAGCCGGCCAGGCCCATGCCGGCCTCGGCGGCAAGGTCGATGGCCAACGTCGAGGGCGCGGAGACGCCGGAGAGGATCGGGATGCCGGCCAGCCACGCCTTCTGCACCAGCTCGAAGGAGAGCCGGCTGCTCACCTGCAGAACGGTGCCGCGGGCGGGGAGCCGGTCGTGCATGAGCGCCCAGCCGACCACCTTGTCGACGGCGTTGTGGCGGCCCACGTCCTCACGCAGCACGATCAGGTCGCCGTCGGTGGTGAAGAGCCCGGCCGCGTGGATCCCGCCGGTGCGGTCGAA
>Ga0164243_10012340_pt1 | contig 12111 bp, 9 predicted proteins | sample OricompcompostOP_FD_108781 | JGI IMG/M metagenome (GOLD analysis project Ga0164243, IMG submission 108781) | Organic Plus compost microbial communities from Emeryville, California, USA - Original compost - Organic plus compost (OP) | ecosystem: Engineered > Solid waste > Mixed feedstock >...
CCGTATTTCATGATGCATTCCGGACCGATGAAGGGAGGGAAAAGAAGAAGGCTCTTTTTTCCCTCCCTTGTATTATGCCACGATTCGTTGATTTTGGCCTCCTCACCCGCCAGCCATCATATTCTCATCGGTTGGATCGCGTATGATCCAGTTGGCCTGTGTCTCGGAGCCATATTGTTTCATTCGCTGCCGCTCTTCGTTACGGCGCGCCTGCTCATATAGGTTGTGCGCGGCTCTAGCTGGATCAAAGCTCATCGTTTGTTCAAGCTCAGGAGTATGTGCGATGAAGTCAAACTTCTCAGCGATGGAACGAATGGTGTGGGGATCGGTGATCTTCTCGTCCTGGATCAGTCGATACGCCTTGATCAGGACTCCCTCCTTGAGCTGTTGCACTGAGGGTGAGGTGGCAGACTGTGGAAGCACTGCCGCTTGTTCAAGGGTTGTCTCTCTGGCTGCTTCTGGGTCCACTGGTGTTGCTCCCTCAATTGGATCGCTATCGACGACATAGAGGCCACGCGGTACGATAGACACATCTCGAATTGTAATCCAGTTGATCTGTACCCCCCACAGAGCGACTCGCTCGACCATACGCTGATAGAGATAAGCATTGACGCGCTCCCAACGGGCATTAGAGGTGAAGTCATCGACCTGCGGATTCAAGACGGGCTCGCCTGTCAGCCCTTCCGGCCAAACAATGAAGTCCTCAGGGCTAAAGGTGGTGCCTATCTGCTGAAGCTCGACAACAAAGAGCTCTCGCAGGCTATGCTCCCAGTTGGAGACCTGCGTCACGGCTAGGTAGGCATCTTCAGGGAGAAGCTGATAGGAAATGGTCGCCCGGAGAATCAGATCCTCATCGCGTGAGACCTGGACCCGCTGTACAGGGCTGATCCACTGCTTTTCGCCGGTGCTGAGCTCGTGCGTGATTTTTTCCCAGGGAGGCACAAAATGGAGTCCAGGATAGAGCGTGTGGTGATATTTCCCTGAGACATACACGACTGCAACATAACCATCCGGGATCTGGTGAAAGGTTCGGCGAGCCAGCAGGACACAGATGGCCAGCATCAGCACAAGGGCCACGATGCCGATAATTGGCCCATAGAGGGTAAAGCAGCCCACGAAGGCAAAGACAAACAGGCCGACCAGGCTGACAAGCATCCAGAGGCCGTTCTGGGTTCCCAGATAGTAGATGATAGTTCCCTGGACCAGCGCCAGGATAATCAGGAGAATGGCAATCGGCCAGAAAGCGCTTGCCGGAAACCAGGCCGTGCGATTGGCGATAGCAGGTAAAACGAAGAGAGCGGTGAGGCCACCAAAGAGGAGGGGAAGTCCGATCAGGCTCCCGTAATAGGTCAGGGTAGACCGAAGAGAGGCGGAGGCAGGTTCTACCGGCTCACCCTCTTCTTCATATCCATTGTATTCCTCTCCATCATCTGTGGTAAAGTCCTGGGAGTGAGGTATTTCCTCCTCAAGGAACTCTTGCTCATAATGCTGATCGTCCCGGGACCACGGCTGGCCCGGGCCTTTCCCGTCTGTAGGCATAGGAACTCACACCTTCCTCATGTCTCATTGCCAGGGACTCAAGCTTTCTGCATCTTCTTTTTTATACCACATGTACCGCAACCTCCGCCTCCTCCTTTTGCACTGCAACACCCGCCGCCGCCACAGGTACAGCTTGATTTTCCGCAAGCACAGCTTTTCTGAGAAGAGGACTGTTCATCTACGGGAACTTGAATGGTCACACCGCTTTCCAGCATGACTTCAACCGAATTTTTTGGCACATTGACCGAAACGACCTTGCCGGGGCCGCTTGGAGTATCGAGCATGGTGCCGATTTGGGGCATCTGTTGCTTGGCCTGAATATAGTTGTCGTTTTCGTAGGCAAGGCAGCACATCAGGCGGCCACAGACACCGGAGATTTTCGTTGGATTGAGGGGAAGTCCTTGTTCTTTTGCCATCTTGATGGAGACGATACCAAAGTCGGTGATCCAGGAGCTACAGCAGAGCGTTTTGCCGCAGGGGCCAATACCGCCTTGAAGCTTGGCCTGATCGCGAGCGCCGATCTGTCTGAGTTCAATGCGGGTGCGGAAGGTTGCGGCGAGGTCACGAACAAGGCCGCGGAAGTCAACGCGTTCATCAGCGGTGAAGTAGAAGGTCAGGCGGCTGCCATCGAAGGTGTACTCGGCTTCGACCAGCTTCATGGGTAAGCGATGTTGAGCGATGCGTTCGGCACAGCGTACCATTGCTTCCTTTTCTTTGCTCTTAAAAGAAAGCATCATGCGGAGCTCATCTTCGGTTGCCAGACGTTGTACCGGCTTGAGAGGCTCGGTCAGGTCGCTCTCAGGGATCTTCTTTGAGGCGATTACCACGCGTGCCGCTTCGATGCCGCGCACAGTTTCGACAATCACATATTGTCCATTGTTGAAAGTCTGTCCCTGCGGATCAAAGTAGTAGATTCGGCCTGCCGGTCGAAAGCGAATGCCAACAACAACAACGTAATTATGTGTCTCAATCCCTGTATTCGTCGCCAGATTCATCGGCCACTCTTTACCTAGCTTCTAGGCTAAGAAAGGATGCAGCCGCGTTGCTGCATCCCTCTCCTCGCTCTTACATATCGTTTGTGAGAAGAATTGCTTCTGCCACTTCGCGCATTGATTTGCGATTGTTCATGCTGGCCTTCTGGATTTTGCGGAAAGCTTCCTGTTCAGTAAGTCCCTGTTTCTCCATCAGCAGCCCTTTGGCGCGTTCAACAATCTTGCGGGTTTCCAGGGTCTCGCTCAAACTTCGTGCTTTCTCTTCCATTGCCCGGAACTCGTTGTAGCGAGCAAGGGCAATTTCAATCGCAGGAGCAACCTCGCTCTCACGCAATGGCTTGACAATATAGTTCACGACGCCTGCTTCTTTGGCGCGGTCAACAAGGGGTTGATCGCCAAAGGCCGTGAGCAGCAGCACCGGTGCAATTTTCTCTTGTGTGAGAATTTCGGCGGCGGCAATGCCATCCATATCAGGCATGCGAATATCCATAATAACCAGATCTGGTCGTAGTTCACGTGCCAGATTGACAGCACTCTGACCGTCACCGGCCTCGCCGACTACCAGATAATTCTGCTTGGTCAGCACATCTTTCAGGTCCATGCGCTGAATAGCTTCGTCGTCAGCGATAATAATTCTAATTGGCATAAGGTCACCTCGTTACAGCCTTGGTATCATCCACCGAGACTCATTAGATAGATAACAGTTATGAATCCCCTCTCTATTAGTAATAGAGTATATCATAACCTGTTCGAATGAGTCGATAGGCAAACAGCTTGTCTCTTAAAAATAGGCTCGTGAGCGTTGTATCCTGCGCTGCACATCGCAGTTTTAGCTCTTCCATTAGAAAGCGAGCACCGGATAACTCAAGAGGACGCTACGAACCTTGTTTTCCGGAACAGGCTGCATCCAGACTCGGCTATGATTCCAGCGCTGTCAGTCAGGGACAGATCAGGCAACGTCGAGAACGGCATCTCCTCTCAGGATATGAGCAAGTTCGCGGGCTTCACGTGAGATCTGGCGCAACTGTTCGGTGCTGATAGTTTGACGCGCATCGGAAATGGCCTTTGCTGGATCATAGTGCGTCTCAATAATCAGGCCATGAGCGCCAGCGGCGATACTCGCACGAGACATCGCGGGGACCAGTTCGCGCTTGCCCGTTGCATGGCTTGGATCGATAATCACAGGCAGATGTGTAAGTTCTTGCAGGAGAGGAACGCAGGTGAGATCAAGGACATTGCGCGTCTGGGTGTCGTAGCTCCGAATGCCACGCTCACACAGCATCACGTTCGGGTTGCCTGAAGCAACGATGTATTCGGCTGCGAGTAACCATTCCTCAATGGTCGCAGAAAGACCACGCTTCAGGAGCACCGGGAGCTTTTTGCTGTGGCGACCGACCGCCTGAAGCAGGGCATAGTTCTGCATATTGCGCGCGCCGATCTGAAGCACATCGGTGTATTCTGCAACCGTGTCGAGCATTGCGATGTCCATGACTTCAGTGATAACGGGAAGTCCTGTCTCTTCGCGTGCCTCTGCTAGCAGGCGCAGCCCCTCTACACCCAGACCCTGGAACTGGTATGGAGAGGTGCGCGGTTTGAAAGCTCCGCCACGCAAGACCTGACCGCCAGCCTCCTTCACTTCGCGAGCGATCCGCAGGATCTGTTCACGATTTTCAACCGAGCACGGTCCCGCCATGATGACCGGTACAGATGTTGTACCACCGACTGTAACCGGCGTGCTGGAACGTGAGTTGCCAATGGTGATGCTACTGGTCTCTTGCTGGAATGTTCGGCTCACTAACTGGTAAGGAGTTTTGACGGGGGTAAGCTTTTCAACGGCGGGATGTTGGAGGAGGATCTGCTGCGCTTCGGGGTCAATCGCTTTGTTCTCGATCACAAGGACGTCACGACTGCCCATACTGGTACAGACAGCAGGTAACATACTATCTGCTAATCGATTCAACAACGACATCAATTGTGCGCGATCCTGACTGCTGGCCTGGCTGTTGATGGTGATGATCATGGTTCGCATCCTCTCTTTGTATCTTTGGTACGACAATTTCAGGTAAACAAAAAAGCAGAGGTTTTTTTTCCTCTGCTTCCAGCATGATAGCGTTTTTTGTGCTCAGCTCAAAGAGCCCACCATCATGCTGGAGGGCTAAACCAGTAATAAAAGTAAAACTGTGTGTTGTCGTTTCTCTGGTTCTGGCTGAGCATCGTTCTTACCGTTTTATGCTTTCTTCTCTAATCTTGCTTCTTCGGCGTATTCGCCGATACCTTTTTGTGATTCTGTAGCAATTATAAGGGGGTAATGCAAGGAATGTCAAGCCTAAAGGGGGGGAATAGCCAGTTGAGGGGTATTTCTTTTTTTTTCTTGCTTGCCTCATTGCACGATCTTTAAGATAATGGAAGGGAAGCGCTCGCGCGGGTGAGAGGGAACATGGAGAGGGGTTGACTGCTTTTTTGCAAGCAGAGAAAACGTGTCAGAGCGTTCACTTTTGTAAAGATTGTGGGTGGATATTCACTGATGAAGCAAGTACGACTTTCCGAGGGGTGGCAGCTCAAACAAAGAAATGCTTCGCTCTCGTTGATTGATGATTTTACCAGCCTGGATGGGTGGCTCTCCGCAAGCGTGCCGGGCGTGGTTCATCTGGATCTCTTGCAGCAGGGCCAGATCCCTGACCCCTTCGCCGGCACGAATGAAGAGCAATTGCAGTGGATTGGTGACTGCGATTGGCTGTATCGCTGTGAATTTGAGATCCCTGACGAACTGCGTCAGGCGCAGGTGGTGGAGCTCTGTTTTGATGGACTGGATACCTTTGCTACGGTCTGGTTCAATGGCACCAGGATTATCGGCTGTGAGAACATGTTCCTCTCGCATCGTGTGCCTGTAACAAAGCTGTTACGCCCTGGACGCAACACATTGCATATTCTCTTTGAAGCTGCTATGCCGCACGGCAAAGAGCGTGAGGCACAAGAGGGCGTGCGCTCGCTCTGGAATGGAGATTCCAGCCGGGTGTATGTACGCAAGGCGCAGTATCACTATGGTTGGGATTGGGGCCCGGTCTTTATGACGTCTGGTCCCTGGCGTCCGGTGCGGTTGGAAGCCTATGACGCTCGTATCGCCGAGCTGCATTGTCCAGCAAACGTGGCGGCCGATCTGCGGAGCGCAACCGTACCGGTGAGCGTCCAGATACAGTCTGCCGCCGCGCTGACTGATGCTGAACTGCATCTTGTGGTGGAAGCGCCCGACGGCTCACAGGTTACAACCGCAACGCTTCCTGTGACCGAAGAGGCCGAACTGCAACATACGTTTACGCTGGAAAACCCGCAACTCTGGTGGCCGCATGGCTACGGTGAACAGCCTCTCTATCGTGTGGTGGCAACACTGTGCAAGGGTGATGTCGTCTATGATGAGCGCTCGCAGCGGCTTGGTCTGCGGCGTCTGGAATTAATTCAGCGTCCTCTGGCCGAGAAGCCTGGCACCAGCTTCTTCTTTCAGATCAACAATGTGCCCATCTTCTGCGGGGGTGCGAACTGGATTCCGGCTGATTCGTTCCTGCCACGGGTGACGCCGGAGCGCTATCGTCGCTGGCTGCAACTGGCTGTCGATGCGAACATGAATATGCTTCGCGTCTGGGGTGGTGGTATTTACGAGGAGGATGTGTTCTATGACCTCTGCGACGAAATGGGACTGCTGGTCTGGCAGGATCTGATGTTTGCCTGTGCGCTCTATCCGGCCTCGGAGTGGTTCCAGGAGAGCGTGCGCAAGGAGGTCGATGAGAACCTGCGCCGTCTGCGTCATCATCCCTCTATTGTGATCTGGGCCGGAAATAATGAGGATTACCAGCTCGCGGCCTCTGAAGGGAAATATGATCCTGCTTTCCAGGGTGACTTTACACAGACCGAGTTTCCTGCCCGGGTGCTCTATGAGCGGATGTTCCCTGAGCTGTGCGCGAAACTGGACCCAACGCGTCCATACTGGCCTGGTAGCCCATATGCCGGAGCCAATCCCGATGACCCCACACAGGGTGATAAACATGCCTGGGGCATCTGGCAGACGCTGGAGCCCTATCAGAATTACCCGCAGTATGCCGGTCGCTTCGTCAGTGAGTTTGGGATGCAGGCATTTCCAGATGTGCGCACGCTGGCTTCGGTTGCGGAGAAAGAGGAGCTGTATCCGCAGAGCCGTACGCTTGATTTTCACAACAAGGGGCTCTATGGTCCGGAGCGCATCGCGGGCTATATTCAGCAGAATCTGCGCATTCCCGGAAACACACTGGAAGATTATATCTATGCGTCCCAGTTCGTGCAGTCGGAGGCTATCGGGGGCGCTATTCGGAGCTGGCGGCGGCTCTGGAGAGGTGAAGGGCGTGAAGAGACTGCGGGTGCGCTTGTGTGGCAGTTAAACGACTGCTGGCCGGTAACGAGTTGGGCACTGGTTGACTATGCGCTCCGGCCCAAACCGTCTTACTATACCATTCGCCGTGAGCTTGCTCCGTTCGCGCTCGGGATCGCTCATGCCGGACAGAAGCGAGTCGCGATCTGGGGGGTCAGTAGCCTGCGCACAGAGCAGCATGCTGAACTTGAGGTGCGAGTCTGGAAGCTGGATGGTACCCTTGTAACCGAGGAGAAGCGCCCGGTGACGTTGCTCCCGAATCAGGCAACCGAGTTGATGGAAAGCGAGCAAGAGCTGAACGGGAGCTGTGTGATCGCTGTGCGGTTACTCGTGCAGGGTGAGGTGCTGGCGCGCGCGTCGCTCTGGCCGGAGCCCTTCAAGTATCTGACGTTGCCCGATCCCGGGGTCACGGTGGAACGCCTGGATGAGCAGACCGTGCGTGTGCAGGCGCAGCGGCCGGCTAAAGGTGTCTACCTTACCGCAAATGATGGCGTCAAGTGGAGCGATAATATGCTTGATGTCTTCCCGGGTGATCCTCAGGTGCTCGTCGCGGAGGGCCTGGACGAGACCGAGATTACCGTGCGTAAGCTCTAATTTGCAGGTGGAAAAAGGATGTCCCCTGTGATCTCGCAGCGGGACATCCTTTGACTGTCTGTTTAGCGGCGTTTTTCTTTGCGCTGTTGCAGGCGATACTGTATATAGAGATCGTCGTCAGCGCCCTTTTCTCCCTGTTTGATGGTTGGCTGTACACGCGGGGTCGAGCTCTCTTTGCTAGAAGAGGGCTTTTTCCCACGGTTTGTATTCGATGTTGTGTTGAAGCGTGGCAACAGATCGAACTTGACCAGAACAACAAGCAGAACGATAAGAGCGATAATAAAGATCAGGCTTGATGTTGTGATACGCAGCGGTAGGCCGAAAAGATGTTCGAGTAGAATGCGTTCCCATCCAAGCGCATTGGTAAGGGTGATGACGCCGTAGCTTAACACGTTGGCAACAAGCATATAAATGAGCAGGCCCAGGATCCAGCGAGTTTTAAAGAGCGGAGCTGGTTTAGATGGGCTTTTCGGCTTCTCCGCCTTTGTCTCCTCTTCTTTGGTGTCCTTCCCCTCGTGCTTCTGAGCCTTGTTACGTGATGCACGGGCCAGGCGCGCCCGCGCTATCTCCTCCGGCTGCGTCTCCTGACTTTTTCCGACCTTTGAGAAGAAGCCGGGGAGGCGGCGACGTGATGGGGCCGGAGACTCCTCAACAGTATCAGCCTCAAGCGTCTGGACGGCGACAGCATGACTCTCCTCGGCTGCTGATGTGCTCTCCTCCGGTGTTGGTTCTACGGAATGAAGCACGCCCTCAGGCGAAGTCACGATCACTGCGCGCTGGCGCTTTGCTTTTCTTCGTCTGGTACTGACTTTGTACTCCTGGGTCATAGTTCTAGTTCTCCTGAACATTTCGCGGTTCAAGCGTATGCTCTCCGCTTATTGTGGGTTCTCGCTTTCGTTTTTTTCCTGCGAAACCTGTACTTTCGGTTGTTCTTCGTGGTATTGCTCACGTGGCGGTTGCTCTCTTCGCATTGGCTCTGCCGCATGCGGATAACCTGCATGTGGTGCTGTATAGGCCGGAGGGGGAGCGTAGATCGACGCGGCAGGCCCCTGACCTTGAAGATTCGCGTATGCCGGAGGCATCTGATATTGTTGTTGTTGTTGCTGTGGGGGCTGTGGGACCTGGGGAACTGGTGGCTGCGCAGCTTCCAGCGCAGCAAGACCGGCCTGAGCTATATCATCATCACGGCCCGGGGCATTGCCTCCACTGACGCCAATGCCACCAATGGTTGCGCCATTGACACGAATGGGCCATCCGCCATCCGCCAGAATGAAATTGCCATCGGTCATCTGGGCCAGGCTGGAAGCGAAGCCAGGAATATGTGCTGCCCACTGGGCGACCGAATGGGTCGACTGGTTAAACATGACTGCTGTTGTGGCTTTGGCAATACTGATATTTCCGGTTGCCCAACCATAGGGGCTCATCATGCGCTCGAAAAGAACCAGATGTCCACCAGCATCAACAATCGCGATACTGACGGGGCTACGCAATTCGCGCGCGCGTTGTTTGCAGGCTTCCATGATTCTGCGGGCCAAGTCGATTGTAATGCTCACAGCCTAGAACTCCTTAAAATTTCTTATTTTACATAAGATAATGCTTCTTCAAGCTCTTTTTTGTCTGGCTCGAAAGAAGAAAGTAAGAAAAAGGGCAGCTCCCCGGATACTGGTTTTCAGGTGCAGTAAACGAAGCGAAAAACAGATTCTGTTCTCTTTCCCTCCCTTGCCCTTTCTGACCGCCGGACGCGTCACAGAAAGTGTGCAAGTGTGTGGCTTCATTGTACCGCACCTGAGGATGCCATGCAATGAGGTATATTTAGGCTAAAGATGCTATTTTGATGTATCGCGTCCGAGCAATGTAACCTTCTCCTTACGCCAGACGAGCTTGCTGTACTTCTCTTCAACAAGCTGGTGTGCCAGTTCCCATTCTGAGGCGGTTACATCTCCTGGCTCAAAAGGTACCTGTAATGCTTTCCCGAAGCCAATACAGAACGCTTCTGCCACTTGTTCCCATGTAGCCTCTGGTGCAAAGGTGTGGAGCGGCGTTGTTTTGGTTCGATAGACAGCCAGCGCCTCGGCGCGTGCATCTTCATCGGGGAAGCGAAGCAACTCAAAGAATTCTGATGCCCGGTCATCGAGTGGCAGTGAGCCCTGTTGAAGCAGTGATTCGTCTTTCCAGACTTGAGCGCTGCCCACAAGCTTAAAGCCTCCGCTGGTCAGATCCGCCTGCGTCGACGAGGCAAAGCACGCGGCAGAGGGATTTTTTCGGACGCGCTCGTCACTGATCTCGGCATGGATGCCAAGCCGCTCCAATGCTGCCAGCAATCCCTGAGAGAGATAGGCATAGGCGGCAACGACACCGGAAGGTACACCTTCACGCTTTCCGATCACGATGCTATAGGTAAATTCGTCGCGGTGATAGACGGCGCGACCACCTGTCGGGCGGCGGACCAGCGCAACGCCTCGCTGCTCGCAAACGTGCTGTAAAATCTCGCGTTCGATGCTCTGGAAACGCCCGAGCGAAATAGAGGGGCGATCCCACCGAAAGACGCGCAGCGTAGGCGGGACTTTTCCCTCGATATGGTGCAGAAGAATGGCTTCATCAAGTGCCATGTTCAACATGGCATCATGCGTGCCGGTATCAATAAAACGGTATGCTGATTGCATATGACTTTCTATCCTTTCGCATGGCCGAGAGGGCAAAAGTGGTATCAGGTTTTAGCCCTGTGCCTGACGGGCCCGGGCGGCTGCTTTCCACTTTTCTCGCTGCTGTTCACGAACTGCTTCTGAGGCGGGTTTGTAGCGTTCCAGGAACTCATCACGATAGGCGATGTAGTTTCCGGTGATAATCGCTTCGCGCAGTTCAGCGGCCAGACGAAGCATAAAACGTAGATTATGAATGGTTCCCAGACGATAGTACAACTGCTCTTCCGCACGCAGCAGGTGATGGACGTAGGCCGCGCTATAATTGCGGCAGGTGTAACAGTCGCATCCCTCCTCTATTGGCCCGGTGGCGGTCCGATAGCGTGCGGCTTTGATGCTGATGCGTCCAGAACGCGTAAAGAGACCCCCGTGGCGGGCGACGCGCGTCGGGAGCACGCAGTCAAACATGTCCATCCCGAGCCCGACACCCATCACCAGATCTTCGGGAGAGCCAACACCAAGCAAGTGACGCGGCTTCTCGCGTGGCAGTTCGGGCGTGACATAGCGCAGCATCTCCCACATCGTGGCCTTTGGCTCGCCAACTGAAAGCCCACCAATCGAGAACCCGGTAAAGGGCATGCTGCCGATAATACGAGCGCTTTCACTGCGCAGCTCTGGCTCAAAGGCCCCCTGTACGATGCCAAACAGGGCCTGTTCCGGGCGCTGGCGCTCTTTTTCGATCAGGGCTCGTTCCTCCCACCGATGCGTCTGTTCCATTGCTTTGCGGGCTTCCTGTGGCGGACAGGGATAGGGTGCACAAATATCCAGTGGTAAGATAATATCAGCGCCTATCTCTGCCTCTATCTGCATCACGCGCTCGGGCGTCAGGGTGTGATAGGAGCCATCCAGATGGGATTTAAAGGTCACCCCATCCTCATTGAGCTTGCGCAAGTGTCCCAGACTCCATACCTGAAAGCCGCCACTATCGGTCAAAATGGGTCCATCCCAGTGCATAAAGGAATGGAGACCACCGAAGGTGTCAATTAGCTGCGAGCCGGGGCGGAGCATCAGATGATAGGTATTTGAAAGGATGATCTGAGCGCCGACGGCTTTGAGCTCTTCCGGTGAGACACTCTTCACCGTTGCCTGAGTACCGACGGGCATAAAGATAGGAGTTCGAATGGTTCCATGAGGTGTGCGAAGCGTTCCCGCGCGAGCCCAGCTCTCAGAACACTCCGCGTCTATTGTAAACTCAAACACTGTTGACATCAATCTATCTTCTACTGAAAAAGGGTTTGTCAGAAGAAAAGGTATCGCTAACCTTCTCCTTATTGTCTCATAAACGTCAAGCATTGGCGAATCTTTAGCCCTGCCCGAGAAACAAACACATGCTTTGATGCGAGATGAGCCGCGTGCAGCAGTAATGCTGGATAATGTCGAGTATAAAATATACATAAAATTACTGACCATATGGTACATTTAACCGTAAAACTACTTGCAAAACGTGAAAAGATGATGTATGCTGTTTTTCGGTATCCATCGCGGTCTCGCAACGGTGTCGCCCAGAGTACGAGTCCCACGCTGGTAGGGGGATAGACACACTGGTGCATCTGCTGAATCAAGGGCCCGGAGGTTTACCATTTTCGTGACACTTTAAGGAGGTCCTAGTTGAGCTTCGTTGACAAAACCTTGAAGTGCGTTGAATGCGGAAACGATTTTGTGTTCAGCGCCGGAGAACAAGAATTCTACCAGCAGAAAGGTCTACAAAACCAGCCTCGTCGCTGTCCTTCCTGCCGTGCCAACCGTCGTGCTGCTGCTGGCAGTGGCACTCGTACTGAACGCGCTCCGCGAGAAATGCATACGGTTATTTGTGCCGATTGTGGTACTGAAACACAGGTCCCCTTCCTTCCCAGGCATGATCGCCCTGTCTATTGCAGTTCATGCTTTGAGA
>Ga0164243_10012341_pt1 | contig 12111 bp, 10 predicted proteins | sample OricompcompostOP_FD_108781 | JGI IMG/M metagenome (GOLD analysis project Ga0164243, IMG submission 108781) | Organic Plus compost microbial communities from Emeryville, California, USA - Original compost - Organic plus compost (OP) | ecosystem: Engineered > Solid waste > Mixed feedstock >...
CGATGCCAATGCGCGCAACTTGCGCAAGGCGACGACCTCGGCAGTGATCGGCACCGCGCTCGAGTGGTACGACTTTTACATCTACGCGACAGCGGCCGCGTTGATTTTCAATCGGCTCTTCTTTCCTGAGCTCTCGTCCTTCATGGGCACGCTGGCCGCCTTTGGCACTTATGCGGTGGGCTTTCTTGCACGGCCCTTGGGCGGCGTGGTGTTTGGCCGAATGGGTGACCTGTACGGCCGCAAGAAAGTATTGGTCGTCACATTGGTGTTGATGGGTGTCGCCACCATGGCCGTGGGATTCCTGCCCACCTATCATTCCATCGGCATCCTCGCCCCGATCTGCCTGATCGTGCTGCGCATTCTCCAAGGCCTGGCCGCAGGCGCAGAATATGGCGGCGCCGTCACGCTGGCGGCCGAATGCGCGCCGGCGGAAAAACGCGGGTTTTATGCCAGCCTGCCGACCTTGGGCGTATGTCTGGGCACCTTGCTATCGGCCGGCGTGTTCTTTCTGCTCAACAATGTCATGTCGGAAGACGATTTCATCGGCTATGGCTGGCGCATCCCCTTCCTGCTCAGCATATTCGCCATCATCGCCGGCGTATATATCCGCAAACAGGTGAATGAGTCTCCCGTATTCGAGCAGCTCAAAAAGACACGCAACGTCACCAAGAGCCCGATGAAAGACATGTTCCGTGACGCGGGACAAAAGTTCTGGATCGCCTTTGCCACGCGTTTCGCTGAAAACGTGTCGGGATACTTTTTCCAAGTCTGGACGCTCGCCTACATCACCAAGCAATTGGCCGTATCCAGGAGCGTGGGTTTGGCCGGCGTCCTGCTGGGCGCCAGCCTCGGGATACTGACCATTCCCTTTTTCGGATGGCTGTCGGATCGCGTGGGCAGAAAACCCGTGTACCTGTTCGGCTCACTGCTGTTCGGCCTGGGAACCCTGCCCTATTTCTGGCTGCTGAATTCCGGCAGTGATGCCGTGGTCATTGCCACGATCGCCATCGCGATCGGATTCTCGAACTACGCGATGCTGTCCGTCCAAGGCGCCTATTTCAATGAGCTCTTCAACGCGCGTACCCGCTTTACCGCTATTTCCACCGTACGCGAAATTTCCGCCGTATTTGCAGGCGGCATCGCGCCCTTTATCTGCACGGCACTGCTCGAGGCGGGCGGCGGCGCCTATACCTATGTCGCGATATACGCCATCGCCATGGCTGTCATCACCACGATAGGGTTGCTCGTCAGCCCAGAGACTCGTGGACGGTCGTTGTCCGATTGAGCTTTTCCGCCCTATTTTTTAGTAGTCATCCCTATGCATACCACTCAACTGAACAAATTTGACGATCTGTCGGTGGGCGACTCGTTCAAGACGCCCGGAATCACCATCAGCGAAAGCCAGATCCTGGGATTCGCAGGATTGACGGGCGATTTCATGCCTCACCACGTCGACGAAAAATTCGCCACTGATCTCGGCTTTCGAGGCAGGCTTGCACACGGACTGCTGGTGCTCAGCCTCGTCGATGGCTTAAAGAATCGCTCGCTCGTGCAATTTGACGTGATCGCTGCACTCAACTGGGAATCATGGCGTTTTGTCGGCCCCGTGTTTGTCGGCGATCGCATCGAGGCCGAGCTCACTGTGTCGGCAAAAAGGCTGACAACTTCGGGCAAGCGCGGCATCGTCACGCTGGACATCAAAGTCAAGAACCAGCACGGCGAGATCGTGCAAGAAGGCAGCAACCAACTGATGCTGGCCGTTTGACAACAAACGTCAGCTGAAATCGGACGCGATCAAACCCATCGAGAACACTCCAACAATGAATGCGAGAAACATACACGCCTGCCTGCCCATCGATCTGGATCGTGCATTGCTGGTCGGCAGAGCCTGGCGCAAAACGCCCTCCTTCGAGGGCCCCTGCGTCGTCCTGGTCCGTCATGGAAAAATGCTGGACATCACCCACATCGCTGCCACATCGGCCGATCTTTTCGACAAACCGGATCTCGCCGCGTTATTGAATCAATGCGACGGCGACGAATTGGGGGATGCTGCCGACATCCTGGCCAGCCAACTGCATGACGAACCGCCAGCATTGAAACTGTTGGCCCCTTGCGACGTACAGGCCATCAAGGCCTGCGGTGTCACCTTTGCCGTCAGCCTGATCGAACGCGTCATCGAAGAACAAGCCGGTGGCGACGCCAGCCGTGCGCAGGATGTGCGCGCAACCATTCAACAGCTCATCGGTGCCGATCTATCGCAGATCATTCCTGGCTCCGACGCCGCCATGCGCCTGAAGGCCGAGCTGCAAAAGCGCGGCCTATGGTCCCAATACCTGGAAGTCGGGATCGGGCCCGACGCCGAGGTCTTCACCAAGGCGCAGCCCATGTCGTCTGTCGCGTTCGGCGACGAGGTGGGCTTGCTGCCTGCCTCGAACTGGAATAATCCCGAGCCCGAAGTCGTACTGGCGGTCAATGCCCAAGGCGTCGCCGTCGGCGCCACGCTGGGCAACGATGTCAACTTGCGCGACATCGAAGGACGTTCGGCATTGCTGCTGGGTAAATGCAAAGACAATAATGCGTCGTGCGCGATTGGTCCCTTCGTCCGGATATTCGACGAGCGCTTCACGATCGATACGGTACGCACATTGTCGGTCAGGCTGCGTATCGAAGGGGAAGACAAATTTGAGTTGGATGGAGTCAGCCACATGCAATCGATCAGTCGTGACCCTCTTGACTTGCTCGCCCAGACATATGGCGCACACCATCAATATCCCGATGGCTTCATGCTGTTCCTCGGAACGATGTTCTCCCCCGTGAAAGATCGGGACCAAGTTGGAGGCGGATTCACGCATCACCTGGGCGACACGGTGACCATCTCGACTGACTCGCTCGGGGCGCTAGTGAATCGAGTTGGCTTGTGCACCGAGATAGCGCCCTGGCAATTCGGCACGCGCGCACTGTACCGGAATCTGGCCCAGCGCGGCTTGGTGTAGACGGCCGCCGACTCCACCATGAGGAAACAGCAGCGCCCACACTCGCCGCCTGGCCTACGCCCGCCCCTGATGCGGACGATTGAACGCCAGAAAATGGCGCACCACAGGCGGCTGCTCTCCTTGATGGAAACGCAGGACCTCTCCTTGAACGTCGGCGTCCGCCTTGGACACCCGCCTATGCTGGCGCAAATGCTCGGCCCACGACTCGACGTGGAACCATTCGAGCATCAGTTCGGGATTGGCAGAGTCCTCTGCCACGCCCCACGCATAGGCGCCATCGCGGCGGCGTTCTGCCGACAGCCGTGCCAAGGCCTTGAGAAAATCCGCACGATTCGCAGGTGCAATGCGGTACTCGATCTGGATCAGCACCGGCCCGCGGTCATGTTCGATAGGGGCAGCGGTCAGTGGCTCGGGCCAATGATTCGACGGCACCAAGTCGGCCTCGCCCGCTGGCAGCTTGATACGGTGCGCGATCAGGCCAACCACCACGAGCCCCGCCGCGCCGGTCAACAGCGCTATAGGTACCGACGTCCATTGCGCGACCGCGCCCCAGCTCAGGCTGCCCACGGTCATCGCGCCGTTGAACACAGTCAGGTACACCGCCAATGAACGCCCACGCACCCAGTTCGGCAAGATCGCCTGCGCCACCCCGTTGAGCGTCGTCAACGCAGTGATCCAAGCCATCCCTAGCACCAGCAACGCAGCCACCGCAGCCCATTGCGGCGGCGCGAAAGACAGGAACGTCATCACCGCCGCCGTGACCAACGCCGCCGCCAACAGCAATCCATCCGCATCCAGACGCGCACGCAGGCTCGGCATGACGACCGCGCCGCCGATCGCGCCCAAACCGACCGCTCCAAGCAAAATGCCATAAAAACCGGCGCCGCCGCCCAACAACTGGCGTGCGACCAAAGGCAGCAAAGCCCAGATCGAACTGGCGAGCGCGAAAAACAAGAACGCCCGAATCAACACCACATGCAACTCGCGGCTGGCGCGGACATAGCGCAATCCGGCACGAAAAGCCCCCACGAAACGCTCGGACAGCTCATCGTCTGCCGCCTGCGGGCGGCGCCACCACAGCAACGCGGCGACCACGAACACATAGCTGATCACATCCACGCCATAGGTGAAGGCCGCCCCGAAACTGGCCAGAATCAGCCCTCCCAGTGCGGGGCCAACCGCACGCGCGATATTGATGCCCAGCGAATTGAGCGCCACCGCGCTCTTGAGATCTTTCTTTTGAACCAGCTCAGGAACGATGGCCTGCCAAGTCGGCCCCATCAACGCCGCACCGACACCCCCCAGAAACGTCAAGGCCACCAGGGACGCCACCGATTGCAGACCCGCAGCCGACAACAGCATCAGGGTGACACTGACACCTGCCAACAGGAACTGGATACCGACTAGAAACTTGCGCCGATCCAGAACATCGGCCAGCACGCCCGCTGGAATTGCCAACAAAAACACAGGCAACGTGGCCGCAGCCTGCACCATCGCCACCGCGGTGGGCGATGAAGACAAGTCAGTCATCAACCACGCGCTGGCGACATCACGCACGAAACTGCCGGTGTTGCCTATGACCGTGGCCACCCACAACACCGCAAACAGCGTCTGCCGCAGCGGCGCAAAGCTGCCTGATGGGGATCCATCCGTATGCGTCATGCCCGCCGATCCCTCAAATCCAGCCAGGCCACCAGCAGAAAGCCGCCAACCAAGCCCACGTGTTCAAAAAACGAATTAGCGGCCATGAAACGCGCTTGCCCGGCCGGCAATTCCCAAAACCGCAGGGCCATACCGGTCGCCAGCACCGTAAACCCTGCCAGAGCCAGCGCCCCCAGCCACCGTAGCCGGCCTGTGAGAATCATCAGGGAAGCGCCCAGTTCAAGCACTATCACCGCCCCCGCAAACAGCGGGGCCGGCGACAGGCCAAAATGGTTCATCTCGTCGATAGCTCCCGAAAAATCGGTGAGCTTCACGAGTCCGCCTTGCAGATAAGCCGCGCACAAGGCCAGATAAGCGACAAAGCGTGCAGCACGGCTCCCAAATATCGGCCGGACAGCGGCAGTCAGCGCGTGATCCGTCGCAGCATCAGGTGCAGGCATGGAGGGTCCCTTGTCCACGACGGTCAGACGGCCCAGCAAGAGCAGCCCAGCGCACCGAAAAAGCCCTTCAGATCCGATACAGGCGCTTTCGATGCCCAGGCATTCGCATGGTCGTGTCCATGCAAGCCGCACGCACTGGCGCAACCACAACCTGCCACCGCCTGATAGCGCCGGTATGACGAAGACGACAGCGAGTTCTTGCCTGCGCCCTCGGGGTCCCCCCAGGCCGCATAGCCGCCAAACAAGCGCGTGGGCGACCAGTCGGGCATTGCTGGCGGCAACGGATTATCGTCGTGCTGGGCAAACTCGCCCTCGCCATACACCACCCTTCCGCCCACGACGGTCAGGTGCGACGTCAAAAACGAGATCTCATCCTCGGGCACGCTGAAGAAATCCTTGCTCGGCACAATAAAGTCTGCCAACTGACCGACCGAAATCCGGCCGCGCTTGCCTTCCTCGTTGGAAAACCAGGCCACATTCTCCGTCCACATGCGCAATGCCGTCTCACGATCCAGCAAATTGCGTTGGGGATACATCTGCGTGCCGCCCAAGGTCTTGCCCGTGATCATCCACGACAACGACACCCAAGGGTTATACGAGGCAACGCGTGTAGCGTCAGTGCCAGCCGACACCTTGACACCCTTTTCCAGAATACGCTTGACTGGCGGCGAGGTTTCGGCCGCCTTTGCGCCATAGCGTTCGATGAAATACTCGCCCTGGTAGGCCATACGATGCTGCACGGCGATACCACCGCCCAGCGCCGCAATACGGTCAATGGACTTGTCGGAAATCGTCTCCGCATGGTCAAAGAACCAGTTGATGCCCTCCAGCGGCGTATCCCGGTTGACCTTTTCAAACACATCCAGCGCGCGCGAGATCGTTTCGTCATATGTCGCGTGCAAACGCCATGGCCATTTGTTCTGTACCAATACGCGTACGACTTCTTCGAGCTCGCTTTCCATCTGCGGCGGCATATCCGGGCGCTCGACACGGAAATCCTCGAAATCCGCGGCCGAATACACCAGCATTTCTCCCGCCCCATTGTGACGGAAATAGTCATCGCCCTGCTTATACTTGACCGACTTGGTCCAGTTCAGAAAATCTTCCTTTTCCTGCTTGGGCTTCTGCGTAAACAGGTTATAGGCCAGCCGCACCGTGATCTGGTTCGCATCGGCCAGTTTCTGGATGACTTCGTAGTCCTCCGGATAGTTCTGAAAGCCTCCCCCCGCATCGATCACCCCCGTGACGCCCAGTCGATTCAGTTCGCGCATGAAATGGCGCGTCGAATTGATCTGATAGTCCAGCGGCAGCTTGGGGCCCTTGGCCAGCGTGGAATAGAGAATCGTGGCGTTGGGTTTTGCCAGCAGCAAACCCGTGGGGTTCCCATTGGCATCACGCACGATCTGCCCGCCCAACGGATCCGGCGTATCTTTGGTATAGCCCACCGCACGCAACGCCGCCCCATTGAGCAGCGCACGGTCGTACAGATGCAGCAGAAAGACCGGCGTATCAGGCGCGATCGCGTTGATCTCGTCTATCGTCGGCAGGCGTTTCTCGACGAATTGCTGCTCGGTGAACCCGCCCACCACACGCACCCATTGCGGCGCAGGCGTGATGGCCACCTGGCGCTTGAGCATCTCCAGCGCGTCGGCCAGCGAACGCACGCCATCCCAGCGCAGCTCCATGTTGTAGTTCAAACCGCCACGCACCACGTGCGTGTGGTTATCGAACAGCCCGGGCAGCACATGGCGGCGCTTCAAGTCGATCAGGCGGGTATTCGATCCCGCCAGCCGTGTGACCTCTTCGTTGGTGCCCACCGCGACAAAACGGCCAGACTTGATCGCGACGGCGCTGACCACCGGCTTGGCACGATCCAGCGTCGTGATCTGGCCGTTATGGAAAATGATGTCAGGACTAGCATCGGACACGGTCGACGTTCCTTTCCGGAGTGCCTCGGCCGCCGCATTGCGGCCCAATGCGCCATTGAACGCTGCCGTGGCAGCCAGCGTGGTGGCCGCGCCGAGAATTTTTCGACGAGTTGTCATTGTCACCCTTTTCTCCTCGTTGTGGAGCTTTTCTTGAGGCCTCCGGTTAACGCCGGCAGGCATGGCGGCGCCCCGGACCGCGCTGGCCAGGGGCTGGTCTCGGCAAGATTCAGCTTACTTGGCCGGATTCGGGCCAATGCGCTCGCCGTGCTTCACACGCTCCGGGGCCTTGTGCACCATCGTATAGGCGTAGTCCACACCCATGCCATAAGCGCCCGAGTGTTCTTTGACTATCTCCATCACCGCATCGTACGTATCACGGCGGGCCCAGTCGCGCTGCCATTCCAGCAACACCTGTTGCCACGTCACAGGCACAATACCCGCCTGAACCATGCGGTCCATCGCGTATTTATGCGCATCGACCGAGGTGCCTCCCGACGCGTCGCTCACCATGTAAATCTCATAGTCCGTGTCATGCAGGCACGACAGTGCGAACGTCGTATTGCACACTTCGGTCCACAGACCTGAGACTACGATTTTCTTGCGGCCTTGCGCTGCATGTGCAGCCAACGCATCACGCACATTCTGATCATCCCACGAGTTCATCGACGTGCGCTCGAGGATCGGATGATCCGGGAAAACGGCCAACAACTCGGGATATGTAAAACCGGAAAAGCTTTCCGTTTCGACGGTGGTGATGGTGGCTGGAATATCGAACACTTTCGCGGCTTTAGCCAAGCCAACGACATTGTTCTTTAACACTTGGCGATCGATCGACTGGACACCGAAGGCCATCTGCGGCTGCTGGTCGATGAAGATGATCTGGCTATTCTGGGGGGTCAGGACTTCGAGATACTTGGACATCGCATTGCTCCCTACAGTGATGATCGAATAAAGTGCCGCAGCGCAGCAGTGTAGGGCTCGATAGATGTCATCAGAAGAGCCAAATTGGAAATGCATCCTTTCCAAAATTGAGATGGACGCGTCATTGCGCCTAGGGCGCATTCCTCACACGCGCCAGGAACAGCCTCGCGGCGAGCCGTCAATAGACCCCTGCCAGCCAGGCAAACAGGCTGCGACGCATTGCCGCCAGCACCATGCGGTCAGTAGAATCCAGCACAACACACTCATTCGCCCGTCCCCATGAACAGACTGCCAGATCTCGAAGCCTGGGCCATCTTTGCCAAGGTTGCCGAAACAGGATCCTTTGCCCGCGCCGCCAACGAGTTCACCTTGTCACAAGCCACGGTGTCCAAAGCCATCACGCGCCTGGAAGCACGCATGAAAACCATGCTGTTTCACCGCACCTCCCGCCGCATGAGCTTGACCGAGAGCGGGCTGGCTGCGCTGGAGCGCGCCACCCGCATTCTCGAGGAAGGCGAGGCCATCGAAGCCGACCTGGCCGAACAGGCCACCGCCCTGCGCGGCCTGGTCCGCGTCACCGCCCCGATGTCCTTCGGGCTCTCACATCTGGCACCCGTCCTGCCTCCATTCATGCAGGCCCACCCCGATGTGAGTCTGGACATCGAATTCAGCGACGAACAAAAGGACCTCGTTGCGAACCGGTTCGACGTCGCCGTGCGCATTTCTGCTCTGTCCGATTCCAGCCTACTGGCCAAACGCCTGTGCAACGTGCGCATCCTGCTGGTGGGCTCGCCCGGCTATTTCGAGCGTCATGGCCGGCCGCAGCACCCGAGCGAACTCGTTGACCACCGCGCCCTGCAATATGCCTATTCGCGCAACGGCCCGAGCTGGCGATTCCGGCATGAGCGAGACGGCGAATTCAGCCAAACCATGCACACACCCTTGCGCGTCAACAACGCCGAAGCCCTGACGCATGCGCTGACAGCCGGCCTCGGCCTGGCGCTACAGCCGGAATTCCTGGTCTGGCAGGATATTGAGGCAGGCCGGCTGGAGACCGTGATGGATGAATGGGAGGTCGAACCTATTGCGTTGCATCTCCTGACTCCGCCTGGGCGCAAGCGCCCTGCCCGTGTGCAGGCTTTCATCGATTATCTGGCGCAATGCTACGCCAGTCAGCCGTGGGCTCGACGGGACGGAGAAGCCTGAGCGCGTTCCTCCATGGGTGGGCAACTCCTCCGATCTTTCGATTGTCAAGACTCCAATGCTTTTATCACGGCGCGAGGATTACGTTCAATCACGTTCAGCAATACCAGCGCGGGGCCACGAGGCACTCTGTCACCGCGCTCCCAGTGCCGCAGCGTTGCTGTCGAAAAACCAAACCACCCAGCAAACTGTTCCTGAGTCATGCCCACCTTGGCCCTGACTGCTTTCACGTCAACAGGGCGAGGTCGGTGCACCCTGACACCAATCTCGCCACCACGAGCGTCATCAATGGCCTCTTGCAAGCCCTGCTTGATGATGTCGAATGCCTTGCTCATGACTTTCGTCCTTTCCAGATTTTTACCAATAGGCCAACTATATCCGCCAGTTCATTACGTTCGGCCTTACTGAGGTTGAGCTTGTCACCCTTGGCAAACAAGGTTAGTAGATAGAGCGGCATGGAGCTATTGTAAAAATAGTAGATGACACGAACCCCGCCCCTCTTGCCTTGCCCGCCTCTGCCCCAGCGCAATTTGCGTACACCGCCCGTTCCTTCTATTAAGTCGCCCGCTTTAGGATGCTCGGCCAGATATGTGATCAGAGCAACATATTCATCATGGCAGAGCAGCTTGTCGACAAGTCGAACGAACGAAGGCACCTCCACCACACAATTCAAATCGTGATTATAATCCATTGGATTAGTTCCGTACAGCGTGTATAGATCGTGCCTCCACTATCGATCTAAGGACACGCTATCGGAAGATGCAGTGAACGTTTATGTCCATACGCAATTGCCGCATGGTGAATAGACCGTCACGCCTATTGCACCTGCAGATTCGACTCCTTGACCAGGTCGCCCCACTTTTTGGCTTCCGCCTGCAGAAACCCTGATGCCTGCGTTGGACTGTTCGCCACCAGGTCTACCCCGTCACGCGCCAGCAGCTCTTTCATCGCCGGCGTATTCAGCGCCGTGCGCGACGCTGCGTTCAGCTTGTCGATGACCGCTGGCGGTGTTCCCGCCGGGGCCACCAGCACGAACCAATTGCGGGCCTCGAAGCCTGGCAGGGTTTCCGCCACGGTCGGTACATCCGGCAAAATGCTCATCCGTTTTGCGCCCGTGGTGGCCAGCAGCCGCAGCTTTCCCGAACGTACATGTACCAATGAAGACGCGGGATTATCGATCATCAGATCCACCTCGCCGCTGATCAGGTCGACAAAGGCAGCGCCGGCCCCTTTGTACGGAATCTTCGTGAAATCCACGCCGCCTTGCTTGGCCAGCATTGCCGTGGCCAGCGCCTGAATTCCGGTGCTCGCGGACAAGGCGAAATTGATCTTGTCTGACTGCTTGGCCTGAGCCAGCACGTCCTGCAGAGACTCGGCCTTGAACTTGTTGCTGGCCACCAGCACTTGCGGCGCGGCCGCCATGATCATCACCGGACTGAAATCCTTGATCGGGTCATACGGAACCTGCGGATAGAACGCGGGCGTCGTACCAAAAGCCGCCGAGCTCAACAACAAGGTATAGCCATCGGCCGCAGATCGGGCAACATCGATGGCGCCGATCTGGCCGGTATTGCTGGCCTTGTTTTCGACCACGATACTCTGTCCGAGAATCTCGCCCAGCTCCTTTGCGAACGGCCGTGCCAGCGTATCCACACCGCCACCGGCCGCAAAAGGAACCACGATGCGTATCGCCTTGTCGGGAAATTCCGCCTGGGCTGCGCTGCCCATCAACAACGCAGCCATCATGGCCCCGATGATTTTCTTTTTCACGCAGTGTCTCCTATTTACGAGTGGCGGCCAGGCGCATAGGCAACGCGGCATCGGCAGCCGTCTCCAATGACCAGACCGAATCAATCAAGCGATCGGCATTCACATCCACGCCGGCATAACGCACGAGGTCACGCAGTTTCTGCTCGATCGCGTCGTCCTCCAGCGGACGAGCCAACGACCCACGCGGCGCAGTGATTTCACGCAGCAACGCCGCGCCGTCGTTGAACTCAACGCGCACCTTGACCGCGTCAACCGACATCGCGGCATCATCGTTGAACGCCAGCCGTGCACCCAGCGTGCGCAGAACAGGATCCGCCACTGCCTCATCAGAAAACTCAGCGAGACCGGCGCGACCTCGTACCAATGCCACTGCCACAGCGTGCTGCGCGCACACTTGAGACTGTCGCCCGCTGGTGATACCGGGACGATCCGTCCGTTGGCGTAACAAAGGATGCCCCGTCAGTTCGATACGGGAAATACCGCGCCATCCCTCATTCTGAATACGAGGATCCGACGACAGCTCCAGGCAAGCATCGATGACCGGATTCAACACCACGCCGCAGGGATACGGCTTGTAGGCGTTATTCAACAATTCCCAGCTGCCCCCGAGCCCCTCTGTCATCGCATTCAGGCGCGGCGCGTCGCTGACGACTCTCAAGAACCCGCGCTCCCCTTCCAACGGCAACGCCGGCCCATCAAAACCATCAGCAGCCAAAAGTGCCGACAACAGCCCATTTCGCGCGGCATTTCCCACACTGACACTCTTGGCCCCGGTACCCAGCGCCTCCACCAGTCCACCCGCCTGCACGGCCGCAATACCCAACGCATGAACGTTCTGTCGCGCATCCAAGCCCAGTGTCTTCGCCGCTGCCAGCCCCGCGCCAAACACCCCGCACGTCGAGGTGATATGCCAGCCACGCGCATAGTGTTCGGGCGAGATCGAATTACCGATACGGCAGGCCACTTCGACACCCAGCACAAAAGCATGCAGCAATTCCTGCCCACTCATGGGCCGCGTCTCGGCCAAGGCGAACAACACCGGCGCAATCGGCGACGAGGGATGAATAATGGTCGGATGATGGGTATCGTCAAAATCGAACACATTCGCCGCCATCGCGTTCAACGCTGCCGCGCTCAACACATCCACACGGTCCGGGCGGCCCGCCAGGCTCGCCTGCGGTCCCGCCGAAAATC
>Ga0164243_10012342_pt1 | contig 12111 bp, 11 predicted proteins | sample OricompcompostOP_FD_108781 | JGI IMG/M metagenome (GOLD analysis project Ga0164243, IMG submission 108781) | Organic Plus compost microbial communities from Emeryville, California, USA - Original compost - Organic plus compost (OP) | ecosystem: Engineered > Solid waste > Mixed feedstock >...
GCCACAGGACATGGCCGACTCCAGTTTCGACATCGTCTCGAAGGTCGAGCGGCAGGAGGTCGACAACGCCCTCAACCAGACCGCCAAGGAGATCTCGCAGCGCTACGACTTCAAGGGCGTGGGCGCCTCGATCTCATGGTCCGGGGAGAAGATCCTCATGGAGGCGAACTCCGAGGACCGGGTGAAGGCAGTCCTCGACGTCTTCCAGTCCAAGCTGATCAAGCGGGGCATCTCCCTGAAGGCCCTGGACGCGGGTGAGCCGCAGCTCTCGGGCAAGGAGTACAAGATCTTCGCGACGATCCAGGAGGGCATCTCCCAGGACAACGCGAAGAAGGTCGCGAAGATCATCCGTGACGAGGGCCCCAAGGGCGTGAAGGCCCAGGTGCAGGGCGACGAGCTGCGCGTCAGCTCCAAGAGCCGGGACGACCTCCAGGCCGTCATCGCGCTGCTCAAGGGCAAGGACTTCGACTTCGCCCTGCAGTTCGTGAACTACCGCTGAGAAACAGAAGACGGGGAAGGGTGGGTGCCTGCTCGGGCGCCCACCCTTTGCGCGTCGGTCGCGTAAGTCGTCGCTCGCGTCGTCGTCAGTCGCGCGAGTGGCCGAACAGGATGCGGTACGCGATCAGCAGGACCAGGGAACCGCCGATCGCGGCCACCCACGTGGTGCCGTCGTAGAAGTCCTTGCTGATCGGGTGGTCCAGCCAGCGGGACGAGATCCAGCCGCCGATGAACGCGCCGGCCACGCCGATCAGGGTCGTGCCGACGAGGCCGCCCGGGTCGCGGCCGGGCAGCAGGAACTTCGCGATGGCTCCGGCCAGCAGGCCGAGAATGATCCAGCTGATGATCGTCATGCCGAGTACCTGCCCTTTCACACCGGCCTTTGCACCATGAAGGACGTCACGAGTACACCTTCCGGTTGCCATTGATCAGTAGGGTGCGGCCCATGACGAACGCCCCCGCCGGTCCCGGCACTTCCGGACTGCGCCGCACCCTCGGCACGGGCGACGCCGTCGTCGTCGGCCTGGGCGCGATGCTCGGCGCGGGCATCTTCGCCGCGCTCGCGCCCGCCGCGCGGGCCGCCGGTTCGGCGCTGCTCCTCGGGCTGGCCCTCGCCGCCGTCGTCGCCTACTGCAACGCCGGTTCGTCGGCCCGCCTCGCCGCCCTGTACCCGGCCTCGGGCGGCACGTACGTGTACGGCCGCGAGCGGCTCGGGGAGTTCTGGGGCTACCTGGCCGGGTGGGCCTTCGTCGTCGGCAAGACGGCGTCCTGCGCGGCGATGGCGCTCACCGTCGGCGCGTACATCTGGCCGGGGCAGGCGCACGCCGTGGCCGTCGCCGCCGTGGTGCTGGTGACGGCGGTCGACTACGGCGGGGTGCAGAAGTCCGCGTGGGTGACGCGGGCGATCGTGGGTGTGGTCCTGGCGGTTCTCGCTTCCGTGGTGGTCGTGTGCCTGACGTCCGGTGACGCCGGCCCGGGCCGGCTGGACGAAGGCGCGTCGGGCGGGGCCGGCGGGGTGCTCCAGGCTGCCGGTCTGCTGTTCTTCGCGTTCGCCGGGTACGCGCGGATCGCGACCCTCGGCGAGGAGGTACGGGATCCTGCGCGCACGATCCCGCGGGCCGTCCGGGTGGCCCTGGGCATCGCACTCGCCGCGTACGCGGGTGTCGCCGTCGCTGTCCTTTCCGTGCTGGGTGCCAAGTCGTTGGGTGCGTCCGTCGCGCCGCTGGCCGACGCGGTGCGGGCGGCCGGGGTGCCCGGGCTCGCGCCGGTGGTGCGGGTGGGTGCGGCGGTCGCCGCGCTGGGGTCGCTGCTCGCCCTGCTGCTCGGGGTGTCGCGGACGACGCTGGCCATGGCCCGGGACCGGCATCTCCCGGGCCGGCTGGCCGCCGTCCATCCGCGGTTCCACGTACCGCACCGGGCGACGCTGGCCGTGGGCGGTGTCGTCGCCGTCCTGGCCGCCACCGTCGATGTGCGGGGTGCTGTCGGGTTCTCCTCCTTCGGTGTGCTGACGTACTACGCCGTGGCGAACGCCTCGGCCTGGACACTGCGTCCGGGTGTGGCGGCCCGGGTGGCGCCGGCGGTGGGGGTCGCCGGGTGCCTGGCGCTGGCGTTCTCCCTGCCCTGGACCTCGGTGGCCGTGGGCGCGGCGGTGCTCGGTGCGGGTGTGGTGGCGTACGGGGTGCGGAAGGTGTGGGGGCGAGGGCAGGGTGATCATCCGGATCCGGGCGGGCGGTGACCCGTCCGTGCATTCATGATGCGCGGCGATCGCGAGACGTGTGCGGGCCTGTGGACAACCCGCCGGCTGTGGACAACTCCCCCGCCCTTGCGGTCCAAGGCCCGCCCCGGCAGGTCCAGCCCCGCCCCCGGCAGGGGCCGCCCCTCACCTCACCAGCGGTCCGTGAACGCCCGGTCCGTGCGGACGATCTCGCGGCCCAGCGGGAACAGCGAGACCGGGATCAGCTTGAAGTTGGCGACGCCGAGCGGGATGCCGATGATCGTGACGCACAGGAGGAAGCCCGTGACGATGTGGCCGAGGGCCAGCCACCAGCCCGCGAGGATCAGCCACAGCACGTTGACGATGAAGGACGGGGCGCCGGCGTCGCGGCGCTCGACCGTCGTGTATCCGAAGGGCCACAGGGCGTAGACGCCGATGCGGAACGCGGCCACGCCAAAGGGTATGCCGATGATCGTGATGCACAGCAGCAGGCCTGCCACCAGGTAGCCGAGGAACAGCCAGAAGCCGCTGAAGACGAGCCAGATGAGATTCAGGATGGTCTTCACAGGTGGCCTGCCATCTTCTCGAGCCGGGCGATGCGTTCCGCCATCGGCGGGTGGGTGGAGAACATCTTCGCGAACCCCTGCCCCGGGCGGAACGGGTTCGCGATCATCATGTGGCTGGCCGTCTCGATGCGCGGCTCAGGGGGCAGCGGAAGCTGCTTGGTGCCCAGTTCCAGTTTGCGCAGGGCGCTGGCCAGGGCCAAGGGGTCGCCGGTGAGCTGAGCTCCGGACGCGTCCGCCTCGTACTCGCGGGAGCGGCTGATGGCCAGCTGGATGAGGGACGCGGCCAGCGGGCCCAGGATCAGGATCAGGAGCATGCCGAGCAGGCCAGGGCCGTCATCGTCGTCCGAGCGGCCGATCGGGATCAGCCAGGCGAAGTTGACCAGGAACATGATCACGGAGGCGAGGGCGCCGGCGACCGAGGAGATCAGGATGTCGCGGTTGTAGACATGGCTGAGCTCGTGGCCGATGACGCCGCGCAGCTCCCGCGCGTCGAGGAGGCGCAGGATGCCTTCCGTGCAGCACACCGCCGCGTTGCGCGGATTGCGGCCGGTGGCGAAGGCATTGGGGGCCTCCGTCGGCGAGATGTACAGGCGGGGCATGGGCTGGCGGGCCTGCGTGGACAGTTCACGGACCATCCGGTACAGCCCGGGGGCCTCGAACTCGCTCACCGGTCGCGCCCGCATCGCCCGCAGGGCCAGCTTGTCGCTGTTCCAGTACGCGTAGGCGTTGGTGCCCAGCGCGACGACGACGGCGATGACGAGCCCCGTACGGCCGAAGAAACTACCGATGACGATGATGAGCGCGGACAGTCCCCCGAGGAGGACCGCGGTCCTGAGCCCGTTGTGCCGGCGGTGCACGGTACGCCCTCCAAATCGTGCGGCAGGGGAACCCTTGCTAGCGGATCTTCCGTCTGACCTGCGCTGCCCACTGGTGCCGTGGTGTCACGTCCAGTGGACCCTCCCGTTACGGTCAACGCCAGGCGAAGGGCACTAGTTCCCTTGTGCGCGTGGTGGCGCGTGTCAACCGTCCGGGTGAACGGCCGCGCGGGGCAGGGCGGGCGGCCACGCGCGCGTGGAGCGCGGGGCGCCTAGAAGAGCCCGGTCTCCGTGAAGCGCAGCACCAGTTGCGGGGCGCCGGACAGGGCGATGCCTAGGACGCCGGTCAGGGCGAGTGCCGCGGTGAGCGGGGCGGGGAGGCGGTGAGCCACTGCCTCGCCCTCGGGGGCCGTCTCCGGCGCGCGGAACAGCAGCGCCGTCCAGCGCAGGTAGTACACCAGCGCGATGACGACGTTGACGGCCATGACGACGGCCAGCCAGCCCAGCCCCGCGTCGACGGCCGCCGCGAACACGGTGACCTTGGCGAAGAGGCCGATGACGCCCGGCGGGAGGCCGGCGAGGCACAGCAGGAAGAAGCCCATGAGCAGCGCGGTGAGCGGGCTCGCGGCGTACAGGCCGCGGTAGTCGGCGACCCGGTTGAGCCGGTGCGCGCGGCCGACGAGGGCGGCGACCGCGAAGGCGCCCAGGTTCACGGCGCCGTACATGAGGGCGTAGGCGAGGGTGGAGCCGACCGACTTCTCGGGGTCGTCGGAATACCCGGCCGCGGCGATCGGCACGAGCAGGTAGCCGGCCTGTCCGACGGACGACCAGGCGAGAAGCCGTACCGCGCTGTACGCGCGCGTGGACTGCTGGCGCAGGGCGCCGACATTGCCGACGGTCATGGTGAGCGCGGCCAGCACGGCCAGGGCGGGGGCCCAGGCGTCGGCGTACGAGGGGAGGGCGACGACGGTGACGAGGATGAGGCCGGAGAAGCCGACCGCCTTGCCGATGACGGACAGGTAGGCGGCGATCGGCAGCGGGGCGCCCACGTAGGTGTCGGGGACCCAGAAGTGGAAGGGGACGGCGGCCGTCTTGAAGGCGAAGCCGACGAGGGTGAGGACGACGCCCGTCTGGGCGAGGGTGGCGAGCTGCCCGTCGACGTCCTGGATGCGTTCGGCGACCCGGGTGAGGTGGAGGGTGCCGGTGGCGGCGTAGACGAAGCTGATGCCGAGCAGGCTGACCGCGGTGGCGGTGACCGAGGACAGGAAGAACTTCAGGGCCGCCTCGGAGGACCGCCGGTCGCCGTGGCGCAGGCCGACCAGGGCGAACGCGGGCAGCGAGGCGACCTCCAGGGCGACGACGAGGGTGGCGAGGTCCCGGGAGGCGGGCAGCAGGGCGGCGCCGGCGGCGGAGGAGAGGAACAGGAACCAGTACTCACCCTCGGGGAGCCGCTTGCCGGAGTCCTTCAGCGCGGTCACCGACAGCAGGGCGGAGAGCAGCGCGCCGCCGAGCACCAGGAACTGGATGACGAGGGTGAAGCGGTCCGCGGTGTAGCTGCAGACCTCGGTGTCGCCGACCAGGCAGAAGGTGGAGCGGTCGGCGTCGAGGAGCGGCAGCAGCAGGAGCGCGGCGGCCGCGAGTCCGGCCACGGAGATCCAGCCGAGCAGCGGCTTCCTGGACTCCGTGAGGAACAGGTCGGCCACCAGCACGACGAGTCCGACGACCGCCGCGACGGTGGGCGGTGCGACGGCCAGCCAGTCGACGGACTGGACGAGGGAGCTCATCGGGTGCCTCCTGCGAGGAGCTGCTGCACGGCCGGGTCGGTCAGCCCGAGGAGGGCCTTGGGCCACAGGCCGGCGACGACGGTGAGGACGACGAGCGGGGTCCAGGCCGCGAACTCGTAGGAGCGCACGTCGGTGTAGGCCGGCGTGTCCTTCGGTGCGGCGCCCATGCAGACGCGGCGGACCACGATCAGCAGGTAGGCGGCGGTGAGCAGGGTGCCGAACGCGCCGATCGACATGAAGGTGAGGAAGGCCGGCCGGTTCAGCCCGTCGGCGGGGTCGAAAGCGCCGAACAGCGCCAGCATCTCGCCCCAGAACCCGGCGAGGCCGGGCAGGCCGAGGGAGGCGACGGCGGCGAAGGCGAGCAGGCCGCCGAAGCGGGGGGCCCTGCCGTAGAGGGCGGCTCCGGTCTCCTGGGCGAGGGCGTCGAGGTCGGTGCTGCCGGTGCGCTCCTTCAGGCCTCCGACCAGGAAGAACAGCAGGCCGGTGATGAGGCCGTGGGCGATGTTGGCGAACAGGGCGCCGTTGACGCCGGTCGGGGTCATCGTCGCGATGCCGAGCAGGACGAAGCCCATGTGGCCGACGGAGGAGTAGGCGATCAGGCGCTTGAGGTCGCCCTTCGCGCCCTTTCTGGCCAGGGCGAGGCAGGCCAGGGACCCGTAGACGATGCCGACGACGGCGAACGCGGCGAGGTACGGCGCGAAGGTGCGGAAGCCGTCGGGCGCGGCGGGGAGCAGGATGCGGACGAAGCCGTACGTGCCCATCTTCAGCAGGACGCCGGCGAGCAGGACGGAGCCGACGGTCGGGGCGGCGGTGTGGGCGTCGGGCAGCCAGCTGTGCAGCGGCCACATCGGCGTCTTCACCGCGAGGCCGAGACCGATCGCCAGAACGGCGATGACCTGCACGGACACGGAGAGTGACCGGCCGTTGTCAGTAGCGAGTGCCACCATGTCGAACGTGCCCGCCTTGATCCCGATCAGGAGCAGGCCGAGCAGCATGACCACCGAGCCGAGGAGCGTGTACAGGATGAACTTCCAGGCGGCCTCGGCCCGGCCCTCGCCGCCCCAGCGGGCGATGAGGAAGTACATGGGGACGAGGACCGTCTCGAAGGCGAGGAAGAACAGGACGAGGTCGAGGACGGCGAAGGTCGCCAGGGTGCCGGACTCGAGAACGAGCAGCAGGGCGACGAAGGCCTTCGGGGACGGCCCCGCGGGCGGCTTGAAGTACGAGTAGAGGGCGCTGAGGAAGGTCAGCAGGGCGGTCAGGACCAGAAGGGGGAGCGAGATGCCGTCGATGCCGAGGTGGATCCGCACGTCGAGTGCGGGGATCCAGCTGATGTCGGTCGTGGCCTGCATTGTCGACGGGTGGTCGTGGTCGAAGCCGAGCGCCAGGGCCATCGCGGCGATGAGGATCACGCCGGTGACGGTGACGCCGTGGCGTAGCACGGCCTGCTCGGGCGACTTCCCCCTCAGTCCGGGCGGGGCGGGCAGCAGGGCGGCGGCCGCGCCGAGGAGCGGGCCGACGACGGTGAACGCCAGAAGGAACTGCATCACGGACTCGTTGATATCGATCACGGCTGCTCACGCTCCCGTGGCGACGAGGACGGCGGCGACCGCGAGGACGACGGTGCCGGCGAGCAGCGCGCTCACATAGGTCTGCAGATTGCCGGTCTGGGCGCGTCGTACTGCGGCGCCGAGCCAGCGGGGCAGGGTGCCCGCGCCGCGTACGTACGTCTCGACGACCTCCCGGTCGAGGAACCGCACGAGGCTCGCGCCGGCCCGCACCGGGCGGACGAAGAGCGCCGAGTACACGGCGTCCAGGTGGAAGCCGACGGCGGCGTGCCGGTGCAGCCGGCCGAGCAGCAGCCGCCCGGGGTCCGACGGGTCGGCCGCGTACGCGACGTCCCCGTAGGCCGGTTCGTGGCTGGCGATGGCCTCCGCCTCGACCTGTCCGGCGTCTGCCTCCGGGTGGGCGGCGACGGCGCCGAGGGGGACGCGGGCGGCGTGCGCGGTGGTGTGCCGCCAGGTGGCGTAGGTGACGATGCCGCCGACCAGGGCCACGCCCGTGCCGAGCACGGAGGTGGTGAGGGTCGGGGTGAGGTCGCGCCCGTCGAACCAGTCGGGCAGGACCCGGAAGGCGAAGCCGCCGAACGCCAGCGACGGCACGGCGAGCACCCACAGCACGGTGGTCATGGTGAGCGGCTCCCGGCCGTGGTCGGGCGCCTCGGGGCCGCTGCCGCGGAAGGCCAGCAGCCACAGCCGGGTCGCGTACGCGGCGGTGAGGAGGGCGGTGACCAGCCCGGCGAGGAGGACGATCCAGCCCGCGGCGGCGGGGGCGTGCTCGGTGTGGCCGGTGACGACGTGTTCGGCGACGCCGAGGACGGCCTCCTTGGAGAAGAAGCCGCTGAACGGCGGGATCGCGGCGAGCGCGAGGAGCGCCACGGTCATCGTCCAGTAGGCGTCGGGGACGCGGTCGCGCAGACGGCTCATGCGGGACATGGCGGCCAGGGAGTTGGTGCCGGCGGCGTGGATGATCACGCCGGCGGCGAGGAACAGCAGCGCCTTGAAGGCGCCGTGAGACAGGAGGTGGAAGACGGCGGCGCCCCGGTCGGCGACGGCGAGGGCACCGGTCATGTAGCCGAGCTGGCCGATCGTCGAGTAGGCGAGGACGCGCTTGATGTCGTCCTGGGCGAGGGCGGCCAGCGCCGAGCCGGTCATCGTGACGGCGGCCATGACGGCGAGGACGGTCATGGCGGCCTGCGAGGCCTCGAAGAGCGGAAGGAGACGGGCGACGAAGTAGACGCCGGCGGCGACCATCGTCGCGGCGTGGATCAGCGCGGAGACGGGTGTGGGGCCCGCCATCGCGTCCGGCAGCCAGGTGTGCAGCGGGAACTGCGCGGACTTGCCGGCCACGCCCGCGAGGAGCAGCAGGGCGATCAGCGTCGGGTGGTCGATGCCGCCGTGCGCGACGGCGCCGAGGATCCGGGTGAGGCGGAAGGACCCGGCGTCGGCGGCGAGCGCGAACAGGCCGATGAGGAACGGGACGTCGCCGAGCTTGGTGACCAGGAAGGCCTTCAGGGAGGCGGCGCGCGCCTCGGGGGTCTCCCAGTAGTGGCCGACGAGGAAGTAGGAGCAGATGCCCATCACTTCCCAGCCGACCAGCAGCACCATCAGGTCGCCGGTGTAGACGACCAGGAGCATCGCGGAGGTGAACAGCGAGACGAGAGCGGCGTACGACGGGTAGCGCGGGTCGTCGCGCAGGTAGCCCGTGGAGTAGATCTGCACGCAGGTCGCGACGGTGCCGACGACCAGGGCGGTGAGGGCGGCGAAGCCGTCGATGTGCAGGGCCAGTTCGATGGGGACCGAGCCGGTGGGGGTGAGCTCGGCCGCGGCGTCGACCGGGGCGCCGCCGCCCTGGCGCGCGGCGACGGTGGCGGCGAGCACGAGGGAGGCGAGCGTCGGTAGGACGGCGAGCGGGCGGACGAAGCCGGGCACGCTGCGGCCCAGCAGCAGTCCGGCGAGCGCGCCGAGGAACGGAAGGAGGGGGACGAGGACGGCGAGGGTGGTCGTGGTCACGCGGTGGCCTCGGCCTTCTCGCCAGCGGCCGGGGCGGGGACCGCGCGGCCGGCGGCGTCGCTGTCGGGGTCGTCGGGGTCGTGGCCCTCGGCGGTGTCGCGGAGCCGGTCGATGTCCGAGGTGCCGCGGTTGCGGTACACGGCGAGGACGATCGCGAGGCCGATGCCGATCTCGGCGGCGGCGATCGCGATGGTGAACAGCGCCAGCGCCTGGCCGGAGTGGAGGGTGTCCTCGGCGGCCCGGCTGAGCCAGGCGTCGAAGGCGACGAGGTTGAGGTTGACGGCGTTGAGCATCAGCTCGACCGACATCAGCACCAGGATCGCGTTGCGGCGGGCGAGGACGCCGTAGAGGCCGGTGCAGAAGAGGAGGGCGGCGAGGACGGCGGGATAGGCGAGGTGCATCAGCGGGCCCCTTCCTGGTCGCGCCGGGTGCGGGTCGCGCCGGCCGCCGTGCCGGACGCGGATGGGTCCTTCGCGCCGGGCGCGGAGCCGCCGTTGGCCTTGCGGGACAGGACGATCGCGCCGACGAGCGCGGCGAGGAGGAGGACGGAGAGGGCCTCGAAGGGGAGGACCCAGTGCTGGAAGAGACTCGCGCCGGTCACCTCGGTGGTGCCGGAGGGGGCGCCGTCCAGGTCGATCCAGCTGGTGCGGAAGGCGTCGACGACCACCCAGACCAGGGCGCCCGCCGCGGCGACGGCGACGGTGAGCGCGACCCAGCGGTTGCCGGAGTCGGCGTCCGGGGAGCGGCCGATGGGGGCGCGGGTGAGCATCAGCCCGAACAGGAGGAGGACGACGACGGAGCCGACGTAGATGAGGACCTGCACCCAGGCGATGAACTCGGCGGTGAGCAGGAGGTATTCGACGGCGAGTCCGCCGAGGGCCACCACCAGCCACAAGGCGGCGTGCACCAGCTGCCGGGTGGTGACGGTGACGACGGCCGCCCCGAGGGTGACCAGGCCGACGAGGAGGAAGGTGATCTCCACGCCGGACGGGGACAGGAAGCCGGGCGACTCGGCCGCCCGGTGCGCGGTGCCGGCCGCGAGCGCGCCGGCGGTCGCGGCGGTGCTCATGCGCGGCCCTCCTGACCCGGTTCGCCGTCCTGGGCGGCCGCGAGTTTGTCGGCGGTCTTGCGGGCGGCGGCGACTTCCTTCGGTTCCTCCGCGCCCAGGTCGAGGGCGGGCGGGGCCGGGACGGTCCACATCCACTCGCGGAGCTTGTCCCGCTCGTGGGTGAGGTCACGGATGTCGGTCTCGGCGTACTCGAACTCCGGGGACCAGAACAGCGCGTCGAAAGGACAGACCTCGATGCAGATACCGCAGTACATGCACAGGGAGAAGTCGATGGCGAACCGGTCGAGGACGTTCCGGCTGCGCTCGCGGCCGCCGGGGGCGGCGGGCGGGACGGTCTCCTTGTGCGAGTCGATGTAGATGCACCAGTCGGGGCACTCGCGGGCGCACAGCATGCAGACCGTGCAGTTCTCCTCGAACAGGCCGATCACCCCGCGGCTGCGGGGCGGCAGTTCGGGCTGCGTGTCCGGGTACTGGGCGGTGACGGACTTCCGCGTCATCGTCCGCAGCGTGACGGCCAGGCCCTTGGCCAGGCCGGAGCCGGGGATCGGGGCCATTACAGGAACACCACCTTGACGACGCCGGTGAGGGCGATCTGGGCGAGGGCGAGAGGGACGAGGAGGGTCCAGGCGAACTTCTGCAGCTGGTCCTCGCGCAGGCGCGGGTAGCTGACGCGCAGCCAGATGACGACGAAAGCGAGGACGGCGGTCTTCAGCAGGGTCCACACCCAGCCGAGCCCGTCGGCGCCCCAGGGGCCGTGCCACCCGCCGAGGAACAGGACGGTGGTCAGGCCGCACAGCACGACGATCCCGGCGTACTCGGCGAGGAGGAACAGGGCGAAGCGCAGGCCGGTGTACTCGGTGTACGCACCGAAGATGATCTCCGAGTCGGCGACCGGCATGTCGAAGGGCGGGCGCTGCAGCTCTGCGAGGCCCGCGATGAAGAAGACCAGCGCGCCGGTGATCTGCCACGGCAGCCACCACCACTCGAACGCGTCGAGGATGCCGACGAGGGAGACGGTCCCGGCGGCCATCGCCACGGAGGCGGCGGTGAGCAGCATCGGCAGTTCGTACGCGAGGAGCTGGGCGGCGGTGCGGAGGCCGCCGAGGAGGGAGAACTTGTTGGCGGACGCCCAGCCGGCCATGAGCGAGCCGAGGACGCCGACGCCCATCACGGCCAGGACGAAGAACACGCCCGCGTCCAGCACCTGGCCGACCGCGCCCTCACCGGGCCCGATCGGGATCGCGAGCAGCACGAGGAGGTACGGCAGGAGCGCGACGGCCGGGGCGAGCTGGAAGATACGGCGGTCCGCGCCGGCCGGGACGACGTCCTCCTTCTGCGCGAACTTCACACCGTCGGCGATGAGCTGGGCCCAGCCGTGGAAGCCGCCCGCGTACATGGGGCCGAGGCGGCCCTGCATGTGCGCCATCACCTTGTGCTCGGTCTGGCCCACGAGCAGGGGGAAGGTCAGGAAGACGACGAACACGACGAGGAGTCGCAGGGCGACGTCGAGAACGTCGGTCACCGCGGGCCTCCTGAGGGGTCGTCGGGGGTGGTCGTGTCGGGGCGCGGGCCCTTCTCCGGTTCGGGCTCGGGCTCCGGCTGGGGCGCGGGCCCGGGCTCGGGCTCGGGACGTGGGGCAGTCTCCGGCTCGGGACGCGGGGCAGTCTCCGGCTCGGGCGCCGACTCGGCTTCGGGCTGGGGGCGCGCTTCACGTTCCGGCTCGAGGCGCGCTTCGGCGGTCGGCTCGGGGCGCGCTGCGGCGTCCGGCTCGGGCCTAGGCTCGGCCTCCGGCGCCGGTTCCGGCTCCCGCTCGGGCGCGGGCTCGGGCTCCGGCTGGGGCGCGGGCTCCGGCCCCGGTTCCGGCTCGGGCGCGGGCTCCGGCGCGGGCTCCGGTTCCGGCGCGGGCGCGGGCCTCGCCGACTCGGGCTCCGGCTCCGGCTCCGGCGCGGGGCGCGCTGCAGGTGCCGGCTCGGGACGCGCTGCGGCGGTCGGCTCGGGCCGAGGCGCGGCCTCCGGCCCCGGTTCCGACTCCCGCTCGGGCGCAGACTCCGGCGCGGGCTCCGGCGCCGGCTCCGGTTCCTCGAACGCCGGCC
>Ga0164243_10012345_pt1 | contig 12109 bp, 8 predicted proteins | sample OricompcompostOP_FD_108781 | JGI IMG/M metagenome (GOLD analysis project Ga0164243, IMG submission 108781) | Organic Plus compost microbial communities from Emeryville, California, USA - Original compost - Organic plus compost (OP) | ecosystem: Engineered > Solid waste > Mixed feedstock >...
CCAGAATCGCCGCGCCGTAACCCTGGTTTTCGCCACTGGAACGCGCGAACGGCTTGGCCTGCTCAGCACCGTTCCCATGGCAACGGCCCTCATCTCCGCGCCCGTTCCGGCCCCCTCGGCCCTCGAGGAGACCGCTGCGACGGCCACTCAGACAGTGGGCCAGGCCGTAGACCAAACGGTGGGCCAAACCGTCGGCCAGACCGTTGGTATGGCGCGTTGACAACCCTGGCGCCAAGTGATGCCTAGGAGAGGAATTTTATCGGTGCCGCGTCGCTTGGCGTCGGCACCTGACCTGAACCACCCAGCAACGGTCGCTCCCCCTGGCGCCGCGCTGGCCCGATCGCCCAGAACGCGATCTCTTCGAACGCCGGGATAGTCAGTACCTATGCTTCGCCCCTTAGCATCCATGATCCTTGCCAGCGCGAGCATCGCTGCGCTCGCCCTCGGCGCGGCTACGGCCGAGCCGCTGCGCCTCGCCCAGGCCGCACCACCGGCCAAGGCACAGCCCACAGCCCCGGCAGCCGCCGATGATTCCGCGCTGCGCCAGCGCATCGACCAGCTCGAAGCCCAACTGGTGGATATGCAGGTCGTCATCGGCACGCTCGAATCGCTGGCCCGCGGTGGCGGCGGGGCGGCCCCTGCAGCCGACGGCGGCAGCTATGGCGGCGGCGGTGCCGATAGCGTCCGCATCGACGGTCTCGAAACCCAGCTCCGCGCGCTTGCCGCCCAGGTGCAGCAACTGACCGATCAGGTGCGCGCGCTCGGCGGACAGCCGCGCCGCTCCGATGCAGCACCGATGCCGGGCGCTGCCCCTGGGCAGCCGCCGGCCAGCGGATTTGCTTCGTCGGCGCCCGCCGCCGACGACCTTCGCTTCGGTTCGACGACCGTGACGGCCGCCACCGGCGATGGCATCGGCGGCCTGATCGAGAACGACGCCGCTGCAACACCTGCGGCCCCGGCAGCAGCTCCCGTCGGCGCCGCAGCGAGCCCGGCGCCTGAAATGGCAGCGCTCCCGCCCGCCTTCGGCGCGGCAACCGCACCCGGCGCTGACAGCAATCCCGCGGGCGCCAAGCAGCTCTACGAGACCGCCTACGGCTATCTCATGCAGCGCGACTATTCCGCCGCCCAGGGCGCGTTCGAAGACTTCCTCAACCGCTATCCGCAGGATTCCCTCGCCGGCAACGCGCAGTACTGGCTCGGCGAAGCGCACTTCGTGCGCGGCGAGTACAAGGCCGCCGCCAGCTCTTTCCTCAAGGGCTATCAGAACTACGCCGGCAACCCGCGCGCCGCCGACAGCCTCTTGAAGCTCGCAATGTCACTCGATCGTCTTGGCCAGAAGGACGCCGCCTGCTCATCGTTCGGTGAGCTGACGACGCGTTTCCCCAATGCGCCGGAGAACGTCAGGATGCGCGCCAAGTCAGAGCGCCAGCGCATTGGCTGCGGCTGACGATAGCGCCGCTGCCGCGCGCAGCACCGGATCGGGAACGGGCGAGCAGCCGGTTTCAGATCGCGAGCTTGATGCGCTCTTCGCGCCGCTCGCCTCTTTCAAGGTCCTGATCCTCGCCGTATCCGGCGGCGCCGACAGCATGGCGCTGATGCTGCTCGTCCATCGCTGGCTTGCAGGCAAACGGGATGTGCCCGAGACCATCGTCGCAACCGTCGATCACGGCCTGCGCGCCGAAGCGCGTGCGGAAGCGGAGTGGGTCGCAACACAGGCGTCAGCCCTCGGCTTCGATCCCGCGCTCCTCACCTGGTCGGGAGAAAAACCGGCGACGGGCATCCAGGACGCAGCCCGTGAGGCTCGCTATCGTCTGCTGACGGAGTTGGCCGGCGCGGCCGGCAGGGGCCCCATCGCCATCGTCACCGCGCACACCGAGGACGATCAGGCCGAAACTCTGCTGATGCGCCTCTCCCGCGGCAGCGGCCTGGATGGTCTCTCCGCCATGGCCCCGCAGCGGTCTCTCGACGATGGTCCGGTCGAGGTCGTGCTGGTGCGCCCGCTGCTGACGATCTCCGGCGCACGCTTGCGCGCAACCTTGCGCGCGGCGGGCCGCCCCTGGCTCGAAGACCCGAGCAATGACGCCGAGCGCTTCGAGCGCGTCCGCATCCGCAAGGCGCGGCCGACATTCGCCGCGCTCGGCCTCTCGAACGAGAAGATGGCGCTCAGCGCCCGCCGCCTGGCGCGTGCCAGGGAAGCCCTGGAGTCAGGCGTCGGCGCCCTGCAACGCGACACCCAGCTCGACCTGCACAAAGGTGCTTTCGCCAGCTTCGAGCTGGCTGCCTGGCAGGCCGCGCCCGAGGAGCTGAGGTTGCGTCTGCTCGCGCGCCTGGTTCGCGCCTTCGGTGGCCAGGAGCAGCCCCTGCGCATGGCCCAGCTCGAGCAGTTGCTGGCGCGCATGGCCACGCCGGGCTTTGAAGGCGCGACCCTCGCCGGCACCGCGGTCACACCGCGCCGCCAGCAGATTCATGTGCAACGCGAAACCGGCCGCTCGCCGCTGCCCACTGTTCAGCTCGAACCCGGCATGGCGGCGATCTGGGACCGGCGCTTCCGCGTCGCGCTCGCCCGAAGCGGGCAAGGACCGCTCGATGTCAGGGCGCTCGGTGCCGAGGCCTATGCCAAGCTGCGCCGTAAGCTTAACGACAAGACGCCCCAGTTGCCTGCCAGTGCCGCGGCAACCCTGCCGGCCTTCTGGCGCGGGGCTGAGCTCATGTGTGTGCCCCTCCTTGCCGAACGGCCCGAAACCAAGGGGCTCTGGCACGGCGATGGCGAACTCTATTCGGCCGAATTCCTTGGCTAGAGCCGTAGAACTACTGCGGCAGTTGGGCGGTCGCCCTGTTTTCGGCCCGTCGTTAAGCTCCTGGGGAGCGAGAGGCGTGTAGCTTGGCAACCGAGAGCCCCGCTCCTATGTTAACGCGAAGCTGCGAACGGCGCCTGGAGCCATCCAGGAAGCGGGTTGGGCTGAAGCCGTGTTCGCGTCCTTAAGGGAACGAAATGAACTCGAACTTTCAAAAGCTTGCGATTTGGGTCGCGATCCTGGTCCTGCTCGCCGCTCTGTTCAACCTCTTCAACAATCCGACACAGAGCCGCCGCGGCACTGATATTTCCTATTCGGAATTCCTGACGGCCGTGGACAACGGCAACGTCTCCGACGCGACCATCGCCGGCAATCGCATCTATGGAACGATGCGTGACGGCGGCACCTCCTTCTCGACGTATGCGCCCCAGGACCCAACCCTTGTCGAGCGCCTCGAGAAGAAGGGCATCAAGTTCCGCGCCCGCCCGTCCGACGAGGACGTGCCCTCGATCATGGGCATGCTGCTCAACTGGTTCCCCATGCTGCTCCTCATCGCAGTGTGGATCTTCTTCATGCGCCAGATGCAGTCGGGCTCCGGCCGCGCCATGGGCTTTGGTAAGTCGCGCGCCAAGCTGCTGACTGAGCGGCACGGCCGCGTCACCTTCGAGGACGTCGCAGGTGTCGACGAGGCCAAGGACGACCTGCAGGAAATCGTCGAGTTCCTGCGCGATCCGCAGAAGTTCCAGCGCCTCGGTGGCCGCATCCCGCGCGGCGCGCTTCTGGTCGGCCCTCCGGGCACCGGCAAGACGTTGCTCGCCCGCGCCATCGCCGGCGAGGCGAACGTGCCGTTCTTCACGATCTCCGGCTCTGACTTCGTCGAGATGTTCGTCGGCGTCGGTGCATCCCGCGTACGCGACATGTTCGAGCAGGCAAAGAAGAATGCGCCCTGCATCATCTTCATCGACGAGATCGACGCCGTCGGTCGTCACCGTGGCGCAGGCCTCGGCGGCGGCAACGACGAGCGCGAGCAGACGCTGAACCAGTTGCTGGTCGAGATGGACGGCTTCGAGGCCAATGAGGGCATCATCCTCATTGCAGCGACCAACCGCCCGGACGTTCTCGACCCCGCGCTGCTGCGTCCCGGCCGCTTCGACCGCCAGATCACCGTGCCGAACCCGGATGTCGCCGGCCGCGAGAAGATCCTGCGCGTGCACATGCGCAAGGTTCCCGTCGCGCCGAACGTCGATCCCAAGGTGCTGGCACGCGGCACGCCGGGCTTCTCCGGTGCCGACCTCGCCAACCTCGTCAACGAGGCCGCGCTGCTGGCTGCCCGTCGCAACAAGCGTCTCGTGACGCAGTCGGAGTTCGAAGATTCCAAGGACAAGGTCATGATGGGCGCCGAGCGCCGGTCGATGGCCATGACCGAGGAGGAGAAGCTCGCCACCGCCTACCACGAGGCCGGCCACGCGCTCGTCTCGCTCAAGGTGCCGGGCGGCGATCCGCTGCACAAGGTGACGATCATTCCGCGTGGCCGCGCCCTCGGCGTGACCATGAACCTGCCCGAGCGCGACAAGCTCAGCTACTCCAAGCAATGGTGCGAGGCCCGCGTCGCCATGTCGTTCGGCGGCCGCGTTGCCGAGCAGGCCATCTACGGCAAGGAGCACCTCAACACCGGCGCCTCCAGCGACATCATGCAGGCGACCAACATCGCCCGCCGCATGGTCACCGAGTGGGGCATGAGCGAGAAGCTCGGACCGCTGCTGTATAACGAGAACCAGCAGGAGGTCTTCCTCGGCCACGCCATCACGCAGCGCCAGAACATGTCGGAGGACACCGCGCGCCTGATCGATCAGGAGATCCGCCGCATCGTCACCGACGGCGAGAACCGCGCGCGCGAGGTGATCGAGACCTGCCGTCATGAGCTTGAGGCCATCACCCAGGCGCTGATGGAGTACGAGACCATCTCCGGCGACGAGGTTGCCGCCCTGATGCGTGGCGAGAAGATCGTCCGCAAGCCCGACGATGACCTGCCCAGGGGCGAGATCGGCGGCTCTGCCGTTCCGAGCGCCGGCGGACGCCTGCGCCCCTCCGGCGGCGCCGGCCCCATGGAGCCCCAGCCCTCCTGACGCGCGCCCTTTGACCTGAGGGTTGCAAACGAACTAGAAGCGGCCGCGAACTCTTTCGCGGCCGCTTTGCTTTTCGGAGGGCAATACGCAGCATGCAGCGCTCGATCTATCTGCGCCCTGTCGGCATCTTCCCCGCGCCCGCCGACCCCGACGAGGCGACCTTCGCCGGCCTGCCGCTCGCCGGCCAGCCGTTGCGTTTCACCACCGTCGAGATCGCCGAGCGCGACGGCGCCCGCATCTCCCGCCGCATCGTCACCCTCAGCGACGCCGTTGAGCGCGACTGGGGCCGCGGCACCATCGATGCCGCCCGCGACCTCGAAGCGCTCTCCGCCCCGCGCCCCCGCCTTGCCGGCCTCGCCCTCGACCGCCCGCGCATCATGGGTATCGTCAATGTCACCCCCGACAGCTTCTCCGACGGCGGCCAGCACGACGAGGCGCAAACTGCCATCGCCCATGGCCTCAAGCTGGCGGAGGAGGGCGCAGAGATCCTCGACATCGGCGGCGAGTCGACCCGCCCCGGCGCCGCCTATGTCCCCGTCGAGGAAGAACTGCGCCGCGTCCTCCCCGTCATCGAGGGCCTGCGCGCACGCACCGACGCGCTGATCTCCGTCGACACCCGCAAGGCCGAGGTCATGCGCCGCGCCGCCGCCGCTGGCGCCGACATCCTCAACGACGTCTCCGCCCTGACGCACGACCCCGATGCCATGGCCGCCGCGGCCGAGAGCGGACTGCCCATCATCCTCATGCATGCGCAAGGCGACCCGCGCACCATGAACGACAACCCGCAGTATTCCGACGTCGTGCTCGACGTGTTCGACTATCTGGAAAGCCGCATCCGCGCCTGCGAGGCGGCAGGCATCCCGCGCGCCAAGCTCATCACCGACCCCGGCATCGGCTTCGGCAAGCATCTGCACCACAACGTCGCAGTCATGGCGGCGCTGTCTCTCTATCATGCGCTGGGCGTGCCGGTGCTGCTCGGCGCCTCGCGCAAAAAGCTGATCGACCACATCTCGGATGTGCCGAACCCGCGCGACCGCGTGCCCGGATCGCTCGCCGCCGCGTTGCTGGGTGCCTCCCAGGGCATGCAGATCATCCGCGTCCATGACGTCGCCGCCACCCGCCAGGCCCTCGACGTCTGGCGCGCCTCGGCAGCCGGCACGGACAAAGCTTTGTCTTAGCCACGCAACCTTCCGCCTTGTTTTCGCTTTCGTTACGGAAGGAAAGCTAATTTGAGCCATTCCCCTGGTTGACGGGACGGGGCCTTGGCGGGCGAAGTGGACCGGTAACGTGTTCGCTCACGTCTCCACCGGCGCCCGCTGGCGGTGAGTGGTTGAGGGTGGCGTATGCAATCTGCTTCGCGGAACGGTAAAGTGTCGAGCCGGCGCAACGGTAAGCCGGTGAGCTTGCGTAACGGGGCTTCGCAGCCCAAGGCTATCGTTCGCTCGGTGCCCAAGGCGATACAACCCGTGCCGGCGCCGTCAATTCAAACGACCAAGGGGATCCCCATGTCGCGCCGCTACTTCGGTACCGACGGTATTCGCGGTCTCGCCAACAAGCATCCGATGACGTCGGAGATTGCCCTCAAGGTGGGCATGGCCGCTGGCAAGATCTTCCAGACCGGCTCCAACTATCGCCACCGCGTCGTCATCGGCAAGGACACGCGCCTGTCGGGCTATATGCTCGAAGCCGCGCTGATGTCCGGCTTCACCGCTGTCGGCATGGACGTGTTCCTGCTCGGTCCGATGCCCACCCCCGCCGTCGCCATGCTGACGCGCTCCCTGCGCGCCGACCTCGGCGTGATGATCTCCGCCTCGCACAACCCCTTCGACGACAACGGCATCAAGCTGTTCGATCCCGACGGCTACAAGCTCTCCGACGATACCGAGCGCCGCATCGAGGACCTGATCGATTCCGACACCGCCAGCCTGCTCGCTCCCGCCAGCGCCATCGGCCGCGCCACGCGGGTTGAAAGCGCCCAGGAGCGCTACATCGAATTCGCCAAGCGCACGCTGCCGAAGAACCTGCGCCTCGACGGTCTGCGCATCGTCATCGATTGCGCCAACGGCGCCGGCTACAAGGTTGCCCCCGAGGCGCTGTGGGAGCTTGGCGCCGAGGTCGTGAAGATCGGCGTCGAGCCCAATGGCCGCAACATCAACGACAAGTGCGGCTCGACAGCGCCGGATGCGCTGATCGCCAAGGTGCGCGAAGTGCGCGCCGACATCGGCATCGCCCTCGACGGTGACGCCGACCGCGTCGTCATCGTCAACGAGAAGGGCGACATCGTCGACGGCGATCAGGTCATGGCTGTCATCGCCGAGGAATGGCATCGCTCGGGCAAGCTCACCGCGGGCGGCGTCGTCGCCACCGTCATGAGCAATCTCGGCCTCGAGCGCTACCTGAAGGGCCTCGGTCTCGACATGGTGCGCACCCCGGTCGGCGATCGCTACGTCGTCGAGCATATGCGCAAGCACGGCTACAACGTCGGCGGCGAGCAGTCGGGCCACATCGTCCTGTCCGATTACGTGACGACCGGCGACGGCCTCATCACCGCGCTGCAGCTCCTCGCCGTCGTCGTCTCCACCGGCTCTCCCGTCAGCGAAGTGACCAGACGCTTCGAGCCGCTGCCGCAGATCCTGAAGAACGTGCGCTACTCCAACGGCAGCCCGCTGGAGGATACGCGGGTCGTCAAAGCCATCGACGCCGGCAAGGCCAAGCTCGGCGAAGCCGGCCGCCTCGTCATTCGCCCGTCCGGCACCGAGCCGGTGATCCGCGTCATGGCGGAAGGCGACGACGAACGCCTCGTCTCGACCGTCGTTGGCGACATCGTCGAAGCAGTGCGCGCCGCAGCGGCCGCCTGATCTTTTCTTTCTCTCTCGAACGTGCAACTTGCGGCCTTGAGGTGATCCCTCAGGGCCGCACTTTTTTGCGCGCCGCTGCGCCGGTTAATGCGCAGTTAACACCGCTGCCAGCGCATCGTTTCAAAACGAACCGGCAATTAAGCGGTCCTTAAACCTTCTTCCCCATAGTCCGTCATTGAGCACGTTTGGAGTTCGCCGCTCGCGCCCGCCCAGTCCGGCGGCCATGACGAATCCGAAGGGGAAGTACATGAATACCAATCGCAGTTCCTACGCGTTAGGCGCAGCGCTCGGCTCGGCTCTCGTGCTCGCCGTGTGCGCTCCTGCCAACGCAGCAGACATCTACGACGCCGGCCTCAAGGGCGGCTACGAAGTTGCACCTCCGCCGCCGAGCGACCGCGGAATCTACATCAAGGGCTACATCGGCCAGGCCAATCCTGAGGTCGGCAACATGTGGAACGAGGTGTACGACGGCGGCAACTTCTCCGTTCAGGACCACGACATCAAATCGAGCACGCTGTACGGCATCGGTGTGGGCTGGCAAGCACGGAGTTGGCTTCGCTTCGACGGCACGATTGAATATCGAGGAGATGCACTGTTCCTCGGCAGCGATCTTTCGAACGCCCCAGGCACCAACGAATATACAGCCGACATCAAGAGCTGGCTTGGTCTCGCCAACGCCTACATCGACATGGGCAACTGGTGTGGCTTCACGCCTTACGTCGGCGCTGGTATCGGCTTCGCCACGATCTCGGTTGAAGGTTTGAGAGACGATGGCCTGAGCTATGGGGCATACGCTAACAGTCCAAGTATTGCTTACGGCGCGGACAAGACGAAGACCAACTTCGCTTATGCCTTTTACGCCGGCGCCAGCTTCGATGTCACCTCACAGGTGACGCTCGATCTGACCTATCGGTGGGCCAATCTCGGTAGTGCGGCGAGCGGACCGGTTACCGCCTACGACACAGATGTTGCGGCCTATTCCGGCCAGCACATCAAGGACATCACCTCCAACGATGTGATGCTCGGCGTGCGCTACAAGCTGCAGCGTGAGCCCGTGTCCTACGTGCCGGTGAAGTAATCGGCCCGCGCTCCACTAAGGAGCGCTGCTATCAAGACTTGGTCGGGCCCCGCGAAACGGGCCCGGCCACAAACAGCCCGGCGTCGATCGAGGCTGCCTGAAGTCCAAGTTCGATTTCCTAGTTTGCTTACGCGTGAGGCCGGCGCCAGGGAGGCGCACCGGTCTTAAAAAGCAGAGTTAGGACGTCGGCGGCCTTCAAGCCAGCCAGCCGTCAGCTAAGGATCGACGCAGATGCACCGCGCACTCAGCAGAATTTCGCTCGCCCTGGCGATCGCCGCCAGCATGGCTGCCACCGCCTTGTCGCCCGCACTGGCAGACGGCGACCCCTACTACTCCAACGGCATCAATCCATCCGGCGTGCGCACGCCTGTGCCCGCACCCATCCCTGTCGCTGTCGAGGAAGCCGAATGGTACTTCCGCGGTGACTTCGCCGCGGGCTTCGGCGGCTCGCCCTCCGTCAACGTGCTCGGCACCAATCTCGTCGAGAGCGTGCTCGGCTCCGGTTCAGGCGTCTGGTCGCAAAGCTTCGAGCCCTCGTTCACCGGTGGCGCAGGTGTCGGCTACATCTGGAGCCCCAACTGGCGCACCGACTTCACCGTCGACGTTCACTCCATCATGCACACCGAGCAATCGGGCACCGGCAACGGCGTTTTCGACACCGTGCCGTTCACTGATGGTTACGTGCAAGACAAGACCAAGATGATGTCGACCATCCTCTTGCTCAACGCCTACTACGACTTCCGCACCGGCACGCCCTGGACGCCCTACATCGGCGCCGGCCTCGGCTTCTCGGTCAATCAGCTCACCCAGAGCTTCGAGGTTGCTTCGGGCCCCGTCGACTACACCACCAGCCAGCAGAGCACCGACGTCGCCTTCGCCGCCGCGGCCATGGTGGGTGTCTCCTATGACTTCTCCTCGTTCTTCGCCATCGACGTGAACTACCGCTTCCTGCACATCGGCGGCTCTCAGGTCACGCTCGAGGACGCCGAGCTGCCGGCCTCCACTGTCGAGATCGGCGGCCTCAACGAGCATCAGATCCGCGCCGGCTTCCGCTTCTACGTCAACTGAGCCCGGCGCACCGCGATCGCGTAGGGGTGGCCTCGTGCCACCCCTTTTGTTTTTACGCCCTCTGTTGACGCACCGTCCCCCGCATACCTAGATGCGCGCGTCATGAACGAGATCGAAAAACCAGCGCAGCGCCCCTTTCGCCCGCTCTTCTCCAGCGGTCCGTGCGCCAAGCGCCCCGGCTGGACGCCGGATGTTCTGAGCTCGGCGCTGCTCGGCCGCTCGCATCGCTCGGCCGCGGGCATTGCGCGCATCAAGCAGGCGATCGACACGACGCACGACCTGCTGCAACTGCCGGCCGGCTATCGCCTCGCCATCGTGCCCGGCTCTGATACCGGCGCTTTCGAGATGGCGCTGTGGAACATGCTCGGTGCGCGCGGCATCGATGTCCTTGCCTGGGAAGCTTTCGGCAAGCGCTGGGTCACCGACATCGTCGCCGAGCTGCGACCCAATGATGTCCGCGTGCTCAGCGCCGACTATGGCCACCTGCCGGATCTGGCTGCCACCGATTTCAATCGCGATGTCATCTTTCCCTGGAACGGCACCGCATCGGGCGTGCGCGTGCCCGATGGCGAATGGATCGCTGCCGACCGCCGCGGCCTCACCTTCGTTGACGCCACCTCCGCGCTCTTCGCCCAGGACATCGACTGGTCCAAGGTCGATGTCGCCACCTTCTCCTGGCAGAAGGTGCTGGGCGGCGAGGCCGCGCACGGCATGATCATCCTGTCGCCGCGCGCGATCGAGCGTCTCCTCACGCACCGGCCGTCCTGGCCAATCCCCAAACTGTTCCGCCTCGTCGATGGCAGCAGGCTCGACGAAGGCGTGTTCGCTGGCGAGACCATCAACACGCCGTCGATGCTGTGCGTCGAGGACTATCTCGATGCGCTGCGCTGGGCGAAGTCCATCGGTGGGCTCCCCGCCCTGCGCGAGCGCGCCGATGCAAACGCCGCAGTCCTGTTCGGCTGGATCGCGCGCACGCCGTGGATCGCCAACCTCGCCGCCGATCCGGCGACGCGCTCGAACACGTCCGTCTGCATGCGCTTCACGCAGGTTGCCGGAGGCGCCTCCGCAGAGCGCCGCATCGCCGACCGCATGACCGCGCTTCTGGCCGGCGAAGGCGTCGCCTACGACATCGGCGCCTACCGCACCGCCCCGCCCGGCCTGCGCGTCTGGTGCGGCGCAACGGTTGAACGCGCCGACCTCGAGGCGCTCTTGCCCTGGCTCGATTGGGCCTACGGCAAGGCGTTGGCCCATCAGAATTAACGCCGCTCGTGGCCATCGCACCTGTTGTCATAATTCAGACGTGAAACGCCCCCACTCGTCTGGCGGGGCACCCCGACGATTTGGGGCATTGGATCGAGAAAAGGGATGGGGCAAACGATGCGCACCGCTGCCGCGATTATTGGCGCCGCCATTTTTGGCGTCCTCGCAGGACCGGCGCTGGCGGCCGAGATTCCCGTGACGTCGCACATCGAGAGCGTCACCGTGTTCCCGTCCGGCGCCGAAGCGACCCGTGCCGCCAAGCTCGCCCTGGAGAAAGGCGAGCACACGCTTGTGCTCAGCGACTTGCCGGCCGAGGTCGTGCCCGGCTCCATCCGCGTCGACGGCAAGGCCACGGCCGGCCTCGAAATCCAGTCCGTCGACACCCACCGCCGCTACATTCCGCGTGCCGACCAGGCAGCCCTGCAGGCCGAGCGCAAGAGCATCGAGGACGAGATCGAGAAGCTGCGCGACGAGCGTGGCGTCATCCAGGGCCAGCAGGACGCCGCGCAGACGCAGAAGATGCTGCTGCAGAATCTCGCCCAGCTTCCCGCGCGCCCGCAACCCGAGCAGGGCCAGCCCGCACCGGGCGCAACGCCGCTGCCACAGACCGACTGGCAGCAGATCCTTTCTCTCATCGGCTCCGGCATGGTCGATGCGCAGCGCTCCGCGCTCGATGCCGAAGTGAAGCAGCGCGATCTCGACCGCCGCATCGAGGAGCTGGAAAAGAAACTGTCCGCGCTTGCTCCAGGACGCGTCGAGCAGACGGAGGTCAAGGTCTTCGTCGTCGCTGCCGCACCATTGGAAGCCGACTTCACCATTCGCTATCAGGTGCCGAACGCGAGCTGGAGCCCGCGCTACGATGCGCGGCTCGTCACCGGCTCCAAGACCGCACCGCCCGTGCTCGAACTGGCCCGCCGCGCCGAC
>Ga0164243_10012347_pt1 | contig 12108 bp, 11 predicted proteins | sample OricompcompostOP_FD_108781 | JGI IMG/M metagenome (GOLD analysis project Ga0164243, IMG submission 108781) | Organic Plus compost microbial communities from Emeryville, California, USA - Original compost - Organic plus compost (OP) | ecosystem: Engineered > Solid waste > Mixed feedstock >...
CCACTGGGTGGAGCACTGCAGCGGCATGGCGACCACGTCGTCCGCGCCGCCGATGCCGTGCGGGAAGCCCTGGTTGCCCAGCGCCGCGTCGGTGCCGGTGTCCAGCATCGTGTGCACCGGGTTCGTGCGCCGCCGCCAGCCCTTCTGCGGGCCGTCCATGTCGAAGCGCAGCGACAGGGAGAACGAGGTGCCCTGCCGTACCAGCGCGGCGCCCTCGCGGCGCTTGGCCGCGGTCAGGAAGTTGATCGTGCCGAGGCGGTCGTCGGCGCCCCAGCGGCCCCAGTTGGAGTACGCCGCGGCGGCCTCGGCGATGGCGCCCTCGGGGTCCGTGCGGTTCATGCGTCCTCCGCCACGCAGCGGTTGCGCTGCACGCCGAGGCCCGTGATGGCGCCCTCCATGACGTCGCCGGGCTCCAGCAGCCGGCCCCAGTGCAGGCCGTTGCCGGCCGGGCTGCCGGTCAGCAGCAGGTCGCCGGGCAGCAGCCGTACGGCCTGCGACGCGTACGCGACCAGCCGGGCCACCCCGAAGATCATGTCCTTGGTGCTCTCGTCCTGCCGGACCTCGCCGTTGAGCCGCAGCGTGACGCGCAGGTCGCCGGGGTCGCCGAGGAACGCCGACGGCACCAGGTACGGGCCGAGCGGGGTGAACGTCGGCGGGTTCTTCGCGCGCAGCCAGTCGGTGCCGATCTCCGGCATGTCGCGGCGGAACACCGCGTCCCGCGCGGTCAGGTCGTTGGCGATCGTGTACGCGGCGACGTGGTCGAGCGCTCGCTCGACCGGCACCCGGTAGGCCGGTCGGCCGATCACCGCGGCCAGCTCCAGCTCCCAGTCCGGCTTCGCGCACCAGGCCGGCAGCACCACGTCGTCGTACGGGCCGGTCACCGCGGAGGGCAGGCCGATGAACAGGTACGGCTCGCCCTCGGCCGCGCGCCGGTCCATCATCGCCGCCGTCTCCGCGCGGACCCGCTCGGCGGGGCGGCCGTCCGCCGGCTCGTGCGCCACGGCCAGGTCGATGACGTGCGTGCGGTAGTTGGCGCCCGACTGCAGGATCTGCCGCGGTTCGACGGGCGCGTGCACGGTCAGCCCGTCCAGCGGGCGCCATCCGCTCCGTACGGTGCCCGCCGCGTCGAGCAGCTCCGGCCACGCCTCGTCCCAGCGTTCCAGCAGGTCCCGGGTCGTACGGGCGAGCGCGGACAGGTCGAGGACCCGGCCGTCGGCGACCAGGCCCGCGAACGGGGCGCCGTCCGCCGCGGAGAAGGTGCCGACCGCGAACGGGCCGGCCGGTTTCGGGTGTGCGTCCACGCCCCTAACCTTGGGGCGTCCCGAGGGATTTGAGAAATAGATCCCCCGGATGACCGCCATCGACCGCATGGATGGGACGCGCCCGTGAACCTGGCCAGCCTCGACCTCAACCTCCTGGTCGCGCTGCGCGCCCTGCTCGAGGAGCGCAACGTCACCCGGGCCGGCCGCCGGATCGGCCTCAGCCAGCCCGCCACCAGCGCCGCCCTCGCCCGGCTGCGCCACCACTTCGCCGACGACCTGCTGGTCCGTACGGGCAACGGGTACGAGCTGACGCCGCTCGGCACGGCGCTGATCGCGCCCTGTACGACCGCCTGCGGCCTGCTGGAACGGCTGTTCACCAGCCGCGCCGAGTTCGACCCCGCCACCGAGGCGCGCGCGTTCACCATCATCGCCTCCGACTACGCGGTCGCCGTCTTCGGCGCCGCGCTGGCCCGCGCCCTGCACACCGCCGCCCCCGCGTGCCGCCTGACCTTCCGGCAGATCGGCCCGGAGATCGACGAGAACACCGACGCCGCGCTGAGCGCCGTCGACGGCCTGCTCATGCCGCACGGCATCCTCAGCGGCTTCCCCACCGTCGAGCTCTACCAGGACGAATGGGTCTGTGTGCTCGCCGACGACCACCCCGAGATCGGCGACCACCTCACCATGGACGACCTCGCCCGCCTCCCCTGGGCCGTCTACCAGCGCCCGTACGACGCTCCGGCCGCCCGCCAGCTCAGCATGCTCGGCCTCGAACCCCACGTGGAGGTGTCCGTCCAGAGCTTCCAGCTCCTGCCCGGCCTCGTCGCCGGCACCCGCCGCGTCGCCCTCATCCAGCGGCGCCTCGCCGAACAGCTCACCCCGGCCGCCCGCGTCCGCATCCTGCCGTGCCCCTTCGAAGCGGTCCCCGTCCAAGAGGCCCTCTGGTGGCACCCCGTCCACACCCAGGACGCCGCCCACCGCTGGCTCCGCGAAACCGCCGCCCACGTAGCCGCCACCCTGGACGGAGCGCACCCGCACGGACCGGTGTAACCCCTCGTAGCCCACCCTGCCCGGGACAAGGCCTCGCTCCGGGAAACCCCTGCCCGGAATGGAGGTCTCGCTCCGCGAGACCCGCCCCGCCTGGATAAAGGCCTCGCTCCGCGAGACTGATTTCTTTGCGCGTGCGGCCGCCGTCGAGGCCGGTCGCCGTTTGCGCGGCACAGCCTGGACGCCCACCGCAGGCAACGCTTTGAACCCTGGCGGTACCGCGACGGCGTGGCCAAGACTCTGCACTCTCCGCCCGTGCAGATTCCTGGCACGGGGGCGTTGTTGTACTTCCAGGGTTCCAGGCGTCGCCTGCGGCGGGCATCCAACCCCGCGCGGGGTTGCGCGAAGCGCACGCTTTTCGGCTCGGCGCCCTGGCTGTACCACCACGCCCCCGTGCCTGGAATCTGCACAGGCCCTCGCCCGGCATCCTGCCCGCGCAAACGGCGCCCCCACGCGCAAAAAATCAGTCTCGCGAAGCGAGGCCATTTCACCGTGCATAGCGGGGAGACACGTTCCCACCGCCCCGCTCCCCGCGGTGGACGGCGCCTCCGTCGTGCTCTAAATTGTTTACGGTACCGTTCCGTTAATAAAGGCGGTGGACCCGTGGAGCGTACGGACGTGCTGGTGGCCGGGGCGGGGCCGACCGGGCTGGCGTTGGCGTGCGGGCTGGTCATGCAGGGGGTGTCGGTGCGGGTGGTGGACACGGCCGCGGGGCCGGCGACCACGTCGCGGGCGAACTTCCTGCACGCGCGCGGGTCGGAGGTGCTGGCCCGGCTCGGGGCGCTCGGGAGCCTTCCCGAGGAGTCGGTACGGGCCATGCGGGTCACCACGTACCTGGGCGACCGGCCGATCATGCGGCTGCGGTTCGGCGATCCGGGGCTGCGGACCGCCGCGCCGCCGATGGTGATCTCCCAGGCCCGGGTGGAGGCGGCGCTGCGCGACCGGCTGAGTGAGTTCGGCGGCGCCCCGGAATGGGGTGCGCCGCTGGTGGACGCCCAGGCGGACGGCGCGGGGGTCACCGCCGTACTCGGTGACGGCCGGTCCGTGCACGCGAGATGGCTGGTGGGCTGCGACGGCACCGGCAGTACGGTCCGCAGGCTCGCCGGCATCGGGTTCCCGGGCGTCAAGGTCAGCGAGCGGTTCCTGCTCGCGGACCTGCACCTGGACTGGGACCTGGACCGCGGCGGTACGAGCGGCTGGATCCACCCGGCCGGCCTGCTCGGCGCCATGCCGATGCCCGATCCGGACGGCCGCGGCGACCTGTGGCGGCTGCTCGCCTACGACCCGGGCGGTACCGGCGAGAAGCCGTCCGAGGAGGAGATCCTCGACCGGTTCGCCGCGATCATCCCCGAGCGCACCGGCGACACGTCCGTACGGATCCGGGACGCGGTGTGGCTGTCGCTGTTCACCGTGCACCGGCGGCTGGCCGAGGCGTACCGGCGCGGGCGGATTCTGATCGCCGGGGACGCGGCGCACGCGCACGCGCCGTTCGGCGGTCAGGGCATGCTCACCGGCCTGGGCGACGCGGAGAACCTCGCCTGGAAGCTGGGGCTCGTCGTCCGGGGCGTGGCGGGCGAGCCGCTGCTGGACACCTACGAGGCGGAGCGGCGCCCGCTGGCCACCGAGGTGCTGCGCGGCACCACCGCCGTCACGCGGATGAACATCACGAGGAACGCGGCCGGGCGGTTCCTGCGCGACCAGGTGGCGGTGCGGCTGTTCGGCCTGCCCTGGATCCAGCGCCGGGCCACGTACACGGCGTCCCAGCTGTGGGTGAGCTACCGGAAGGGCCCGCTCGGAGGTGCCGGCCGCAAGCCGCGCCCCGGCGACCGGATCGGCGACCTGGACTGCGTGCGTACGGACGGCACGCGCACCCGCCTGCACACCGCGCTGCGCGGACGCTGGGCGCTGCTCGACCCCGCGGCGGACGCGGACGGCCTGGCCGCCGCAGCCCGTGCGCGGCTCGGGGAGCACGTCGTACCGCTCCGCCCCGGGACGGAAGGCCCGGGCGACGCCCTGCTGGTCCGCCCGGACGGCCACCTGGCCTGGCGCGGCCGCGACGCCGCCGCCCTCGGGCGCTGGCTGGACGGCGTCCTGCGGGACGGGCGGGCCCCCCGATGAGCCCGGCGCGCGGCCGGGGCCGCCCGCGCGACCCGGCCGTCGACGCCGCCATCCTCCGGGCGGCCTACGACCTGTTCCTCCAGCGCGGCATCGACGGCGCCAGCATCGAGCAGATCGCCAAGCGCGCCGACGTCGGCAAGCTGACCGTGTACCGCCGCTGGTCATCGAAGGAGGAGCTGGTCGCCCAGGCCATCGAGGCCGCCGTCGAGCAGGCCGACTGGCCGTCCAACGACCGGCTCGCCGCCATGTCCGTACGCGAGCTCGCCGAGCGCACGCTGGACCAGCAGGCCGAGACCGCCGCCAGTCCGGAGTTCCGTACCCTGGTCGCCCGGATCTTCGGCGCCGGCGTCAGCCATCCGTCGCTCATGCAGGCGTACTGGACGCACTACATCGTCCCCCGCCGCAAGGCCACCGCCGCCCTGCTGGAACAGGCCAAGACCGACGGCACCCTCCCCGGCGACACCGACGTCGAGGTGCTCATCGACATGATGGCCGGCGCCGTGATCTACCGCGTCCTCCAGCCCGACCCGCCCGGCGCCGCCGAGATGCGCCGCTACCTCCACGCCCTGTACCACCAGGCGGGCCTCCTGTGACCGGCGTTCAGGCGAGGGCGAAGTAGCGCAGCCACAGGTACGGCGCGGCCAGGACGACGGAGATGGCGGCGATGACGGCGCCGTAGCGGGTGAACTGCCAGAAGGTGATCTCGGTGCCGTTGCGTTTGGCGAGGCCGAGGGCGACGACGTTGGCGCTGGCGCCGACGGCGGTGGCGTTGCCGCCGAGGTCGGCGCCGAGCGCGAGGGCCCACCACAGGGCGTGCGCGCCGGGGCTGCCGTGTTCGTCGGCGACGAGGCCGGCGACGACGGGGGTCATGGTGGCGACGAACGGGATGTTGTCCACGATGCCCGACATCACCGCGGACAGGATGAGCAGGGCCATGGCGGCCACCAGCAGGTGACCGCCGGTGGCGGTGGCCAGCGCGCGGGCGACGACGTCGATGACGCCGGTCTTGACCAGCGCGCCGACCATCACGAACAGGCCCATGAAGAAGACCAGCGTCTCCCACTCCACGTCGGCCAGCGCCTGCGGGGTGGTGATGCGGGAGACGAGCACGAGCAGCCCGGCGCCGAGCAGCGCGACGACCGACGGCTGGGCGTGCAGCACGGTGTGCAGCGTGAACCCGGCCAGCACCAGGACCAGGACGCCGAGGCTCTGCGCGAGGAGCTTGCGGTTCTCGATGGCCTCGCGTTCGGACAGCGCCATCACCTCGGCCACCCGGTCCGGGTCGGAATGGAAGGCGTCGCGGAACATCCACCGGCACACCGCGACGAACACGACGAGCAGCACGAGGATGAACGGGCCGAGGTTGACCAGGAAGTCGTTGAACGACAGGCCCGCCTTGCTGCCGATGATGATGTTCGGCGGGTCGCCGATCAGCGTGGCCGTGCCGCCGATGTTGGACGCCAGCACCTCGGCGATCAGGTACGGCACCGGGTTCAGCGCCAGCCGGTCGCACACCAGGAACGTGACCGGCGCGATCAGCAGTACGGTCGTGACGTTGTCCAGCAGCGCCGAGGCCACGGCCGTGATCACCACGAAGATCGCCAGCACCAGGAACGGCCGCCCGCGCGCCCGCTTGACCGCGAAGATCGCCAGGAACTCGAACAGCCCGGTCTGCTTGATCACCCCGACGATGACCATCATGCCGAGCAGCAGGAAGATCACGTTCCAGTCGATCCCGGCCGCCTCGGAATGGTACGCGGTCGGCCCGTCGGTGAACCCCAACACCAGCATCACCGACGCCCCGCCCAGCGCGGCCGCCACCCGATGCACCCACTCCGTAGCGATCAGCACGTAGGTCGCGGCGAAGACGACCACCGCGAGGATCTGGACGGCCGTCATCGGTTCGGCCCCGGCGCGCGCATCCCACCACCCTAGATGGACCGGCCCCGGTCACGGACCGATGAGTTCTCCGACGGGCTCGGGTCATGACGGAGACCGACGGATTCAGGGAGTTGACGTCATGAGCGACGAACCGGAAGTGGTGCTGGGGCCGTTCTCGTCTCCGGGGGCGCGGGCCACGCCGTGGGCGTCGGCGCTGGCGGTCCTGGGCGAGGCGGAGGTGTGCTGGCTGTCCACGGTACGGCCGGACGGGCGGCCGCACGTGACGCCGCTGCTGGCGGTGTGGAGCCTGGACGGCGTGTGCTTCACCACCGGCGGCCAGGAGCGCAAGGCGCGGAACCTCGACCGCAACCCGCACTGTGCGCTGACGGCCGGCACGCACGCGTTGACCGGCCTGGACGTCGTCATCGAGGGCGCCGCGTCCGTCGTGGCCGACCGGCCCGCGCGCGAACAGGCCGTGGCGGACCTCGAGACCAAGTACGGCGCCCACCTGACCGGCCCCGAAGGCACCTGGTACGGCCTGGGCGCGGCCGTCATCACCGGCGACGTCCGCCTGTACCGGCTCGCGCCGGCGACCGGGTTCGCGTTCGGCAAGCTGCCGGCGTCCAGCCAGACCCGCTACACCTGGCGGCACCGGTCATGACGGCGCCCTCCCGCAGCACAAGGTCCAGGCCGTAGGGCGGTCCGGTGTTCCGCGCGTAGCGGTCGGCTCAGTGGCTGACCGTGTAGTGCAGGTGCAGGACGCGGTCGCCGTGCACCACCTGGTCGGGGTCGTCGAGGAGGGTCGTGCCGGTGTGGCGGCCGAAGAAGGGGACTCCTTGGCCGAGGACGACCGGGGCGACGTCCATCGCGACCTCGTCGACGAGGCCGGCCGAGAAGGCCTGGCCGCCGACGTCGCCGGCGGTCACGCAGACGAGGCCGTCGCCGGCCAGGTCTTTGGCGAGCGCGATGCCCGCCTCGACGGAACCGGCGGTGTGGAACGGTGCGCCGGGGTGGTCGGCGAGCCACGTCTCCGGTAGCGGCCGGTGGGTGACGACGACCAGCTCGTCGCCGGCGGCGGGCTTGCCGTCCCAGCCGTTCGTGGTGTCGAACAGGTGCCGGCCGATCACCGTGACCTTGATGGCGTCCCAGAAGGGCTGGACGTAGTCCGCGGACGCCCGCGAGACCCGGAAGGTCCAGCCGCTCGCGCCGGCGGTCACCTCGGTGCCGCCGTTGACGTACCAGTCGAACAGCGGCCCGACCGAGTCGTCGGGACGGGCGATGTAGCCGTCCACCGACACCACGGCCTGCATCACGACCCTGGCCATCTTCCCTCCTCAGCCGAACGCCGGGACGATCACGCGAGCGGGCTCTCCTGTGCTGGATGGGCTAGCGGTCGTGCGCGCGTAGCCAGTCAGCGTAGTCGCGGACGGCGCGGGCGACGTCGTACTCCGGCCGGAAGCCGGTGTCCTCGCGCAGCCGGGTGATGTCGAGGTGGCCACCGGCGGGACGGCCGGGGTCACTGCCGTCCGGAAGGACGATGTTCGCGCCCGGCACCGTCGCGTTGATCGCGGCGACCACCTCGCCGTACGGGATCAGCCGGCCGGACGAGACGTTGTAGATGCGGTGGTTCAGCCGCTCCGCCCGCATGAGCAGCGCGATCGCGCGGCCGCAGTCCTTGACGTAGCAGAGGTCCGTGGCGTCCCCGGCGTACGCGGGCGGGCGCGGCGGCGTGAGGTCGGCGTCCTCGCCCCAGACCGCCGCGCTGAGCAGGCGGGGAAGCGCGAAGAACGGGTTGTCGGGCAACCCCAGGGGGCCCCAGATCGTGCCGATCCGCAGGCTCACCGCCTCGAACCCGGCGTCGTCGCCGGCCAGCGCGGCGAACAGCTCACCGGCCTTCTTCAACACCGGGATCTGGTGCGCAGCGACCACCGGCAGCGCGGCGTCCTCGCGCCACGGGACCTCCGCCACCCCCGCGTACACGGCGATCGTGCTCGCGACCGCGCACCGCCGCACGCCCCACGCCCGCGCCGCCTCGAGGACGTTCAGCAGGCCGGTGACGTCCGCGCGCAGGTACGCGATCGGGTCGGGCAGATCGTGGCGGGCGGCGGCGAGGTGCACGATGCCGGTGATCTCGTGCCGCTTGCCGAGGTCGAGGACGGCTTCGCGGTCGGTGGTGTCCAGCGGCTCGACCACGACCCGGCCGGCGGGCTCGCCGGCGAGGAACTCCGGCAGCGCGTGCGACCGGTGCGCGGTGAGGACGACGGACTCGCCCAGGTCGAGCAGCGCCCGCGCGGTGTGCGACCCGATCGACCCCAGACCGCCGATGACGAGGATCATGCCGTACCTCCCAGGCCCGAGACGATCGGACGGCTCGTTTGCGTGATCACGACGCTAGGCCGGGACCGGGCGCCCCGCTTGTACGAAACGGCCATCCACGCCGCGGAGCATCGGGAGGTAGGACGCGGCGTGGTCGTGCCCGCAGGCGCAGGCGGCGCCGTACTGGGCCAGCAGCTCACCGGGCGTCGCCCCGGCGAGCCGGCGGCACTCGCGGCTGAGGTGGGACTGGTCGTGGTAGCCGGCCTCGACCGCCCACCGGGCGAGATCGGCGTCCGCGGCCTCCTGGTCGACCGAGGCCTGGACGCGGGCGATGAAGCCCTGGAACCGCAGGATACGGTGCAGCTCCTTGGGCCCCAGGCCGACCGCGGACCGGCAGCGGCGGCGCAGCTGGCGCTCGGAAATGGACAACAGCTCCGGCAGGACGGCGGTACCGCGGCCGGACCCCGGCATCAGATGCCCGACGGCCTCGGTCACCAGCGGGTCGAGACCGCCGGCGGACCGTAGGAGGAACGCCTGGAGAGCGGCGAGCGCGGCCCCGGGCGTGGCGGCCGCCCCGAGGACGTCGGTCAGGCGGGCCTGGTCCCGCCAGATCTCGGCGCCCGCGACGCTCTGGTCGACGAGCGCCTCGGCCGGCATGCCGGCCAGACCGCCGAGCGCGCCCGGGCGCAGCCGTACCCCGACGACCGTGCCGCCCGCCGGAATGTCGTGGTGCACCGACGTGGTCAGCGGCCCGAGCAGCCGCGGCGCCGTCCCGAGGACGCACCGCACCTCCGCGCCGCCGTGCGGCACGTGCCGCTGCGCCACCGCCGCGTCACCGACCCGCTGCACCCAGACGGAGGAGGCGAACCGGGCGAGCGCGGGCATCGGCGCGCGCTCCACGAACGACGACTCTCCGGCCATCGCCCCATCCTGCCAAACCGCACAGGTCAGCCGGAGGCGTCCTCGCGGTGGGTGGAGCGGACGACGACCAGGCGGTCGCCGGCCTCCAGGCGGGCGCAGCCGGGGTGGTCGTAGGGCATCTTGTGGCCGGCGCGGATGACGGCGACCACGAGGTCGTCGGCGTCGCGTCCGTGCCGGCCGACCTCGCCGGGGTGGACGTCGCGCTCGACGAGATCCTGGCCGGTGCCGTGGATGAGCAGGTCGTGCACGACCGAGCCGGCCTGCGGCTGGGCGGCCGCGGTGCCGAGCAGCCGGCCGGCGGTCTCCGATGTGGTGATCACCTGGTCGGCGCCGCTCTGCGCGAGCAGCGGCTCGTTCTCCGACTCGCGGACGCAGGCGACGATCGACGCCGCCGGGTTGAGCTGCCGGGCGGTCAGCGTCACCAGTACAGCCGTGTCGTCGCGGTCGGTCGCGACGAGCACCTTCGCGGCCCGGGCGACCCCGGCCCGGCCCAGCACCTCGCTGCGGGTCGCGTCGCCCACGACGCCGACCAGGCCGGCCTCGTTGGCGTCCTCGACCATCGCCGTGGAGCCGTCGACCACCACGATCGCGGAGTCGTGCACCCCGTTGTCCCTCAGCGAGGCGATGGCGCTGCGGCCCTTCGTGCCGTAGCCGACGACGATCGTGTGGTCGTGCACGCGCGAACTCCAACGGTTGAGGCGGATCTCCTGGCGGGTGCGCTGCGCGAGCACCTGCAGCGTCGTGCCGACCAGCAGGATCAGGAACACCAGCCGCAGCGGCGTGATCAGCGCGGTGTTCACCAGCCGGGCGTGCGGCGTGATCGGCACGATGTCGCCGTATCCGGTGGTGGTCAGGGTGACCGTCGCGTAGTACGCGGCGTCGAGCAGCGACAGGGAGCCGCCCGCGGAGTCGCGGTAGCCGTCGCGGCCGAGGTAGACGATCACGACCACGGCGAACAGCAGGGCCAGCGCCAGCACCAGGCGGGTGAGCACGGCGTACACCGGCCGGACCCGCATGGTCGGCAGCCGCACCCGGCCCAGCGCACCGCCCCTACCCCCGTTGATCACCCGCCCAACCGTACTGGCCACGCCGCCGTACCCCTGGACGCCGTCCCCGATGTGTCCTCCAATGGAGGATGATCGACAACTCGAGGAGGGCGCGCCCCGATGGACTTCCTGACCCGCGGTGACGTACGGATCGCCTACGACGTGCACAACCCCGGCGGGGCCGGGACGCCGCTGCTGCTCTCGCACGGGTTCTCGGCGACCGGGCGGATGTGGGACGCCAACGTGGACGTGCTCGGCGCGGACCGGCCGGTGGTCACCTGGGACCAGCGGGGGCACGGGCGCAGCTCGGCGCCGCACGACGCGAGCCGGTACGGGGAGGACGCGTGCCTCGGGGACATGGCCGCGCTGCTGGACGCCGTCGGGGCCGAGCGGGCCGTCATCGGCGGCATGTCGCTCGGCGGGTACCTCGCGCTCGCCTTCCATCAGCTGTACCCGGAGCGGTGCGCGGCGCTGCTGCTGGTGGACACCGGGCCGGGGTACAAGAGCGACCGCGGCCGCGCGGCGTGGAACGAGCACTGTGAGAAGCGCGCGGCGGCGATCGAGGCGGAGGGGTTCGCGGGCGGCGCGTCCACGGAGACGCGGGCGGCCGCGCACGACGACCCGATCGGCCTGGCGTACGCGGCCCGGTACGTGATGGCGCAGCGGGACGACCACGTGATCCGGTCCCTCCCGGACGTCGCCGTGCCCACGCTCGTGGTGGTCGGCGCCGACGACACCGGGTTCCTGGCCGCCACCGACTACATGGAGTCGCACATCGCCGGCGCCCGCAAGGTGGTCATCCCCGACGCCGGCCACGCGTCCAACATGGACCAGCCCGCGGCCTTCAACACCGCGGTCCGCGCCTTCCTCGACGACCTCCCCTGACCGGGTTACGGGTTCACGGCGTTACGGGCGTACGCGGCGGCGGGTGCGGGCCGGGCGGGCGGCGGGGTCGAGGGTGCCGTCCACCACGCGGGCGGCCACTTCGCCGATCTTGGTGTTGTGCGCGCGGGCGTAGCCGCGGATGAGGTCGAAGGCGGCGGTCACGTCGACGCGGCGGCGCTCGGCCAGAAGGCCCTTGGCCTGTTCGATGACGACGCGGCTGTCCAGGGCGTTGCGGAGCTGGGCGGTGAGGCGCTCGTGCTCGTCGAACTGCCGCCGGTGCGCGATCCCGATGCCGGCCGCGTCGGCGATGGCCCGGCCGGCCGCCGCCACCTCGGCGGGCAGCGCGCCGGCGTCCGGGCTGAACAGGGTGATCGCGCCCATCGTGTCACCGCGCCGCGCCACCGGCAGCGCGTGCACGGCGCCGTACCCGGCGGCGCGGGCGGTCGCGCTGAACCGCGGCCAGCGCGGGTCCGGGCCGCGCAGGTCGGGCCGGCGTACGAACCGCCCGGTCCGGTACGCGTCGATGGCCGGCCCCTCGTCGCGCTGCACCTGGTACTCGCCGAGCACCAATGCCTCCGGCGTGGACGCCGCGCTGATGTTCAGCGCCCCGTCCGGCTCGCTGAACAGCACGC
>Ga0164243_10012348_pt1 | contig 12107 bp, 7 predicted proteins | sample OricompcompostOP_FD_108781 | JGI IMG/M metagenome (GOLD analysis project Ga0164243, IMG submission 108781) | Organic Plus compost microbial communities from Emeryville, California, USA - Original compost - Organic plus compost (OP) | ecosystem: Engineered > Solid waste > Mixed feedstock >...
ATCCGTGCACGCAGTGCATCTAACATTTTGCTCAACAACGGCGATCACGTGCCGTTGGGACGGGCATATGCCGGCAGCCTGTAAGATTGACCAAACCCGTGTAACCCAATAAAAAATCCGGAAAAAACCGCTATTTTTGCCGCTTAACAAAACGGAAAAATGCATAGGACACATACGTGCGGTGAACTGACGCTTTCAGATTTAGGCAAAACAGTTGTTTTAAGCGGCTGGGTACAAAAATCCCGTGATCTCGGTGGAATGACCTTTATTGATGTAAGAGATCGATACGGAATTACCCAACTGGTATTTGATGCGGCGGACGACGAGCTTTTGCGGAGCCAGGCAAGAGAACTGGGAAGGGAGTACGTCATCAAAGTGACAGGCAGGGTGATTGAGCGGGAAAACAAAAACCCAAAACTTCCTACCGGCGACATTGAACTTAAGGTTTCTTCACTGGAGGTATTGAATCCTGCAAAGCTTCCGCCGTTTACCATCGAGGACGACACCGACGGTGGCGATGACCTGCGGATGAAATACCGCTATTTGGATCTGCGTCGCAGCGTGGTGCGTAACAATCTGGTTTTGCGGCACAAGCTGGCACAAGAAACCAGAAAATATCTTGATGCAGAGAATTTTCTAGAGGTAGAAACGCCAGTACTCATTAAGTCGACCCCCGAAGGGGCACGCGATTTTGTGGTTCCAAGCAGGATGAATCCGGGCGAGTTCTATGCATTGCCCCAATCGCCACAGACGTTCAAACAGCTGCTGATGGTTTCCGGCTTTGACCGTTACTTCCAGATTGTAAAGTGTTTCCGCGACGAAGACCTGCGTGCGGACCGGCAACCGGAGTTCACACAGATTGATTGCGAGATGGCCTTTGTTGAACAGGAAGACGTGCTGTCCATTTTTGAAGGTCTGGTGAAGCATCTGTTTAAAACGATCAAAGGCGTTGAATTAGGAGATGTGCCACGGATGTCTTTTAGCGACGCCATGCGACTTTATGGGTCCGATAAGCCCGACGTCCGCTTTGGCATGACGTTCGTTGAATTGAATGATGTGCTGAAAGGTGCCGGATTCCCCGTATTTGACCAGGCCGACCTCGTTGTTGGTATCAACGCAGCGGGCTGCGCCAGCTACACCCGCAAGCAGCTGGACGCGTTGACTGATTTTGTAAAGAGGCCTCAGATCGGTGCCAGTGGTCTGGTGTATTTACGTTACAACGAAGATGGGACGTTAAAATCATCCGTTGATAAATTTTACTCGGAGGAACAACTTAGGCGATGGGTGGCGGCTTTTGACGCTAAACCGGGCGACCTGATCCTTGTCATGGCGGGCCAAACCGACAAAGTCAGGAAACAGCTTTGCGAGCTTCGACTGGAAATCGCTTCCCAACTTGGATTGCGGGACAAACGCACCTATGCTCCGTTATGGGTGATGGATTTCCCCTTGTTGGAGTGGGATGAGGAAAGTGGCCGTTTTCACGCGATGCACCACCCCTTTACGTCTCCCAAGCCGGAAGATATCCCTTTATTGGACAGCCAGCCCGCCAAGGTACGCGCCAACGCATACGATCTGGTAATTAATGGTACAGAGGTAGGCGGTGGTTCTATTCGTATACATGATCGGCAACTGCAGTCGGTGATGTTCAAACATCTCGGCTTCACCGCGGAAGAAGCCGAAAAGCAATTCGGCTTCCTCTTAGAAGCCTTTTCGTATGGTGCGCCACCACATGGAGGCATCGCATTCGGCTTCGACCGACTGACGGCTCTGTTTGCCGAACTGGACAGCATCCGTGATGTCATCGCATTTCCAAAGAACAACGCTGGAAGAGACGTAATGATCGATTCGCCGTCGCCTATATCGGGTGAACAACTGGCGGAACTGTCTATCAGCACAACGCAATCGTGACAACACTTTTTATTTTTATACGTTAGATAGTATAGAAATACGCTACATATGCCGTCTACAAAAGAGTCCGCTTTCCTGAAAGACAGCGCTTCCAAGGCTTTTGATACGCGCCATCGGCAAATTATCAACTACAACATTGATAAGTACGACAGCGCCGTTGATATCGGTCTACATCATTTTCAACACATTGAAAATTCAAAGCGGAAAGCCCACATCATCAAGTGGCGGGTGATGGAGAATCTGGATAAGCTTCTCCCGGAGTTTGAATCGAATTTTATCCGGAAGGGTGGTAAGGTGATCTGGGCAAACGATGCGGAGGAGGCTCGAGAGGAAATCTGGAAAATCATGCAGCGCTCGGGGGCAAAGTCTGCCGTAAAGTCCAAATCCATGGTAACGGAGGAGATCGGCCTGAACGAGTTCCTGGAAGAAAAGGGAATCCATACGGTTGAAACAGACCTTGGGGAATACATTGTGCAATTGCTGGGCCAAAAGCCATATCACATCGTAACCCCCGCCATGCATCTTAGTCTCAGCGACATTGCTGCGCTGTTTCACCAGCGTTTCGGTACGCCCGTTGATGCCAGCGCACAGGAATTGACCCTGAAAGCAAGGGAGCTTTTGCGCTCCGGTTACATTCAGGCGGACGTCGGCATTACAGGGGGTAATTTTCTCATTGCCGATACGGGCAGTATCGCCATTACTGAAAACGAAGGTAATGCCCGGCTCTCCACCACGTTCCCCAAGATACATGTTGCTGTCATCGGCATTGAAAAAATCATCCCGTCGCTGGCCGATCTTGATCTCTTCTGGCCCCTGTTGGCAACGCATGGAACCGGGCAGCGCCTGACGGTATACAACAGTATTATTGGTGGCCCCAGGCAAGAAGACGAAACGGACGGGCCGGACGAAATGTATGTCGTTTTGCTGGATAATGGACGAACCACACTCCTCGCTCAAAAAGAACAGCGCCAAGGCCTCTATTGCATACGCTGTGGGGCCTGCCTGAACGGTTGTCCCATATACAAAAATGTGGGTGGTTACACCTATGGAACCACGTACAGTGGCCCTATAGGGTCACTTATTACACCTCATTTGCGGGGCATGGAAGAGTTCAAGCACCTCAGCTATGCATCCAGCCTTTGCGGCAGGTGCTCGGAGGTATGCCCCGTGAAAATAGATATCCACCAGATGCTCCTCCTCAACCGGCGCGATGCGGTAAACGGGGGGATTGTTTCTAAGACCGAAAAGATGGCTTGGAAAGGTTTTACCTATGCCATTACCAAGCGGCGGATTATTGATTTATTCAGCGGAAAATTAAAAAACTTTCTCCTTCGCCGTTTTTTCAAAAAAGCATGGGGTAATCAACGTGACCTTCCGCCGGTTGCCGAAAAATCGTTCAGCCAGCAGTGGAAAGAACGGTCATGAGGCTATCTAAGTTCTGCCGATTCCGCCCAGATATTGATGTTCCCCTCTTTGGCATACGCATCGATCGCTGCCAGCTCTTCATCCGAAAAATGGAGATTCTTCAATGCCGCTACGCAATCTACGACCTGCTCAACCCTGCTGGCACCGATGAGTGCAGAGGTTACCCGTCCATGGCGAAGCACCCAGGCAATGGCCATCTGTGCCAGGGTCTGCCCGCGTTCCTTTGCGATCTCGTTGAGCGACCGAACGTTGGCAAGGTTCTGATCGCTTAAAAATTCGTCGCGAAAGAAGTGCTTGATGTTGCTGGCACGACTTTCCTGCGGTACACCATTCAGGTATTTATCGGTAAGTAAGCCCTGTGCAAGCGGAGAAAAAACGATGGAGCCCACACCCAACTCGTCCAGGCAATCCAGTAATCCATCGGTTTCTACCCACCGGTTAAGCAATGAATAACTGGGTTGGTGGATAAGACAGGGTGTTCCCAATTGTTTGAGGATCGCGACGGCTTCCCGCGTACGCTTCGAATTGTATGAGGAAATACCTATATAAAGCGCTCTACCCGAACGTACGATATGATCCAGTGCAGCCATGGTTTCTTCAAGCGGAGTTTCCGGATCGAACCGGTGCGAATAGAAAATATCGACGTAGTCAACGCCCAATCTTTTCAGGCTTTGATCGCAGCTGGCGATAATGTATTTCCGGCTTCCCCACTCGCCATACGGCCCCGGCCACATGTCATAGCCTGCCTTTGAGGAAATGATCAGCTCATCGCGGTAACCGGAAAAATCTTCCCGGAGGATCTGGCCGAACGCCTCCTCGGCGCTACCCGGAGGCGGACCGTAATTATTTGCCAGGTCAAAATGCGTAATCCCCAGATCGAAGGCCTTTCTACAAATCTCCTGCTTCGTATGATGGGGAACGTTGTATCCAAAGTTATTCCATAAACCCAAGGAGATGGCGGGCAGCTTAAGTCCGCTTCTGCCACACCGGTTAAATATCATGTTTCCGTATCGATCGGGATCGGGTTTCCAATTCATATTCGGCTATTTTAGTGTTTTACAGTGTGATGATTATAAGCCATACCTGGCTAAAGGTGCGATGTCCTGCCCCACAAATTCGCGGGCCAGGTACTTATGGTAACCCGCAATGGCTATCATCGCGGCGTTGTCTGTACAATATTCAAACCGGGGTATAAATACGCGCCACCCCTGTTCTGCGCCGGCGTCGTTCACTGCATCCCGCAGCCCGGAATTGGCGGAAACGCCTCCTGCAATGGCTATATCTTTCACCCCGGTCTCTCTCGCCGCACGCTTTAATTTATTTAGCAGAATCGACACGATCCGGCCCTGCACCGACGCACAGATGTCAGCCAACCGGTTCTGAACGAAGTGGGGATCCTCCTGTTTCTTTTGTTGTACGAAATAAAGAATAGAGGTCTTTAGTCCGCTGAAGCTGAAATTCAGCCCCGGAATTTGCGGTTCCGGAAACGAGAACGCACCCGCATCCCCCTGTTGGGCATAACGATCAATCAATGGTCCCCCCGGATAGGGCAGCGCCAATATCTTGGCCGTCTTATCGAACGCTTCTCCCGCGGCGTCGTCAAGCGTCTGCCCTACCACGCGCATATCAAAATAATCCTTTACCAATACCAGCTGCGTGTGCCCGCCTGAGACCGTGAGGCACAGAAAGGGAAACCGCGGAACGGGGCGTTCAATAAAGTGAGCAAGGATATGCGCCTGCATATGATTAACTTCTATCAGCGGAATATGGCGCGCCAACGCAAAGGCTTTTGCAAAAGAAGTGCCCACAAGCAACGATCCCAACAGTCCCGGTCCACGCGTAAAAGCTACTGCATCTATGTCATTTTTATGTACTTTTGCCTCGCGGATAGCCTGATCTATCGTTGGAATGATATTCTGTTGATGCGCACGGGATGCCAGTTCAGGCACGACACCGCCGAACTTTTCATGGACAGTTTGATTCGCGATAATATTGGAGCAAATTTTTCCGTCAATACAAATGGCGGCGGAGGTCTCATCACATGAGGATTCAATGCCGAGGATTATGGACATGAAGATTATATTAGACGCTTAATTGAAAGCAAAGCTATAAAAAAAACAGTAAAAATATTGCTATGGGTTGCAGCCGGAATCCTCCTGCTTTCGGGGGGACTGCTTTTTGCGTTGCAATATCGACCTGTGCAGACCTACGTGGCTAAAAAAGTTGCTGCGTACCTTGCCAACCAGCTTCATACAGCCATATCGTTGGATGGACTGTATTTTAAGCCTTTTTCTTCGTTGGTACTTCAAGGCCTTTACATTTCCGACCTGGAAGGCGATACGTTGCTATACGCCGGCAAGGCAACAGCATCCCTGGATCTATGGGAGTTACGCGGTGGCGGCGTGGTAGTGAAGCAACTGCACCTTACCGACAGTCGGGTATCCGTCAAACACTATACCGACAGTACCAATTTGTCCTTCTTAATCAATTATTTCCGCTCCACGCGACGCAGCGGAGGCCAGCGACGGGGGATGAAACTAGACCTGCGCACCACTACCTTAACCAATATATCCGCAGGCTATAAACGGGTAAAAGGCGGTCCACGTCCTTCCGGTGTGATCAACTTCAATGACATACAAATTGAAGGACTGCACGGGGAGTTTAAAGACATTGATGTAACCGACCATCTTTTTAAAGCCGACGTCAAAAATTTGCGGTTCAGGGAGAAAAGCGGCTTTAAGGTCCAGAAGATGAATACGCTGGCGCTGGTGGATACCAACAGTATCGAGCTGCGCGAATTGGCTCTGGAAACCGGCCGGAGTGTCTTGGGTGATTATATCCGGTTTGGATATGATGATTTCAGCTCTTTTAACGACTTTGTCCGGAAGGTATACATCGAAATGACGTTGGACGGCACGCACATCCATTCGAAAGACATTGCCTATTTTTCCCCTAACATGGGAAAAATATTCTTTGATGCCTCCCTCTCGGGATCCCTTTTTGGTACGGTTGCAGATTTTAACGCCAGCCGCGTGGCCCTACACACCAAGGGGGGAACGTCATTAGAGGGCAATTTCAGAATACGTGGTTTGCCTGATATCCACGAAACCGTGTTCGATTTACAGATACACCGGCTCTCCAGTGACAGCCATGACATCGCAAGCGTGGTTTCCCAATTAAGCGAATCACCGTCTTTTGCACTACCCGCTGTATGCGATCGTCTGGGAAACCTGTCGTTCGAGGGAACCTTTCATGGACGGTATCATGATTTTACGACGACCGGATTACTCGGGACCGCACTGGGCGAAGTTTCAAGCGATATCCATCTTGCCCTACAGAATGGCGTCAACTATGAAGGACATCTTTCCGCAACGGAATTTGATGTAGGTACACTGTTCCAACGGGACCAGCTGGGTTCCGGCAGCTTTGACATCAGAATCAATGGGGGCGGATTTGCCGTAAACGAGGTAAATAGCACTGTATCGGGCACGGTGTCGTTCCTTGATTTCCGCAATTATCGATACCGCAACATAACGTTGGGCGGCACCTTTGCCGATCAAAAGTTTGCCGGCCGTGTGACCGTCAACGACCCCAACCTGCAACTCGACTTTGACAGTGATGTCAATTTCCATACGGCCTCTCCCGAGTACGCGTTTTCGGCCCATGTGGGGCACGCCAACCTCTATCCGCTTCAGCTCTTTATAAAAACACCGGTAACGGTCGACAACATGGCTGTGGTCAGCAATTTCAAGGGAAACTCTTTCAACAACCTGCAGGGCGAGATCGGTCTTCACGATATCCGCTTTTCAGCTGACACGGTTCGGTATGCTGTGGACTCCCTTCGGTTATCCGCCAGCGGCAACGAAACGCAACGCACGATAGCCATTCGGTCCGATATTGCCGACGCCTTCCTACATGGCGAGATTGACCTGCTCAACCTGAACAACTATTTCAAGTCGGTGGTCACGCAATACGCCCCCTCCATGAATTTAAAGAGCGGGCCTGTGGGAGATCAGGTATTCGACTTCCAAGTGAATCTAAAAAAGCCCGATCCGGTCACGGCGCTGTGGGCCCCCAGATTGACCCTGCAAGAGGGGGTAACGGCCACCGGGTACTTCTCGGCCCCTGACAACACTTCCAATGTCAACATACTTGTGCCCAAGCTTTCCTACGGCGCACTGACACTCGACCGGTTAATTATCGACGGATCCGCACATTCGGGGGCGCTTCGGGCGTTCGTTACCGCTGACAGGATCGGTGTCGCTGACAGCCTCTACGTTAATAATGTAAATTTATCCAACACGCTCGCCAATGACAGCTTGCACACGAATCTGAAAATCGCCGATGTAACGGAAGGGAACCAGCTGGACTTCAACGGATGGGTAAGCTTCGAAAGAAACCAGCCCATACAAATGCGTGTTTTACCGTCGACGCTGGTGCTGAATCACGAGCGTTGGGAATTGGATGAAAACGCTATGTTTTATCTCGACGAAGGAAAACTTCGAATCAATGGTCTAAAAATCTCGAACAACCGGCAGATTGCCCGTTTGGAGGGTACCGTTTCAGGCGATCGGGAAGATAAGGCGCTACTGACTTTTGACAATTTCAACCTGGCCACGTTCAATTCCGCCACCGCTCCGGCCGGCATTGAATTAGCTGGCATACTAAACGGGCATATGGAAGTGACTTCGGTATTGAAAAACCCGTATGTGTTAGCTGATATTACAGCAACGGGCATCTACGTAAACCATACCGAAATAGGAAATTTGGTATTACAGGCGGATTTTGATCGCGTACGGGAACTGGTTACCGTACAATTGGAAACAGAACGCCGCGGTACCCGAACATTTACCGCTACAGGAACCTTTGATGCTACGGCACAGGAAAATCAACTTGACATTAAAGCAGAACTTGACCATACGGAATTGGTATTATTCCAACCGTTTCTTAAAAAGCTGGTTTCCAATATCAGTGGCACCGCTTCTGCGGATGTATCCATTACCGGTTCGATATCGGATCCCCGAATTAATGGTGTATTCCACCTGTATAACGCGGGGTTTACAGTGAATTATTTAAAAACCCCATATCGGATTAATGACGCGGTGAGGTTGTCCAACAGCGCAATCGTCCTCCGTGATCTCACCGTTACCGATCCAAGGAACAACCGTGCCGTTGCCAACGGGACGGTAGACATGCGCAATCCACTGATACCGGTCATCCACGTGGATATCGACGCAACAAACTTTTTAGTGCTCAATACGACCTTCCGGGATAACCCCCTATACTACGGAACCGCTTATGGTACGGGGAGGTTCGGCTTTCATGGCCCCACAAACAGCATTAATATTTCTATTCAGGCCCGCACCGAGGAGAACACCCGCTTCTACATCCCATTAAACGCTACCGGCACCGTGAATGACAACGATTTTATACGTTTTGTGGGTCACGATACGTTAGCTGTCCGTCAACCGCAGCCTCGGCTGTTCCAGGGCTTGAGCATGAATATGGATTTACACATTACCCCGGCAGCAGAAACCAGCCTCTACACCGATCTCGGAGAATTGACGGGACGCGGCGAAGGATTGCTCACCATGCGTGTCTCCAGCCTCGGCGACTTTGAGATGTTCGGTGACTATACATTTAACAGCGGAAAATTTACGTTTACGGCCCAGGACTTTATCAACAAGATATTTGACATCAATCAGGGAGGCAATATCCGCTGGACCGGACAGCCTACTGACGCTACGATCAATCTGGCCGCCGTATATGGCCAACGGACAAGCCTCGGCCCGCTCTATAATGCGGCCGGAAGAGAAGCCGTTGAACAACGCGTGCTCGCCCATGCCGTAATGAACCTTAGCGGTAATCTCATGCGGCCGGATATAACGTTTGCACTCAACTTCCCTAACGATCCCTATGTCAAAGACGAGCTTCAAAGCTACCTTAGCGATGCCAACAACGTGAACCAGCAAGCATTAAGCCTGATCGTGCGCCGGAGCTTTGTTCCGGGATCTGCGGCAGATTTCAGCAGGGAACTCAATAATACCTTATTAAGTGCCGGCACGGAGCTGGCCTTCAATCAATTAAACAATCTTATCTCTCAATCGCTGAACCTCAAGTTTGTTGATTTGAATATCCGTTCGCTGAATGACGCCAGCGCATCGCTGCGGTTGTTTAATGACAGGTTAATTTTTACGGGTGGGGTAACAGACAGGCGGAACCTCAACGACCTGAACGTCTTCAGCGATCGGATTGTCACGGATGCCGAATTGCTCTATTTGATCCGGAAAGATGGACGGCTGGTCATAAGAGGATCCAACCGGCTGAATAGCCGGAACTTTCTCCCGTTAACGATTAATGAAAACTACGTGAGCGCGTTGGGCCTGGTATACCGGCAGGAATTCTACACCTTCAATGAATTTTTGAAGAGGTTGTTCACCGTAAGCCGGAAACCAGACGACGAAGACGAAAACGAGGGCATTACAGAGCCTTGACCGCCTGGCGCGCCACGAGACTCCATTGGCCACCTTGCCTTACCCAGACCAGCAGAACATAAAGTTTTACCGTACCGGGCCCCTTCCCTTTATCGTTAGTTTTCGCTGTCAGTACATGCCGCACGACGGCCGTCTGATCGATTACATCCACCGTCTGATCGGTCAACTGGATATCCTCAAAAACAGAGATGCCTGAAACGAGCGTTTCTACAAATTCTGCTTTGGTCTCAACCTTTCCGCTGGAATGTCCATAAGACAGTGCATCGGAGGTAAGTTTCCGAAGCATGGGACCATCAGCTGAGAGCATAGCCTGTGTTAGAGCGTGTACAGCCTGCTCCACTTCCTGTACCGCTGAGGGTTGCCCGGCCCCACGAAGGGTACTTACCAAAACACATACTACGAATACCGATAATGCTTTCTTCCATTTCATAAGTTAGTTATTAAGAAGGTCCTTATCGTCATCATCCAATAAATCCTCTCCCGGTAACTCAAGTGCCTTGACCGGCTGTATGGCGTTTCCCGCGATACCGCGGATTGAACCGTACATGTCTATCGTATTGGTGATGACCTTGTCTATTTGTTTTTCCCGTTCCCGCCAGATCCGCTGCATTGCCCGTTTCTCCTTTTCGAGGTCATTTTTCATGCATGAAAAGCCTTCTACAATGGCCTCCACCTGCATGCGGAAGGCGTTACTGGTGAGAAAATCATAAAGCATGTGCATTTTATCACCCTTGTTTTCCTGTGAAGCCACGGCCAGACCGATTTGGATGACCGTTTCCCGCAATACGGTACACAGCCCTTTAAACTCCTCGTATGTACAGATCCACACACCATCCTTTATGCCCATTCGCTCAAACCCAGACGGCATAGCGTCTGTGACCAACACTCCAACGTCTGCGCCTTTTTCGCGCATGTCCGCTTTAAATTTTTCAATCCAGCTGGGTTGAAAATCTTTCGTTCGCTTGCTCTCGTAATAAATCTTGCCGCAGTTCACCCGGTTATGCGTGTTCACTACCTGAATACAGTCGCCCCCCCTGGCGCCCTTTTTCACCTCTTCAATGCTATCCAGCGGAAACTGCATGGCCAGCCACTCCTCAATTGCCAGCTCCTGCACCTCCCCCTGCAGCTGCATGGACCCCTGCTCCTGCTTCCGTTTCATCTCCTCGGTAAGCTTTTTCTGGTCGTCCAGTTGCTTTTGCAACTCGCGCAGTTTCAGTTCATTCTTTTCTTCTTCCAGCTTTTTGATGCGCTCGCGTTCTGTGTGAAGCTGTTCGTTCATTCTGCGTTGCAGGTCGAGTTCAACGGCTTCTCTTAGCTCATCCTTTTCCCGCTTCAGGCGTTCGATATCCGCTTTGGCACGGTTGAGTTCCTTAATCTGCGCCGATTTGTCGTCGAGTTCGCGTTGCAGTGCCTTAAATTGCTCCGCCTGCTCATCGGCCAATTTGCTTTTCAACCGCTCCTCTATGGCCCTCCGTTCGTCCCGCAGCTTGGCCTCCAGCCGCTGCTGAAAAAGTTCATTCTCCTGCTTTTTCTTTTGTTCAAAAGTCTCCCGCTCCTGGTTCAATCGGGACTGCTCCTGCTCATACCGCTGCCGTTCCGCCGCCAAAAGGTTCTGGTATTTGGATTTGATTTCTTCCTCCAGTTGATGGGCAAGGATGTCCTGCACGTCTATGGACACGCCGCAGCTTGGGCATTTTATCTGAGTATCGCTGGTCATGATTATATTCCTTCCTGCAAAATAACAAAAATATTCGTCGCCAATAAACCCGTTTTCACAACCGCTTATTCATCCGGCAAACGGGCATTTTGTAAAAAAAATTGTGAGAATCCCGTTAATTTATATAACATTAGCTTTCGGTGGGTTATCGTAAAAGACAAAACTAAAATGATACAACGAGCGTTTGCTTATAAAGCGAAAGCCATCCTGGAACCGGACGAAGACGTTATCGGCTTAGCGGTCGCCGGCTCATGGCTAACCGATGAAATAGACGAATTTTCTGATCTTGACCTGATTCTTGTCACCAGACAAAAGATTTCCGGCGACAAAAACCGGATGATTGATTATGCAAAAAAGTTAGGCGATTTCTTATCCGGTTTTACCGGAGAACACGTAGGTGAACCGAGAGTCTTGATATGTCTATATGACAATCCTCTTCTACACGTCGACATAAAATTTTTAACGCTTGAGGAATTCCATTCCCGCATCGAAACACCCACGCTGCTTATCGACAAAAACGGGGAACTCGAAAAAGTAATCCGCAGCTCACAGGCGAAGTTTCC
>Ga0164243_10012349_pt1 | contig 12107 bp, 10 predicted proteins | sample OricompcompostOP_FD_108781 | JGI IMG/M metagenome (GOLD analysis project Ga0164243, IMG submission 108781) | Organic Plus compost microbial communities from Emeryville, California, USA - Original compost - Organic plus compost (OP) | ecosystem: Engineered > Solid waste > Mixed feedstock >...
CCGGAGATGCCGACCGCGATGTAGAGGTCAGGTGCGACGATCTTGCCGGTCTGCCCGACCTGGTAGTCGTTGGGCACGAAACCGGCGTCCACGGCGGCGCGCGAGGCGCCGACCGCGGCGTTCAGCTTGCTGGCGACGGTCTCCAGCAGATGGAAGTTCTCACCGTTCTGCATGCCGCGGCCGCCGGAGATGACGACGCGGGCGGAGGTCAGCTCGGGCCGCTCGCTCTTGGTCAGTTCCGCGCCCACGAAGCTGGACAGGCCCGGATCCTCGGCGGCCGGCACGTCCTCAATCGCGGCGGAACCGCCTTCCGGGGCGGCGGGATCGAAGCTTGCCGCGCGGACGGTGATCACCTTGATCGGGTCGGCGGACTGCACCGTGGCCAGCGCGTTGCCGGCATAGATCGGGCGGATGAAGGTATCGGCGGATTCGACACCGGCGATATCGCTGATCGGCTGCACGTCGAGCAGCGCGCCCACGCGGGGCATGACGTTCTTGCCGGTGGCCGAGGCGGCCGCGAGCAGATGCGAATAGCCGGGCGCGAGCCGCACCAGCAACGCCGCCAGCGGCTCGGCCAGCGCATGCGCGTAGATGGGCGCATCCGCCTTCAGCACCTTGGCGACGCCGGCAATCTTCGCGGCTTCCGACGCCACCGCGCCGATATCCGCGCCGGTGACCAGCGCATGCACCTCACCCAGCTTGGACGCGGCCGCCACGGCGCTGCGGGAAGGCTGCTTGATCGCGCCGTTCTCGTGATCGAGGAGGACGAGGACGGGCATTCAGATCACCTTCGCTTCGGTCTTGAGTTTGGCAACGAGTTCGGCAACCGACCCCACCTTGGCGCCGGCCTGCCGCTTCGCGGGTTCGGCCACGCGCAGGGTGGTCAGGCGCGGGGCGGGATCGACGCCGAGATCGGCGGGCTTGACCGTCTCGATCGGCTTCTTGCGCGCCTTCATGATGTTGGGCAGCGACGCGTAGCGCGGCTCGTTCAGGCGCAGGTCGGTGGTGATGATCGCGGGCAGCTTGAGCGCCACGGTCTCCAGCCCGCCATCCACCTCGCGCGTCACGGTCGCGGTCCCGTCCGCGATCTCGACCTTGGAGGCGAAGGTGCCCTGCGGCCAGCCGAGCAGGGCGGCGAGCATCTGGCCGGTGGCGTTCATGTCGTCGTCGATCGCCTGCTTGCCCATGATCACGAGGTTCGGCGCCTCCTTGGCCACGAGGGCCTTGAGGAGCTTCGCGACCGTCAGCGGCTCCAGCGCGGCGTCGGTCTCGACCAGGATGCCGCGATCGGCGCCCATGGCGAGTGCCGTGCGGATCGTCTCGGCACAGGCGGCGACACCCATCGACACGGCCACGATCTCGGTCGCCACGCCTTGTTCTTTCAGGCGCACAGCTTCCTCGACGGCGATCTCGTCGAAGGGATTCATCGACATCTTGACCCCGGCGACATCCACGCCGGTGCCATCCGCCTTCACGCGGATCTTCACGTTGTAGTCTACAACCCGCTTGACGGGGACGAGGAGCTTCATGTGGGGCGCCGTGTCCGTGTTTGGCTGTTGCGGCGGTTTTTCGCACTTGCAGCAGCCGGACGCTAGTCAGGCCTTCCCCGATGGGTCAAATCCTAAAAAATGACCCCGAGTATCAATTTTTGAGAATTGACAGCAGTAACATGAACAGCAGCAACGCCCCCGCCTGCGCGACCACACGCCATCGCATCAGCGCATTGCTCTGCGCTGGCGTGCTCGAACCGCGGACGAAGCCGATCAGGCCCGCGAACAGCACGCCGAGCGTCGTCAGCATGGCCAGGACGAGGAGAACGGTGAGGAAAGCCTGCATGTGATCGCTCCTTACGCCACCCCGGCGGCGTTGTCGCCATCAGCTCCGTGCGGGCGGCGCGCCGGCCGTCATGACCGGAACGGAGGTGACCGCCGCCGGGATCCCCGATCCCGCCCGATACCGGCGAGGGGCTGACACGCATAAGGCGAATCCATGTGGCCACCGTCGCGCTTGACACCTCGCGGCGGGACGGGCCACCCCGGCTTCCATGCTGGCCCGCCTCGCCGCCTTGCTGCTGCTGCTCGCGATGCCGCTTGCCGCGCAGGACAGCCCGACGACCACATCCTCCGCCCCGCCCGCCGCGGGGCTGCCGGCCCTGCCGCCCGAACAGGCCCAGCGCCTGCTGGACCTGCTGCGCGACGATACGCGGCGGGCCGAGTTCACGGCGAACCTGGAAGCGCTGATCGCGGCGGGGCGCCAGCAGCACGCCGCGCCGGACCTTCCCATCCCGCTCGCGCCCGACAGCATCGGCGCGCAGATCCTGCTCGGCCTGTCCGACGCCATCTCCGACCTGTCGGACCAGGTGGTCACGGCCACGCAGGCGGTCACCGACGTGCCCCTGATCTGGCGCTGGATCACCGACCTCTCATCGGACCCCGTGGCGCAGGCGCGGGTTGCGGATGCGGCCTGGCGGCTGGTGCTGATCTTCGTGCTGGCGCTGCCGGCGGAATGGCTGGTCCGGCGGCTGGTGCGACGCCCGCGGGAGGCCCTGGACGCGGCCGCCCCCGCGCCGCTCGGACGGTGGGCCGTGTTCCAGCGCCTGCCGCTGCTGGTGGTCCGGCTCTGCCTCGACCTGCTGCCGATCCTCGCCTTCGGCATCGTCTCGTACCTGCTGATCGGCGGAAGCTCCGCGATCCTGGCCTCCGATGCCCTGCCGACCTCGCGGCTGGCCATGCTCGCGGCCAACAACGCCTATATCTTCAGCCGCGCGATCATGGCGGTCGCCCGCATGCTGCTCAGCCCGGCGAGCCGGAGGCTGCGGCTGCTGCCGGTTTCCGACGAGACGTCCGCCTACCTCACGGTCTGGGTGCGGCGCATCGTCGTCGTCGCGGTGTTCGGCTGGGCGATCGCGGAAGTCGGGCTGCTGTTCGGCCTGGCGGCCCCGGCGCATGCCGCGCTGCTCAAGATCGTGGCACTGGTCGTGCACGTGCTGCTGGGCATCGTGGTGCTGCAGAACCGGCAGGCGGTGGCGGACTGGATCCGCCCCCGGGACGAGACGCGGCGCGGCACCATGGCCACGCTGCGCCGGCGCCTGGCCGATGTGTGGCATCTGCTCGCGCTCGTCTACCTGATCGCGCTGTGGGCGTTGTGGGCGTTCGCGATCCCGGGCGGGTTCGCCATGCTGCTGCGCATCTCGGTCGCGACGATCCTGATCGTGGCGGTCGCGCGCGGCCTGGATGCGGCGCTGCGGCGCGGCCTCAATCGCGGCTTCCGCATCTCCTCGGACCTCGCCACGCGCTATCCCGGCCTGGAAGCCCGCGCCAACCGCTACATCCCCGCGCTCAAGACCGCGATATCCATCGCCATCGGCGTGATCGCGGCGATCGCGCTGCTCGAAGCCTGGGGCGTCGATTCCCTCGGCTGGTTCGGCACCGGGCGGCTCGGCAGCCGGCTCGCCTCGGCGCTGATCACGATCGTCATCACCGTGATCGCCGCCCTGCTGATCTGGGAGGGGACCAACGCGGCGATCGAACGCCACCTCGCCCGGCTCGCCCGCGACGCGCAGGCCGCCCGCAGCGCGCGGGTGCGCACGCTGATGCCGATCCTGCGCACCACGCTGCTGATCGCGATCTGCACCGTCACCGCGCTGATCACCCTGTCCGAGCTGGGGGTGAACATCGCGCCGCTGCTCGCCGGGGCGGGCGTGGTCGGCATCGCGATCGGCTTCGGATCGCAGACCCTGGTCCGCGACGTCATCACCGGCCTGTTCCTGCTGCTGGAGGATTCGATGCAGGTTGGCGACGTGGTGCAGCTTGGCGGCCAGTCCGGCCTGGTCGAGGCGCTGACGATCCGCACCATCCGGCTGCGCGCCTTCGACGGATCGGTCCACCTGATCCCGTTCAGCGCGGTGACCACCGTCACCAACATGACCCGGGATTTCAGCTTCGCGGTCACCGACGTGCTGGTGGGCTACGGCGAGGATATCGACCGGGTCGGGCAGGTGCTGACGGAGATCGTGGCCGGGATGCGCACCGAGCCGCGCTGGGAGGACGTGATCCGCGACGACATGGAACTGATCGGCGTGGAGCAGCTGGCCGACAGCGGGGTGATGATCCGTACCCGCATCAAGACGCTGCCCATCCAGCGGTGGAACGTGGCGCGCGAGTTCAACCGGCGCATCAAGATCCGTTTCGACGAGCTGGGAATCGAGATCCCGTACCCGCACCAGAAGATCGTGCTGGCCGGCGCGGTCGCCTCCCCCTTCGCCAGCGCCGCGCCCCGCTCGGTCGGCGCGCCCACGCCTTCGGCCGCGCCGCTTCCCCCCCAGCCCTGACCGCGCCATCCTTGCAACCGGCGGCGGTTACGCTAGAAGCCGCCGCCGCAAGGAAATGACCGCGGGGGGAGACTGCAGCCAATGAAACGCCGCCTCATGCTCGGCCGGGCGGGTCTCGCCGCCGCCACGGCCTCGGTCCTCGCGACGCCGGCCATCGCCCAGGCCAACCCGCAGGTGCGCTGGCGGCTTCCTTCGTCCTTCCCCCGCTCGCTCGACACGCTGTTCGGCACGGCCGAACAGATGGCCAAGCGCGTCGCGGGCCTGACGGACGGGCGGTTCCAGATCCGCGCCTTCCCGGCCGGGGAGATCGTGCCCGGCCTGGCCGTGCTGGACGCCGTGCAGGCCGGCACGGTCGAATGCGGCCACACGGCGATGTACTACTACGTGGGCAAGGATCCGACCTTCGCCGCCTTCACCGCGCTGCCCTTCGGCCTGAACGCGCGGCAGAACATGGCCTGGATGCAGTATGGCGGCGGCGGCGCGCTGCTGAACGAGCTGCTGGAGAGCTACGGCACCATCGCCTTCCCGGCCGGCGACACCGGCGCCCAGATGGGCGGCTGGTTCCGCAGGGAGGTGAAGTCGATCGGGGACCTCGACGGCCTGAAGTTCCGCATCGCGGGCCTCGCCGGGCAGATCTTCGCCAAGATGGGCGCGGTGCCGACGCAGGTCGCCGCCGGCGACATCTACCCGGCGCTGGAGCGCGGCACCATCGACGCGGTCGAGTTCGTCGGCCCGTATGACGACGAGAAGCTCGGTTTCTCCAAGGTCGCACCCTACTACTACTACCCTGGCTTCTGGGAGCCGGGCGCGCATCTGCATCTGCTGGTGAACAAGGCGGCTTATGAGGCGCTGCCCCCGGCCTACAAGGAAGCCCTGCAGGTGGCGGCGGCCGAGGCGAATTCCGACATGCTGGCGAAATACGACTTCCTGAACCCGCAGGCGCTGCGGCGGCTGGTGGGAAGCGGCACGCAGCTTCGCCCCTGGTCACGCGACGTGCTGACAGCGGCCTGGAAGGCGGCGCACGGGCTGTACGACGAAATGTCCGCTCAGAACCCCGGCTTCAAGAAGATGTGGGAGTCGTACCGGCCGTTCCGGGACAATTTGTATACATGGTTCCGCGTGGCTGAGAACAGCTACGATTCCTTCGCGCTGACGGCCTCGCAGACCGTCCGCTGACGCCCGCCCCGGCCCCGCCGCATCCCTGCCCGGCGGCTGGGGGCTTTCCTTTGTCCGCCGCGGCGGCTAGCAGGCGCGCGACGCGCCGGCCCGGCCGGCGTCCTGCTGCCAAGGCCACGTCGGACACGCGCGCATGAATCTCGACCTGTTGTGGCCGGCGATCCTGATGGGGATCGTCGAGGGACTGACCGAGTTCCTTCCGGTCTCTTCCACCGGCCACATGATCCTGCTGGGCGACCTGATCGGGTTCGAGGGCCCGCCGGGCAAGACGTTCGAGATCGCGATCCAGCTCGGCGCCATCATGGCCGTGGTCGTGGCGTTCCTGCCCAAGCTGCTCGGCATCGCGATGCGCATGTTCACCCGCTATGAGGAGCGCTACTACGCGAGCAACATCCTGCTGGCCTTCCTGCCGGCGATGGTGCTGGGCGCGACACTCTACAGCACGGTCACCAGCTACCTGTTCAACCCATGGGTCGTCAGCCTCGCGCTGATCGTGGGCGGCATCGTCATCATCCTGGTGGAACGGGTGCGGCACGTCCCGACGATCATGTCGATCGAGGAGCTGGGCCCGGTCGGCGCGGTCATCATCGGTTTCGGGCAGGTGCTGGCGATGATCCCCGGCACGTCGCGGTCGGGTGCCACCATCATCGCCGCGCTGCTGCTGGGGATGGAGCGCAAGGCCGCCGCGGAGTTCAGCTTCGTGCTCGCGATCCCGACCATGCTCGCGGCGGCCGTGTTCGCGATGTACAAGAACTGGTCGGTGCTCGACACCTCCGCCTTCCGGCTGGTCGCGGTGGGATTCATCGCCGCCTTCGTGGTCGCGCTGGTCGTGGTGAAGGTGGTGATGGCAGTGATCGGCCGGATCGGCTTCACCCCGTTCGGCTGGTACCGCATCGGCCTCGGCGTGCTGATGCTGCTGTGGCTGATCGTGCGGTAGACGCCGGCTTCATACGGACGCCCCCGTTCGCCAACCTCTCCGCCGCGTCCCCTCTCCCGCCACGTGGAAGAGGGGGTCAAGCGACGACGCCGGTTACTCCGTCAGTTCGGGCAGGTCCCGGTACAGGCCCAGCGCGTCCGGGTTCGCCAGCGCCTCCACGTTCTTCACCGCACGCCCGTGGATCACGTCGCGCACCGCAAGCTCGGTGATCTTGCCCGAGCGCGTGCGCGGGATATCCGCGATCTGGAGGATCTTCGCCGGCACGTGCCGCGGTGAGGCGTTGTCGCGGATCATCCTGCGGATACGCGCCCGCAGATCGTCGTCCAGCACCACGCCGTCCCGCAGCCGCACGAACAGGATCACCCGCACGTCGCCCTGCCAGTCCTGGCCGACGACGATGCTCTCCAGGATCTCGGGCAGCTTCTCCACCTGCCGGTAGATTTCCGCCGTGCCGATGCGCACGCCGCCGGGATTCAGCACCGCATCCGAACGACCCGAGATGACGAGGCCCGCGACGCCATCCTCATGCTCCACCAGTTCGCACCAGTCGCCGTGGTGCCACACGCCGGGGAAGCGTTCGAAATAGGCGGCCCGGTAGCGGCTGCCATCGGCATCGTCCCAGAATCCCACCGGCATCGACGGGAAGGGCTGGCGGCAGACCAGCTCGCCCTTCTGCCCGCGCACGGGCCGCCCGGCATCATCGAACACCTCCACGTCCAGCCCCATGCCGCGCGACTGCAGCTCGCCGCGATGCACCGGCCCGGTCGGGTTGCCCAGCGCGAAGCAGCCGACGATGTCCGTCCCGCCCGAGATCGAGGCAAGCTGGAGGTCCGCCTTCACATGCGCATAGACCCAATCGAAACTTTCGGGCGCGAGCGGGGAGCCGGTGGACAGCATCGCCTTGAGCGCGGACAGATCATGCGTGCGCGCCGGATCGACCCCCGCCTTGGCCGCCGCGTCGATCCACTTGGCGGAGGTGCCGAAGATCGTGGTTCCCTCCTCCTGCGCCAGGTCGAACAGCGCGGTGGGCGCGGGGTGGAACGGGTTGCCGTCGAACAGGTGCAGCGTGGCACCCGCCATCAGCCCGCTGACCTGCCAGTTCCACATCATCCAGCCGAGCGTGGTGAAGTAGAACAGCCGGTCGTCGGGCTTGAGGTCGGTGTGCAGCAGATGCTCCGAGGCATGCTTCAGCAGCACGCCGCCCTGGCCGTGCACGATGCATTTGGGCTTGCCCGTGGTGCCGCTGCTGAACAGCACGTAGAGCGGGTCGTTGAACCCGCCGCGATGGAAGGCAAGCGCCGCTCCTTCATGCGGGGCCATGAAGGCGTCCAGCCCCACCGCGCCCGGCAGCGCCAGCGCCTCCGCATCCGCGATGAACGGGTCGATCACCAGCTTCGCATCGGGCAGGTCGCGCATCACCTCGGCGATCTTGCCCGCGTTGCGGAAGGTCTTGCCGCCGTAGTGGTAGCCGTCCACGGCGATCAGCACCTTGGGCGCGATCTGGCCGAAGCGGTCCAGCACGCCGGCCGCGCCGAAATCCGGGCTGCAGGAGGACCACACCGCGCCGATCGCGTTGGTCGCCAGGAAGGCGGCGATGCCGGTGGGCGCATGCGGCAGCCAGCCCGCGACCCGGTCGCCCGGCCCGACGCCCGCGTCCTTCAGCGCGGCGGCGAGTGCGGCCACGCGCGTGCGCAGTTCGTCCCGCGTCCAGGCGATGCGCCGCCCATCCTCGCCGCGGAAGACCAGTGCCGCGCGGTCGCCGGTGTGGCGCAGCATGTTCTCGGCGTAGGAAAGCCGCCCGTCCGGATAGAAGCGCGCGCCGGGCATGGCTGTGGGATCGGCCAGCACCGTTCCGCCCTTCTCCCCCACGATGCCGGCGAAATCCCACAGCGCGTCCCAGAAGCCGGGCAGGTCCGCCACCGACCAGCGCCACAGCCCGGCCCAGTCGGCAAGGTCCACGCCCCGCGTGGCGCGCAGCCAGTGCAGCATGGCGGTGGCGTTGGTCGCGGCCACCCGTTCGGCCCCCGGCCGCCACAGGACCTCGTTCATGGCTCCTCCCCGCATGGGCCGGATGATGATGGGGACCGATACGCTCGCCAAGCAGGGAAGACCCCCATTCCCATGCCCTTGATCCCGATGCCGAGTGCGGCCTATACGGCGCGCTCTCCGCGGGCCGGGGCTGTAGCTCAGTTGGGAGAGCGCGTGAATGGCATTCACGAGGTCAGGGGTTCGATTCCCCTCAGCTCCACCACCTGCCCGTTAGGCGGCTGATCCGCCGGACACCTCATCCTTCCCCCGACAGACCCGGCATCCCCGCCGCCGCGCGCGAGGGCTTGACCCGTGCCCGCGTTGCACGCGCCGCCGATCACCGAAATACTGGCGGCACGCCCCCAGGGCACCCGCTCCACCGACCCATCACGGCACGCCGCGCCGGCACCCCCGACGGACGGCCAGGGTCCATGCGCGCAGAGGAACACCGATGTCATTCTACCGAGGCATGACCTGCGAGAACGTCACGCTCAAGGGCGATGGCGGCACCCCGATCACCGCCTATGTGGCCAAGCCGGAGGGCGCGGGCCCGTTCCCCGGTGTGGTGCTGATCCATCACCTTCCCGGCTGGAGCGAGCTGTACATCGAATCGACGCGCCGCTTCGCGCATCACGGCTATCTCGCCATCTGCGCCAATCTTTATGAGCGCACCGGCGGCGGCGACCCGGACGACGTCGCCGCCAAGGTGCGCGCCGAAGGCGGCATCTCCGATGCGCAGATGGTCGGCGACACCGCGGCGGCGGTCGCATGGATGCGCGCCCAGCCCCAGCACAACGGCAAGGTGGGCCTCTTCGGCTCCTGCTCCGGCGGCCGGCACGCCTTCATCTATGCCTGCCAGAGGAAGGACGTGGACGCCTGCGTCGAACTCTGGGGCGGCCGCGTGGTGATGGGGCCGGAGGAGCTGAACGCCAAGACCCCGGTCGCGCCGATCGACATGACCGGGGACCTGTCCTGTCCGCTGCTCGGCCTGTTCGGCAACGAGGACCGCGCGCCCAGCCCGGAGCAGGTGGACATGCACGAAGCCGAGCTGAAGAAGCACGGCAAGAATTACGAGTTCCACCGCTATGACGGCGCCGGACATGGCTTCTTTTACTGGCACCGGCCCATGTACAGGCCGGAACAGGCCATGGATGGGTGGAACAAGGTGTTCGCTTTCTTCGGAAAGCACCTGGCAAAGTAGGGAGGCGCGGAGATGTGCACGTCCATCGTCGAGATCGTCCCCGCCGAAGGCATGGCCAAGCGCGGGGATGCGTGGTTTCCGCTGACGCAGGCGGTGGTGGCCTACGACCATGCGCGGCACGCACCGCTGGCGGATGTCATCACGCTCGACTTCATCAATGCCGGGCTGGAGCCGGGCGCGCGGGCGGGGGTCGAACTGACGCTCGAAAGCGCGAAGGAGCTGCGCGCGGCGCTGGACCGGGCGATCGTCGCGGCCGAGTTCGAGGAAGCGGAGGTGCGGGGCAAGGGCGCCGTGCTGAAGCTGGTACGGACCGCGTGACACGCGGCGGAGGCGGCCGGGAATTGCGCCGCTGAAGTTCGCCCGCGGCCGGATCGCCGCCCGGCTCCCACCTGTCCGCCACGTCCCCTCTCCCGCCACGCGGGAGAGGGGGGTCAGCCCGGGCGGACCTCGACGATCCGGTAGATCCGTGCCTCTCCGCCCGCGCCGCGGACGGTGACGTATTCGCCGGGCCGGATCACCTGCCCCGCCAGGGGCATCTCCTCCTCCCCGACGCGGATGACCCAGCTATCCTCCGCGCGGACCAGCGCGCCGTCGTGCTCCGCCACGCCACCGTGCAGGCGGCGCACGGTCCAGGCGGGAGGGTCCCTCTGCCATGCTTCCGTATCGAGCCGCCCTTGCGGCGTCAGGGACACGGACAGATCGAACCCGTCCGTCACGTCCCCATCCGGATTCGCATGCGAATAGGCCAGCAGCATCAGCACGCGCGGCATGGGGAACGGCCCTGGCTCATCACCGGCACGAACGCGGATCGGTCCCCGGCGTTCCGCCCCGGCACCGATCCAAGCGCCTACGGCGGCGGCAGCAGCGCGATCGCCTGCCGCAACCGGTGGATGCCCGCCCGCACGTGACCGGAGGCGCAGAGGTCGCGCCCCTCCCGCGCCAGCCGCGAGGCCGGCGCCACGTGCCCGGCACCGCGCTCGGAGGCCATCGCCGACAGCTCGGCGCAGTATTCCGGAGTCACCGTGGTCACACGCGGCCGGTCGGCGCCGCCGAGAAACGGCGCCGCCAGCAACAGCAGGGCCGCAGCGCATCGCATGGCGCATGGCATATCCGGCCCGCGGTGACCCGATGATGGGAGGGGCGTGAAGCTTCGTTCATCCCCCCGGGATGACCAGCCGCGCCACAAGGCCCGGATCATTGTCGGCCAGCCGGAACGCACCGCCATGCAGCTTCGCGACGGCATCGACCAGCGACAGGCCGAGCCCGGATCCCGGCGTATGCCGTGCCTCCTCGCCCCGCCAGAACCGCTCCCGCGCCCGGTCGCGCATTCCGGGCGGCAGTCCGGGGCCGCGATCGGCGACGGCGATGTGCAGCCGATCCTCGCGCATCTCGGCGGACAGCCGGATGGCCGATCCCTCCGAACTGAACTTCACCGCGTTGTCGAGCAGGTTGGCGACCGCCTGGGCCAGCAGGTCGCGGTCGCCGTGGAACGGCAGCACCTGCGGCAACCTGGCGTCCACGCGGATGCGGCGCGGCTCGGCCAGCACGGCATAGGTCTCCGCAAGGTCGGCGAGCACGGGGGCGAGATCGCTGTCCGTGAACGCGGCGCGGCGTGCGCCGGCCTCGATCTCGGCGATGCGCAGCAGCGCCTCGAAGATCGCGACGATGCCATCGAGGTCGGCGATGGCGCGCTCGATCGCGGGCCGCAGGTCACCGTCGCGCAGCGCAAGCGCGTCCTCCAGCCGGGCGCGGGCGCGGGCGATCGGCGTGCGCAGATCGTGCGCGATCGCGTCGGAGACGTCGCGCACGCCGCTCATCAGCTCGACGATGCGGTCGAGCATGGCGTTCAGCGTGCGGGCGAGCCTGTCGAACTCGTCGCCCTCGGCCGTGACCGGGATGCGATGCGTCAGCTCGCCGGCGGCGAAGCGGACCGCGGTATGCGCCACCGGGGCCAGCCGCCGCTCCAGCATGCGGCGCACCAGCCATCCGCCCGCGACCGCGATCACCACGAGCAGGCCCAGCGACCACAGCACCGCCTCGCCCAGCAGCGTGCCGAGCTCCTGCCGCTCGGTCACATCGCGGCCGACGAGGAGCTGGGTCCCGTCCGGCAGCGTCGCATGCGCGAGCCGCGCGCGCGTGGGCGCGCCGCCGTGATCGACCACCGCGTCGAACCAGGAGAGGCCGCGCGTGCGCGCCGGATCGGGCCAGCGGTCGAGATTGCCGCCAAGCCGGTGCTGCGCGGCGTCGGTGACGAAATAGATCGACTCGTCCTCGACATCCTCGGCCAGGCGCTCGGTAACGGCGGTGAGCAGCGCCGGCACGCCGCCATCGCGCCAGCGATCGGTCAGCACGAGCAGGTCGGCGCGGATCGCGGTGTCGGTCTGGCGGCCCAGCGCGCCGGTGCTCGCCCACCAGACGAAGCCGATCAGGGCGGC
>Ga0164243_10012350_pt1 | contig 12107 bp, 9 predicted proteins | sample OricompcompostOP_FD_108781 | JGI IMG/M metagenome (GOLD analysis project Ga0164243, IMG submission 108781) | Organic Plus compost microbial communities from Emeryville, California, USA - Original compost - Organic plus compost (OP) | ecosystem: Engineered > Solid waste > Mixed feedstock >...
GCCGTCGACGCGTTCCACGGTCACCGGCTGCCGTTCCTGGGGATCGTGGACACCGTGCGGCGGGTCGTCGAATCGCACGAGGCCCCTGGCGCTCTCACACGGGAAACCCTCACGGAGGCCGAGCGCTGGGCGCGCCGCGAGGCCGATCGGCTCATCGCCGCCGCCTAGCGCATTCCGCGAGGCAGCCCTGCATTCCGCGAGGCAGCCCTGAAAGTGTGGGGATGTCTCGCGCGGCAGGGGATGCGTCGGCGGTTTCGGGGATGCGTCGCGAAGTTCAGGGATGCCTCGCGAGAGCGCACCGCGCGAAGACGCTGCCGGTCAGGCGGGGCGCTCGGGGTCGGAGGGCGGCGTCGCATCGGGCGGGTACGGCACGGGCCAGGACGGCTCCGGCACCGGCCACCCGGCGTCGCGCAGCGCCCGGCGCGCCAGTTCGCGGGCCGAGTACGGGGCGCGGCGGCCGCGGATGTCGCGGTAGTCCTGGTGCCCGGGTCCGGCCCACAGGATCGCATCGCCCTCGCCGACGAGCGCGACCGCTTCCCGGATGGCGCGCTCCGGCGGCGAGAACTCGTGGATCTCGGCATCGGGCCGCGCATGGCGCGCTGCGGCCACGAGCGTCGTGCGGATCGAGTCCGGGTCCTCGAATCGCGGATGGTGGTCGGTGACCACGAGGATGTCGCTGCCCTCCACCGCGGTCCGCGCCATGTCGAACCGCTTGGTCGCGTCGCGGTCGCCGTCCGCGCCGAACAGCATCAGCACGCGCCCCGGCGTGACTCGCCGGATGGCCGCCAGGGTCTTCTCGAAGGCATCCGGGGAGTGCCCGAAATCGACGTACACCGCCGGACCGGCTGGGCCCGACACGAGTTGCGTGCGGCCCGGCAGATGCGCGCGGATGCGGCGCCCGTCCAGGGCCGCCGACACGTCGTTCCACGAGTAGCCGGCCTCCAGCACCATGACGATCGCAAGACCGGCGTTCGCCGCCATGTGGCGGCCGATCGTCGGGACCACCGTGGTCAGTTCGCCGGCGGGGCCCCGCAACGTGAACGTCGTGCCATCGGGACGCTCCTCGACGATCTCCACGGTCCAGTCGGCACTGGCATCCGGATCCGCGGCGATCGCGGGGGTCAGGATCGTGGTGTACGGCACTTCGCAGCGCGCTGCGATGCGGGAACCGGCCGGAGAGTCGAGACACACGACGGCCCGCCGGGAGCGATCCGCGCCGAACAGGGGCGCCTTCGCTTCGAAGTACTCGTCCATGTCCGCATAGTCGTCGAGATGATCGTGCGACAGGTTCGTGAAGCCGGCCACATCGAACACGAGACCGTCGACGCGATGCCGGCTCAACGCCTGCGCGCTGACCTCGACGGCCACCGCCTCCACTCCGCGCTCGCGCATCAAGGCGAGCAGCGCATGGAACTCGGATGCCTCCGGCGTGGTCAGACGGGACACGATCGTCTCCCCGGCGATGTGTCGCTCCGCAGTCGAGGACAGGCCGGTCACGACGCCGAGCTGACCGAGGATCCCCTCCAGCAGGTGCGACACGCTCGTCTTGCCGTTCGTGCCCGTCGTGCCCAGGAGCAGGGGCAGCCGGTCATGCGCTCCCGTGCCGTACACCCAGGCCGAGAGCTGCCCGAGCCGGGCCCGGGGATCGTCCACCACGACGATAGGCAACCCCGCCGCGCCCGCGATCGCGGCGCCCTCCTCGTCGGTGACGACGGCGACCGCCCCCTTCTCGGCGGCGGCGGAGGCGAACTCGGCGCCATGCCGGTTCGCTCCGCGGATCGCGACGAACGCCTCGCCCGGTCGCAGATCGGCGGTCGCCAGGGTGATGCCGCTGAGGCTCGTGTCCGGCCCGCGGAGCCTGCCGTCCACGTGCGCAGCGAGGTCGGTGAGCGATCGCACCGGCGGGTGCTCCGGCCGGAGGACGGGGGGAAGATTGGCGGGAGCGGAATCATCGCGGGTCATGGCCGGTCCATCATCTCATCGAAGCCGGCGGGGCGCGCCGCCAAGAGCCCTGCCGGTCCGGCCCGAGTCGACACCCGTTCGGGGAGCCGACCCGGCCCGGACCGGTCGGACAGGCGTCAGCTGACCGGCCGCCGCCGTCTGACGGCCGCGACGGCGACGACCAGGGCGGCCACTCCGGAGGCGAGAGCGCCTCCGGCGAGCCACCGGGCCACCGGATCGGCCGGAGCCGAGGCGGTGGACGCCGCGTCGGAGCCGTGAGCGGACGTCCCGGTCTTCGCCGCGCCTCCGGCTGCGGCGCCGACCGTCACTGCGGGCGCGGGCGAGTCCAGGTCCTCCGCGGTCTGACCCCGTTCCGGCACCTGCGTCCAGGACGTGGATCCGTCGACGCATGTCTGCACGACCGGGAAGGCGATGCTCTTGCCGCCGGCGGCCGTGTCGAACAGCACGTCCACCGTGACGGAGGCCGCCACACCGCTGTCCACGGGGTGCACGGCGGTGAACGTGATCTCGGTGGGCACCCCGTTGGCACCGAGGGCGCGCGTGATCGTCCACCCGCCGTCATACACGGGGGTGGCATTGCCGACCCCGTCGGGGATCGTGATCGCGAGCGATGTCGTGGGGGAGTCGTCGCAGCCGTGATGGAACGCGAAGGTCAGCGGCGTGGTGGCACCCGCCGGTGCCGTGCCGGGGTCGACCTCGACGTGGGCGGATGCGGCCAGCGGAACGGCCACGGCGAGCAGGGCGCCGGCAGCCAGGCCGGCGGTGAGGCGTACGGATGTGCGGTTCATGAATGTCTTTCTGTCTGATCCACCGGGCACCGGCGTGCGCAAGCACACCGAGGTCGCGGTGCGGGTATGGACACGTGCCGGCACGCGGGCCGCCACGAGGCGGTCGGAACGCGGTGCTGCACGAGGCTCTGCTGATCAGGCAGGGAGCGGGGGGCCCCGACGCGACAGCGCGGTGGCCATGACCGCCGTGCGACGGGCTACGCGCACGACGACCGGCGAGGTCTGACGCCGCACGGGCGGGCGGGGCGGTGCGGCGACGAGCCGAGGCAGCAGGCGGAGGATGCCGCGGCCGAGCGCACGCAGCATCCGCTCGCCGTGATGCAGCAGGATCACCGTCACGACGGCGGCGAACACGTGCGCCAGGACCATGGGGGATCCGGGGCGCATATCGTGGGCGCTCGCGGCCGTGTGCAGCATCGTCATGGTCGGCATCGCGTGCGCCGCGGCGTGCCCGGCCAGACCCGGAGGCGGCATGTAGGAGACGGCATCGGCGTCGTCGAAGACGGCGAACAGCGTGTGGAACGCCAGCTGCGCGCCCGCGACCGCCGTCCCCGTGCGCACGACCGAGGGACGGCGTCCCACCAGTGCGACCCCGAGGGGCATCGTGAGCAGCGCGGCGATCGCGATGAGCAGGGGCGAAGGGGCTCCAGCGCCGGCGAGAGTGTGCGCGGTGGCGGCCAGGAGGATCGTCGTCAGGGATGCCGCGGCGCCACGTACGGCGCGCAGTCGGCGCTGGGGCTGGCGGTCCACCGTCCCAGCCTATGCCCGGCCCTTGCCGTGCCACGGCGGCGAGGGCGTGCGGAATCGGCGGGCCCCGGCGTCCGTCTTCGTGCGACGACGGCTGCCGCACGGCGGACTCAAAGCCGTTCCCGGTACCGTGAGGGGCGTGACCGTCCTCGCATTCGTCATCGGCATCGTCCTGGTCGTCGTGGGCCTGGCCGTCTCGATCGCCCTCCACGAGCTCGGTCATCTCCTGCCCGCGAAGCTGTTCGGCGTGCGCGTCGGGCAGTACATGATCGGATTCGGGCGGACCCTGTTCTCTCGTCGCCGGGGAGAGACGGAGTACGGCGTGAAGGCGATCCCTCTCGGCGGCTACATCTCGATGGCCGGGATGTATCCGCCTTCCCCGCGCGAGGCCGCCCGCGGCGGACGCGCCGGTGGGGGCTTCTTCGCGGCGATGGTGCAGGATGCGCGGGCAGCCAACGACGAGACCCTGGACGGCGAGGGCGATGTCCGCGTCTTCTACCGGCTGCCGGTCTACAAGCGGGTGATCGTGATGCTGGGCGGCCCCATCATGAACCTCCTGCTGGCGATAGTGCTGTTCGCGATCGCGTTCAGCGGCATCGGGGTGCAGACCGCGACCACCACGATCGCCCAGGTGAGCACGTGCGTGCCCGCCCCCACCGCGACATCCTGCTCAGCAACCGATCCGGCGTCGCCCGCACGCGTCGCGGGTTTCGAGCCGGGGGACCGGATCCTCTCCGTCGACGGCGTGGCGACCCGGACGTTCGCCGACGCGTCCGCGATCATCCAGCGCTCGGCGGGCCGTGCGATCCCGGTCGTGGTCGAGCGCGACGGACAGCAGCAGACGCTGACCCTCACGCCCGCCGCGCGAGACGTCGAGGGGCGCGAGGTCGGATTCGCGGGGGTCACGGCGCAGGTCGACTACGTGAAGCAGCCCCTCTGGTCGGGACCGGTGGCCGCGTTCCAGAACGTGGGCGCGGTCGCGCAGATCATCGTCCAGCTGCCGCAGAAGCTGTACGGGGTCGTGCACTCCACCCTCACCGGCTCCGAGCGCGATCCGAACAGCCCGCTCTCGCCGGTAGGCGTGGGCGTGCTCGCGGGGGAGGCGGCATCATCCACGGCGCCGGTTCTGGACAGGGTGGCGTTCCTGCTCGTGCTGCTGGGATCGCTGAACGTCTCGTTGTTCGTGTTCAACCTCGTCCCGCTGCTGCCCCTGGACGGCGGCCACGTCGTCGTCGCGCTGTGGGACGGCGTCAAGCGCGCGTGGGCGAGGATCTTCCGCCGGCCGCCGCCGGCGCCGGTGGATGCGACGCGGCTGGTGCCGGTGACCTTCGTGGTCGTGGTGCTCCTGATCGCGATGGGCGCCGTGCTGATCCTCGCCGATGTGATCAACCCGATCACTCTGGGGCGCTAGCCGGCTCCTTGCCGACGCCGAACGCGTGCGCGGCGAGGCGTTCGAGCGTCTCGAGCCCGTCGCGGGACAGGATCGACTCGAGATGGCCCTGAACCGACGCGAAGGCCCGTCCGCGGAGCGCGTACACGTCACCGGTTCGCGGGTCCGCCGCGACCTCTGCGTCGGCCCACGTCGACGTCCCGGGCGCGACTCGAGCCGTGAAGGTGTTGTAGAAGCCGATCGACGCCGGCCGCCCGAAGATGTCGACGGTCTTCTGCAGGCCCTGATGCGGCCGGGCGAGCGGCGCGAGCCCGATCCCCATCGCGTCGGCGAGGATCTGATGGCTGAGGCAGACCGCCAGCAGCGGCGTGCCTGCGGCGCGGCGCCGCGTCACGATCTCGCGCATCCGGCCGATGCGCCGGCTCGCGGCATCCCGGGGATCACCCGGGCCGGGGCCGGCGACGACGAGGGGCGCGTCGTCCACATCGTCGTCGGTCACGGCATCCCACGGCGCGATCCGCACGCGGAGCCCGAGATGCCGCAGCTGGTGGGCGAGCATCGTCGTGAACCGGTCCTCCGCGTCCACGACGAGCGCTGAGCGCCCGCTCAGCGGCGCATCCGGCTCAGACCCCTGGGGGTTGAGCCAGAACGGCGCGAGCCGGGCGTTGCGGGATGCCAGCAGGCGCGCGATGCCCGCGTCGTCCGCGAGGCGGGGCGCCGCCGCAGGCTGATCCGGGTCCGCCGCCTGGTCGCGGTCCACCGCGCCGATCGCGCCGAGCACTCCGGCGGCCTTGCCGTGCGTCTCGCTCACCTCGCCGTACGGGTCGGAGTGGCGCACGAGAGTGGCGCCCACCGGGACCCGCAGGCGCCCGTCGACGAGGTACGCGGTCCGGATCAGGATCGGTGCGTCCAGATCATGGGTGGGCTCGCCCGCGGTCAGGGTCTCCCGGGGCGTGAACAGGGCCGCAACCCCCGAGTAATAGCCGCGCGGAGTGCGCTCGTGCCGGGTGATCACGGTGCAGGCGTTCTGCATGGGCGAACCGGTGACGGTGGGCGCGAACATGGTCTCGCGAAGGATGTCGCGCGGATCCATCGCGCTGCGCCCGCGCAGCACGTACTCCGTGTGGGTGAGTCGCGACATCTCCTTCAGATGGGGTCCCGTGATGCGGCCGCCGTCGGCGCACACGGCGCTCATCATCTTGAGCTCCTCGTCCACGACCATGAACAGCTCCTCGGTCTCCTTCGTGGACTCGAGGAACGCGCTCAGCGTCTCCGGGGTCGCCCCGCCGGCAGGATGACGGAACGTGCCCGATATCGGGTTCATCGTGACGACGCCGTCACGGGCTATCACGTGGGCTTCGGGGCTCGCGCCGACGCACACGTGACCGGGGCTCGAGATGAGGAACGTCCAGTACGCGCCGCGTTCGTGCTCGAGGAGCGCGCGGAACCACGTGAGCGCCGCCGTCCTGGGGTCGGTGTCGACCCCGGCGGTGAAGTCGCGGCGGATCACGAAGTTCGCCCCCTCGCCGCGCCCGATCTCGTCCGAGATCACGGTGCGGACTATGCGCGCGTAGTCCTCGTCCGGGATGTCGAATCCGGGGTCGGCGAGCGGGACCTGGGCCGTGGGCAGTTCGTCGAGCGCTTCGGCGACCGGCACGGTGGTGCGCTCGTCGACGATCAGGCACCGCAGCGGTGCCCCGTCGTCATGGCAGGCGAAACCGCGCTCGCGCACCTGCCGGAACGGCACCAGTGCGAGCACTTCGCGCGAGCGGCCCTCGGCATCCGTCAAGGGGATGTCGGCGAGCAGCTCGACGTCCACGACGTCGCCGGTCAGCACCTCGACGCTCACTCCGTCTCGGGAGAGGAGCGCGAACGGGCGGTCGTCGCGGCGCAGGGCCTTCAGGAGGGACGCAGCAGGGCTCGGTGCCATCGCCGGCCTTTCGGGTCGTCGGGCGGCCTCGACAGGAAAGACCGCCACGGGGGCGGTCTGTCGTCACGCGAACGCACCGCCTCAGCGGGCGGGCCACCAGGCGCGGTTCGCGGTCATGCGCCGAAACTATCACACGCGGTGCCCGGCGCCGTGCCGTATGACGACGGGGCGCCGCGACCGGAGCTCACGCTCCGTCGTGCGCCAGGGCGTCGGCCCGATGGCGATATCCCACCGTCTCGTACCCCGCGGCCGGTCATGCGTCGGGGCCGATGGCTCAGGCTCATGGGCCAGAAACTAGTCGCCTCCGCTCGGCACCGCCGGATCGGCGGGGTCGTAGGCTGAGGTGGTGCCAGCAGTCAATCTCGGAATGCCCGCGCCGGCGCGGCAGGTGCTCGCCCCCCGGCGCCGCAGCCGCCAGATCCGGGTCGGCAAGGTCCTGGTCGGCGGCGACGCCCCCGTGAGCGTCCAGTCGATGACGACGACCCCGACCACCGACATCAACGGGACGCTTCAGCAGATCGCCGAGCTGACGGCATCCGGCTGCGAGATCGTGCGCGTCGCGGTTCCGAGCCAGGACGATGCGGATGCGCTTCCGATCATCGCGCGCAAGAGTCAGATCCCGGTGATCGCAGACATCCATTTCCAGCCGAAGTACGTGTTCGCCGCGATCGACGCCGGGTGCGGCGGTGTGCGCGTCAACCCGGGCAACATCCGGCAGTTCGACGACAAGGTCGGCGAGATCGCGAAAGCGGCCGCGGATGCGGGTGTCTCGCTGCGCATCGGCGTGAACGCGGGTTCGCTCGACAAGCGACTGCTGGAGAAGTACGGCAGTGCGACCCCGGAGGCGCTCGTGGAGAGCGCAGTGTGGGAGGCGTCGCTTTTCGAGGAGCACGACTTCCACGACTTCAAGATCTCGGTGAAGCACCACGACCCGGTCGTCATGGTCAAGGCGTACCGCCTGCTCGCTGAGCGGGGGGATTGGCCGCTGCACCTGGGTGTGAGCGCGGCCGGTCCGGCGTTCCAGGGCACGATCAGGTCTCCGACCGCGTTCGGGATCCTGCTGGCCGAGGGCATCGGCGACACGATCAGGGTGTCGCTGTCGGCCCCACCGGCCGAAGAGGTCAAGGTCGGTCTGCAGATCCTGCAGTCGCTGGGGCTGCGCGAGCGGACGCTCGAGATCGTGTCGTGCCCGTCGTGCGGCCGGGCACAGGTCGACGTGTACAGCCTGGCCGACTCGGTCACGGAGGGGCTCAAGGACCTCACCGTGCCGTTGCGGGTCGCCGTCATGGGCTGCGTCGTGAACGGACCCGGCGAGGCTCGCGACGCCGACCTGGGGGTTGCGTCCGGCAACGGGAAGGGGCAGATCTTCGTGAAGGGCCAGGTCGTGAAGACGGTGCCCGAATCGGAGATCGTGGACACCCTGATCGCCGAGGCGAACCGGATCGCCGCCGAGCTCGGGCCGGATGCCGCGATAGGCACCGCGCAGGTCATCACGGCCTGATCACTCCGTCACGCCCGGATCTCGTCATCACGGCCCGATCAGGCCCTCGCGGCGCGGTCACTCCAGGCAGAACTCGTTCCCTTCCGGGTCCCGCATCTGGTAGTAGAGCTCCGGCCACGGCCCCCATCGCTGGTCGATCAGCCGAACGACGGTGGCGCCGAGGGCGACGAGCCTGTCCTTCTCCGCTTCGAGCCGTTCTCGATGCGTCCCCTCGCCTTCCGGCGGCCGGATGTCGAGGTGCAGTCGATTCCGCCTCCGCTTCGGGCCATCCGCGTGGTGGAAGAACAGTCGCGGTCCTCTCCCTTCCGGATCCTCGGCCAGTCCGCGCTTCTCGAGGTCGCTCTCGGTCAGCCCCGACGCGAGGAGCTGCGATCGCAACGGCTCGTCCCACTCGATGCGCGGATAGCCGAACACATCGGCCCAGAAATGCGAGAGCCGCCGCGGATCGTCCGCGTAGAACGTGATGTTGCCCAGCGTCGCCATGATTCCTCCCGTGTCACCCGGTCGTGGCGGTCGCCCCGTGCCGTGATCCGTGAGCGCCCGTCGCGACCTGGGGCGCTCACGCTACCCGCGGGCGCCGACATCGCCGGCGTTGATAGTCTTCGTTGCGCCGAGCGAAGGAGGCCCATGTCCGCGACAGTCGTGACGTTCCCCGACGGTTCACTGGCCGGGGAGGGCACGGTCGTCCGGGTGGCCGGAGACGCCGTCGTCCTCGATGTCACGCCCTTCCATCCCGTCGACCACACCTGGCCGGACCAGCCGGGCGACTCCGGCGTCCTGCGGCTGGCGGACGGCGTGGTGCCGGTGCGCGAGGCGGTCATGGCGGCCGCCGATGCGCACGGAGCGCTGTTCGTGGCCGAGGAGATCCCCGTCAAGCGCGGAACGGAGGGCTGGACCTGGCTTGTCGCGCACCGGATCGCGGCACCCGCGCCGGACGCGCTCGCGCCGGGTGTGCGCGCGGTCGCCGAAGTGGACGGCGCACGACGGGCGGGGCTGAGCCGGGGCCACACCGCGTGTCATCTGGCATCGCTCGCGCTCGATCTGGCCGTGGCCGATCTGTGGCGCAAGGATCCGGGCGCCGACGCGCTGGGAACTGCGGACTTCGAGGCGCGGGCCAACCAGACGAGCAGCATCCGCGAGGACGGCTCCGTCGACCGGTACCGCCTGGGCAAGAGCCTGCGCCGGGCGGGTTTCGACTCCGAGGGGTTCGCCGCATCCGTCTCGGAGCGGCAGGACCGCATCAACGCGCAGCTCGCCGCGTGGGTGGCCACCGGCGCCCCGAGCCGGATCGTCGTCGACGGGCCCACGATCATCGACCGCCGGCGCTGGGAGTGCGCACTGCCGGAAGGGACGGCGTCGATTCCTTGCGGCGGCACGCACGCGCACTCTCTTGCGGAGTTCGCCTCGATCACGGTGCGGCTGGAGCTGACCGATCCGCAGTCGCTCCTGATGACGACGACCGCCGTGCCGCGCAGCTGACCCGCCGACCCATGTCACCGGTGCGTCGGCGCGCAGAACTCATCTGATCCGTCGCATCGACGCCGGATTCCCCCGAAGCGTCGCTTGATCGACGGGGTTCTGGCGGAGTTCTGCACGCGGGTCGAGCCTCAGTGCGGCGCGCCGGGCGGCGCGAGCACGATCTCGCCGGTCGCGATGTCGGCTCGCCGCAGCACGACCTGCACCGTCGACCCCGGCTCGGCGTCCAGCCCGTCGACCACGACCGTGACCAGCGGCCCGTCCAGCTGCACGCGCATCCCGCCGTTGCGCGCGCCGAGCACGACGCCGCGGAATGTCCGGCCCTCGCGCCCGTGCAGGACCGCCGCCTCGACACGGTCGATGCTCGCGGCATCCAGACGTCCCGCGAGGGCGTTGCTGCGACCCATGATCTTCGGCAGCTCCGGCAGGCTCGCGCGCGCCCACTCGGGAACCTCCCGCCCGTTCGCCAGCGCTTCGCAGATCACGAGCGACCAGCGGTCCACGAGGCGCCGCAGCGGGGCCGTCGTGTGGGCGTAGGGCGCGGCGATCGCCGACTGCACCCGGTCGGTCGGCACGTCGCCGTCGAACGCCGTGTACCCGGCCCCGCGGAAAAGCCGCGTCGCGGCATCCCGGATCGCGAGCGTCTTCGCGTCATCCCCGGTCAGCGCTCGCAGGTACTCGCCGTATCCCATGCCGGCGGGCCACGGACGGCCGAGCGCCGCCGTCTGCGCACGGAAGGCCGCGACATCCTCGGCGTCGGCCTCCGGCATCGTCCGCAGGATGCCGACTCCGCCCTCGATCATGATCGAGGCGGCGGCCATGCCGGTCAGGAGCGAGATCTGCGCATTCCAGTCCTCGATCGGGAAGGTCGCGCGACGACGCAGCTCGTAGCCCCCGTCCTCGGCGACCACCTCGATCTCGGGCGAGTTCAGGCTCGCGCCACCACGCTCCTGCTCGCGCTCGGCCCGCTCCGCGCCGAACCACTCCAATGCGCGAAGGCTCTCGGCAGCGGTGCCCTCGTCGACGGCGCGTTGCGCCTCGGCGTACGTCCACTGGCGCCGTGAGCGGACGATTCCGCGGGTGAGGCTGACGTGGACCGGCTCGGCCCTTTCGTCCAGGTCGAACCGCCAGACGAACGCACGACGGTCCTCGCCGGGCAGCAGCGACGCGGCGTCCTCGCTGATCACGCGTGGATGCAGCGGGATCGTGCCGTCGACGGCGTACAGCGTCTCTCCGCGCGATCGCGCGGCGGCATCCACCGCTCCGCCGGGCGCGACGAAGGCGGGCACATCGGCGATCGCGTAGTGGAGGATGCCGCCGTGCGGCGTCCGCGTGAGGTGCAGCGCCTGGTCGAGGTCGCGAGCCCCGTCCGGATCGATCGTGAGGAACTCGATGTCGCGCAGGTCGGCGCGTCCCGCATCGGGCGAGACGGGGACGTCCCGGGCCGCGGCGCGAGCCTCCTCCATGACGGCGGCGTCGAACGGCCCCGGCAGATCCAGCTCCCGGTGCAGCGCGGACAGGGCGGCGGCGAGGGCGTTCCCCGCGGCCGCCGAGACGAGGCGGGGACGGCGACCGGTCACCCCGTCAGTGTACGGGGGCCGCCGGGTGGCCGGGCGTCCCGCCCCTACACTGGGGACCGTGGTCACTCGTCTGTCGAAGTTCTTCGTCCGCACCCTCCGTGAGGACCCTGCCGAGGCGGAGGTCGCCAGTCACCGCCTGCTCGTACGTGCGGGATACATCCGCCGCCAGGCCGCGGGAGTGTTCGCATGGCTCCCGCTGGGCCTGCGCGTGAAGGCGAAGATCGAGCGGATCATCCGCGAGGAGATGGAGGCCGCCGGCGCGCAGGAAGTGCATTTCCCGGCGCTCATGCCGCGCGAACCCTACGAGGCGACCGGGCGCTGGGAGGAGTACGGTGACCTGCTGTTCCGCCTCCAGGATCGGAAGGGCGCGGACTATCTGCTGGCGCCGACGCACGAAGCGGCCTTCACGCTGCTGGTGAAAGACCTGTACTCGTCGTACAAGGACCTTCCGCTCACGATCTACCAGATCCAGGACAAGTACCGCGACGAGGCCAGGCCCCGGGCCGGGCTTCTGCGGGGGCGCGAGTTCACGATGAAGGACGCCTACTCGTTCGACGCGAGCGACGAGGGCCTGGATGCCTCGTACAACGCCCAGCGCGATGCGTACGAGCGCATCTTCCAGCGACTCGGCCTCGAATACGTCATCGTGCAGGCCGATGCCGGGGCCATGGGAGGTTCGCGCAGCGAGGAGTTCCTGCATCCCACTCCCGTGGGCGAGGACACCTTCGTACGA
>Ga0164243_10012351_pt1 | contig 12107 bp, 11 predicted proteins | sample OricompcompostOP_FD_108781 | JGI IMG/M metagenome (GOLD analysis project Ga0164243, IMG submission 108781) | Organic Plus compost microbial communities from Emeryville, California, USA - Original compost - Organic plus compost (OP) | ecosystem: Engineered > Solid waste > Mixed feedstock >...
CCTCCGCGACCGCCACGGCCGCCGCCCGATCTACGGCGCCTGCGACCTGTTCCAGACCCACCCGGACTGGCGCGACCTGCTCGCCTTCCCGGAATACTTCCACGGCGACAACGGCGCGGGCCTGGGTGCCTGGCACCAGACGGGCTGGACGGCCCTGGTCGCCGACCTCATCCTCACGGTCCACCGCTGACCCCACACCGGCCACCGAGGCGCGGACCTTTGGTGATACCCGTCGTCCATTCTCCCGACGGCACACATCCGTTTCGCGTCGCCCGAACCAGTGAAACTCCGGACTGCCGGCTGCGAATGCGTCGATGCTTTTCGCTTCTGACCTGCGCCGGGCACTTGCGCACCGATTCCCGCGCGATCTGGCGGTGCGAGACGAACCGACGAGGAAAACCCTATGGTTTCGGTCGTCGCACGCCACCGCGGGCGTGCCCTTGCTCTGGGGGAACGGCGTGCACATCACGAATTACCGCGTCAGGAACTTCCGCCGGCTACGTGATGTGGGAATCGATCTTGATTCTGGCACAACCGTGTTCGTCGGCGCGAACAACAGCGGCAAGACTTCGGCCGCGCAGGTCTTCCGGCTGTTCCTTGGCGAGGACAAGGGGAAGTTCCAGATCTACGACTTCACCGCCGGCTGCTGGGCCGAATTCGACGCGTTCGACGCGGCCGCCGACGATCCGGACGAGCGGCTGCCCCGAATCGAGCTGGATATCTGGCTGGATCTCACGGGGGACGAGGAGAACGTGCACCGTGTCATCGACCTCATCCCGGACCTGAGCTGGAGTGGCGGGCTGGTCGGTGTCCGGCTCTCGTACCGGCCGAAGAACGGCAAGGGGCTGATCGAGAACTTCGAGGAGTGCCGCCGGAAGGCGTCGACCATGGATCCCCCGGAAGGGTCAGCTTATGAACCCTGGCCGAGGTCCCTGACCGACTACCTCACGCGGGAGTCGCGCCAGGAGTACGAGATCACCTACGCGATCCTCGACGTCTCTCGATGTGACAAGGACACTCTCGAACCCGTTGCTGGTTACGTGCCGTTCGTCCTCGGCGGCAGGGACAGCGGGTTCGGGGCCAAACTCGACGCGGTCATCCGGATCGACTTCCTCGACGCCCAGCGTCACCTGACCGACGGGGCGGTCCGCGGTCGTGCACAGGAACTGTCCGCGAAGCTGAGCAGTTACTACGCCCGCCACCTCAAGCAGCGCGACCACGACGTCGAGGCCATCGCGGCCATCGCGGATTCGGAGAACCGGCTCAACGAGCATTTCGCGGATGCCTTCGCGGAGACGCTCGACAAGCTCGCCGACCTCGGCTATCCCGGGTTCGTCCATCCACGTCTGGTGGTCAAGGCGTCGTTCAGCCCGCAGGGCATCCTCAACAGCGGCGCGAGAGTCCACTATGCCCTCCCTCGCACCGACGCCTCCGCGGACCAGTTAGAGCGGACATTGCCGGACCAGTACAACGGGCTCGGCTTCAAGAATCTTATATACATGGTCATCGAGGTGCTCGACTTCCACTACCAATGGTTAAACGCGGAAGGCGATCGGCCTCCGATCCACCTGGTGTTCATCGAGGAACCCGAGACGCACCTGCACGCTCAACTGCAGCAGGTGTTCATCCGCAAGATCCGTGAGATCCTTGAGGAGGCAGATTCAACCTTCACCACCCAGATGGTCGTCACCACCCACTCCGCGCATGTCATCTACGAGACGTCGTTCCGGTCGATCCGCTACTTCAAGCGAACCAGCGTCGACGGCGACATCCACCACACCGACGTCAAGGATCTGGCGCGGTTCCGGGAACCGGAGGATGCCACTCGGCGTTTCCTTCGGCAGTATCTCAAGCTGACCCACTGCGACCTGTTCTTCGCCGACGGCGCGATCCTGGTGGAGGGCAACGTCGAACGGCTCCTGATGCCGTTGATCATCAACCAGTCGGTGCGCGACCTTGAGTCGAGCCATCTCACGATCCTGGAAGTCGGCGGGGCATTCGCACACCAGTTCCGGCAGCTCCTCACCTTCCTCGGGCTGCCCGCGCTGGTCATCACCGACATCGACAGTGTGCGCGGAGCGAAACCCGACACCACCGGCGCCGACGCCGGTGCGGCCGGAAGCGGGACGTCGTGCATGACGACGGAGCCGGGATCTGTCACGAGCAACCAGACGCTTGCCGGCTGGATACCGGGAATCCGCTCCATCGAAGCGCTCCTGGACCTGGACGGCGCGCGGGGTGGTGCGCGGCATCCACTTCGACGCGGCGAAATGCCCTCCCGCCGCTGACGGGCGACCGGGACACATCCGGGTCGCGTACGAGACCCGCCAGACGATCGAGTGGGGCGGTGAAAGGGCAGACCGAGCCGGCCGAACGTTCGAGGAGGCGTTCGTGCTGTGGAATCTCGAGTGGTGCATGAAAGAGGCACAGGCTGATCTCGGATTCCGTCTCCCGGGAGCCGAGGCCGCCACCGTGGACGGCCTGCACGCGCAGATCCACGAAAGTGTCCTCAAGGTCGACAAGACCAGGTTCGCACTCGCCCTGATCGGCAAAGACCCCGAGGAGTGGAGCGCACCTCCCTACATCATCGAGGGGCTGGAGTGGCTGCGGGACCAGTTGATGGTCGACGCCGCCCAGGCGACACCCTTGGCCGCGATCGACGTCGAGGTGGCCGAGTGACTGGGCGGGTCGACGCGCCGGACACCGACGCCGATCGGCGGATTCGCGACGTCCTGGGCCGGGACGGAAAGGTCGGGTTCGTCGTTACCGCCGGGGCGGGCTCCGGGAAGACCACCTCGCTCGTCAAGGCTTTGGCGCACGTGGCCACGACCCGGCACAAGCAGCTCCGCGCACGCACGCAGCGGATCGCCTGCATCACGTACACGGAGGTCGCCGCGGCCGAGGTCCACGGCGACGTCCATGACGACCCGCTGGTGCACGTGTCGACGATTCACAGCTTCCTGTGGGACGCGGTCGCGCCGTTCCAGTCCGACATCCGAGCCTAGATCAACGGGCGACTCACCGCGAAATTCAACGAGCTCGACGGCAAGATCGAGAAAACGAAGGCTTCGGCCAAGCTGGACGGGCTCAGGCAGGATCAAGACCGCTGTGCCCGCCAACGTGACGCCCTCCGTGACGTCCGCACGATGACCTATGGTGTCGGACCGGACTACGGGAGGGGCCAGATCGGGCACGCGGATGTGCTCAAGATGGTGCCCGACATGCTGATCGAACACCCGCTGCTGGCGAAGGTCGTCGCCGCACGGTTCCCCGTCATCTTCGTCGACGAGAGCCAGGACACCGACGGACGCGTCGTGCGCGGGCTCATCCACTTGTACCGGACGGTCAACACCAACTTCTGCCTCGGCTTTTTCGGCGACCCGATGCAGCAGATCTACCCGGCCGGCATCGGCCGGGTACCCGCCGAGCCGGAGTGGGTGCCCATCAGCAAGCCCCAGAACTTCCGCTCGTCGCGCCGTGTGCTCGAGGTCGTCAACCGTGTCCGGGCCGACGCCGATGGCGACCAGCAGATCCCGGGTCGGGCCGAGACGCCGGACGGACACGCCTACTTCTTCGTTCTTCCGAACGACGTCGACGACACCATGGGCCTGGTTCGCCGTTGGCTCGCTCTCCGTACGTCGAACGACGAGTGGACCAGCGACGCGCCGGGCGGCGTGAAGATTCTCGTCGCCATGCACAAGCTGGCGGCGCGGCGGTTGGGCTTCGCCAATCTGCACGCCGCCTTCCACCCACGGAAACCACCAGCCGCGCTGGCCAACGCCTACCTCGAAGGCACCGCCTGGCCCATCGCACCCTTCGCCGATGTGATCCTCCCGCTGTGCGCCACATCGGATCATGGCGCCGCGCTGCGTGTCCTGCGCAAGCACAGCAGCCTGCTCCGAGACAGCCTCGGCGGCGCGGGCGTCGCGCGGACGCGGCTCACCGCGGCCCGTGCCGCTCTCGCCGAACTGCGCCGCCTCGTCGCCGACGCCGGCCCCGGCTCGATCGGGCGGACGCTACGGTTCGCCCACCGGGAGGGACTGATCGACCCGGTTCCACAGCTCGCCCGCTACCTCGATCCGGACGGTCCGCACAGCGATCAGGTGCTGAGCGACAAAACCAGAGAGATCCTCGACGCCTTCATGGCGTGCGATGTGCGCGAACTCGACGGCTATTTTCGCTACGTCGGTCGCCAGTCGCCGTACTCGACGCAGCACGGTACGAAGGGCTCCGAGTTCCCGCGCGTGATCGTGATCCTGGACGACTCCGAGGGCGCGCTGCCGACGTACTCCAACGACAGGCTTCTCGGACTCGCGGAGCTGTCGGACAAGGACCGCGAGAACGAGGCCAACGGCGGCGACACCACGGTCGACAGAACTCGGCGCCTCTTGTACGTCTGCGTCTCGCGGGCACAGGAGGAACTTGCCGTCGTCGTCTACGCGGACGACGTCGAATCCGCGGTCCTGTCCCTCAAGGCGAACAATCTGACCGACGGACCGCTGACGCTGAGCGACCTGCGCAGGGATCTGTCCCCGCACACCTGAGGGCTCTGCCCCTGTGGATGACAACGGTAGAAGCGACCCCACCGCGTCCGGGCCGCTGCCCTTCGGTGTCGCCGTGCTTCGGGGACCGAGGAGTGGGCACGACGGACGCCGGGTCAAGACGGCGGCCGCGCTGACGGTGGTGTCGCACGCCTTGTCCGTGGTGGCGGGACCGCGCGGGAACCTCTCCGCGCCGTTCGCTGCCCGCGCGGGTCGGTGCCGGCGTCGCGGTGGACGGGGCCCAGCCGGGTCAGGTCCGCCAGCTGGGCCGTGTGGGCGGCCCGTGACCGATGGCCGGACACAGCCGGCGGCAGCGGGCCGGCGGCGAACGCCGCCGGCCCGAGCCGATGTGCGCGTGGGCGGTCCTGAGCAGCGCGGCCGTCCCTCGGCGCCGGCTGCCCCGATTCGCCGCCGTCAGGCGGTGACGCCGGTGGAGCGGCCCTCGTGGAGGGTGATGGTGCGGCCGTCGGACGGGTCGAAGAGGTGGATCTTGTCCAGGTTGATCCAGACGCGGGCCGTGTCGCCCTCGCGGACCGGTGACTCCGCCGAGAAGCGGCAGACCAGGTTGGAGCCGCTGGCCGGCAGGTCGGTGCTGCCCACGTCGGCCGCCAGCTCCTCCAGCTCCGCGGCGCTCGCCTTCTCGCCCTCGACCGTGAAGTAGACGTACTTGTCGGAGCCCATCGACTCCACCAGGTCGGCCGTGGCTTCGAACTCCACGCCGCGCTGGCGGATCGAGTCCTCGATCAGGGTCGCGTCCTCGAAGTGTTCCGGGCGGATCCCGACGATCAGGTCGCGGGAGGCGTCCGAGGACTCCAGCGACTGGCGTACCCGGTCCGAGAGCGGCAGGTTGCCCAGCGCGGTCCGCAGCCGGCCCTCGGACGCCGACGCTACCAGGAAGTTCATCGACGGTGAGCCGATGAAGCCGGCGACGAACAGGTTGCGGGGGTGGTCGTAGAGCTCCTGCGGCTCGCCGACCTGCTGGATCGCGCCGCCGCGCATGATGACGACCCGGTCGCCGAGCGTCATCGCCTCCGTCTGGTCGTGGGTGACGTAGACGGTCGTGGTGCCGAGCCGCTTCTGCAGGCGGGACACCACCGTCCGCATCTGGACCCGGAGCTTGGCGTCCAAGTTGGACAACGGCTCGTCCATGAGGAACGCCTTCGGGGACCGGACGATCGCGCGGCCCATCGCGACCCGCTGCCGCTGGCCGCCGGAGAGGTTGGCCGGCTTGCGGTCCAGCAGCGCGGTCAGCTCCAGCACCTTCGCGGCCTCCTCCACCTTCCGCTCGATCTCCTCCTTCGGCAGCTTGGCGAGCTTGAGCGGGAACGCCATGTTCTCCCGGACGGTCATGTTGGGATACAGGGCGTACGACTGGAACACCATCGCGATGTCGCGGTCGCGCGGCGCCTTGTCGTTGACCCGCTCCCCGTCGATGCGCAGCTCGCCGGAGGTGATGTCCTCCAGCCCGGCGATCATGTTGAGGGTCGTCGACTTCCCGCAGCCCGACGGGCCGACCAGGATGACGAACTCGCCGTCGGCGATCTCCAGGTTGAACTCCTGTACGGCCACGGTGCCGTCGGGGTACGCCTTGGTCACCTTGTCCAGAACGATGTCAGCCACGACGACTCCTAACCCTTGACAGCGCCGGACGTGAGGCCGGAGACGATGCGGCGCTGGAAGAACAGCACGAACAGGATGATCGGTACGGTGATGACGACGGCCGCCGCGGAGATGGCGCCGGTCGGGTCCTCGAACTGCGAGGCGCCCTGGAAGAACGACAGCGCCGCCGGCACGGTGCGCGACCGCTCGGTCGAGGTCAGCGAGATCGCGAACAAAAAGTCGTTCCAGCAGAAGATGAAGACCAGGATCGCGGTCGTGAACACGCCCGGCGCGGCCAGCGGAGCGATCACCCTGCGGAACGCCTCGCCCTGCGTCGCACCGTCCATCTTGGCCGCCTTCTCCAGGTCCCACGGGATCTGCCGGAAGAACGCGGACAGCGTGTAGATCGCCAAGGGCAGCCCGAACGTGACGTACGGCAGGATCAGGCCGGGCCAGGTGTCGAACAGCCCGAGGCTCCGTTCGATCTCGAACAGCGGCGAGACGAGCGAAACCTGCGGGAACATCGCGATCAGCAGCGAGATGCCGATCAGCAGCCGCTTGCCGGGGAAGTCGAGCCGGGCGATCGCGTACGCCGCCATGGTCCCGAGCACGACGGCGATCACCGTCGCGATCAGCCCGATGCCGATGGAGTTGACCAGCGCGCGGACGAACTGGTCGGTGGCGAAGATGTTCCGGTAGTTCTCCAGCGTCCACTCGCGCGGGATGAAGTGCCCGTCGGTGATCGTCGCCGGCGTCTTGAACGACAGCGACGCGATCCAGAGCACCGGCACCAGGGCGAAGACGATCACGACGAGGTCGATCAGCCCCCACCGCCACTTCGACGCGGTCATCAGCGCTTCCCCTCCTCGGACGAGCCCGGCGCGGCGGTGCCGAAGAGCTTCACGAAGACGAACGCGATGATCGCCACCGCGAGGAAGATCAGCACCGACATGGTGGACCCGATGCCGAGGTTGAGCCCGCGCATCAGGTTGTTGTAGGTGAGCATCGACACCGACGACGTGTTGTTGGCGCCGGCCGTCAGCACGTAGATGTTGTCGAAGACCCGGAACGCGTCGAGCGTGCGGAACAGGAGCGCGACGAGGATCGCCGGCTTCATCACCGGCAGGATCACCCGGGTGAACCGCTGCCAGCCGGTCGCGCCGTCCATCGACGCCGCCTTGAGCAGGTCCTCGGGGACCAGCGCCAGGCCGGCCATCAGCAGCAGGGCCATGAACGGCGTCGTCTTCCAGATCTCGGCGAGCATGATGATCGCCAGCGACGAGGCCCGCTCGGTCAGCGGCGCGCCGTCGCCGACGACGCTCGCCAGGTAGCCGGTGTCCGGCGTCCACGCGTACTTCCAGGAGAACGCGGCGACGACCGTGACGATCCCGTACGGGATCAGCGCCGCCGTCCGCACCAGCCCGCGACCCACGACGGTCCGGAACATCACCCAGGCGAGCCCCATCCCGAGCACCAGCTCCACCGCCACGGTCACGACCGTGATCAGCATGGTGACCCCGAACGCCGTCCACCAGTAGCCGTTGGTCAGCACGGTCGCGTAGTTGGCCAGCCCCACGAACTCGCGCTCGTCGGGGAACTTGAGGTCGAACCGCTGGAAGGAGAGCCAGACCGAATAGGCGATCGGGTACGCCGTGACCGCCAGCATCACGATCGCCGCCGGCGCGCAGAGCAGCCAGCCCAGCCGCCGCTCCGCCTTCTTCCCCTCGCTGAGCCGGGCCCGTGCCCGGCGGGCCGCGCTGCGGGTCGCGGGCTTGGCCGCCGCCTCCGTCGCCGTCACGGCAGCACTCCCTTCGACTCCAGCGCGTCCTGGATGGACGCCCGCAGTGCCTCGGCGTCGCGCTCCGGCTCGATCGCGGCCGGCGGCGAGAGGGTCGCCGCGAGCACCGTGGACAGGTTCTGGTAGGCCGGCGTCAACGGGCGGTTGGCACCCTCCTTGACCTGCGCCAGGATGTCGGCCTTGAACGGGTACGCCTCGTCCATCGCCGGATCGGCGTAGAGCGACTCGATGGTCGGCGGCACGCCGTCGTTGATGGCCGAGAAGAGCTGGTGCTCCGGCGAGCGGAGGCAGAGCGCGGCCTCGAACGCCTCGTCCGGATGCTTCGAGTACGCCGAGACGGCCAGGTTGTAGCCGCCGATCGTCACCTTGCTCGGGCTGCCGTCCGACATCCCGGGATAGCGGGCCCACTTGACCTTGTCCTTGAGGTCCGGTGCCCCTTCCTGCAGCGCCGGCCAGACGAACGGGTAGTTCAGCTGGAACGCGCCGCTGCCGCTCTGGAACTGCAGCCGGGCCCCGTCCTCCTGGGTGTTGGTGAACGACGGGTTGGTGACGCCGGCGCTGGCGAACCGCTGGAGCGTCGCCAGCGCGTCGACGGCCTTCTGGTCGAACACGGCCTCGGTGCCCTCGTCGTCGAGGATGCGTCCGCCGTTGCTCGCGACCATGTTGTTGTAGAGGACGACGAGGCCCTCGTACTGGGCTCCCATCGTGTCGATCTCGTACGGCTTGCCCTGGGCCTTGAGGTCCAGCGACATCTTGATCATCTCGTCCCAGGTCTTCGGGGGCTCCGGCACCAGGTCGGTGCGGTACCACAGGAGCTGGGTGTTGGTGTTCTTCGGCGCCGCGTACAGCCGGCCCTCGAAGGAGGCCGACCGCAGCGGCTGCTCCAGCGTCCCGCGGGACGCCTCCTCCTTGTGCTCGCCGGTCCACTCGCGGATCCACTCGGCGCTGGCGAACTCGGGCGTCCACGTCACGTCGAGCCCGAGCACGTCCATGCCGTCGTCCTCGGCGGCGAGCCGGCGCACCATCTGCACGCGCTGGTCGTCCGCGCCGCGCGGCAGCACCTGGTAGGCGATCCGGTACCGGCCCTGAGCCTGCTGGTTGCAGTCGTCGACGACCTTCTGGAAGTTCTGCTCCGGCGCGTAATAGACGTTGATCACCGGTACGCCGCCGTCGTCGCCACCACAGCCCGCCAGCGGCGCCAGCAGCGCCGCCGTCGCCAGCGCGGCGAGACGGCGGCGCCGCCATCGCTCCACCATCTCCGACCTCCGTCCGTCGCCGCAGCCCCGGGGCGACGATCAGGGTCCCTTCCCCGGACGCTCGGACGGCAAACGTCGCCGATCAGGTGGTGGCGAGCCGGACGACCTCCTCGGCGCAGCCCCAGGAGAGGGTCATGCCGGCGCCGCCATGGCCGTACGCGTGGACGACCCGACCCTCGCGCTCCACCCGCGGCCCGCCGTGGCGCGCCGGCCGCAACCCGACCAGGTGCCGGCGCACGCGCGCCGCCGCCAGCCGGGGCTCGATCTCGGTCGCCCGGCGCAGGATCGCCTCGGCGGTCTCCGGCCGCACCGCGAGGTCGTCGTCGCCCTCCTCGAACGTCCCGCCGACGACCACGTCGTCGCGGCGCGGATGCACGTAGACGGCCCCCTCGGGGTGGTGCTCGTCCCGGACGGAGGTGTCGATCCCCGGGTTGTCCACGACGACGACCTGCCCACGGATCGGATGCAGCCGCGCGTCCCCGGTGAGCTGCCGGGCGGCGAGGCCGGTGGCGTTGACCACGACGGAGGCCTCGACCGCGTCCAGGCTGTCCACCCGCCGCCACTCGAACGTGCCGCCGGCCGCGGTGAAGCGCTCGACCAGGTGGTCCAGGTAGGGCACCATCTCCGCGCACGGCACCGTGAACCGCCACTCCTCCACGGCGTCGGCGAAGTCCGGCACGGCCGGGGCCCACCACGGCGCGCCGGGCTCCCTGCGCCGCAGGACCATCCGGGTGGGCAGCATGTGCACGCCGGGCACGCCGGCCGCGGCCTCCTCGGCGAACACCTCGAAGGTCCGCGTGCCCCAGCCGAGCACCCGGGGGTCGGCGTCGGTCCGGGTCGGATACCAGACCGCGCAGGCGACGGCCGAGACCGTGTCACGCGGCGGCTCCGCCGCGACGATCCGCACGTCGGCCCCGGCCTCCCGCAGCCTGATGGCACTGCTCAACCCGATGATCCCGGCACCCACGACCACGACGTCCATCCGCCTATCCTCCCCGGCGGACGTCGACCGCGACGACGTGGGTGCCGTCGGCGCGGACCAGTTCGCCGACGCGGATCGGCCAGGCCTGGTCGCTGGCCGGGGCGGCCTGGATGCCGAGGCCGTACGTGACGTGGCCCTCGAAGTCGCCGCCGAAGCCGTACCCCCGCAGGGTCGGGAAGCCCAGCCACGACGCCGGCCGCGCCGTCGTGCGGCCGGTGTCGTCGTGGCCGGTCGCCTCGATGAACGAGATGCGCAGGAAGCTGTTGCCCGGCAGCGGGATCGGGTCGCCGGTGCCTTCGGCCGGCACGTCGCGCTGGTAGGCGATCTCGTAGGTGGGCCAGCCACCCTCGAAGGCGAAGGTGATCCGGGTGTACGGCGGGTCGGCGGTGGGGTGGTCGCCGACCTGGACGCGGGCCAGGAACGGCAGCGGCGGGGCCACGAGCGGGTGGACGGTCCGGGCGGGACGCGACGGGACGCCCCAGGGGTAGGTCACCCGGTACGCCGAGGCCGGCGTCGCGGCCGGCGCGGCCGTCGTCGTCTCGGGTGCCAGCGGGCTGGCGGCCGGCGGGCTCGTGGCCGGCGGCGCCGCCGGCGCGGCGCCGGTGGGTGGCGCGGGCTCGCACGCGGCCACGGCGAGGACGAGCAGCAGGGGAAGCAGTCGGCGTGTCATGCCACCCCGACGCGCCACCGACCCCAGCGGTTTACCGGACTAAGCGGCGAGCATGCCTTCGACGGTGCGGCGGACCTTGCCGTCGGCGAGGCTGCGGGTCACCAGCCGGCTGCCGTCGTCCGGGTCGCGGGTGAAGGCGCGCAGCTTGCCGCGGTCGCGGGCCAGCACCAGGTCGACGCTGCGGCCGGCGATCTCCGCGGAACCGTCCGACGTGTAATCCGTGACGGTGACCAGCGCCGCCCGCTCCGCGCTGTCCAGCACGGCCTTGGCGTCGGCCGGCGTGCTGTCGTGGTCGCCCCTCGGCAGCCAGTCGACGAGCTGGTCGAGCGCGTTCTCCATGGGGAACAGCCCGAGGTCGTGCACGCCCAGCGCGTCGATCCTGACGAGCAGGGCGATCGGCTCCGGCTGGGGCAGCAGGAGCATGCGCCAGGGCTCGCCGGGCTTCGTACCGGTCGTCCGGGCGTCCAGGACCCGGCGGGCCCGCTGCTCGAACGCGACCGCGATGCCGAGGTCGCCGCGGACCTGCATCTGGCCGTCGGCGTCGCCGGCGACGAGGAGTTCGCGGGCGGCCAGCGACCGGACCGCCTCGGCCAGCACCTCGTCGGACGGGCGGGCCTCCAGGAAGTCGACCACCGCGTCGACCGCGGTCAGCTCCGCGATCGTGTACGCGCCGAGCAGCACCGGCCCGGTGTCGACCAGCTCGACGACCGAGTCGACCAGACCTTCGGGTACGAGCGCCTGGCGGGAAGCGTTCACGACAACCCCATCTCCGCGAGCAGCTCACGCGCGGGCCGCCCGCGATCCCGGCCGCTGATCGCGGCTGCCGTACCGGACGTGGTCTCCGACACCCACACGTCGGAGTTGCCGAACAGCCCGCGTCCCGCGCCGCCGGCCCGGGCGAGCTCGGAGACGGGGTCCTCGCGGACGGGCGGCGGGAAGAGCGCGGCCAGGTCGGCGGAGACGGCGGTCATGTCGTCGCTCTCCTCGATCCGGCGCAGGGCGGTGGTCAGCGACCGCGCCACCGGCTCCGGGAGGGTCTGCGGCATGGCGACGTCCGGCGAGAGGTACATCGGACGCCGCTCGGTCTGCCGCGACAGCCCCCACGGCCCCACGTTGCTGCGGGTGATCCGGTAGACGACGAAGTCGACCAGGTGGCGGAGGTCGTTGAGCGTGGGCAGCTTCCGCTTGCCGAACGCGGCCGGCGTCTTCTCCAACTGCACCCACGTGCCCTGCGCGGTCCGGCCGTGCAGCTTCTCCCGTA
>Ga0164243_10012352_pt1 | contig 12106 bp, 6 predicted proteins | sample OricompcompostOP_FD_108781 | JGI IMG/M metagenome (GOLD analysis project Ga0164243, IMG submission 108781) | Organic Plus compost microbial communities from Emeryville, California, USA - Original compost - Organic plus compost (OP) | ecosystem: Engineered > Solid waste > Mixed feedstock >...
CCCGCTGACGGGCGGCTGCCTGCTGCACCGCCTCCTCCAGCAGCCAGCGGCTGACCTCGGCGGCCCGCTCGCCGCCCACACCCCGCGCCTCGCGCGCCGAGGCACCCTCGGTGCGCAGGAACTCGGCCGGGGTGAAGAGGATGCCCTGGGCGGAGCGCCAGCGTGCCTCGGCGGCGATGGCGGTGATCTTGCCGCTGGACAGCTCGACGATCGGCTGGTGCAGCAGTGCGAACTCGCCGTCGTGCAGGGCGCTGCGCAGCCGCGCGGCCAGTTCGGCCCGCTTGACGACCTCGGCCTGCATCTGCGGCGCGTACAGCTCCACCCGCGCCTTCCCGGCCTGCTTGGCGCGGTACATCGCCAGGTCGGCGTTGCGCATCAGGGCGCCGGGGGTGATGCCCGGCTCGGCGAAGGCGATGCCGATGGAGGCGGCCACCCGCACCTCGGTGCCCTCGACGCGGTACGGGTCGGAGAGGGTGATCCGCAGCCGGTCGGCGATGTCGCGGATACGCAGTTCGCGCTCGGCGTCGGGCTTGCGTCCCGGCTCGCCGTCGCCCCGGATGAGCACGGCGAACTCGTCGCCGCCGAGCCGGGCCGCGGTGTCGCCGGAGCGCACCGAGTCGTGCAGCCGGCGCGCGGCCTGCACCAGCAGTTCGTCGCCCGCCTGGTGGCCGATGGTGTCGTTGACCGCCTTGAAGCCGTCCAGGTCGATGAAGAGCACGGCCGTGCCGCAGTCACCGCCGCGGCGTCCGCCGATGGCCTGACGGACCCGTTCGGTGAACAGGGCGCGGTTGGGCAGGTCGGTGAGCGCGTCGTGCGAGGCGTTGTGCTGCAACTGTGCCTGGAGCCGCACGCGTTCGGTCACGTCCCGGCTGTTGAAGATGAGCCCGCCCTGGTAGCGGTTGACCGTGGACTCGACGTTGAGCCAGTGGCCGTCGCCGTGCCGGAAGCGGCATTCGATTCTGGTGCACGACTCCTTCTCGGAGGAGGTGGCCAGGAAGCGGCGCAGCTCGTGCAGCACCTGGCCGAGGTCCTCGGGGTGCACCAGGGAGGACAGCTCGGCGCCCACCAGGTCCTCGGCGTCGCGTCCGTATACCCCGGCCGCCGCCGGTGAGACGTAGCGGAGCTTCCCGGTGGCCGCGGTGATCATGATGACGTCGCTGGACCCCTGGACCAGGGAGCGGAAGTGGTTCTCCTTCTGGGCCAGCTCCTGGGTGAGCGTGATGTTGTCCAGCAGCATGATGCCCTGCCGCAGCACGAGGGCGAGCACCACCGTGCACCCCGTGTAGAGGACGACGCGGTCCAGCTCCCGGCCGTCCACGGAGTTGTAGAGGATGCCCAGCGTGCACACGGCCGCCGCCAGGTAGGGCGTCAGGGCGCTGAGCGAACCGGTGATCGGCCGGCTGGGGTGGGTGGCGCGGGCCTCGGCCTCGCGTGCCGTGGCCAGGGGCTGCGGCGGCACGCTGCCGGCCGTCCTGGTGCGCCTGCCGACCCAGGGCGCGTAGGCGAGCAGCAGCGACCCGGCGAACCAGCCGGCGTCCAGCAGCTGACCGGAGGAGTAGTGCTGGCGCAGCAGCGGCGAGGTGAACAGCGCGTCGCACAGCACGGTGAGCGCGAGGGCGCCGACCGCGGTGTTCAGTGCGCTGCGGTGTGCGGCCGACCGCCTGAAGTGCAGCGCCAGGACCATGCTGACGAGCACGATGTCCAGCAGCGGGTAGGCCAGGTTGAGCGCGGCCCTGGCCACCGAGTCGCCCTGCCAGTAGGCGGTGTGGGCGAGCGCCAGCGACCAGGAGAGGGTCAGCAGTGAGCCGCCGATCAGCCAGGCGTCGAGGCTGAGGCAGATCCAGCCGGCGCGGGTGACGGGGCGCTTGGCGAGCACCAGCAGGCCGACGATGGCCGGCGGCGCGAACAGCAGGAAGCAGAAGTCCGCCAGCGACGGCCGGGGCACCGGCTGGTCGAGCACCAGCTCGTACCAGCCCCATACGCCGTTGCCCAGGCCGGCCATCAGCGAGGAGACGCTGAAGAGCACCCAGGCGGGGCGGCTCGCCCGCAGGCGGGCCCGTTCGGCCGGGGGCAGATGGGCCGCTCCGGCACCCTCGGTGTTCCGCCGCTGGGTGTGCGCATACCACAGGCAGGAGCCCGCGGCCAGCAGCGCCGCCGCGCTGAGTCCGAAGTCGCCCATGATCAGGGCGAGGGTCTGCGAGCCCCAGCCGAGCGCCGCCCCGACGGCGTAGCAGGCGCAGACCGCCGCCAGAACCACCTGCGTGACCAGTCCCGCTCGCCTGGTCCCGCCCGAGCCTCCTCCGCGCGGCTGGGGCGGCACCGGCTCGCTGCGGGCCGTGCCGGTGTGCTGTTTTCCAGGTGCGTCCGTCCAGTACGTGCCCCGCCTCGGGGCCGCTTCGTGGGTGGTCATCGCGCCATCCGTCCGGACGGGGGCCACTTGGCGAAGCGGGCCCGGCGGTCGGATGCGTTCCGCGTCGTGCGCGTGAGGCGGGCCGCCTGTGCGGCGAGTGCCGCGGGTGCCCGGCCGGCGCAACGCGGGCGCCGTGTCTGGCGGTTGGGAGATTCGCCGGCGCGGTCCTCGCGCCCCGTGCGGCAGTTCGTCCGTTGATCGTGCATTCGCCCGTCGCCCCCCTCGTGTCCGGGTTTCGCCCCCCGCTCGGGACGATACACCAGGTTCGTCACTCTGGGACATAGTCCCAATACAGACCGTAACCACAAGAGGGAGGATCGGTACAGGGCGCAGTCGTACGGACCCGTAGCGTGGCCCCTGACGGCCCGGGAGGGTTTACGGGATCTACGCCACGGCCATCGTGTTCACCAGTTCCTCACCGGCCGCCCAGCGCCTCAGCTGCTCCGCGAGGAGTCTGGCGGCACGCGGATGGAACGCGGAAGTGATCCCTCCGAGGTGCGGAGTGATCAGCACTCCGGGTATCCGCCACAACGGGTGATCTTCGGGCAGGGGTTCGGGGTCGGTCACATCGAGTGCCGCCCGCAGCCGCCCCGGAACGCCGTCCTCCGCGCCCGGCGCCGATGCGGGGGTGCCGGTCTCGGCGATCAGCGCGCCGGTGTCGACCACCCCGCCGCGCGCCACGTTGACCAGCAGCGCCCCGTCCTTCATCCGGGCGAGGAACGCGGCGTCCACCAGACCGCGGGTCTCGTCCGTGAGCGGCGTCGCCAGGATCACCACGTCGGCGAGCGGCAGCAGTTCGCCGATCTCGCTCAGTGGCCGGACCTCGCCCAGCGGGGCCTGCCGTGCCGAGCGGGCCACCCGGTGGACGGCGGCGACCTCGAACGGCAGCAGCCGCCGCTCGACGGCCTCCCCCACCGCGCCGTAGCCGACGATCAGCACCGTGCGGTCGGCGAGCGCCGGCCGGAAACCGGGCAGCCACGCGCCGCGGTCCTGGGCGCGCACCGATCCGGGCAGGTCACGGAGGGCGGCGAGGGTGAGTGCCACGGCGAGCTCGGCGGTGCTCGCGTCGTGCACGCCGCGCGCGTTGCACACCCTCGTACCGGTGGGGAGGCGCGGGATGGCGGACGCGATGTGGTCGATGCCCGCTGTGAGGGTCTGGACGACACGGACGCCCGTCATCAGCGGGAGGGGCCGTACGGCGACCTCTGCACCCTGGTAATAGGGAACGACGTAGAAGGCGCAGTCCGCGGGGTCCGCCGGGAACTCCTCCTCTCCGTTCCAGTACCGGTACGTCAGGGAGTCGGGCAGGCCCTCGACGCTCTCCGGCGGGAGCGAGAGCCAGACCTCCGTCGCAGCAGCCATGGGGAGAGACTAATGGCACGCCGTACCGGGGTGCCGGGGTGCCTCCCGGACGAGGCTCCGGACGCCCCGGGGATGCTGTGACCGGGGTGAACGTGAGTGACACCGGAGGCAGCCGCTAGTTTGGGGGGCCGTCCGGAGGAAGCAGGAGAGCCAGGTGGAGCGCAGGACGATCGGTGCGGCAGCCCTCGGCGTGGGCGCCGTGGGACTGGGCTGTATGCCGATGAGCTGGGCCTACTCCTCCTCGCAGCAGCACGGCGAGACCTCCATGCGCGCCGTGCACACCGCCCTGGACGCGGGAATGTCCCTGCTGGACACCGCCGACATGTACGGGCCCTTCACCAACGAACTGCTGCTGGGGCGGGTGCTCAGGGAACGCCGCCGCGACGCGTTCGTCTCCACCAAGTGCGGGCTGCTGGTCGGCGAACAGCACATCGTCGCCAACGGCCGCCCCAGCTATGTGCGCCGTGCCTGCGACGCCTCACTGCGCCGGCTCCAGACCGACGTCATCGACCTCTACCAGCTGCACCGCGCCGACCCCGAGGTACCGATCGAGGAGACCTGGGGCGCGATGGCGGAACTGGTGACGGCCGGCAAGGTGCGCGCGCTGGGCTTCTGCGCCGTCGGCGCCCGGGCGGACCGGCGGGCCGGTGCCGACATCCACGACGGGACGATACGAGCGCTCGAACGCGTCCAGCAGGTCTTCCCCGTCAGCGCCGTCCAGGCCGAACTGTCCGTGTGGTCCAGGGAGGCGCTGGAGCGGCTGCTGCCCTGGTGCGAGGTCCGCGGCGTCGGCTTCCTCGCCGCCATGCCGCTGGGCAACGGCTATCTGACCGGCGCCCTCACCACCGGCGGCGGTTTCGAACCCGACGACCTGCGCGCCCGGCACCCCCGTTTCACCGCGGAGATGATGGCCGCCAACCAGCCCATCGTCGCCGGGCTGCGCCGGGTCGCCCGCCGCCACGGCAACGCCACCCCGGGCCAGGTCGCGCTCGCCTGGGTCCTCGCCCAGGGCCGCCACGTCATCCCCGTCCCCGGCACGAAGAAACCCCACTGGGTCACGGAGAACGCCGCCGCGAGCAGACTCGTGCTGCGGGAGGGCGACCTGGCGGAGATCGCCCGGCTGCCCCCGGCGCAGGGTTCCTGGGACTGAAGCCGCCGCACCGCCGGGCCGGCACCGGGAGGGGAACGCCGGCAGGACCCGCCGCGTGGCGGCCGTCCCGGTTCGCGTGGGAGAGCCCGCGCCCGGGGAGGATGTGATCCCCTGGGGAGAGGTCCGCTGGCCGAGGGCGAGGAGCCGGAACGTGCGACGTGCGACGGGTGTGGTTGTCGGGGTGGTCTGTACGGCGGTGCTCGCCGCCGGATGTTCCGGCGGGGGCGGCGACGCGGACGCCGGCCCCTCGCGGGACAGCCGGCCGAGCGAGCGGGCGCCCTCGGGGGCGGCACCGCCCGCCAAGGGTTCCGTGAAGGTCGTCAAGACGCTGACGACCAGGCTGAAATCGCCGTGGGGGCTGGCCCCGCTGCCCGGCGGAGATCTGCTGGTCTCCTCGCGGGACACCGGGAAGATCCTCCGCATCGACAAGGACAGCGGCAAGAAGACCGAGGCCGGCACCGTGCCCGGGGTCTCCCCCGGCGGCGAGGGCGGTCTGCTGGGGCTGGCCGTTCCCACGGAGGGCGAACAGGCCGGCAAGTGGGTGTACGCCTACTTCACCTCCGCCTCCGACAACCGCATCGTGCGGATGGTCTACGACGACAAGAAGGAACCCGGCGAACAGCTGGGCGCGCCCGACACTGTCCTCAAGGGCATCCCCAAGGGACAGCTGCACAACGGGGGCCGGATCGCGTTCGGCCCCGACGGCATGCTCTACGCCGGTACCGGCGAGTCCGGCGACGGGCGGCTCTCCCAGGACAGGAAGTCGCTCGGCGGGAAGATCCTGCGGATGACCCCGGACGGCGAACCGCCCGGCCACGGCAACCCCGCCTCCGACTCCGTCGTCTACAGCTGGGGCCACCGCAATGTGCAGGGCCTCGCCTGGGACCGCGACAAGCGGCTGTGGGCCTCCGAGTTCGGGCAGGACACCTGGGACGAGCTCAACCTGATCGAACCCGGCAAGAACTACGGCTGGCCGGACGCGGAGGGCAGGAGCGGCAAGGGCCGGTTCCGGGACCCCGTCGAGCAGTGGCGCACCGCCGATGCCTCGCCCAGCGGCATCGCGATCGCCAAGGGTTCCGTGTGGATGGCCGGGCTGCGCGGCGAACGGCTGTGGCGTATCCCTCTGCGGGGCGCGGAACCCTCAGCCGCCCCGCAGGCGTTCCTGAAGGGAAAGTACGGACGGCTCCGCACGGTCGTCGCCGACCACGGCACCGGTGGTGGCGGCGGTCTCTGGCTGGTCACGAGCGAGACGGACGGACGTGGCTCACCGGAGAAGGGGGACGACCGTATCCTCAGGCTCCAGGTGCGCTGAGGGTGGTCATGTGTTCAACCTGATCGAGGAGCTGTTCTCCCCGAACCGCAAGCACACCGACGACGAGCGGCAGCGGCTGGAGCACACCCGGGTGGAGACCGGCAGCACGGACCCGGGCAAGGGCCCGATCGACCTGGCCTCCGGCCACGTCGTGATCCGCCCCCGCCCCGCGGCCGAACCGGCGCAGCCGGTGGAGCGGGAGGAGCTGGTGGACCCGGCGGAGGTCCCGGAGCCGGCGGACCCGGCGGACCCGGGTGAGTCCACGGACTTGGCGGAGCCGACGGAACCGGTGGGACCCACGGACCGGGTGGAACCTGCGGACCGGGTGGGACCCCCGGATCCCGCGGGGCCGCCGGAGCGGTAGGCGCGGAGTACCGCAGCCGGCGCCGAGACCTTCCTCCCGGCGCCGGGGTGCCGCCACCGCCGGCGCGTCCTAACGGCGGCCGGGCCCGGGGGCGGGGCTCCCGGCCGGGGCGGGGGCCGTGCGCCGGGGTGTGCCGGCCGTGGGTGCCGGCAGACTGCCGGGCCGCACCAGCCGGAGGCGGTAGGCCAGTGCCGCCGCCTCGCCCCGGGTGGCGACCTCCAGCTTCGCCAGGATGTTGGAGACGTGCACGCTGGCCGTCTTCGGCGCGATGTGCAGACGTTCGGCTATCTGCCGGTTGCTCAGCCCTTCCGCGACCAGTTCCAGGACGTCCCGTTCCCGGCGGGTGAGGCCGAAGGATGCGGCCGGGTCGCTGGGGGCCCTCGGCACCTGCCGCGCCGGGTGCTCCTCCGCGGCGGCGGTCAGATCGGTGCGGGTGCGGGCGGCGAGCTGTTCGGCCTCGGTCCGCAGCGGGACGGCCCCCAGCCGTTCGGCCGTGCTGTGCGCCTCCCGCAGCAGCCGGGCCGGCGCGGGCGCACCCGGCGCCGGGGGCGTGCCCGCTTCCAGCAGCGCCTCCGCCCAGTGCAGCCGGGCGTGGGCCAGGGGGTGGGGGCGGCCGACGGGTTCCAGGGCGCGGACGGCGGCCTCCCACAGGGCCGGCTCGTACCGCCCCTCGGCCCGCGCGAGTTCGGCCTCAAGCAGCAGCGCGTACCCCTCCCACACCGCTGCGGGCCGCGGCAGTTGCCGGGCGGCGCGGCGCAGCCGGCCCAGTACGGTGGCGCGTCCGTAACAGGCGCCGGGCAGGCCCCATGTGGCGGCTTCGTGGCAGGCGGCGCCGGTCAGCAGGGCCCAGGCCTGCGGGTGGCTGCCGGGCCGGAAGCCCTCGTCCAGGGCGCGGGCCAGCTCGGCGCGGGCCTCGGCGAGGTCGCCGCGTTCGGCGGCGAGGGTCATGGTGTGGTGCCGCAGCTCGACGGCTTTCTGGGGGTCGAGCGTGCGGGAGGGACCGAGGGCGGCCACGGCCTCCTCGACGGCGGCGCGCAGGGCGGACGGATCGCCCCTGCCGTGGGCGAGGCGGGCGCGCAGCAGTGCGACCCAGGCGCGGACGTCGGCGGCGCGGGCTGCGCTCCGGGCCTCGTCCAGCAGTTGTGCGGCCCGCTCCCACGCGCCGGTGGACAGCAGTGCCTCGGCCTGCCCGGCGAGTGCGCCGGCGTAGGAGTTGGGACGGCCGCGCTGCTGGGCGACGTGTGCGGCGCGGGCGGCTTCCTCCGCGGCCTGCGCCGAGCGGCCGGCGGCCTCCAGTTCGACGGCGATGGTGGTGGCGGCCGACGTCATGACGCCGGTGAGTCCTGCCTCGTCGGCCTCGTCGCGGGCGCGGGCCATCTCGGTGAGGCCCTCCTCGAGGGCGCCGGACTCGGCGAGCAGCGAGCCGAGGGTGACGCGGGCCTGGAGTTCGATGGCGGTGGCGCCGACGATCCGGGCCAGTTCGACGGCGCGTACGGCGGTGGCCAGTGCCTCGCGTCCGGGGCGGTGCACCATGCCCCAGCCGGCGGCGCTGGTGAGGATCTCGGCGTGCACGGGCGAAGGGGGCAGGCCGCGGACCAGTTCCTGGGCCCTGGCGATGTGCGCCCAGCCGTCGCCGCCTCCGACGTCCTCGGTGAGCATGGCCATCCGCAGCTGGAACCAGGCGGCGGTGAGCGGGTCCTTGTGCTCGTCGAGCCGGGCCAGGGCGCGGCGGGTGAGCACTTTGGCGCGGGCCACATCACCGCTGGTGCGGGCGGCGACGACGGCTTCGGCGAGGACGTCCGTGAAACGGGGCGGCCTCGCCCGGCGGCCGGTGTCCGCGGCCCGCCCGCACGCGTCGGTGCGGGGGAAGGTGCGGGGGACGATCAGGGCGGGGAGTGCTTCCCTGGTGTCCTCGGCCACCTCGTCCCACAGTTCGATGACGCGTTCCAGCAGTTGGTGTTCCTCGGCGTAGGCGTGCCGGCGGCGGGCCTCGACGGAGGCGGCCAGTGCGGCGGGCAGGGCCTTGGCGGCGTCCCGGCCGCGGTACCAGTAGTGCGCGAGGCGGGCCAGCCGCTCCTCGTCCCGTACCAGGCCGGGGTCGGCTTCCAGGGCTTCGGCGTAGCGGCGGCTGATGCGGGCGAGTTCGCCGGGGAGGAGGTCCTCGCGGACCGCTTCGCTCAGCAGCGCGTGCCGGAAGTGGTAGCCGCTGCCGTCGTCGGTGGGCCGCAGCACGTTGGCGCCGACGGCGGCGCGGAGTGCTTCGAGCAGTGCGTCCTCGCCGAGCCGGGCGACGGCGGCCAGCAGGGCGTGTTCGACGGCGGAGCCACCGCCCGCGGCGAGCCGCACGATGCGCTGGGCCGGCTCGGGCAGGGCTTCGAGGCGGACGAGCAGCAGGTCCCGCAGCGAGTCGCTGATGGAGCAGGAGGCGCAGGTGGCGGTGAGTTCCTCGACGAAGAAGGGGATGCCCTCGGAGCGGCGGTGGACCTCGTCGGCCAGTGCGCTGTCGGGTTCGGCGCCGTTGATGCCGGTCATCTGGGCGTGGACCTCGGCGCGGGTGAGGCGCGGCACCTGGAGGTGGAGGACGGTGCGCAGCCGGTCCTGTTCGGCGAGGAAGGGGCGCAGCGGGTGGCGGCGGTGGATGTCGTCGCTGCGGTAGGTGGCCAGCAGTACGAGACGGCAGGCGCGCAGGGAGCGGATGAGGTAGCCGAGCAGTTCGCGGGTGGAGCGGTCGGCCCACTGGAGGTCTTCGAGGGCGACGACGAGGGTGCGGCGGGCGGCGAGCCGCTCCAGCAGCTGGGCGGTGGCCTCGAACAGCCGGGCCCGTCCGCCGTCGGCGTCCGCGTCGGCGTACTCGTCGCGCCGGTCGGCGGGTGCGGCGGCTGTGGCGGGTGCCGCCAGGTCCGGGAGGAGCCGGGCGAGTTCGCTCTCGCGGCCTTCGGCCGCGGCGGCCAGCACGGCCGGGTCCACGGCGCTGCGCAGGCCGCGCAGCGCCGTGGTGAAGGGTGCGAAGGGGAGGCCGTCGGCGCCCAGTTCGAGGCAGCCACCCACGGTGGTCACGCTGCCGGCCGCGCGGGCCCGTTCCAGGAACTCCTCCAGCAGCCGGGTCTTGCCCACGCCTGCCTCGCCGCCGAGCAGCAGGGCCTGCGGGGCGCCCTCGGCGGCACGGGTGAGGGCGTCGGTGAGCGCGGCCAGTTCCGCTGCCCGGCCGACGAAGACGGGGCTGACGCTGGTGTGAAGGGGCACGGTGCTCAGCATGGCATCCGGCACCGTCACGGGGCATCCGTCTTCCGCGCGCGGGCCCGTGCTCAGGCCGCCTCGACCCACTCCGTCCCTCCCCGGCCGTCGTCGCGGCGGCCGGACCGGCGGGCGGGGCGGGAGCGCGCCGCGGCGCCGTTCTTCTCCTTCCCCTCGTGTGCGGCCCGTGCCTGGCGCACCAGCCGCTCGTGGTCGGCCTCGCGCCGCAGGTCGGCCATGCGGAGCCGGTAGTGGATGTCGGCGTCGTAGAACACGGTGGTGTCCCCCTCGATGTCGTGCGGACGATGTGTCTCCACACTGGCGCCGGGCGCCGGGCCGGCACATCGGGCAACTGCCGTGTCCTGCCGGCACGGCCGACTTAGCGCACCGGCCCGGCCGCCCTAGGCGTGCCGGGGCCGTACGTAAGGGGGTGCCCTAGGCGGGGCGGTGCTAGGTGCGGGGGCGGGCGAGGTCCCGCGCTTCGCGCGGGGCGGACGGACCGGGGAGGGAGGCGCCGCCGGGTGCGCAGTCGGCCGGTTCGATGCTGATGCGCGGCAGCCGGCGGTCCAGCCATCGGGGCAGCCACCAGTTGGCGCCGCCGAGCAGATGCATCAGGGCGGGGACCAGCAGGGTGCGCAGGACGAAGGCGTCCAGGGCGACGGCGGCGGACAGTGCGATGCCGAACATGGCGATGATGCGGTCCCCGCTGAGGACGAAGGCGCCGAAGACGGAGATCATGATGACGGCCGCCGAGTTGATCACCCGGCTGGTCTCCGAGAGGCCGACCCGCACCGCGCGCCGGTTGTCCCCGGTCAGTCGCCATTCCTCGTACATGCGGCTGATGAGGAAGACCTGGTAGTCCATGGAGAGCCCGAACAGCACCGAGATCATGATGACGGGCAGGAAGGGTTCGATCGGGCCGGCGCTGCCCAGGCCGAGCAGTTCGCTGCCCCAGCCCCATTGGAAGACGGCGACGACGACGCCGAAGGAGGCGGCGACCGCCGCGAGGTTCATGGCTGCGGCCTTGAGGGGGATGCCGATGCTGCGGAAGGCGAGGAGCAGCAGCAGACAGCCCAGTCCGGTCACCACGCCGCCGAACAGCGGCAGCTTGCCGACGATGATGTCGGCGAAGTCGTCGTAGCCGGCGGTGGGGCCGCCGACCAGGACCCGCATGGTGGAGCCGTCCTCGGCCGCGGGCAGCACCTCGCCGCGCAGCCGGTCGACCAGGTCGGAGGTGGCCTTGGACTGGGGTGAGGTGTCGGGCACCACGGTGATGACACCGGTGTCGCCGCTGCCGTCGAACTCGGGGCCGCTGACCTGGGCGACGCCCGGGGTGGCGCGGAGCGCGTCGGGCAGGTGGTCGAAGGCGAGCCGGTCACCGGTGCCGCCGAGTTCGCCGACCAGCGTGAGCGGGCCGTTGGTGCCGGGCCCGAAACCGTCGGCGAGCAGGTCGTAGGCCTTGCGGCTGGTGCTGGTGGCCGGGTCGTTGCCCTGGTCGGAGGTGCCCAGGTGGAGGCTGAGGGTGGGCAGGGCGAGGACGGCCATCAGCAGCGCGGCGCACAGGCCGAGCGCCTTGGGGTGGCGTTCGACCAGCGCGGACCAGCGCATGGCCCAGCCGGTGGGCCGGTCGGGGCGGGGCCCGTGCTCGGTCAGCCGGCGCCGCTCGCGGCGGGAGAGGGCCCGCATGCCGATCATGCCGAGCAGGGCGGGCAGGAGGGTGACGGAGGCGGCCACGCTCAGCACGACGGTGAGCCCGGCGGCGAGCGCGACGCCGTTGAGGAAGCTCAGCCGCAGCACGAACATGCCCAGCAGGGCGATGCACACGGTGGCCCCGGCGAAGACGACGGCGCGCCCGGAGACAGTCACGGCGCGCGTGGCGGCCTCCCGCACGGGCAGCCCGGCGCGCAGTCCTCTGCGGTGCCGGGTGACGATGAACAGGGCGTAGTCGATGCCGACGCCCAGGCCGACGAGCATGCCCAGCATGGGGGCGAAGCCGGCGACCGTCATCACATGGCTGAGCAGTCCGATCCCGGCCGCCGCGGTGCCGACCGCGACGACGGCGGTGATCAGGGGCAGGGCGGTGGCGGCCAGGGAGCCGAAGGCGAGGAAGAGCACGACGGCCGCGGCGGCCAGTCCGATGGCTTCGGCGGTCTTCCCCTTGGGCGGTTCGGTGGTGCCGGCGCTGTCCCCACCCGCCTCGACCTGGAGTCCGTCGCCGGCGGCCTTCCTGGCGGTCTCCATCACCTGACGGGGCTGCTCGGCGGCGTCGTCGTC
>Ga0164243_10012353_pt1 | contig 12106 bp, 12 predicted proteins | sample OricompcompostOP_FD_108781 | JGI IMG/M metagenome (GOLD analysis project Ga0164243, IMG submission 108781) | Organic Plus compost microbial communities from Emeryville, California, USA - Original compost - Organic plus compost (OP) | ecosystem: Engineered > Solid waste > Mixed feedstock >...
GGCGCCCGGTGCCATCCGCGACAAACTCGGGAAGTTCATCGAGGAGATCGGCGCGTTCATCGGTACCGCGATCACGCCGGAAGCGCTCAGTGCGAGCATCCGCCTGTTCAACGAGAACCGTCGCATGCTGCGCGCGCTCTACGAGGCACGTAAGGCGGGCAACGCACGCTTCACCGCCGCGGAGATGCAGGTGCTGGTGAAGTCGAGCATGGTCATGGACAAGGCGGAGCACAACGAAGCCCTGCGGCAGATCCTGGCCGAGGTCGCCGAGGTGCCGCGCGACAGCCGGATCCGGCTGCATCTGTCGGGCCACTTCTGCCACGCGCCCAAACCGGAACTGCTCGCCGTGATCGAGGAGTGCGGCGCGCTCGTGGTCAACGACGACCTTTACACCGGCGGCCGCTACATCTCCACCGATGTCGCGGAGCACGGCGATCCGGTGGAGGCCATCGCCGAGTGGTACCTGGCGCGGGACGCGAACCTCCCGTGCCCGACCCGCGTCAAGCACGCGACCGACTGGGAGGACCGCCTCGTCGAGGAGGTGACCTCCAGTGGTGCGCAGGGCGTGATCGTGCTGATGGTCAAGTTCTGCGAGCCGCACATGCTGTATTACCCACAGCTGCGCAAACGGATGATCGAGCGCGACATCCCGCATTTGCTCGTCGAGACCGAACACGAAGGTGTGCCGCTGGAATCGCTGCGCACCCGCGTGGAAGCGCTCCTGGAACGCATCCGCACCAACGAACTCGTCGCCGACGGCAGGAAGTGAGCACAGTGGACACCGCTACAGTGGACAAGTCCAACCGCCTGAGCGCCACCAAACTGGGCGGCAAGATGGTCTCCGACTACTGGGACAACGTCTTCACCGCACGGGAACGCGGCGAGAAAGTGGTCTGGTACAACGGATCCGCCGTCAACCCCTTCTTCCAGGCCGCGGGACTCGTATGGTGCCACGGCGAAGCGTTCTCCGCGCGCCTGGCGGCACAGCGCCTCGAACAGCCCGCCCAGCTGGCGGCCCAGGAATACGGTTACGTCGGGGAGCTGTGCTCCTACGCCCGCACCCACCTCGGCTGCGCGGTGCTGACCCAGAACGCGGCGGCGCATGGGAACGGCTCCGGCGTGGTCGGCCTGCCCGAGCAGGCGGAACTGGCCAGCAAGCTGCCCGCCCCCGACTTCTTCGTCAACGCCTACGCGGGCTGCAGCACGGGCCAGCAGTGGGACGACATCTCCTACCGCGTGTTCGGCAAGGAGGTCCCGATCTTCAATGTCTCGCTGCCGTTCCTGTGGGGCAACAAACCCGACGCCGGCTACCTCGTCGGCGAGGAGTGGGAGCAGGCTTCCGACTACGTCTCCGGCCAGCTGCACGAGCTCGTCGCGTTCCTCGAGCAGATGACCGGGCGCCCGTTCGACTGGGACGCGCTGCGGCAGAACATGGCCTATCTCAAGCAGGCCTCGCAGCACCGGCGCGAGGCGATGGCGTTGTGCGCACAAGCGCCGACACCGGCGACGTTCTGGGACTGGGTCGCCAGTATCGCGCACATCAACTTCCTGCCAGCGAGCCAGGAACTGGTGGACTACTTCGCCACGATCAAGGCCGAGATCGAGCAGCGCCTCACCGAGGGAACCCCGGCCCTGCGCAACGAGCGCTACCGGGTGTACTTCGACGGGATCATGAACTGGAACAAGCTGGGCTTCCTCGCCCGCAAGTTCGCCGACCACGATGTCGCGGTGGTCGCAGGCCGCTACACCCACCAGGCGTTCTGGCAGGAACCGCACCTCATCGATCCGGAAAACCCGATCCGAGGCATGGCCCAGCATTACCTGTTGTGCCCCACCAACCACGGGGCGGGCACGATCAGGCAGCTGATCCTCGGCGACTGCGAACAGTACAATGTGGACGGACTGGTGTTCCATTCCACGCGTACCTGCCGCGCGTTCACCAACCCGCAGAACATGGTCGCCCAGGCCGCGCAGGACAAGCTCGGCATCCCGTCCATGTTCTTCGAAGGCGATGTCGCCGACGCGTCGTTCTACAAGGACGAGATCCTGGAAAGCAGGCTCGAGGCCATGCTCGAGGGCATCGACGTCCGCCGCGCCCGGTCATGACCGCGTACTACCTGGGGGTCGATCTCGGTTCGACCACGGCGAAGTCCGTGGTCGTGGACGAGACCGGGGACATCGTGGCGTCCCAGGTGGTGCAGATGGGCGCCGTCAGCCGCGCCGGCCTTGCCAAGTCCATGGCCGGCGCGCTGGAGACCGTGGGCATCGGCGAGGACGATCTCGCTGGCACGGTCGCCACGGGCTACGGCCGCCGCCTGGTGTCCGGCGTCGGCCGTACGTTCACCGAGATCACCTGTCATGCCCGTGGCGTCGCGGCGATGGTGCCCGGCGCCCGGCTGGTGATCGACATCGGTGGCCAGGACAGTAAGGCGATTCTCATCGAGCCCGACGGAATCGTCGAGAACTTCGCGATGAACGACCGGTGCGCCAGCGGAACCGGGCGGTTCTTCGAAGTGCTCGCCCGCGCCGTCGAATGCGATATCGGGGAACTGGCCGGACTGGCGCTCTCCGGCGACCGCGATCTCGAAGTCAGCAGTATGTGCGCGACATTCGCCGAAACGGAGATCATTTCACTACTCGCGCGCGGTGAGCGACGAGAAGACATCGCCGCATCCGTGCACCGGGCCGTGGCGGCGCGGACGCTCGGGCTCGTGGCACAGGTCGGCAAACACGGCCCCGTCGTGATGACCGGTGGGGTGGCGAGAAACGCCGCCGCCGTGAAGTTCCTGGAACAGACACTGGGCCTGCCGGTCACGATACCCGCGACCCCGCAGATCACCGGCGCGTACGGGGCAGCACTGCTCGCCCGGGACACCGGCGACCGCCCGGTGGCCGAGGAACCCGAGGAACGGCGTGCCGAGTCGCCGCCCGACTGCACGTCCTGCACGGCTTACGCCCCCGCGCCCGGTGCGCGCCGGCTGATTCCGCTCGAACCCCGCTAGGAGGTCACTCACTCACACCGATCGAATATCCGGCACAAGAATTCCTGATTTCCCGGCAGGGAATCGGGAATCCTTGTGCTGCTTTCGTTTCGGCCGGAGAATTGGCGTCTTATCCGCGCTTGCCTTCCCACCACTTTTGGTCTTACCTTTATTGTGGAATGACCAGAAAGGACCTCGCTCATGATCAATTCCGCTTCGCCGGCGCCCCGAGCCGATGAGGGATTCGACTTCTCCGGCACCGGGGTCGTGATCGCGGGCGGTACTTCCGGGGTCGGCCTGGCCACCGCCGTCGCCTTCGCCCAGTCCGGCTGCCGGCGGCTCGTTCTCCTCGGCCGGGACGAGGACCGGGGCAAGCGTGCGGTCGACCACGTGCTGACCACGGTGAGCGGAGCACAGGCCGAATTCCTCTCCGCGGACGCGAACGACCCCTCGGCCGCGACCGAGGCCGCGGCCGAGGCACACCGCAGGCTCGGCGGGATCGACGTCCTCGTCAACTCCGTCGTCGCGCCCTACCAACCGACGCCGCTGCAGGACACGGCCATCGAAGACGTCCGGGACATTCTCACCCAGCAGACGCTGGGTCCGCTGCTGATGAGCCGGGCCGTGCTCCCGTACCTGCGGGAACGGGGCAGCGGCTCGATCATCAACATCGCCTCCGACGCGGCGAAGGTGCCCACGCCGGGAGAAACGTGCATCGGCGCGGCGATGGCGGCGATCGTGACGTTCTCGCGCACGCTCGCACTGGAGGCCAAGCGCGACGGAATCCGCGTCAACGTCATCACGCCATCGCTCATCGTCGGCACCGGCTCCTACGACCGGGCCATGTCGCAGCCGTTCAGCAAGAAGATCTTCGACCGGATCACCAGCCAGGCTCATCTCGGCCTCACCGAGCCCGAGGACCTGGCCAACCTGACCCTGTTCCTCGCCTCGCCACTGGCCCGGCTCGTCACGGGCCAGGTCATCAGCGTCAACGGCGGCATATCCATCGCCTGAGCCCCAACGAAAGCGGAGACAACGATGCCCACGGCTTCTCTCACCACGTCCTACTGGCCCGCCGAGCCGATCGACGGCGTCCTCGAGACCAGCCTCGGCGATCTGCTGCGCACCGCCGCGGAGACGGTGCCGGACCGGGTCGCGCTCGTGGACGCGGTGCCCGACGTGGCAGCAAGGCGCAGCTGGACCTACGCCGAGTTCCTCGCCGACGCCGAACGGGCCGCCCGCGCACTGCTGGCGCGCTTCGAACCGGGCGACCGGATCGCGATCTGGGCCCCCAACAGCGCGGACTGGATCATCCTCCAGCACGGCATCAGCCTCGCGGGCATGATCATGGTCGCGGCGAACCCGGCGTACCGGGCCCGCGAGCTCGAATACGTGCTGCGGCAGTCCGGGGCCACCGCGCTGTTCCACGCCGACAGCTACCGCGACTTCGACCTGAACACCATCGTGGCGGAGCTGCGCCCGGACCTGCCACGCCTCAAGGAAACCGTCTCGTTCGCCGAGTGGCCCGCGTTCCTCGCCAGCGGCGACCCCGCCCGCGAGCTGCCCGCCGTCGCGCCGCTGGACCCGATCCAGATCCAGTACACCTCGGGCACCACCGGTTTCCCCAAGGGCGCCCTGCTGCACCACAAGGGCCTCATCAACGCGGCCAAAGTGGTCGCGGACCGCGCGGGCATGACCGACGGCGGTATCAACGTCAACGCCATGCCGATGTACCACATCGGCGGCGGCGCGGTGACCTCCATGGGTGTACTGGCCAAGCGCGGCACGTTCGTGATTCTCCCCGGCTTCGACCCGGCGCTGCTGCTCGAAGCACTGGAGACCTACCGCGGCACGCATACCCTGGTCGTGCCGACGATGCTGCTCGCGCTGCTCGAACATCCCGACCGGCCCCGCCGCGACCTCTCCAGCATCCAGACGATCATGAGCGGGGCCAGCGCGGTGCCTGCCTCGCTCATCCGCCGCACCGTGGCCACCCTCGACTGCGGCACCACCATCCTCTTCGGACAGACCGAGATGCACGGCGTGATCAGTCAAACCAAGATCACCGACTCCACCGAGGACCAGGCCGAGACCATCGGCAGGCCGGTACCGGGGCTCGAGGTGAAGATCGCGGACCCGGCGACCGGCGACGTGCTGCCGCTGGGCGAACCGGGCGAGATCTGCTGCCGCGGCGAGCAGAACATGATCGAGTACTACGCCATGCCCGACGCCACCCGCGACACCATCGACACCGACGGCTGGCTGCACATGGGCGACCTCGGCACGATGGACGAGCGGGGCTTCATCCGGATCACCGGACGGCTCAAGGACATGATCATCCGCGGCGGTATCAACATCTACCCCCGCGAGATCGAGGAACTGCTGCAAACCCATCCCGCCGTCGCCGAGGCCGCCGTGGTCGGTGTCCCGGACGAGCGCTGGGGCGAGCAGCTCGCCGCCGTCATCCGCACCGCACCGGAGTCGGCCCAACCGTCCATTGAGGACCTCCGGGCCTTCTGCCGGGCGAACATCTCGGCCCACAAGACACCCGCCTACTGGAGCTTCGTCGACGCCATGCCCGTGACGCCCACCGGGAAGATCCAGAAGTTCGTGCTGCGCGACCAGCTGTCCGCGGGCACCCTGGCGTCGGAGACGCTGGCGACCAAGGCCACGAGTTCGTGACGCACCGATGACTTTTCCCGCTCCGGCGGGTCACCATGGGCATCCGACTACGAAGGAGTAGCCCATGACCACCAGACCGCTCATCACCTGTCTCTGGTTCGACGGGAACGCCGTCGACGCCGCGCACTTCTATGCCGAGGTGTTCTCCGGCGTCAAGATCGGCGACACGGTGCGCTATCCGGAGGGCACGCCGAACGCCGGCGAGGTGATGACCGTCGAGTTCGAGATCAACGGTCAGCGATTCGTCGGGCTCAACGGCGGACCGCACTTCAAGTTCAACGAAGCCGTCTCGTTCCAGATCTTCTGCGACGGGCAGGAAGAGGTCGACTACTACTGGGACAAGCTCACCGCCGACGGTGGCGAGGAAAGTCAGTGCGGCTGGCTCAAGGACAAGTTCGGCGTGTCCTGGCAGGTCATCCCCGAGCAGTTCCACGACTACGTCACCGGCCCCGACCCCGAGGGCGCCCGGCGCGCGACACAGGCGATGTTCGGCATGAGGAAGCTCGACGTCGCCGCGTTGCGCAAGGCGTACGAGGGCTGAGCGCTTACCGCACGGCGGCGGCGCACTCCACGCACCGCGGCAGCTTCCGCCAGTGGTGGGTGCGCTCGGACGGGATGCACCGCCGCCCGCACCGCGAACGCAAACCGGTCCGCGGATGGTAGTCGCGTGCCGGCGGGACCCAGTGCGTCGCGGCGGCGTCCTTGTCCGGCAACCAGCCCCAGCAGTCACCAAGAGCATGCATGCGGGGATGTTTCACCCGTCCCGGGCCGGTGCGGCCCGGGACGCCCCGGTGGTAACACAGCGCTTACGAACGAGCGCGGATGTTTACTCTCCGACTTGCCGCGCGGTCGCCATCGCCCGCTCGGTCTCCCAGAACGCGCGCATCGACACGACGAGCCCCTCGTCGTTGACGCGGTAAACGAACACGCCGTCGGTGTCGACCCGGTACCCGCCGGGCAGGTACGACGTGATCGTTCCGACGTTGGCCACCTCGTTGCCGGCGGCGTGCGAATCGCGCATCACGAAGTCGAACCGTTCGACCTTCGCGATCGCCAGATCCCAGAACGCCGAGATCCCGTCGTGCCCGTGATGCCCCTTGCCCTCCTCGTCGAACATCGACGGGCCGACCGGGTCCTCGATCACGCCGTCCTCGGCGAACAACGCGAGCCACTCGTCCTTCGCGCCCCGCACGACGGCGTTCATCGACCGCCACGCCGCGATCCGCGCCGGCGGCTGTTCGGTCTCGGGATCCCAGCAGACCTCAATCGTCACAGCGCACTCCCTAGAACTTCGAGATGATCTCGTCGGCGAATTTCCTGATGGCGTCCTTCTTCGGCCCGATCGGCGCGTCGAACGACAGCCCGTCGAAGATCCACGGCTGCGTGACCACATCGGTCACCCCGATCTCGGCCTGCTCGCGGTACCCGTCGAGGCCGAACCGGTCGATGCACACCGCCTGGATCTCGAACGGCTGCTCGGCGCGCCCGTACTCCTCGCGCAACGCTGCCAGCCGCTCGATCGTGGTACGCAGATCGTCGAACTTCATCATCGCGCTCGACCACCCGTCCGACACCCGCGCCGCGCGACGCAGCGCCACCTCGGTGTGCCCGCCGATGTAGAACGGCACGTGTTCCGACGGCGCCGGGCTCATCTGCAGTTTGTCGAAGTCGAAGAACCGGCCGTGGTACTCGACCATCCCTCCGTCGAGGATCAGCCGCAGCACCTCGATCGCCTCGTCGACCCGCTTGCCGCGGTGCGCGTAGGGCGCCCCGCACCATTCGAACTCCTCGGGTGACCAGCCGACGCCGAGCCCGAGCCCGAACCGGTTGCCGGTGAACACCGCGACCGAGCCGACCTGCCGCGCCAGCAGCACCGGATTGCGTGAGCCGAGCTTGAGCACCGAGGTGTAGAACCGGATCCGGCTCGTCACGGCACCCATCGTCGCGACCGCCACGAGCGGGTCCGCCCATGGGGTGTCGGCGTTCCAGAACCGGCTGCCGTCCGGGGTGTAGGGATAGTCGGCGGACACCTGCTCGGAGTAGAACAGCGAGTCCGGCAGCACCACCGACGCGAAGCCGCACTCCTCCGCCGTCCGCGCGAGTTCGGTGAACTGCTCCAGTGGGTTCATCGCGACCGAGAGGCTGAACTTCATACCCGCGAGACTATAACGTGTTCTAGTTTCCGTCGAGAGCGAAGCCGAACTGCGGACAGCCCTGCTCGAAGCGCGGCCCGATGGCACCTTCACCGAGGAGGTGGCTGTGCGGGTGCTGAGCGGTTCCTGGGAACCAATTGGCTAGTGTCCACGTTGTCCGGTTCAAGACACCGAACCCGTGGGGAGTGACCGATGGGCACCACGATCACCGTGATCGTGCTCCTACTGATCATCGTCGGCGGTATCGCGTACTTCGCGCGGTCGCAGGCGCAGGCCCGGCAGCGCCAGCTCGAGGACGCCAAGGCGGACGCGCGCCGTCTCGTCGAGCGCCTCGGCGGCCAGGTCCTCAACCTGACCGGCACCGACGTGGCCTCGCAGCAGGCGCTGGCCGACGCAGCGGAGCGCTACAACGCCGCCGGTTCCCAGATGGAGCAGGCGAAGACCGCCGAACAGGCCAAGCTGGTCAAGGAGACCGCGCTGGAAGGCCTCTACTACGTGCGCGCGGCACGCACGGCCATGGGCATCGACCCCGGCCCGAAGCTGCCCGAGGAGCTCGAGCGCGAGCGCGCGGGCAAGGTGACCGAGCACCGCAAGGTCGACGTCGAGGGCCAGACCTACGAGGCCTCCCCCGACCCAGGCTCCAACACTCCGTACTACTACCCCGGCGGCCGCGTCGCGGGCCGGCCGGTTCCGCAGGGCTGGTACAGCGAACCGTGGTGGAAGCCCGCGCTGGTCGCCGGCGCGTGGGGCCTCGGCTCGATGCTGCTGTTCAGCGCGATGTTCTCCGGCATGAGCGGCATCGCCAGCGCCGCGGCGTGGGAGTCCGGCTACGACGCCGGCCAGGAGGACGCGATGGGCGACATGGGCGACGCCGGCGGTGACGGTGGAGACGGTGGCGACATGGGCGGCGATATGGGTGGAGACATGGGCGGCGATTTCGGTGGCGCCGACTTCGGTGGCGATTTCGGGGGCGGCGACTTCGGCGGCTTCTGATCCCGCGAACACCAGAGCCCGGCGTGCGGCACACGCCGGGCTCTTCGCGTTTCAGGCCGGCTGGCAGACCGGGCACCAGTAGAGGTTGCGGCCCGCGAGTTCCTGGTGCGCCACCGGCGTTCCGCACACCAGGCACGGCTGCCCGGTGCGCCGGTACACGTACACCTCGCCGCCGTGCCGGTCCTGGCGCGGCGCCCGGCCGGTGACCTCCGGCAGATGCTCGTCGGCGACCGTGTCGATCCGGCCCGTGCGCACCCCGGCGCGCATGAGCGTCACCAGATCGTCCCAGATTTCCTTCCACTGCACAGGGTCCAGCGACTTTCCCGGCAGCATTGGGTTGATGCCGTGCCGGAACAGCACCTCGGCACGATAAACGTTCCCCACTCCGGCCAGCACGCTCTGGTCCATCAGCAGCGCGGCGAGTGACGTCCGGGACGTGGAAATCCGCTCGAACGCGCGATCCGGCTTCGCATCGCGGCGCAGCGGATCGGGACCGAGTCGCGCCTTGATCGCATCCACCTGGTCGGGCATCAGCAACTCGCACCGGTTCGGCCCGCGCAGGTCCGTCCAATGTGTACCGCCGATGAGCCGCATCCGGACCTGGCCGACAGGTGGCAGCGCGGGCAGTCTCGCCTCGGTGAACGTGCCGTACAGGCCGAGATGGATGTGCACACTGCCGATCTCGTAGTGATGGAACAGGTGCTTGCCGAAGGCCTCGGCCCTGACCAGCACCTGACCATCCACAGTGGACGCCTCGGTGGCGAACTTGCCCTGCGGGCTGGAGACTCGCACCGGCGCACCGCCGTAGCGGCGCTGGTGCAGGCGGGCGAGCCGGTGGAGGGTGTGCCCCTCGGGCATCAGGCGGGCAGCGGCGGCGGCGTGCCCGTGCGCTCGTAGTCGAGCAGCTGCTGCACGCGACGGCCGTGCCGCTCCTCCGGCGAGACCGGGGTGGCCAGGAACGCGTCCACGATCGCGGTGGCTTCCTCGACGGTGTGCATCCGCGCGCCGACGCCGATCAGCTGCGCGTGGTTGTGCTCGCGGGCGAGCTGCGCGATCTCCGGCTTCCAGGCCAGCGCGGCCCGCGCTCCCTGTACCTTGTTCGCCGCGATCTGCTCGCCGTTGCCCGAACCGCCGATGACGATCCCGAGGCTGCCCTCGTCGGCCACCACGCGCCGCGCCGTCTCGATGCAGAACGCCGGATAGTCGTCCTGCGCGTCGTAGACGGCGGGCCCGATGTCGGTCACCTCGTGTCCCTGGCCCTTGAGGTAGCTCACCAGGTGGTTCTTCAGCTCGAAACCGGCATGGTCGGATCCCAGATACACACGCACGGCGGTGAGTCTGCCATCCTCACGCGCATGCGTTGGACGGAGGTCGCCGACGGGGTCCTCGCCCGCCGTCACGAGCACCTCGATCTCACGCTCGGCCTGGTCATCGGCGCCGAGCGATGCCTGGTGGTGGACACCGGCGGCGACGAGACGCACGGCGCGGAATGGGCCGCCGCCGTGCGCGCGGTCACGCCGCTGCCGTGGGTGGTGGTCATCACGCACGGCCATTTCGACCACCACTTCGGCACGTCCGCGTTCCTGCCCTGTCCCGTCTGGGCGCACGAACGCTGCGCCGCCGCGATGGACGACGACCGGCCCGAATGGATCGAGACCTTCCGCCGCGAGGGCAACACCGAACTGGCCCGCCGCCTCGCCGCGGCGCGGCTCGTGCCGCCGACCGACGTGCTCACCGCCGAGGTCACGCTCGACCTCGGCGACCGCACCGTCACGCTGCTGCACCCCGGCCGCGGCCACACCGACCACGACGTGGCCGTGCACGTGCCCGACGCCGGCGTCGTCTTCACAGGAGATCTCGTCGAGGAGAACCCCTCGATCGGACCGGACTCCCATGTCGAGGAGTGGCCCGCGGCCCTGCACCGGCTGCTCGACCTGGGCGCCGCGACCTACGTGCCAGGGCACGGCGACCCGGTCGGCCGCGAGTTCGTCCGCGCGCGGCTCAGCCGAAGTTGAGCTCGCCGGTCCTCGTCCGCTTCAGCTCGAAGAAATCGGGGTAGCTCGCCAGCGCGCGGGCGCCGTCGAACACCTTCACGGCGTCCTCGCCACGCGGGATCGAGGAGAGCACCGGGCCGAAGAACGCCACACCGTCGATGTGGATGGTCGGCGTGCCGACGTCCATACCGACCGGGTCCATGCCCTCGTGGTGGCTCTTCTCGAGCGCCTCGTCGTACTCGGTCGACTTGGCCGCGGCGGCCAGCTCGGCCGGCGCGCCGACGGCCGCGAGCGCCTCGGTGAGCACGGCGTCGATGTCCTTGTTGCCCTGGTTGTGGTAGCGGGTGCCGAACTCGGTGTAGAAGTCGCGCAGCACCTGCTCGCCCTTGGCCTGGGACAGCGCGACCGCGACCCGCACCGGGCCCCACGCCTTCTCCAGCAGCTCCTTGTAGTCCTCGGGCAGGTCTCGCCCGGCGTTGAGCACCGCCAGGCTCATGATCCGGAAATGCAGGTCGAGGTCACGGTGCTTCTCGACCTCCAGGATCCACCGCGAGGTGATCCACGCGAACGGGCAGACCGGGTCGAAGTAGAAGTCGACGCGCGGACGCTCAGCAGCCATGTGTGTGTCTCCCTGTGATCTCGGGCGTGTTTGACCCTCGACCGGGCCAACAGCTCACGAAGGGAGCTTGTTCCCCACCGCATACATGATTGGATAGCGGGATAGCCGAAATAGACCACCGCTAGTGCTACGAGGTGCCTGTGCCCGCCCCAAACCTGACCCGCGACCAAGCCGAACAGCGTGCCGGCCTGCTGGAAGTCGAGTCCTACGACATCGCTCTGGATCTCACTGACGGTAACGGCGGTCCGGGTGAGAAAACCTTCGACTCGACCACCACGATCCGCTTCTCCAGCGCGCGGGCCGGGGAGAGCTCGTGGATCGACATCGTCGCCGCCAGGGTCCGCTCGGCCACGCTGAACGGCAAGGCGCTGGACGTGTCCTCCTACGTGGAGGACGACGGCATCGCGCTGCCCGAGCTGGCCGCCGACAACGAACTCGTCGTCGAGGCCGACTGCCGCTACATGAACACCGGTGAGGGCCTGCACCGGTTCGTCGACCCGGTCGACGACGCGGTCTATCTCTACACCCAGTTCGAGACGGCCGACGCCAAGCGCATGTTCGCGTGCTTCGACCAGCCGGACCTCAAGTCCACCTACCGGCTAACGGTCACCGCGCCCAGCGACTGGAAGGTCGTGTCCAACGCACAGGTCGAGACGACGGAGAAGACACCGGAGGGCGCCACCC